>Ga0315905_10008448_pt1 | contig 10419 bp, 8 predicted proteins | sample LakEriMetagenome_5_FD_203522 | JGI IMG/M metagenome (GOLD analysis project Ga0315905, IMG submission 203522) | Freshwater fungal communities from buoy surface, Lake Erie, Ohio, United States - Buoy 4 MA121 | ecosystem: Environmental > Aquatic > Freshwater > Lake | place: USA: Lake Erie, Ohio... | reverse complement strand
TGGATATTGCATTTGCCCCGGGGCTCACTGCTCTTCTTGGCCAAAACGGCGAAGGCAAAACCAACGTCATGGAAGCCATTGGCTACCTTGCGACGTTGTCGTCCTTTCGTGGCGCCCCGAATGATGCTCTCGTGCGCGCGGGTGCGTCTTCGGCGATCGTCAGAGCCGAAGGCGAACGCGAAGGCCGACAACTTCTCATCGAAGCAGAGATCGCAGCAACTGGTCGAGGGCGAGTGCAAGTCAATAAACAGAAATTGGCCCGAACTCGCGACCTGCTCGGGGCGTTACGTGTCTCAGTTTTTGCTCCCGATGACCTGGAGTTGGTCAAGGGTGGCCCGGCGGAACGCCGCCGTTATCTCGACGATGCGTTAGTTGCCCGGCGCCCCGCGTTCGATTCATTGCGCTCCGATCTCGACCGCATCCTCCGACAGCGAAATGCCTTACTGAAGCAATCCGGCGGACGCCTCAGCCCCGAAGTCGAAGCGACGCTCATGGTGTGGGACGCGAAGTTCATTGAAACCGGTGAAGCTCTTGCCGATGCGCGATACGAACTTGTGCAGGAACTTGGGCCGGCGCTCGACCTCGCGTATTCGCAAGTTGCTGGTCGGCCAGTGCCAGTAACTATTTCGTACGACGCACCATGGCGCGAACAAGGTTTGGCAGCAGCCCTCGAGGCCGCGCGCCGCGACGAACTTCGCCGGGGTGTCTCTCTGGTTGGTCCCCACCGCGACGACCTTGTTTTGCACCTCGACCAATTGCCGTCGCGAACCCATGCGTCGCAGGGCGAACAACGCTCACTCGCATTGTCACTGCGTCTTGCTGCCCACCGCGTCGTGACTGACGCGACTGGGTCACCGCCGATTCTGTTGCTCGATGACGTGTTCTCCGAACTCGATCCCGATCGGAGCGCTGCGCTCCTCGAACATTTACCACCAGGCCAAACTGTGCTTTCAAGTGCGGCAGGGCTGCCGCCCGGGGCGTCACCGGAACTGGTGTTGCGCGTCTCGAACGCAACAATCCGCCCCGAGTAACGGAAAAAAACGCAAATGTGACCTTCCCGGGGTGTTTCGATGCAGGTTCCCTACACTGCTCTCATGCCGTGGGAACCGTTGCCAGATGCCTCAACCGGTGAACCTGTTTCGATGCATGCAAGCCTCGATCGCATCGTGCGTCACCTTGGTGGACCTTCAGCGGATGTCGCGACTGGCATTTTCGGCAGGTGGTCGGAACTTGTTGGTGACGCAGTCGCCGCACAAAGCCGACCGGTTGCAATGAAGGGAACAACGCTTGTTGTTGCAGTCTCTGATCCGGCGTGGGCAACGCAATTGCGCTTTCTTGAACACGATCTCATCGAACGACTTCGAACCGAACTCGGCGAAGACGCGATCGACACCATCGATGTTCGTGTTCGACCGGAACAGGCCGGTTGACCCTTTCGCCATCACGAGCGCGCCGATCATGATTTGCGCGACGTAATACCCGGAAAACACGCGTGTCACTGGTAGGATTGTCGGGCTGTGACAGACGCAGTTCGAGCGTCGAATTCGCAGTTTGTACCTGTTGTTCGCTCAATCAAGACACCGGCGAAGTACCGGTAAGGGGAAGCCCAAAGCGTGGCGAAAACCACCGAAGAGTACGGCGCAAAAGACATCACGATCCTCGAGGGTCTCGAGGCGGTGCGCAAACGACCCGGCATGTACATCGGTTCCACCGGTCCTGCCGGTTTGCATCACTTGGTCTACGAAGTCGTCGATAACTCTGTCGATGAAGCAATGGCCGGTCATGCCTCTCGCATCGAGGTGACATTGCTGCCCGACGGCGGCTGCGAGGTTGTCGATGACGGCCGAGGCATTCCGGTCGATAAGCATCCCGACCCCAAGATGAAGGGCATGAGCGCGGCCGAGGTCGTGCTCACCGTCCTTCACGCCGGTGGCAAGTTCGGCGGTGGCGGATACAAGGTCTCCGGCGGTCTGCACGGCGTGGGTATTTCTGTCGTGAACGCGCTTTCAGAGCGTGTCGAGGTCGAGATCGATCATTCAGACAACCGCCACTACATGGATTTCACCAACGGCGGAAAGCTCACGACCAAACTTGAGGTTCGCGGAAAGGCTCCGAAGGGCCGTACAGGTACGACCGTTCGCTTCTGGCCAGATCCCACAATTTTTGACGAAACCGTTTTTCGTGCCCAGACCCTGCTTGAGCGGTTCCAGATGATGGCGTTCCTCAACAAGGGCCTTGAGATTCGTTTCCAGGACAAGCGTCCCGACGCGACGAATTCCGACGTCATTGTGTTCAAGTACGACGGCGGCATCATCGATTTCGTGCGTCACCTGAACTCTTCGAAAGAAGCACTCTTCAAGAAGGTCGGTTACTACGAGCAGGCGGAAGAAGACCAGGAAGTCGAAATCGCGTTCCAGTGGAATACGGGCTTCAACGCCGACGGAATGCACTCCTTCGCCAACGGCATTGCCACCATCGAAGGCGGCATGCACGAAGAGGGCTTCAAGAAGTCCATCACGAACGTCGTCAACAAGTACGCCCGGGCGAAGTCTCTTCTCAAAGAGAAGGAAGAAAACCTCACCGGCGACGACATTCGTGAAGGCCTCACCGCAATCATCTCGGTGAAGCTGCGCGAACCACAGTTCGAAGGCCAGACCAAGGGCAAACTCGGCAACGTCTCTATGCGTTCACTGGTTGAAAAAGCCACGAACGAGCGCCTGGCCGATTGGCTTGAAGAAAATCCTGCAGAGGCTCGCAAAATCGTCGGGAAGGCAACGCTTGCATCACGTGCACGCCTTGCCGCCCGAAACGCGCGCGATGCAACTCGGCGAAAGTCGGCGCTCGAGGGCGCGGGCATGCCCGACAAACTCAAAGATTGCGCGAGTCGCAATCCAGACGAGTGCGAATTGTTCATCGTGGAAGGTGATTCCGCTGGCGGTTCCGCGGTGGCTGCTCGCGATCCACGCACGCAGGCGATTCTTCCCATTCGAGGCAAGATCCTCAACGTCGAGCGCGCTCGCCTCGACAAAATGCTCAAGAACAACGAAGTTCAAACACTGATCACCGCCATCGGCGCCGGTGTCAGTGCGGAATTCGATGTTGAAAAGATTCGCTACAACAAAGTCATCCTTATGTGTGACGCCGACGTCGACGGTTCACACATCCGCACACTTCTGCTTACGTTCTTCTTCCGTCACATGAAAGAACTCGTTGAGCAGCAGCATGTGTACATCGCACAGCCACCGCTCTACTCAACGGTGGTCGGTAAAGAAAAGATCTACCTCAAGGACGACACCGCGAAAACGGCGTTCTTGTCCGAAAAGCCGGACCACAAGAAAGAGTTCCAGCGACTCAAAGGTCTTGGCGAAATGGATTACGACGAACTTGGCGACACCACGATGGATGCCACCAAGCGCACCCTTCTCCAGGTCACCGTTGAACAAGCGGCAATTGCCGATGAAATTTTCTCGGTGCTCATGGGTGACGACGTTGAATCCCGCAAGCACTTCATTCAGACAAACGCGAAGGACGTGCGCTTCCTCGATATCTGAGGAAGCCGCCCGACGACAGGAACCACAGGCATCAGATGGCGAAGACGAAGGCATCGGACGACGGCGAAAACACTGGAGGAGACGACACCGGTTCAGGTGACGCTCCGCCGGCAACCTTCGGCACTATTGAGCCAATCGAAATCCAGGAGGAGATGGAGCGCTCCTTCCTCGATTACGCCATGTCCGTCATCGTCTCTCGTGCCCTTCCCGACGCGCGCGATGGCTTAAAGCCCGTTCACCGGCGAATTCTTTGGGGCATGTACGACCTTCGTGCGCTTCCCGATCGTCCCACCATGAAGTGCGCGCGAGTCACGGGCGAAGTCATGGGCAAGTACCACCCTCATGGCGACTCCGCGATTTACGACGCCTTGGTTCGTATGGGCCAGTCGTTTTCGTTACGTCATCCACTGGTGCATCCGAAGGGAAACTTCGGCTCACTCGATGAACCACCGGCTGCAGCGCGTTACACCGAATGTCGTCTCGCTCCGATGGCGCTCGACATGCTTGCCGACATCGACGAAAACACCGTCGACTTCATTGACAACTACTCGGGTGAGTTCCAGGAACCGGTAGTTCTCCCCAGCCGTTTCCCCAACCTGTTGGTAAACGGTTCGCAGGGCATCGCTGTTGGTATGGCCACCAACATTCCTCCGCACAATCTTGGTGAAGTCATCGACGCGGTGAACCACCTTCTGCAAAATCCGGAAGCAACGCCCGACGACCTCATGGAATTCGTCAAGGGCCCCGACTTCCCGACCGGCGCGCTCATCATGGGTCGCCAAGGAATCATCGACGCGTACCGAACTGGTCGAGGTTCAATCAAACTTCGTGGCAAAGCCGAAATCGAAGAAGGAACGCGTTCCGATTTCATCGTGATTACTGAGCTCCCGTACCAGGTGAGCCCGAACCAGTTCATCGTCAAGGTGAAGGAACTGGTCGACAATCGCGAGCTCGAAGGCATTGCCGAACTCAACGACGAATCCGCCAAGGGAAAGATGCGCCTGGTGCTTCGCTTGAAGCGCGATGCGCCAGCGCTCGTCATCCTCAACAACCTCTACAAGCGCACGCCGCTGCAAACCAACTTTGCGGTCAACGCTGTGGCGCTTGTCGACGGCATTCCCCGAACACTCAACCTTCGCGACGCGCTTGTTGCCTACATCGATCATCAGATCGAAGTCATCACGCGCCGTTCGCAATACCGACTCGACGAAGCGCAGCGTCGAGCCCACATCGTTGAAGGCCTCCTTAAGGCCCTCGACCTCATCGACGAAATCATTGCGACCATCCGTGCATCGGCCGACAAGCAAGCTGCTCGCGAAGCGCTCATGGCTGCTCCGTTCGAATTCTCGACCGAACAGGCCGAACACATTCTCGACATGCAGCTGTCTCGGCTCACCCGACTGGGCCGCTCGCAACTCGAAGAAGAAATGGCGAAGCTGCGCGAGACCATCGCCGGCCTCGAAGCCATCCTTGGCGATGAGGGCAAGAAGCGCTCTGTGATCGCTGAAGAAATGGGCAAGGTTCGCGAAACCTACGGACAGCCGCGACGCAGCCAAATCACCTTCGATGTCGGCGATCTCGATATCGAAGACCTCATCGACGACGAAGACCTCGTTGTCACGATGTCGGCCAAGGGCTACATCAAGACCGTGTCCTCCGATGCATTCAAGGTCCAGGGTCGCGGTGGGCGTGGAGTCGCCGGCACGAAACTCAAGGACGAGGACTACGTCCAGCACATCATCCACACAACTGCACACTCGTACCTGTTGTTCTTCTCAACTCGCGGCCGCGTGTATCGCCTCAAGGCGCACGAAATCCCCATGAAGGAACGCACTGCGCGCGGCACCGCGGTGGTCAACCTTCTTCCGTTGCAGCCCGATGAGAAGATCCAAGCGATCATCGACACGCGCGATTACGAATCGAACAAGTTCCTCTTCTTCTGCACCAAGAATGGTCAGGTCAAGAAGACCAAGTTCACCGAGTACGACTCTTCGCTTCGTGCGGGCATCATCGCCATCAACCTCAAAGATGGCGACGAACTCGTGCGCGTTATCCCGACCAACGGCGGCGACGACATCCTCGTGGTCACCAAGGCCGGTCAGGCAATTCGATTTGCCGAGGACGAAGTTCGAGCTATGGGCCGAGCCGCTGCTGGTGTTCGCGGCATGAAGATGCGCGTTGGCGACGAAGTTGTTTCCTGCGATGTCACTCGTGACGATGCCGCAATCCTGCTTGTCACCGATGGTGGTTACGGCAAGCGCACACAGCTCGACAAGTTCAATCGTCAGGGCCGCGGCGGTCAGGGTGTGCGTGGCATCAAGATCAACGAAAAGAAGGGCTCTGTTGTTGCGGCCTTTATGGTCGGCATCGACGACGAAATCTTCGTGATCAACAGTGTCGGCACCGTCATTCGCATGGAGGTCCGCGAAATCTCCTCACAGGGTCGCGATGCCACCGGTGTGAAAGTCATGAACGTGGCCGATGGCGAAACCGTTGCGTCTGTTGCTCCGGTGCTTGGCACCGAAGACGAGGACTGAACCTCTTTTCCAGCCCAGGAACAACACGGCAGCTCTGGCCGTTCCCAGTACTTCTCCCACTGACAGTTCCTCACCGATCCTGTCGTCCGCTCAACGGATCGGACCGGTGATTCACAGCAGGGGAGTACGCCATGTTTCGATGTGGCTCAGTTCGACACGGTTTAGTGCGGCGTTGTCGACGCGAGGCGGGTCAGATCGTTCCGATGGCGGCGCTCGTCCTCGCCATCGTGATGCTCATCGGCCTACTCGTGGTGCGCCTTGGGCTCCAGGTTGATGAACGGGCCCGAGCACAGTCAGCGGCCGACGCCGCTGCGCTTGCGGGTGCGACCGAGGGCGAGGATGTCGCTGGCTCCGTCACCGAGGCCAACGGGGCCGTTCTCGAATCCTTCGTGGTCCGCGGCTCGGAGGTCGAGGTTGTGGTCCGACGGGGCGAGGAACGAGCCACCGCCCGGGCCCGGCGACAATGGTGACCTTGTCGGTCGCGAAGGATCATGATGCGTACACTTCGACGATGACCGTCGAGCAGACGCCCGGAGTGACCTTCTCGGTGCCCCCGGCTGCCTCCGCACCACCACCCCCGCTGAACCGGGCCCGACGGCCACAGAGCAAGGCAGTGAAGGCTCGTCAGGTGCAACGAGTGGTCACCCGGCTCGATCCATGGTCCATGTTGCGGGTCTCGCTGTTGTTCGCCTTCTGTCTTTGGATGATCATCGTGGTTGCTGGCGTGCTGATGTGGCAGGGGGCAGTCGCCACGGGCAGCATCGGCAAGGTCGAGGACTTTCTGGCCCAGTTGTTGGCCGAAAGTTCCTTCACGATCGACGGAATCAAGGTCTTCGAGGGCGCTGCGGTCGCCGGGTTTGTGCTTTTTGTAGGCGGAGCGCTCTTTGCCGTCGTCACCAGCGTGCTGTTCAACCTCATCGCCGGAGCCTTTGGCGGGCTTCGGTTTACGGTGGTCGAACTCGAGACGGCACAGGTGGCCCCGGACCAACGATCCTGAACCGGTTTTCCCGGCTGCAGGGGGGTCCGGTATGGTGACGCCCCGGCCAGTTCGGGGCTATAGCTCAGTTGGTTAGAGCGCACCCCTGATAAGGGTGAGGTCGCTGGTTCGATTCCAGCTAGCCCCACGATGAAAATGTTCCGACGGGCCATGATTGCCATCGGCATGGGGGCGCTTGTCGCCGCCGCCGTACGGCTCCGCGGATCGGGTGTTGCTCCGCCCCGCACTGGCGGTTGGCGTGAGCTCTCCGGACCCGGTCTGGACTGACATGGCTCGTATCGGAATCTTGGGCGTTGGCGCAGTCGGCGCGCGTCTCGCGCGCCAACTTGTGTCCACCGATGACGACGACGTGGTGCTTCGTGACGAACGACGTAATCGCGTTGAACTGGTTGCCAACAGTCTTGGTGATCGCGCAAGCATCGACAGAGGGTCCTTGGACGATCCGCTCGATGTCGATGTCGTCGTGTTGGCCGGTCCAGCTCGAACCCAAACACAGGTTGCTGAACAGTTTGTTCGTCGCGGCATTCATGTCGTCAGCACAAGCGATGATCTGACCGATGTGCGAGCGCTTTTGGCACTTGATCAGCAAGCACGCGGGCGCAATGTGCATGTAGTGATTGGTGCCGGCTTTGCCCCAGGACTCACCTGCGTGCTTGCTGCGCATGCTGCAAAAAAATTCGAACAAGTCGACGAGGTCCACATCGCGAAGTCGGGAACCGGCGGTCCTGCGTGCGCGCGTCAACATCATCGTGCTCTTGGTCGCGGCGCGATCGACTGGCGTGACGGGTCGTGGGATGCACGACCGGGTGGCTCCGGCCGAGAACTGTGCTGGTTCCCCGACCCCATTGGTCCGCAAGACTGTTACCGAGCAGAACTCCCCGATGCACTTGTTTTGGTTCCTGCCTTCCCGGGCGTGCGTCGTGTGACATCTCGAGTGTCGGCGACCCGTCGCGATCGCCTCACGGCTCGACTCCCGATGCTGTGGCCCACTGATCCTGAAGGCGGGCCCGGTGCCGTGCGCGTCGAAGTTCGAGGCCGCAGCAATGGCCGTGGTTCGGTACTCGTTTATGGAGCAATGGATCGCCCCGCGGTTGCTGCCGGGGCAGTTGCCGCAGTTGCGAGCCGATTCATTGTCAACGGCGCTCTCCGGAGATTCGGAGCGGCGGGTTTGGCCGAATCGGTTGATTCCCTCGAGTTCCTCGCCGAACTGGCTCGCCGGGGTGTTCGGGCTGCGGTGTTTGAGGGCGAAGCCGGGGTCTAAGGCCCTTCGGCGATCCGGTCACCAGGAAATCTGGGCCGGATGACTCAGAAAAAAGGGCCGGGGTGACCTGAAAACTGTTCGCGCGCGTTCCTAGGGTGTCGATTCGGCAATCAATCGGTTGCGGGGTGGGCGGCGAAAGGGGAGGTTTCGCCGACTTCTGGGAGCAGGAACGTGCGCACGCACGAAGGGGGAGTCACATGAACGGGAAATCGATGGATCCCGAGGTTGCAGCGTTGGTCGATAAAGGGCTTGAGGTCGTCCCCAAAGTGGTCGCCTCAATTGCCGCAAACTTTCCTCGACATGTCGAACGAGCAGAACTGATTCGAGCCGGTGCGCTCGGAGTCGTCGAAGCGGCATGGAGGTTCGATTCGACTCGGGGTGTTCCATTCGAACGATTTGTCGCACTGCGCATTCGTGGTGCTGTGCTCGATGCCGTGCGCGCCGACGACTGGGCGCCGCGATCATTGCGCGCTGAAGCTCGTCGAATTGAAATGGTTGAGAGCTCGCTTACGGCTCGCTATGGACGCCGACCGACGATTGAGGAACTCGCTGCGGAAGCAGGGACCTCTCCCGAGCGGGTCGTTAAGGTCAAAGCGCTTCTCGATACCAGTGTCGTTGGTCGACTTGATCAAGGCCAGAGTGACGAGACAGCTGCGGGACTCCGCACTGAAGAACTCATTGATCGCGGGCAACGAGACGTCGTTGAACTCCTCGAGCACGCTGAACTCCTCACCTATCTCCGCCAAGCACTCGACAAACTGCCTCAGCGCCAGCGTCGGGTGATCCTCGGTCATTTCGTCGATGGCCACACAACGTCGGAATTAGCAAGCGAACTAGGAGTCACTCGTTCACGAGTGAGCCAACTTCGCACCGAGGCCTTGCATGAACTTCGCCGAGCCATTGCCGGAAACTACGAACCAGTTCCATTGCGTAAGGACCGCTCGATTCAGGCAGAGTCGGCGACGGTCCCGGTATCGACAACTGCGTGACCAGCCACGTCGTCGGTAAAGCCTCCGCTGACAATGATTGTCACGGCGATACCAACGACGATCCCTAACCCGAGTCCGACGGTGAATCGGACAATCGCGGCGTCAAGCGAGTTCGGAATGAAGACCGCAGTAAGTGAAGCGAAATTCAGTGCGACCCACCACGCCAATGCTGCAACGGCTCCGACCATGGTGACCACACTCAACCGTCGTGAAGAACGACGGAGCACAACGCACGCGACGGCCAAGACTCCGGCAAGAACCGACGCGAGGAGCGAAAGCCGCGGAGGAGTGAAGCCGGTCGGGGTTGCTGTCCATCCGCCGATCGCAACGATGATCGCGAGTGCTGAACCCAGGAGTAGCGCCAAGCTGCTGGCGGTCCAGGCCCGGCGGAACCCAAGGGACACGATTGTTGCGGCAGCGAGGATGGCAAGGAGCACCTCAAGAAAGGGGCCATGAGAGGGAAGCTCGGTGAGCTGTCCCCGAATCACTACTGGCTTGTCATCAACTGTGACGAGGACGGTCCAGTTGGTATCGGCGGGGACCCCATTCATGGCGTGGAGGCGGTGGTCATGCCATGACACCGATCCGTTGGTCGCGATCGTTGACCATTCCGGCTCTGCTGTTGGATCCGCTGATTCGGGAATGGCGCCGGATCCGGTCATGTCTTTGTTGGTCCACCAGGTGGGCGACTTCAGGTTCGCTTGCACCTCGCCGGTGGCGGTGATGCGGAGGTATGGCTCGTTTCGATAGCCCGGAATGAGTGCGGTGTGGCCGGGTTCGGCCGTCAGTTGGATGACCTCACCACCGTTGTGAACGGCAACGGTGACGGCATCGGTCGACGGTGCAATCGAGATGATCGATGATTGCCAATCGGTAGGAGAAAGCGAAAGTGAACTTGCTGCGGTTGGGCTTGCCCACATGACCCCAGACGCGATCGCAAAAGCAAGAATCAGGCGACGCACAGAGGTCATGAAGAGAGCTAGCTCTTTGTCGGATGCTTGCGATATTTGAGGAACAAGACTCCAGCGCCGATCGCAATGACGGCACAGACACCGATGAAGACGTAGCGACCCGAAGCGTTGGT
>Ga0315905_10008447_pt1 | contig 10420 bp, 12 predicted proteins | sample LakEriMetagenome_5_FD_203522 | JGI IMG/M metagenome (GOLD analysis project Ga0315905, IMG submission 203522) | Freshwater fungal communities from buoy surface, Lake Erie, Ohio, United States - Buoy 4 MA121 | ecosystem: Environmental > Aquatic > Freshwater > Lake | place: USA: Lake Erie, Ohio... | reverse complement strand
CTATCAGCGTGCCACACGCCACCGCAGAAAACAATAATCCTAACACCCAAAAATAGATAAGCCATCGACACTTAAAGGAAAAAATTGAAATGGGATCAAGTCTAACAAATAGATATGATCCGATCTCACATCATGGACACCTTTCTTGAATCCTATGGACTCGCCGCATCCACCTTTCGCTCTCTGCTCATTGAGAACGATGTCCTCTTCTCTGGAAGTGCTGCACTCGCTCTCTATTTACAACAAATTGGTCTATCCGAAGAGAAACGCTACGAACCGAATGATATCGATCTCTGGATGAATAGCTCTCAACCAACAAGACCTCTGTCAGACTACTTCCTACTTCACGGATATCATCTGACTCGTCGGTTTGATCAACCCGATCACTATGTTCGCGCTCTTAATAAAATCGTATGTGTCACCACATTTCATAATATAGAACTCGATAAAAAGATTCAACTGATCACGATTGACCACCCCAACTTATTAGAATACATCGCAGAACAATTTGATCTCTCTGCATGCATGACATGGTGGAATGGTATCGAAAATGTATTCGAAACCCTCTATCCCTCCCTCACCGCACGCAAACAAATGTTTGTCCGACGATCCTTTATTTCCAATATCGACCAAGGACGCCTTCAAGAACGACTCCAAAAATACATTCAACGTGGATTTGAAGTCGTCCAAGAACCTCCTCCCTTCATCGATGAATCCGATCCACGATCGGAATCCGATCTTTCTGAATTACACATTCAGGCATTTGATGTCTGGCAATACGAAGAAATCGATGGAATTCAACACTTGAAGGACTCCCCTTGGAATATCTTACTCCGTGTTGGAGAAAACTGGTATTCATTCGAAAGAAAGGCAATTGGTAAATACTTGGAAGATCATCGCCTATTTCATCCACAGCTCGGATCGTGGTATGAAACACCCTATCGTCAGGCCATTCCTCACAGCGGACTATCCTCCTTCTATTACTCTGACTTCTCCATCTATCGCCTCGTAGACCCATTTGTTCTAGAAATGAACCATGCATCTCGCACCGTCTATAGCATCGAAGCCTATTCAATCGCCGACTGGATTCGAGGTTCTCCCACGCAGGTCTATGAACACAACTGCGGTATCTTTCTATCCCATCCCATGGATCAGATGGATCAGAAGAACGAAGAAGAAGAGGACGAGGAAGATGATATCGAAATCATTAATGCTGAGATCCATGTGATTGAAGAATTACTTGCGTTTGAATCTCTTCCATCCATCGATCTCCCATCCGATCAAGAGATTGATAATGCAGAGAATCATCTTCATCCACATGATCAAGAACTGCATCAAGAGATCATGGAGTGGCTACTTCAATCAATGTAAAGAATGAATTATAAATATCTGAAAATGACAAGTTATTCTGTTGTTGCACCCATTATTATTACAAGATTTCAAGGAAATACAAATCTTTTTTATCAGGCATGGTCTCCTCGACGATATGGTCCAATTTATCAATACGATATTATTATTGAAGGGGAAGACAATCAACATCCCATGATGAATATTGAATATATCGATTTCCTACATCAAATATGCGACCAATTAAATCTCGACAACAGCCGCGAAGATGATGAAAACGACCTCCTCCTCGGAAGACGATTCTTAGATATGTCAACTGATTATCACTCAACGACTCCATTGAATGAAAGAGGCGATGAATGCTACGTAGTCGTTATACGCGGATCTGTTATATTCTCTCCTGTCTTTTTCCTAAGAGAGGACGTGGAATTGTATTTGGCGTTTTTGGAAAACGAGTTTGTCACCCTCCGACCACACTTTCAAATTCTTACGATTCCACATGCGTCAATATAAAGGCCAATTTTTATTGGGAATATATCAGAACTTCAGATAATCATGTCTTCTGCCAATCCCGTTGTCCAACCATCCTCTTCCGTTGAGAATACCGCTTCTACCTCTTCAGAGGCTCCCAAGAAGAAGCGTGTTGTAATCGGTCTGCCTGGCGACCGCTTCTCACAGGCTTTTCTCCTGTCATGGACGGATACCTTGGTTTCTTTGCTGAATGCGGGCCGTTACGAGATTGTAGTAAGCACGGGAAAGAGCTCCTTCGTCTCCTTCGCTCGTATGCAGACTCTCGGTCTCGATGTTCTGCGTGGCAAGAACCAGAAGCCATTCAATGGCATGGAATACGATGTCTTTGTAAGCATTGACTCGGATGTGGTCTTCTCACCTGTCCAGCTAGTTGAACTCATTGAATCCACCGCGGTTCATCCCGTTGTATCTGGATATTACATGATGTCGAATAATCGTCAGTTTGCGGTTGTAAAGGATTGGAACAAGGAGCACTTTTTGAAGAATGGCACGTTCGAGTTTATGGAGCCAAAGGATTTCGAGCCCTACATGAAGAAGTTCTCGGACGAGCTGGCTGAGCGACGCCGCGCGGAAGAAGCCAAGGAGGAGGTCAAGCCATTGTCTGCCCCTGAGTTCCTCCAAGTTTCCTACGTCGGCATGGGCTTCTTCGCTTGTCGCAAGGAAGTGCTAGATGCTCTCCAATATCCCTACTTCAATCGCGAGCTGCAGCGTATGCGAACCAAGGATGGTCTCGAACTCGTTGATATGTGCTCAGAGGATGTTGCTCTATGCAAGAACATCGAGGATGCTGGCTTTGATATCATGGTCAATACTCGTCTGCGTGTAGGTCATGAGAAGAGTGTGATCTTGTAAGTATCTACTCATTTAAAGTGGTAGTGATCGATAGGATGTATCATGTATCATTTTGTTAGCATAGGAAGCGATTGTTCGCCCGCCGCTGTATTACGACAACTGGGTATTCGAACATGTGCCTTTCCATTTGACTGGGTTCAGACAAATGTATTTGGAATTGAACGATGTTTGGAAGAAGATTTTCATGATTTCCATGAAAATATTCGTCGAATGGATCACGGTAGGCGAATGATTGATCCTTATGGCTTTCAATATCCTCATGATTATCCATTGGTTGGTCATAGTCAAGAGAATGATTCAAAAATTGGAAAGGGTCTCTTTGCGGAAGACCTTCATAAGCCAATTGTTGATAATTGGTTATTATATTATCAAACTGTGAAACAAAAATATGAAAGACGCATTCAGCGTTTTCGAGATCTGCTAAAAGGTTCGACACCGATTGTCTTTTTATCACGCTATCCAGAAGCGGATGCTCGACGATTATTGGCGTTTCTTCGTAATCATTATGGTCGTAATGATTTGTATATAGTAAATTCTTGTCCTGATGCTCGACAAGATCAGGATCCCTCTACTGGGCTATACTGTGTGTGGACGGAACAACATGGAATCTGGAATCAGATGGAATGCTGGCGTGATGCGATTCAGGCACTTCTTCGATTTTATGGATTCGATCCACTATAGAGCGTTTATATTGTCATTATCTCATTCTTTGTCACTGTATGACGATAAAGAATGAGATATTTTTAAAAAATTAACTATTTTATTAGGCAACAACCGCTGCATTCGATGAAAACGAACTCGACAGATCCGAGGCGGATGGGCCTGATGGTAGAAGAACGGGTGGAGAATCCGATGCAGAGGATGGAGCGGATGAGGATGACTCGGAATTATTCTTTGCTGAAGCTGGGCCAAATGAAAACCCTAGCCAAGAAAGAACCTTGGCGGCCAAAGAAACAAGGAATTGATAGATCCAGTCAAACATATACCGTATACATTGAATTTAGTTATCTTAATTCTACGCAGTTATTTCATTCTACGCAGTTATTTCATTCTACGCAGTTATTTCATTCTACGCAGTTAGAGGCATTGCATTACTTACTAGGAATACGTCTCCAAATATGGCGTTCACATTTTGAACAAACACATAAAATATATCCCATCGGAATCGGTTCTGAAGAAGGCTGCGGCTCGAATCGATGAAAACAAGCACGCTCTCGTCTTGCTCTTTCTGCTTCTCGCCTCTTTTCACCCTCTATGATCCCTTGTAATACCTTCATACGAAACAGATCAATATCATTTGAACTTGGTTGTGACATTCTATTGAGAGTCTGGATATCGATAATTCTTTGATCGAATCGATGGATCTGCACTTACTGTATAATAGGTAAGAGGTTTGTCCACATATAAGCAATCGGTGTATTCTAATGCACGCTTCCAATAATCCCAATCCTCGTAAGGAACTGCACGAAATGATCCCACAATTTGAACAATTTCACGATGAAGAATGACTGTAGAATTATTAATATAATTCGTATAACTAATTATTTGTTTTGTTAACAGTTTTGGCAAAGCACTTGTTGGAAAATACAGACCACGCGATTCCATGTCTGTCGCTTCTGTCGTAATCCCATGATGATGAATTCGTTCCATATTTGCCGAACAAAATCGGATATTATTCTCCTTCATGGCATGCAACTGATCCTCCAACTTTGTCGGATAAAAGAAATCATCATCATCCAAAAATGCGATCCACTCTCCCCTCGCAATGGACACACCCTCTTGACGCGTCATACCCTGTGCAGCATCTGTGTTATACTTCTCTCTCTGATTTATCGGTAATCGAACAACGATTGTTCTCGGAAATTTCTCAAGAGATCCATCCATATATCTGGGGTCAGTGGATGCATCATCGATCACAATCACCTCAACATTTGGATACGTCTGATTTAAGCAAGATCGGATCGCATGTAGTAAAAACTCATAACGATTATAAGAGGGTAAAATAACAGATATGAGCCCCTTCACATAATAGGGCGCAATCGATTTATTATCAGTCATTTTATGATTCTATTTGTTTTATATCTTTAGACAGGGTCTAAACTTCTAGTAAGATAAATAAGAGAGAATACGCACTATTTAAAATGCTGACCCGTCAGATTACTCTCGCTGTAAGTCATGGGTTCGAGATCCCATTGGTTTATACAAAGAATCACGATGTGAAAGCGGTCGAAGAAGCGCTTTATTTGGGTGCAACTGTTCAAAATATGGTCCGCTCCAAACGATCCAGTGATGAAGTCAAAAAAGTGAGTGAAATCAAGGATACTGAAATCCAACGGATTCAAAGTATGTATCAGGATAAGTTAACACGATTATTGGAAGATATTCGTGTAGTCTCTGAAGAGAAAGAAAAGCTTCAAAGTGAATATGTGGATAAAGTGAAAGAAGCACAAAAGAATGAGCGTGCGGCATGTAGTTTAGAATGGGAGGAATCCATCCGCATTTTGAGAAAGGAACACGAAATCGTAAATGCAAAATGCTCGGCCATGGAAGCCAGTCGTCGTGTTTTGGAAGAAAGTCGCGACCGAGATATATCCGAAGCGGTTCGACGCACTGAAGAAATGATGGAACGTGTGATTGCATCCAAACAAGAACAACTTCTCAAAATGGAATCAGCCTATCAACGCCTTCAAGATTCGATTTCTCGCCAATCGGATGAAATTGCTAGGCTATCTGGAACCATTGGAAAACGTGGTGCGAATGTTAAAATGAAGGGTTCTGATTATGAAGAACAATTTGGAGAAAAACTGAGAAGACATTTTGGTGTATGTCGCGGATTTGGCCTCAAAGATACTCGTTTGGGTTCAGGACACGAAATGGATTTCTCCATGGAAGTTGAAGGACATATCATTATGTGGGAACTCAAGAATTATTCGTCGGTTGTTCCCAAAGCGGAAGTCGATAAATTCCTTAGAGATTTGAAAGAGAATCCCCATGCTACTATCGGTATTATGATCAGTCGTTCCACTGATATTTATGGAAAGTCCTCTTCTGGACCGATGTTGACCGAATTCGAAGGAGAGAAGATGATGATTTATTTGAATCGATTTGAGGAATTCTGCGGAGAAGAAGAAGGTCGCATCTTTCAAATGCTGATGTCTTTATTTCGTGTTTGGTGGAATTATTATCGTGAAGAATCAATCGGATGGGAACGCGAAGAAGTCATTCGCGAAGTGGAGAAAATGGTGGAAGAACTTGGTCGGCGGAGAACGGAATGGCGAAGACACAAAGCACACTTGGAAGAAATGGGACGATGGATGAACGATGTCCTAGAAGATTCAGAATATCGACTTGATCGTATTCTCAAGAGAACACAACGTGTTGCTGAGCCCCAACGTAATATGTTAGAACAGGAGAATAAGATACCTGAAGATGTCTTTCGAGAGACAAAGGATGAACGTGATGCACAGTGGATTCAATCCATTATGCGCGTATGTGTTCCAGGTGATCAAATTGAAGTCCGTGAATTGGTTGAGCTTTTGGCACCTTACCATAAATTATCAAAAGATACGATTCGCACAAATATCATGTCGATTGTCCGCGATACCGCGATTGGGAAAAAGGGAGTTGTAAAATATGTAAAAGGTATCTGTAAATTAGTCCCTCCCTGTGATATCTCTTTTAATGGTCAACCAAAGGGGGGAATGTAAAGGGATTCAATAAAGAGGGGATAGTAACAGAAAAATAGAAATGAGACGAGTTATTTTACTAACAGGTGCATTGCGGACAATTCGAAAAACAATGAAGTATCTCAAAAGGAATGTATTATGTGGTTATAACGGGGTTCAGAGTAAAAGAGATTTGGATATTTTTGCATGTGTTCAAAATGACAGCCCGCTCTCTGAAGAAGAATGGACGACGTGGTTCAAATCCGAATTAGGAGATCGATTGGTATCCATTACATGGTTTTCATTGGATCGGTATCCAGCATGGGTGGCTCATCGCGACTTGCAATTAGAACATTTGACGATTGATGAAGGTTGGAAGGGTTATTTGCGCAATAGTGGATCAATGATTGAGTATTTTCAGCTCCAGCTTGTTTATATGAAGATGTGTCAGGTCGAAGAAAAGGAGGGGTTTCGATATGATTATGTGATTCGTGCGAGAACGGATAGTATTTATGCAAAGCCAGTGGATTTTCATTGGCTATCTTGGTCAGAAGAGGATGTGGAAAGGCGTTTGGCGAAAATAAAAGAGGAGATGAGGGAGTCAAAAATGGGGATATCTGCACGCGACATATTTCGATATTTCATGTGCACTATTATTTCAGATGATTTGATTCCTAATTTATCTTTTTTGTCTGCAGAATATGTTCCGTGTCCAACCGATTCAGATCATATACCTGAATCTGCTAAACAGATTAGGGATTTTATTCATGGGGGAAGATACATTTTAACGATACGAAAAAATAATCTGTATGTGGTTCGTCGTGATTTATTTCATTTGATTCCTACCCTTGGAACAATGTATGGATTTATGAGATCGCCTATTGCGGATGGATATTGGTTTAATGCAGAGGGACAGTTTCGTGATGCTTGTTATTATTCGTGTTTGTCGATTTTTGAGTATTCCACCGCATTTGAGGAGAAATCCTTAGTATACCCTCATCAGTGGAATGAAGCCGACTTTTTTGATTTGAATTTTGAATGCATTCATCCTCGAATGCTGTATTGTGTTGTTCGAAAGTAAGATCATTCTAACTAATCTTTCTTCGTAGTTCGCGACCATTACGAAGAATTAATAGCTGATTCATTGAACAAAGACGTGGACTAGATGGAGGAGATGGAGGAGATTTTACAGATGACCCCTCCTCCTTTTTAACAGACCATTTCCTTTTTGGAGGTTTAACAGGTGGACATTCCTTCGCTTCTTCTTCATCCAATGATAGTTCCACAGGCTCTTCTGGCAATACCGTTGGATTTTTAGAAGATGCCTGTAATTCAATCAATAGACGAACCAGCTCTTCATCGGATGGATGTAATGGTTTTAGTTGCTCTTTTTGCATTGATTGCTCATTTGGTCTTGATGTCTCATTTGGAACCGTCGGACCCATGGATGGAGTTGGATAGGGGGTAGCTGGTTGAAATGTGGGCGATGGTGCAGAAGAAGATGGTGGCATTGGAGGCAAAGGATTCGTTTCTTGACGATCATGAAAATCACGTAAAATACCCTCCAAATTAATGGAAATACCATACCACGTCTCGTTAATTTCTGACCATGTCATATCTGGAATACGATTTGACATTGTCGGTGGAGGAGCCTGATGCTTAAATGAAAACGAAGAAACCAGACGAAGATCTGCCATTTGCTCCTGTGACAAACACAAAATACGACGAATGGATTCTATCAACGACAAATCCTTTTGAAGATATACATCTCCGTTGTAATCCACGACGATCATTTCGTGAACATTATTATAACGGCGATATACCGTAAAATAGGGTGAATTATAAATGGAGATCGTTCCAATCAAATCCAATTTCTGAAGAATACGACCATTGACAACCATCTCAGATAATGGGAGCAAGTCCTGATACGTAGTAGAAGTATGCTGCATAAGAATATTTCTATTACGTTGTTTTTATTCAAGCCTTAGGCTTCTTTGTTCTTTTGTTAAAGCCTTTTGGCTTCTTTGTTCTTTTTCTTTCATTCGACCTAAAAAAAGGCCCTTTCGGGCATAATCTTTTTAACGAACAGTCAGCTCATCCACTGAGTTTGGATACTGAGTTTTCAATACACCATACAGAACCTCATACAGATTTGAGGTAAGAGCAGACTCTGGAACCTCAGCAGAAACGGAACGAAGCTCCATAAAGGACTTGCCAGCATCACGAACAGCCTTGTCCCAGAACACGCGGTAGTTCGCATTTACCGAATACTTCTTCTCTGGCACTGGCACTGGAACTGGAACTGGAACTGGAACTGGAACTGGAACTGGATCCGATGAAGAAGACGAAGAAGACGAAGAAGAAGAAGAAGAGCCGTCGGATGGATCAACAACTGGAGTTGGGGGAACAACTGGTTGAGGAAGAGCTGGAGTGGGGTTGTTCAGCTTACGCAGATACAGCGTCTCATTGTTAAATGAAATATAAGTGCCAGACTTCTGAACACCGTTGCTCGCTTCAAATACGTCGTTGTTAATTAGACCCATTTCTATCCTATGTGGAGAGAATATGGTTTAAGTTCTTTTATAAAATAAGCGATCCTGCCTTACTTCTACGAATTCTCACAATATATCCATCCTCTAATTCATATGACCTCCACTCGTTACAAGATGACCGTATCTCATTTTCAAGTCTATCCACCAATTCATTCATCATTTGAATACCATCATCCATTTGTGGAATAACTGATTGACTTACCGTATTTCCCGTCTTATCCTTAAAAAAATCATATAAATTATCTTGTGCCGATAAACGATAATCAAACTGAAAATCGTCCATCGACTTTGAAAAGAGAAATTGAGATGTTTGCAGAAGTTGATACAATGGAACTCTTGCCCTTTCAACGACTCTTAAATAAATCACAAATAATCTGTCAAAAGATGCCCTGAATTCATATTTAGGAACATGACAATATCTATCCCCCAATACCTCCATTAATTCGGTATGCGGTAAATCATCCACATAATAGATTTCACTTGAATGGATCCTAAAAATCTCATACATTGTATCCCATGATTTACCAATATATACGTTAGGCAAACGCTCTATCCTTTCCTTTATACGCAATGGATGCATCCAATGGATAAGCTCCTGAATTAATGTGCTCGACCCAATCATATGATGGACAAGATCCTTTATAAACTGCAACGTTGGGAGATACGAATTATTACTATATAAATGAACACCATCAATGATATTCTGCCGCTGTAAATCCGATAAACGTGTCATTAACGATAAAATACCTGGACGAAAAATACCCAAAGGACGATCCGATGTTTCTATTCGCGCAATATCTTCTACAAAATATGTGTATGCATCTGCTAACGTCCCTTTAAAATGCGACCAATCTGCTGCATCACACGGAGGAAGATCTATCGGAGATAACTTAATCGTCTCCTCGGGCTTCAACGTTCCCAAAAAATAAAAAAGAGAATAACTATCAATTAACGTATGATCTACATCAAATATAACATACATTGCAATATCTATTATTTTAAAATCACTCTATAAAGATGGACAGATGTGTTTAGGACTTCTCATTCGGATGGGGCTGAAACAGGTTTACGAATACGATTTCTCTTTACACGAATAGACGTTGCATCAATTCGCTCTGTCGGCTCCGTATATTCCAAGCCCAAGAAATGAAAGATATCCTCTTCGCTTTTCATGTAAGGCGGCGGAAGTGTCGATGAATACAGTGGAGCCATTCGATGTTCATTCAATGTATAGCCCTTTTCTTGGACATGCTGGCGAAATGCGACATTGAAGCGATCCGAACCTGTAAAGTAAAGTAGAGCATACGCATATTTATCATCTGGAGTAACAAGCAAGTCTAGACGTCTGGAAGGGTGATCCTTGAATCGACAAATCGCCATGCACTTATGATCGCCCAGTGCTAGAATCTCTTTGATATATCCCTCTTCTACCAAATGTTGAACAAACTGGTAAAAGATATCCTTGATCTCTTT
>Ga0315905_10008446_pt1 | contig 10421 bp, 11 predicted proteins | sample LakEriMetagenome_5_FD_203522 | JGI IMG/M metagenome (GOLD analysis project Ga0315905, IMG submission 203522) | Freshwater fungal communities from buoy surface, Lake Erie, Ohio, United States - Buoy 4 MA121 | ecosystem: Environmental > Aquatic > Freshwater > Lake | place: USA: Lake Erie, Ohio... | reverse complement strand
GCCCGTGCTCGACAACGAGGAACGCGCCATCATTGGCACGACCTATGTGCAGGAATCCCGGTTTCTCGCGCGCCGCATGGGCGCGGCGCTGGTCGCCCGCAATGTGGCGCATCACTTGGACACGGCACTGAAGGATGCGCCGCCCACATTCAAGCCGCTGATCTATTGCTGGCGGGGCGGGCAGCGCTCCAACGCGATGGCGCTGATCCTTGCGCAGGTCGGATGGCGCACGACGGTGCTGCAGGGTGGTTATAAGTCGTATCGCCGCAACGTTCAGCGCCGTCTCTATGACGAGCCGCTGGGTTTCAGGCTGATCCTGCTCGATGGGAATACCGGCTGCGGCAAGACCGACATCCTTCAGCGTGCGGCGGCCAAGGGTGCGCAGGTGCTCGATCTCGAAGATCTCGCGCAGCACAGAGGCTCCTTGTTTGGCGCCATGGCCGACGCGCAGCCGTCACAGAAATGGTTCGAGTCGAGCCTGATCCATGAGTTATCCGCAATGGATGCGTCGCGGCCTGTGCTGGTCGAGGCGGAGTCTAACAAGATCGGCAAGCGTACGCTGCCGCCTGCGCTCTGGCAGGCAATGCTGGCGGCGACTCGTATCGATCTGACGGCGCCCGTCGATGCGCGCGTGCAGTATCTGATCGAAACCTATCCCGAGATGATCGCCGACCGCGATCTGCTGGATGCAGCTCTCACCCGCCTTGAAGTCTATCCGGGCCGGAAGCAGCTCGCCACCTGGCGGCTGCTGGCGGATGCGGGTCAGTTTGATGACCTCGTCCGCGAGGTTGTCGAACGGCACTACGATCCGTCCTACCTGCGTTCGGCCGGGCGCGACCCCCGGCCGCGTCTGGAGACCATCGCGCTTGATGCGCTTGACGAAGGCTCGCGCGAAAATGCTGCGCAGCGCATCGCGGAAATTGCGGGCGCTCTCTAGAGGCCCATCTGCCGGCTGGCGAGGTCCTTCATGATCTCTTCGGCTCCGCCGCCGATCGCATTGACCTTCACCTCGCGATAGATGCGCTCCACCTTCGCGCCGCGCATGTAGCCAGCGCCGCCGAAGATCTGCACCGCTTCGGACGCACAGTGCGCCATGGTCTGCGTCGCCTGGTTCTTCAGCATGCAGATTTCAGCGACGGGGCTCTCGCCCTGGGTCAGCCGCCAGGCCAGCAGCATCAGCATCGATTCCGTCGCCACCACCTTCTGCATCATGTCCACCAGCTTGTGGCGGATCACCTGATGCTGGGTCAGCGGCTTGCCGAAGGTCTCGCGCTGGCGGGCATAGGCGATCGCCTCCTCGACGCACACGCGCGCGAAGGCCGCGCACGAGGCCGACATGCCCATGCGCTCCGAGTTGAAGTTGCGCATGATGATCTGGAAGCCGCCGCCTTCCTGGCCGACCAGGTATTCCGCCGGCACGCGGCAATTGTCGAAATGCAACGTCGCTGTGTCCGAGGCCCACCAGCCCATCTTCTTGAGCTTCGTCCGCGACAGACCCCGCGTGTCGCCCGGGATCAGCAGCATGCTCACCCCGCCCGGCCCGGCCCCGCCCGTGCGAACCGCAACTGTCAGCCAGTCCGCCCGCATGCCGGACGTGATGAACGTCTTCTCGCCATTGACGATGTAGTGGTCGCCATCACGCCGCGCCGTCGTGCGCAGGTTGGCGACATCGGAGCCGCCGTTCGGCTCGGTGATGGCCAGCGCGGAAATCTTCTCCCCCGCGATGATCCCCGGCAGCACGCGCGCCTGAACTTCCGGACGCCCGCCGGCGACGATGGGCGGCGCGCCGATGCCGTGGCTCATCAGGCTGGCGTTGATCCCGCCTGCGCCGGGCCGCGCCAGTTCCTGCGAGACGATGATGCGCATGAACTGGTCCGCCGGCGTTCCGCCGAAGGCTTCCGGAAAGCCCAGCCCCAGCAGGCCGATGTCGGCCGCCTTGCGATAGAGATCGCGGGGAAACTCGCCATCCTCATCCCATTGGCTGGCGAAGGGCTCGATCTCCTTCGTCACGAATCTTCGCACCACGGCGCGGAACGCTTCGTGTTCTTCGGTGAAGAAGGGACTCTTGCCGGGGTTCATCATGCCCGCAGTCTAACCAGACATGCCGTGCCGCCGTCGATTCCCTCCGTCGCGTCAGTTGTGGCAATTCCGCGCTTGACCTCGCGCCGGGATGCTGGCCCGTTGCCTCGCAAATCGCTTGAGGGCTCCCCGATGAAAACCCGTGCCGCCGTCGCTTTCGAAGCGAAAAAACCGCTCGAGATCGTCGAGCTTGATCTGGAAGGCCCGAAGGCGGGCGAGGTCCTTGTCGAGATCATGGCGACAGGCATCTGCCATACCGACGCCTACACACTCGATGGGTTCGACAGCGAGGGCCTCTTTCCCTCTATCCTCGGCCATGAAGGCGCGGGGATCGTTCGCGAAGTGGGGGCTGGCGTCACCTCGCTCAAGCCGGGCGACCATGTGATCCCGCTCTACACGCCCGAATGCCGCCAGTGCAAAAGCTGCCTCTCGCAGAAGACAAACCTGTGCACCGCCATCCGCACAACCCAGGGCAAGGGCGTGATGCCGGATGGCACCTCGCGCTTCAGCTACAGGGGCCAGACCATCTATCACTACATGGGCTGTTCGACCTTCTCGAACTTCACCGTCCTGCCGGAGATCGCGCTGGCGAAGATCCGCAACGACGCGCCGTTCGACAAGGCCTGCTATATCGGCTGCGGCGTCGCCACGGGCGTCGGCGCCGTTGTGAAGACCGCGAAGGTGGAGCCGGGCGCCAACTGCATTGTCTTCGGTCTCGGCGGCATCGGCCTCAACGTGATCCAGGGGCTCAAGATGGCAGGCGCCGACAAGATCGTCGGCGTCGACATCAACCCCGCCAAGAAGGAGTGGGGCGAACGCTTCGGCATGACGCACTTCGTCAATCCGACCAACGTGACCACCGACCTCGTCCAGTATCTTGTCGCCCTCACCGATGGCGGCGCCGACTACACGTTCGACTGCACCGGCAATGTCCAGGTGATGCGGACGGCGCTGGAGGCCTGCCATCGCGGCTGGGGCACGAGCATCGTCATCGGCGTCGCTGAATCCGGCAAGGAGATCGCGACACGTCCGTTCCAGCTGGTCACCGGCCGCGTCTGGAAGGGCTCCGCCTTCGGCGGCGCGCGCGGCCGCACAGATGTTCCGAAGATCGTCGACTGGTACATGGACGGCAAGATCGAGATCGACCCGATGATCACCCACACGCTGAAGCTCGAAGAGATCAACAAGGGGTTCGACCTGATGCACGCGGGCGAGAGCATCCGGAGCGTGGTGGTTTTCTAGATGCGGCTCCGCAGCGCCCTGATCGGTCTCCTTGTTGTCGCAAGCCTCGCGCCCACGGCGCTTGCACAGCCCACGCCTGAAGCAACGCTCGGGCGTTTCATCGCGCTCGCCAACTCCGGCGAACTCAAGACGCCAGAGGGGCAGGCCATCCTCACCGGCGAAGCGAAAGCGATGGCGACCGAGGCGAAGAGCAACCTCTCTGCCGCCGACAAGGTTCTTTCGGTCTCGCCCACGCTCGCCGCAGCGCGCATCGTCCTGCGCAGCGGCGCGGGCGAGGAAGCTGATGCCTACTTCTATCTCGGGAAGACGCCTACGGGCTGGGCAGTCTCCGCCTATCGCCAGATGGCGCCCTCCGGCATGGACATGATGCTGCTCGCCGAAATGCGAAAGCAGCGGGAGCTTTCGCCCGCGGACCAGATCGCGAAGAAGAACCTCGAACTGACCCTGTCCTCGGACAGCCAGTTGCGCGCCTGGTTTGCTGCAAACCGCCCTGCAATCGTGGATCTGGCGCGCGTCCACAACGGGGCCGCCTTCCCGCCCTCGCCGGGCGTGACGCGCGAGAGCCATCTTGCCGCCAGCCTGAAGGCCCTGGGCCTCAAATCGATCGACACGCAAGACAGCGCCACGCGGATCGTGATCGGCGGCAGTGTCGACAATACCGTCGGCATCCTGCTCGCAGGCGCCTCGGGCGCGCCGGCGATAAACCCGTCCAGCTATATCTGGATCGAGGACCTCGGCGACGGTTGGTTCCTGTTCCGCACGACCTGACTGTCACCGGCCCGCGAGGCCGACACCAGCAAGCGAGGATCGACCTTGGAAACCATCAAGACGCACCGGGTAAGCGAGGGCGAGCTTCGCTATTGCCGCCACCAGAGCGCGGCCACCGGCACGCCGATGACGTTCAGCGTGTTTGTCCCCGAAGGCCCCGGTCCGTTTCCGGTCTTTCTCTGGCTTTCCGGGCTCACCTGCACCGAGGACAATTTCACCACCAAGGCTGGCGCTTATCCGGCCGCCGCGCAGCACGGGATGATCGTCGTCGCGCCCGACACGTCTCCACGCGGGCAGAACGTCGCCGACGACCCGGGCTACGATCTCGGTCAGGGGGCGGGCTTCTATCTCGACGCGACGCAGGCGCCATGGGCGCCGCACTTCCGGATGGAAAGCTATATCGTAGACGATCTCATACCCCTGATCCGGGCGAGCTTCCCCGCCGATCCTGTGCGGCTTGGCGTGTCGGGGCATTCGATGGGGGGCCATGGCGCGCTCACCTTGGCGATGCGCCACACGGATATGTTCAGGTCAGTGTCAGCTTTCGCGCCTATCTCTTCACCGGCCAACTGTCCGTGGGGCGAGAAAGCATTCTCCGCCTATCTGGGAGCCGGCCGGACAGAATGGGAAAAGCATGATGCTTGCGCCCTGCTTCGCAGCGGCCTGGCCCACGGCTACTTCGATGACATCCTTGTCGATCAGGGCCTCGCGGACCCGTTTCTGGCAGAACAGCTAAGGCCTGAATTGCTCGAACAGGCCGCAGCGGACGCGGGCCAGCAGCTCACACTGCGGCTTCGCCACGGTTACGATCATAGCTATTTCTTTGTCGCCAGTTTTATTGCCGAACACATCGCGTGGCACGCGTTTCGACTTAGATGAATTCGCCTAAGTATTAAAAATCAGACACAAGCTGATATCTTTGTTTGGACACTAGCGAACACCGGATATATTTCAGAATCGGTTGGGACCGGGCTGTGATATCATCAAGGGGTAACTGATGGCGGTGCGCTTGCCAAACGTGGACGGGCTCTCGATGTCCGATCTCACCGAGCTTCAGGCTCGGGTCAACAAAGCCATCCAAGCCAAGAAGGACGGCGCCAAGGTCGAGACCCTTCAGAAGCTGAAAGCCCTTGCCGTTGCTGAAGGTTTCAGCCTCGACGAGCTCCTGGGCAAGGGCCCGGGCGGCCGCCGCCAGCGCTCTGACAAGGGCGTCAAGCTGCGCCCGAAATACATGGGACCGAATGGCGAGACCTACACTGGCCGCGGCCCAACGCCGAAATGGCTGCGCTCGCTGGAACGCAAAGGCGAGAAACGCGAAAAGTTTCTGGTAAAATAGCGTTTGACCGAATGTATGCGAACCGGCCCGGTAGCATCCGGGCCGTTTGTGCTTAAGATCCATTCAGATATTGGCAGGATACTCTGGCGGACCCGGGGTCGCTGCCTTGCAAGTGGTAGTGGGACCCGGGATCGAACCGGGGACCTCAGGATTATGAGTCCTGCGCTCTAACCAGCTGAGCTATCCCACCAAAGTTGAGGCGCGGGGTATACGCGGCGAGTTGGGACAGCGCAAGGCGGCTGGCCCAACGTCGTCATAGAGCAGCTACAGCCTTGTATTTGCGCCTGTATACGGGCTATCGCACGACGCTATCGCTGCTGCACCATGTCCGCCGCCATCTCGCCGATCGCGAGCGAACTGGTCAGGCCCGGACTTTCGATTCCAATGAGATTCACGAGGCCAGCCACGCCGTGGCGGTCGGGACCGTCGATCAGGAAGTCGGCGCTCGGCCCGCCTCGGGCGACGATCTTGGGCCGGACGCCGGAATAGTCAGGCGTCAGCGCCCCATCCTTGAGGCCCGGCCAGTAGCGGCGCACCTCGCGATAGAAATGCTCTACCCGCGCAGGGTCCACCTCATAGTCGAAAGGCGGCCCGGCCCCATCGGCCAGCCACTCCGCATCAGGCCCCAGTCGCGTGCGGCCGCCGAGATCGATGGCGAGATGAAGGCCCTGCGTCGCCTGGTTATGCATCGGATAGATCAGCCGCGCGAAGGCGGCGCGGCCGCTGGCGATGAAGTACGAGCCCTTCACCCAGTGCATGGTGAGGCCTTCGTATTGCGGGCCGCCCGCGATGAGACGCGACACAGGCAAGGCGTAGTGCCCCGCCGCGTTGATCACGGTCCGCGCCTTGATCCGCGTCGGACTGTCGCCGCCGGTCTCGATCTCGATGCCGTCCTTCGTCACCTCGCCGCGCACCGCTGGTGAATTGAACGCCAATGCGCCGCCGCGATCCTCGAACTCACCCTGCAGCGCGAGAAAATAGCCATGGCTGTCAAACAGGCCGCTGGTCTCCGAATGGATCGCCACGCGCACGTCCGGGCTCAACGCCGGCTCCAGCCGTCGCGCCTCGGCGCCATCGACCAGCCGGCAACCCTCGACGCCATTGTCCAGCGCCCGCTTCAGCAGGGCCGGGGTCGCGGCGGCTTCATGGTCATCAACCGCGACCACCAGCTTGCCGCACCTTTGCGCCTCGACGCCGTGCGCCGCGCAGTAGTCGTACAGCTTGCGCCGCCCCTCCACGCACAGCCGGGCCTTCAGCGATCCCGTCGCGTAGTAGAGCCCGGCATGGATGACTTCTGAATTGCGCGAGGACGTCTCGGTCGCGATCGCGCTCGCCGCTTCCAGGACCAGCACATCCCGGCCCTTGAGCGCGAGCGCGCGCGCGCAGGCAAGCCCCACGGCCCCCGCGCCGATCACCACTGCATCCGCCTCGAAGGTGTCCATGCCTCGCTGCCTTAGCGCACCAGAATTAAGGAGTCGCGAGTTGGTTTCGCCTGAATCGCGAATTGTTCTCAAAACACCGGGACGGCGACCTTGGAACCCTTTGGGCCTTCGCAACGTTTGGACGCGGCAATCAGCCTAACCAATCAGGAATTTGAACATGGCCACTGGCACATCGGGCAGCTCGAATGGCTTCCTCTACTTCATCGTAGGCGTTCTGGTTGTCGGCGTGATCGTGCTTGGCGTCATGTTCTTCAACGAACGCAATGACAGCCCCCTGGAAAACGCCGCAGAGGCCGTCAGCGAGGCCGCCGATGAGGTCGGCGACGCAGCGCGCAAGTCGAACTGATCACGATCGCGACGACGCGGCCTCAGCCTGGCGCCGTCTTTGGAGGGGTCGGCTCAGCGCCCTTCTTTGGAAGGGCGGCGTGTGGCGCCATGGCGCCTGCGCTCACGAGTTCCAACGTCCATTCAAGTTGGCGCGCGCGCCACATGCTTCCGAAATAGGTGAGCGGGCCAAACGCGAGCCCGACCAGCACGGCGATGACGACGCTCCCGCTGCTGAACACCAGGTCGCGCATTACCTCCGGCGCAATCTCGGACAGCAGGGCGCCGATCGCCACGGGCAGGGAGACGTAGGCGACCGCAACGGCGCTGAATGCTGCCGTCGTGCGGCGGACATTGACCTCCGCAAGCGTCTTCAAGGCTACAACCGTCTCCGCCGGCAACGGGCCGACGATGTCCGCCACCTTCTGTGATTTGCGGTCGCCGAACGGTCCCGCCAGCAGGTCCGCGCCAATGAAGCGCCATGTCGTCCTGCTGAACAGAACCTCGGCCGGCATCGACCAGACCGGAAAAACTCGGATCAGCGAGCGCCACGTCACCTGCAGTTCCTTGCCGGTCATGCTCGAGCGCCCCCCCGCGACATGGGCGCACCTTCGCTTGCTCGACAATCGCAATCAAGCACCATCCCCGCGGCGCTGACGCAATCGTCAGCGCGTGAGGGCCTCTCGCTACTGAGGATTTTTTGCTGCGCGTCCGCGCCTAAACGTTCCGCCGGGAGTTTAGGCCTTGCGAACATCGCGCATGCCAGCGCGGTCAAGCCCCACATGGATGAGGAAACAATCATGGCTGCTGCAAAGAAAACCAACGGATCGAAAGCCAAGGCGATGGACGCCGTGGCCCTGCTCAAGGCCGACCACCGCAAGGTCGAAGACCTGTTCGAGACCTACGAGAAATCGCGCAGCAAGCCTGCGAAGGCGAAGCTCGCCCAGCAGATCTGCATGGAGCTGACCGTCCACGCCACGATCGAGGAAGAAATCTTCTACCCCGCCGTCAAAGGCGAAGTGGAAGACGACATGCTGGACGAAGCCTATGTCGAACACGACGGCGCGAAGGTGCTGATCGGCGAACTGATGGCGGGCTCACCCGAAGACCTATTCTATGACGCGAAGGTCAAAGTCCTCTCGGAAGAAATCAAGCACCACGTGAAGGAAGAAGAACAGCGCGACGGCATCTTCGCCCAGGCGAAGAAGGCGGGCGTCGACATGAACGAACTTGGCGAGCGCCTGGCCGCACGCAAGGCGGAGCTGACCAAGCAATTCAAGGCCTCGGGCATCCCGACCCCGCAGACCCGCTCGATGCGCGGCGTCCAGCTTGATGTCGGCCAGCCGGTGGAAATCGCAGCCCAGTAACCTCCGTGGATCAGGAGCTCATCATCAACATCGTCGGCGTCGGCGCAGGCCTTTGTTCGATGGTGAGCTTCGTTCCGCAGATCGGGAAGATCTGGAAAACGAAGTCTGCGGAAGGCGTGTCGCTGAAGATGTTTACAGTGACCGTTACCGCTTTCGTGCTTTGGACGACCTATGGCGTCCTGCTCGGTTCGTGGCCGATCGCGGTCTCGAACGCCGTGTGCCTCTGCCTGTCGCTGGCGATCGTTGCGCTGCGCCTGAAACTTGGCGACGGCGCGACCTAGTCCATTCCAGGGTATCGCGGGAATTGCGGCAAGGTGTGGACGTCAGCGACCCATGCGGTGCGCTCGGCCGTCTGCACCACGGCTTGCGGCGGTCCGATCAGCTCAGGCTGGTCGAAAGTCGCGCTGGCGACATCGATCTTGCCCGGCAGGTACGTCTCGCTCACGTAGAACAGTCCCGTGCCACAGTCGCCACAGAACAATCGTTCGGCATGTTCCGAAGACGCCCGCGACTTCGGCGCGCCCTTCGTCACCTTCACGGAGTCCTTCGGATAGATCGCCCAGGCGACCATCGGCGCACCCGCCGAGCGGCGACAATCCGTGCAGCAACAGATTGAATGGCGCTCCGGCAATTCGCCCGCTTCATACCGCACCGCGCCACAGTGGCATCCGCCTTGATGCATGAACGCCTCCATTTCTGTCTGGACAGAAATGGCACGGATAAAGCCACACACCAATTATGCGACCGGTGATTGCTGACACCGGGCTGGCAGCAACGCCGACAGCAAAGCGGCTAGCTCCTACTCCGCCGCCTGCATCCGCGGCGCAGGCCCTGCGTTCCACTTCGCCATAAGGCCAGCGAGCTTTTTCTCCGCCGCCACGACGGCGCGCTCCTTCACATGGCCATAGCCACGGATGTCGTCGGGAATGCTCGCAATCTCGACCGCCAGCGCGTGATTGTCGGCGCGCAGGCCGGCGGACAGCTTCTCCAACCGCTCGAGATATTCATCGCGCAGGCGGCGCTCCATCGCGCGCTCCTCGGTCTTGCCGAAGATGTCGAACGAACCGCCGCGCAGGAATTTGAGTTTCCTGAGCAGCTTGAAGCTCATCATCATCCACGGGCCGAACGACTTCTTCGTCAGTTCGCCCTTGTGGTTCTTCTTCGAGATCATCGGCGGCGCCAGCAGGAAGGTCAGCTTGGTGTTCTTGCCGAACGCGTCCTCGACAGCCTGCTTGTATTCCGGACGCGTATAGAGCCGCGCGACCTCGTACTCATCCTTGTAGGCCATCAGCTTGGCGAGATACGTGGCCGCCGCGTAGGTCAGCTGTTCGCCCAGGCCAAGATTGCTCTCCGCCGCCCGCACGCGCGCGATGCGCGCCTCGTACATGTCGGCATAGGCAGGGTTCTGGTACTCTCTCAGCATCTCGGCGCGGCGCGCGATCAGCTCGTCGAGCTTGAGCGGCTCGATCTCCGGCCGCTTGGGAGCTGCAGCCTGCACGACGTCGGGAGTCACGGCGGCAATGCGGCCAAGATCGAACGCCGCAGCATTCTCCTTGATCTTCACCTTGTTGAGCCGGTTTGCTTCGTAGATGGCCGCGTCAGACACAGGGATGAGCCCGTTCTGCCACGCCATGCCCAGCATGATCATGTTGGTGTAGATCGCATCGCCGAAATGATGTTCGGCCAGCGCCTCGGCATTCGTCGCGGCAAACGACTTAGCCCGCGAGCGCACGCGCGCCGTCAGCAGGTCCGGATCGAAACGCACATTGCGGTTCTCGATGATCTCCTTGGTCGGCGTCACGTCGTGGTTCGCGACCACAGCCGTGCGCGCCTTGTCGAACATCACCAGCGCATCACCTGAAG
>Ga0315905_10008445_pt1 | contig 10421 bp, 3 predicted proteins | sample LakEriMetagenome_5_FD_203522 | JGI IMG/M metagenome (GOLD analysis project Ga0315905, IMG submission 203522) | Freshwater fungal communities from buoy surface, Lake Erie, Ohio, United States - Buoy 4 MA121 | ecosystem: Environmental > Aquatic > Freshwater > Lake | place: USA: Lake Erie, Ohio... | reverse complement strand
TCTGGCTCAGCATGATCTCTTCGAGCAGATTCCACTCCTGCGCGCCGACATCGTGGTCCCTGATTACACGGCCATATCTCTCGACTCTGACGTTTGCGCCGAGCCTATTATGAATGCGTGGCTGGGCCCGGCGCGTACAGTGTCCCCCCTACATTTTGATGCCTACCAGAATCTATTTGTCCAGGTGGTTGGACGCAAGTAGTTAGTTGAACTAAACCTAGTAGTAGTTGAACTAAACCTAGTACCTCTTTGTCCAGGTGGTTGGACGCAAGTAGTTAGTTGAACTAAACCTAGTAGTAGTTGAACTAAACCTAGTACCTCTTTGTCCAGGTGGTTGAACGCAAGTAGTTAGTTGAACTAAACCTAGTAGTAGTTGAACTAGACCTAGTACCTCTTTGTCCAGGTGGTTGGACGCAAGTACATTCGACTGTATCACCCAGACCAGTCGTATGCGCTGTATCCGTACGGCAGTGGTTGCAATTATAACTCAAGTCGTGTTGCAGGTGATATTCTGTTGCTTTGTCTGTGGTTATGTGTTTTTTTTTTTTTGATATTCTGTTGCTTTGTCTGTGGTTATGTGTGTTGCATGTCTGGTGTATGCCTATTGTTGTGTGTGTTGCTATGTGTGTTGCTATGTGGGTTGCTATGCCTGTTGCTATGTCCGTTGATATGACTCAGAAATCAGCAAACCTAAACCCTAAACCCTAAACCCTAAACCCTAAACCCTAAGCCCTATGCCTGTTGCTATGTCCGTTGATATGACTCCTCCACTTACACACGGCCAGTGAGAGAGCGCGCGCGCGCGAGAGAGAGAGAGAGAGAGAGAGAGAGAGAGATGATATGTGGGCGCGACGCCTTGAGAGAGTACCCTCTGCGCTCAGTCGCATAAACACTCATACATACACATATGTATACACATGACTCACACATATGAGTAGTATAGGCTGAAGCTTTTTTTTATTTTTTTCCCATGTAATCACTTCATAAATAAATAAAAAAAAATTTTCTTTTTCCGGCGAAGCAAAAAACAGCGCAATTTTTGCCTTTTATTTTTTACTTCATAATGTATACACAGGACTAACACATATGTATACACACGACAGTACATATGACTCACACATATGTATACACACGACTCACGCATTTTTCAAGGCTCTGTTCTCGTCTCCTGCCTTGTGCCTCAAAACATAAGTCTTGAGACTTGGTTTAGCAAATTCAGTGGGAGCAGTGGATGAAGAAAAGTTTCCGCTGTTCAAGTCCGTGCCTTACCTTTTTTTCGTAACTGTAACGAAAGTTCGTGGGTGATAATCCTGAGATACAGGATAAGTAGCCCCTGTCTTTTGTAAAAGGCCGCCCTATATTTCTTGTTGCTTTTTTTTCAATTTTTATTTTTGCAAATGCAGTGGAAGCAGTGGATGAAGAAAGTTTTCCGTTGTTCATGTCCGCGCCTTACCTTTCTTTTTTGCTTTTTTCATCTTGTTTTTTGCAAATGCAGTGGAGGCAGTGGATGAAGAAAAGTTTCCGCTGTTCAAGTCTGTTCCTTACCTCGATGTGGAAATCGGTCCGGGCGAGTGTCTCTTCATACCTCGAGGACATGTGATTCCTATTTTATTTTTCACGTGATAACTATTTTTTTAATTGCCGTGCGAGTGTCTCTTTATTCCTCGAGGGCATGTGACACCTACTTTTTTAAGTCGTCACTGCTAAACCTGAAAGAAACACAGCTCGAGTGCGCCTGATGTGTGTGAAATATAATGTGTGTGAAATATAAAGAGCGGTGTGTTTAGTTCAGTAGTGTACCTAGAGATGTAGTGTAGTTTAATTATATGTCAGTGTCATAGTACATTGACTGTGTAAAGAGCGGTGTGTATTTTTTTATTATACAGAGACTTTGAGCTCTTATGTTATTTTATTTTTATTATTTTATTATACAGAGACTTTGAGCAATCAGCTCAGGATGTGTGCTGACTTCTGAGTTGTCAACACATTAGAAACACATTAGCAACACATTAGCAAGACATTACCAGAATCTTCGAAGGGAGAGCCATGGGTGCTGACTTCTGAGTTGTGTCAGCGGCATTGTGTTTAGGGTTTAGGGTTTAGGGTTTAAGTTTGCTGATTTCCGAGTTGTTATGTCAGGCGGTTGAAAACTTCTTGTTACCTAAACACTAAACAAAACACTAAACTAAACACTAAACGTTTGAGAACTTGTGGCAGTGGCATTATGTACGTTCTTTGGAGCCGTCATTTTCCGTCAGCTTTTGGTGGCGATGATGAGTCTACGAAGAGACAATGTGATTAGCATATAAAGACATCCTCAATTGAATACGGCGTATGGCGTATTTAAAGATCGCTGTCCCTTGGCTGATCGAATCACAATTGGTGATCGAATCACAATTGGTCTCTCATGACCCTGTCACTCCTCTTCCTCCTCCTCCTCGAAGAAAAGCCGAGGATGTATGCTCGCGTGCTGTCTCTTTTGAGTCGGGTCCGCCAGACTGCGGCGAATGCTCGGCAGTCTGCTAGCCTGCTCCAGTCTCGAAGCATATCGTGCCCACGGTATGGGGGGATTTCAAGCGGTATGGTTAGTACCCGTTGTAATTGTTCTTTGTTTTGACCATTGGAAGGGAGAAGAAGAAATCTACTCACCATTCGTTGTCTGTCAGCACAGCATTCGACAACACCCCTCGAACACCACGTGCATCCGACGGGCCCCACACAGCGGTGCACACGCACGGCCAAGAGCTCGCCTATGGCATAAAACTTGAATGTGTGTGCGCAAACACAGATTGAGAGATTCTCGATGAAATGGGGCAGGAGGGCAAACACCGTAGAACACGTCTGGCTCCACGTCAAAATCCTCGAGATCATCGTCTGCTCCGATGAACTTCGAGATGGTCTGTCTAAACCGCACCCAGGAATAGAAAAGCGATCACGTGTTGTCCTCGTGATGTCCTCTGATCGCTTTTCTATTCCAGGGTGCGGTTTAGACAGATCATCTCGAGATCGGTACGAACCCCACCGTTTGAAACCCCTTCCATAACATAACGTGGGCACGGTATTTATGTTTCCAGACTGGAGAAGGATACCGTGAATTTCCGCAGTCAGGTGGAACCGAGTCTCACATCTATGCCCGCGTCCCATACGCATGACAACGAAAGCCCTTTTCGTCTATTTTTTGTGGACTCTAATGATCTCCATCTGCCTCTGCTACTCACTTAATCACAACTAGAACATAACAGTCGGTCTATTGTCACAAAAAAAATTCTAGAGGTGGGGCGCCTGTGGCTGCCAGCATCAAACCTCTCTCATGTGTGGGTCGCACGCGCTTGCATGTTCGCATTGACTCTTCTTGAGACCCACTAAGCCACCGAGAAAATCAAGCTCCTGGGAAAGCTCGGCGTATTTATGCACGTGGCCACTCGAGATCGATATCGGAAGGGACGAGCAAAGCATGCATGGCGACATCAGGACCACATGACCTCACATACTTTTTTCTCTACCAAATCCACACTGCACAAAACAGACGTACACACAGCAGACAGATGGTCAGGATGTGCGCACGGAGGTTCAAAGGCAGAAACACACTTCTCTCATTTGTTTTCATCACAATTTCCAAAGACGGACACACATAGAGCAGCTAGGAGGGAATTTTGGCGCTGGCGGGTTAAGGGAGTGACGTACATGTATTAGGCAGAGGCTCTGGCAAATTTTTGGCCGAAAGCCAGGCAGCACATCAGTCCCGCCAACCTGTGGCACCTCGGGGCCAGTTTGACATAAATAGTTGCAACAGGTGTAGCATCGCTTCATGTCCAGGCTGGACGAGTATGACTTGGGTTCACAAGTCGATAAGTACTTTGGCACCGCTCCAGCTGTGGTCGACTTCTTTCCTGCTGCCTCTTGCACACCTACTGGCAGCGCCACCGATACACTCGAGGTGAGAGCGCCCTGGCGGAGCGCTGATTTCGGATCGGCGGCCTGCACAGCCAAATCCATTGCGACCGCCGCTGGAGATGGCGCTGAACTCGAGGACACGTCGGGTAGAATCTGAAAGAGCACAACGACAGATCCTGGTTTGATGTCAGTGACGTTGATAAGTGATGGAGAGATTTTTGCAGCTTTGGCCACGTCGTTTGTGAACGTGGCTTTGAACTCTGCCGTCTTTGAGGGCGAAGATGTGACCTCGTCGAAACTGGCCTGGATCGTGGCTGTCACTTCAATTGGTTGAGGCTTTTCCCGAAGTTTGGAAGATTCTCCAGGCTTAGTTTCCTGCCCCTTACCATGAAATGTCTCATTGCCTGCAGTAATAACGATATCACCCTCCAACTTGTCCTCTCGCAATTGCGGAGTCAAAGTGCACAGCAATTCAGAATCAGTCACGACAACCAGCGGCCTGCATGGAATGATGGTAGCGCCCACCAATTCTCCACGGATGTCCCCGCTGTCCAGCCCAAAGTTCTTTCCAAATACAGTCACGACCACGGGGACTTTAGGTACAGCTGGGTCAAGCATTGCAGGCATAATGCGCGTAATCTCCGGCGGCGCATACTTCATCCAACCATTACCCGTTGCAAGCTGCTCGAAGACACCACTCTTGTAATGCACGATTAGGTCAAATTGTCCACCTACCCACGATGGCGTTTTGCATCTAATGCGCGTACCGGCTAGGTCAAGGTTCACCAGCGAGTCGCACACTTTGGATTTTTGTAAATCCACGCTCCCGTCCACTTTCAAGCGACCAATGTACACGGTGTAGCCCTTCGAGCTCATTCCCCCACCTACGAGGAGAATTTCAATGATGGCGCCACCTGCGGCTGGCAGAACCCTGGGCTGCACGGCATAGAGTTTCATATCGAAATAAGCAAAGTCGCTGAAACCCGCACTGTTGTATGCAGCAATTCTGAAATTGTACCGGCGCCCAGGACGATAGGGATCTGACTGAGAAGGCCACAACACCGTGTTCACGATTACATTGCTTCCATGCGCCCCTAACGACGTGCCCAACTGTGCGCGTGCCACACGGAGAGTATTTTGTGTCATGGTCGGGTAGAATATGATATCTGATGAGCAATTTGTGCCGCCCGTCAACCACTTGATATCAGGTGGCGCCGCATACTTGATGCCTGGCGAATCTACTGTGATGCTTGCGATCTGTCCGCCAGAAACGGTGACTGTGGCTTTGAAATCTCTGCCGCCACCTCCGATAGCAAAAAGAGTACCACCTGCAGTGCAGTGTCTGCCTAGGCTTCCAAAACATGCACACGTCCCGCCGCCAGAAGATACTCCGGTGACAGAACAGGAGCAACGCCCTCCGCCAGAGGCCGTGCCAGAGGCTTGGAAAGGAGAAACGCTTAGGACGCCTAAAGAAGCCTCCAAACCGAACATAATCTCACTACCCACTCGAATGTATTTGCCAACGAGTTGTGCAGTGTCACCGACGGCAAGAACATTCACCTCGAAGGTCGCTGCTGCAGCCAAGGTTAGCCGCGTGCGGTAATCAAGTGGGTATTCCATTACGTTGCCTGGAGAAACAATGCTTGTGTTTCCCCGAGGACGTTGATTAGCAAACTCTCCGCCTTGAACGAGGGTTGGGGTTCCACATTGGCAGTTGCCGGAAGTGCACGTGGATGCCGTGCCGGAACACGCGGTAGCAAAGTTGAGAGATGGTGTCACCTTGCCCGAGATGATCGCGCTCTGGTGAAGCCGAATGTTGTGGGGGAATATATGGCCTTGAATGTTGCATCCTTCGTCGACGAAATCGCTTCCAGCTCGGCATTTGACGCCCTCGAACCCCGTCTTGAAGTCCAGTCCTCCTCCAATACTCAAGTCAGTGGCACCCATGACAAGCAGCCCCACTCCGTTGCATTGGCAAGGTGGGTTTCCAATAGTGCTTCCGTTGATGTGGCAACCACAGTCTGCTCCCCCGTTCGCGATAGTATGCACAGCCCTGGCGGTAGAAAATTGGCCGCGTCGTACCTGCAAGTGTGGGTGCGTCGCGTTGGCGTATATTACCCGCATGATTTCATCTTCAATTTGGATGTATCGGCCTTCAAGATAACGGGCTGGGGATCTCAGTATGATCTGTTCACCATCCTGAGTGGTAGGTTCGGCCAAAATGGCCACCACCTCTTTCACGACGATTCCTCCATCAAGGTTGTCCGGCAAGACCACTGTCTGCACGTTGGTTTTCCAAAAAAGATCCGATGTGAATTGGATGATGAACCCCAGACGAGGCGTAGATAAGCTGGGAAATGGTGAGACCCAGTTCAGTTTAAAACGCATGAGAAGGGCATCCAATCCCGGAACCCCATCAGGGCGCACGGGATATGATCCGTCGGCTGGCATCGTGATGCCGGCTCCCGAGCTTATCCACACTACCGCCTCCTGAAAGGCTGGCAGCTGCTTTTGTGGACCCACGGTCAGCACCAAAGTTTCTGCGTATGATGACCATGACGCGTTCTGAAAGACGGGATCGGGCTGGTTTTGGTGGCAGCCGCACGTGTGCGTCGCGTAAAGTTCGCAGTTGCACGCGCATTTGAGGAACACGGGACACTCACAACTGCAAATACGCGGCACAGAGCTCAGGACATCGCCAGATGTCTCATTATAAGTCACGTTGTAGGTGACTTTGGGAGTGAAGACATTCCCATTCTCATCGCACCCACATATTCCATCTGGGTGCGGCGTTGTGCAGTTGCCTGTGACGTTATAAAGGGGCGCGGGCGTGATTGGCTGACCAGACAGGGAGCACGCACAATCTCCGCATGCACACGATGGCGCAGAAATGTTGCCGTCGGGAGGTTTGACACCCGTAATTCGCAAGGTGGAATTGTTTTCAGTGTGGTTGCACGCGAAGCTTCCAGTGGCAGAACGTACAACCTTGTAATTGTTTCTTGGTGTCAACACACGGCCTTCTGAGTCACACTGACACTCAGGGCTGCCGTAGGGTTGAAAACGGTGCGCCAAGATGAGATTAGCTGCGTCATTGTTGATATTTAGGAAGCCCGGACCCGTGAACTTGGGCAAATGCAAATCCAGTGTTTCCAGTTCGTTAATGAGCCGCGTCGGAGTAAACTTGACACCAACACGTGTTGCCAATCCAGGTGATTGTCGAATGGGCGAGGCAACGCCGGGTGTTGGATTCGACGACTGTTGTCCCGCGGGCATGGTAAACATCAACTCAACAGGAAAATTTTCCTGATCTACCTGCGGGAAATACAGCGGTTTCGCTGGGCGCTGGATGGCACGATTTTGTACCAGAGTTTGCACCGACTTGCTTTTGTAGCGACCGTTATAGGCGTAGACCCTAAAGTTGTAGATGGCTGAAGGGCTGATAGCCAACCCTGTCGTTGCCGGGGGAGAATGGGGAGTTTCGGTGTACCCTTGTAGCGGATCGCCCCATTTAGTGGTGTAGGAGCTGTAGGTCGCCAAATTCTTGAACAGGACTGTGGTTTTCTGCGCACGCAGGACATCAGCGATCGTCTCCATTGATGACTGGCATTCGATTGTGCCGCCAGCACAATCCACAGTTGCTTCAGAAGACGGAGCGATAGTTGTACTGTGGAAGCCGTGGACAAAGACTTCAACTTTGGACTCAGATGGCACTGGGGTTCCTACAACAATCGACAAGATGTTTCGCCGGACGTCCCAATAGGATTCCCACGCATGCGTTGGTTTGTCAGTGTGATTAATATACACCTCGGTCATAAACGTCTCGCACGCAGTTGAGCTCGTGAAGTTCTCGAGGGCTGTCGATGTTGAGTTTTTCGCTGGGTTGATACCCTCTCCATATTTCGCACCCTTTTCTGCGAAAACATGACAGATGCCCCCCTCAGGCTGCCTGTTGCTGAGGCCCGGTATTTTTATTTCTATGATATCCCTGAATGCAAGGGCACGGTTGCGGATGAAAGATGCCCCGATTCGAGGGTAGCTTGGCGGATAAATGGTCTCATTGGGAAGAAGATGACTCCTCCATGAAAAGGAGGTGTTGACGCCAAGTGTCCAGTCCTGCCCCACTGACAATGCACAGGGATTCTTGAGACCAGTTCCACTCCTGTTGTTGTAACACGACAAGGTCAGAATACGTCAAAAAAAAAGAATTAACGCCCGCGAGCAGGGGTGGGGGGTGGGGGGAGGGCACAAACGAGAAAGACCAAACAAGGGAGAAGAGAGGACAACAACATTCACCTGCAGGCTGGGTCTGAGTCTGATGAGATGGAGCCTGTGGCAGAGCCGCTGCCCGGGTTAGAGCCTATTGGCTTGCCATTGTCGCCGCTGCCTTGCATGGTTGATGTGTCGAACCATGTTGAAGCAGTCATTCTGCAGGGAGGTCCGGTGCCCACAGCGCTCCAGTGCCCAGGCCCAGTGCCCACGGCACATTCCCTTGTAACCTGAGCTGGACAGCAGCTACTAGCTCCTCCAGGCCGACTGCTGCAACTGGTTCCACCGCAAACGAGACAGCTTGCCGGGCAGCAGACACCAGTGTTGCCAGCGGTGTCGTAAACACCGCCAAGGTCCTTGCATTTGCTTTCAGCAGAGTAGGAAACGCACAGGCGATTTGCTGGGAATTTCGCCTGAATGTTGACGTTTCCTGATCCATCAACAGAAAGAGAACTGCCCAAGCACGCAACGCTCGTTCCACCAAACTGCAGCTGCCCATCCCACGCCGTGTCCATTGAACTGGCATCCTGTAAGGTTTGAAGTACGTACGTGGCAGTCACATCGCAGCCACTTGAACTGTCAAAGCTCCTCAGATCGGCGCCGGTGCCCTTGCAGTTATCGAACCGTCTTGAGGTGACTTCGCCAAACACAGGCGCATGTAGAATGGATGGCAGCGGGTTGACGAAAATGCCAAACTTTGAATGCTCCCTCTCATTCGCTACATTTCCTGGTATCGTGATGCCACAGGCTGGGGGAAAGGTGACATACACGGGCTTCGTTGCGGCCAGTACACCTGCACTGATCTGCAGGTGGAACACCATATTGTCTTTGTCAAATTTCGTGATAGTCAGCTTCTCGCCATCGGGCCCTTCGAGCCTGCAAGTGACATCAAAGTTATCGAGCATTCTGAAAGTTCTCCCGAGATTGATAGCAATGCTGTCTCCCGCAAAAATGGACAATTCAGGCTTAAAGTAGATGTCCATTTGAGACACTTGTCCCGGAACTGGGTTGGTGAAGTTGACAAGCACATCGACAGTCATGCCACCACCGGCCGAGAGATCGCTACCAAGGGCTGACGTCATGGTATACCGCGAGTCGCTAGTGTAGGCCGGGTGTTGCCTCGTGGAGCACGAAGCGTTGCCAGTGTCTTGCCTGCACACATCAATCTCCACGATGAACCCTGACAGCGGCTGCGCACGAGACACGACGCTCGGCTCAAACTCCACGCGGAAACCCAAGTCGTCATACGAAGTGACGCGCAAATTGGTTGGAGGGTCGGGCGCAAGGAATGCATCAAAGGGATTGCTCAGCACAGATGCGAAGGCATCTGTGTCCTTGTTCAAGCCCACTCGAAAGTCAAGCCTTATGTCGCCTTGCCACACGTCTGTGCTGTTTGTATACACACGTAGGTCTTGCCACATCATTCCCACCTGTCCTCCCAGAGTGCTGCTGTAGTACATTTGTACGGTGTCGCGCTCATCCTCGCTGTTTGCGTGCTTCTTGCACAGTGTCCGTGTAGGACGGGTGGCATGGTCATGTGTGAACGTGGTAGGGCCGCTCGTGGCTGTGTTCCAAAGGATCGTCCTTTCGCCGTCTGCGTCGTGGAGGAAACAATATGGAGGCTTGGTTGCATCGTTCACTGTGGTCAAATCAAAAGCCTGATATTGAGAGCCCAGCTCGATGTTTGCTGCCAAGCACTCAGAGAGCGAGGCAACCGGAAATTCACAATTTCCCGTCGTCTTCCAGTAATACGCGCGCTCTGTGAAAAGAGGCGATATGGCGGGCTGTTCTGCCGCTGCTGTGAATGTCAGGGCATGCCAGGCTGGTTTGGTAATACGGCCATGGAGCATCACGTCGCGCTGTTTGCAATTCTTTGAACCTGGAGCAACTGTGCACGACTTCTCATAGATGGAGGCTGTTACGGGCGCGTAGCCATGTGTGTTCCAGTTTTTGTTGAAGGCATAGGAATCACCCTTGACGACAACAGCAGGTTGGAGGCGGAAGACCATTCCCACGCCAACACCGTCAGGTATAGAGTCGTTGTTGACATCCACGCCGTCTCCACCGACTTGCTGTAATACATCCAGGTGGTGAGGGAGCACAAAGAAGGAGTTGTTGAGCCCACCCCAGGGATACTTGGGGTCAGCTAGATCACTTGCCGCAATAAAATCGTACTCGGTGCTAGGTTGCGCGTTTCTGTGTTCTTCCGTGTTGCCACACCAGCCGTTTGCCTCATTGCAGTATATGGCACCGGCAGGATA
>Ga0315905_10008442_pt1 | contig 10421 bp, 8 predicted proteins | sample LakEriMetagenome_5_FD_203522 | JGI IMG/M metagenome (GOLD analysis project Ga0315905, IMG submission 203522) | Freshwater fungal communities from buoy surface, Lake Erie, Ohio, United States - Buoy 4 MA121 | ecosystem: Environmental > Aquatic > Freshwater > Lake | place: USA: Lake Erie, Ohio... | reverse complement strand
GAGATCATCGACGACGCCCCCGAGCGGGGCCACGACCTCGCTGAGCATTTTTCCGGACTGGCCGTAGGGTCGGAAATCCCAGACGGGGCGCAACCACGGTCCGAGGCCGTTTTGGAAGGCTTCGACCGGCTCCCCGAAATCGCTCGGCTGCCCGTGGCGTTTGATCAGCTCGGGCTTGTAATCGAAGAGATCGATGTGGCTGGCCGCGCCGGCCATGAAGAACTGCACGACGCGTTTCGCTTTCGCCGGATGATGCAGGGGCCGCGACGCCGGGCCCGGCGCGTCGGCGGCGAGGGCGCGGTCTTGGCCGAGCATGGCCGCGAGCGCGAGGCCGCCGAGACCACCGCCGCTTTGCCAAAGGAAATCGCGGCGGGAAATCGGGCGGGACGCCGCAGGGCGGTGAAAGGGAGAATCGTGGGCCATCGTCAGTCGATAAACGTGAATTCGTTCAAGTTGAGCAGGAGCCGGCAGAGAGCGGGCAGGCCTTCGGCTTCGGCAAAGGCGACGAGGCGGGCGCCGGTCTCCGCGTCCGGCGGCCGGCCGAGCGCCAGCGCGTGGGCCCGTGCGATCTGCGCGGCGAGATCTGCGGGCCGCTCGGCCTGCGCGCGCGCGGCGAGGTGCCGCGCCTGCGTGACGATGAAGCCGTTGTTGAGCATCGCGAGCGCCTGCAGCGGGGAGAGGCTTTCATTGCGCTTATCGACCCGCATCGATGGATCGGCGCAATCCATCGACGTCATCCAGGGTTGGGTCTGGGAGCGCACGACGAAGCGGTAGATGGAGCGGCGCCACGTTTTCGCATCCTCCGGATCGGCGAGGTCGTAGCGGAAATGCGGCGAATGCTCGGGCCGCTCGATCACAAAGTCCTGCCAGCCCGGTCCGCCCATCGTGAGATCGAGTTTGCCGCTGGCGGCAAGGACGGCGTCGCGCAACGCCTCGGCCTCGAGTTTGCGGCGGTTTTGGCGCCAGAGGAGCGTGTTGCCGGAATCGATGGTTTCCGCCGCGGCATTCGCGGTGACGGCCTGACGGTACGTGGCGCTTGAAACAATGCGGCGGTGCAGGGCCTTCAGCGAGCCGCCGCCGTCGCGGAAATCCGCCGCGAGCCAATCGAGCAGTTCGGGATGGGTGGGCGTGGCTCCGTAGCGGCCGAAATCGTTGGGCGTATCGACGAGGCCGCGGCCGAAATGATAATGCCAGACGCGGTTCACGATGCTGCGCCACGTGAGCGGATTGTCCGGATCGGTGAGCCAGCGGGCGAGCGCGGCCCGGCGTTCGCCTTCGCCGGCGTCGGGCGGGAGCGCGAAGCGCGCGGGCGCAAACTGCAGCGCGGACAGGGCGCCCGGGCCGACGGGTTTGCCGGGCGTGGTGACTTGGCCGCGGGCCAGCACGTGAATCGGGCGCGGACGTCCGCCCGTGGGCCCGGTTCCGATGAAGTTACTGCTGCCCGTGTGGACGGCGCCCGCGTAAACGAGGTCGGGTTTCGGAAACGCTTTCAGTTCGTCGGCGACCCGCGAGGCCTCGGCGAGAAGCGCGGCGCGGCGGGACCGGGTCGGCTCGTCCGCGAAGCCCAGCAGCAGCGCATCGCGGGCGCGCTCGAGTTCTTTTTTCTCGTCCGCGGAGAGGACCGAGGGCGACACGCCGTCGGTCAGGTTGGATTTTTGCCAGCGCGGCGCGACCTCGACGGAATCAAGGGCGGTGACCGGCCGGCCGAGGGCGACGTTTTTTCCCGCGCGGTCGGTGACGCGCAGCTCGGCGAGGGCGAACATGTAGTCGTCTTTGCGCGGCGCGAGCTTGGTCACGGTGACGCGGACGTAGCGGCCGATGATCCCGTCGCCGGCGCCGCCGCCGGTGGTGAAAACGTCGCGCCCGGGGTTGGGGAAATCGGCCATGAACGTCTGGTCGTATCGCTGCCAGAGGAGTTTTACGCCCGTCCGAAAATCCGGATCGTCGCTGGCCTCGACTTTGAAACGCACGGGAAAACCGAAGCCCGCGCCGATGTCGTTGAAGGTATCGTGCGCGGGGACCAGCGTCGCGCGACCGATCTCGACGGATTCACCGAGGTCGACTTGCACCCATTTCGTCGCATCGGGAATCGGCGACAGCGCGCTATGGTAGCCGTGGCTCGGGCTGGGCTGACCGGGTTTGGCGGGGTCGATTTGCGGCGGCAGTTCGAGCCGGCGGGTGATGTCGGCGTAGGCTTCGCCGGCTTGCACACGCAGCGGTGCATCGAGCGCGGCGAGGGCGGCGGCGGTTTCGCGCTGCCGGCGGCGGAGGTCCTGAAAGCGGGCGTTGCGGGTGTCGTCGCGGTAGTATTCGCGGTCCGTCCGATCGAGGGCGGAGAACACCGCCTGCAGGCTGTAGTAATCCTCCTGCGGGATGGGATCGAATTTGTGGGCGTGGCACTGGGCGCAGTGGACGGTGAGGCTGGAAAAGGTACCGATGGTATTCGCGACCATGTCGTCGCGGTCGAGGTGACGGGCAACTTTCCCGTCGGTCTTGGACTCCGGCACCTCCGCGTGGCCGATAAAATCCCAGGGACCGGCGGAAATAAATCCGAGGGCCTCGATGCCGTCTGCGGTGCCGGGAAAAAGCACGTCGCCGGCGATTTGTTCCTGCAAGAAGCGCGCGTAGGGTTTGCCGGAGTTAAACGCGCGCACGACGTAGTCACGGTAGGGCCAGGCGTTGGGGCGGAGCTTGTCTTTGTCGTAGCCGTGCGTGTCGCCGTAGTGGACGACGTCGAGCCAGTGCCGGGCCCAGCGCTCGCCGTAGCGCGGCGAGGCGAGCAGGGTCTCCACCAGTCGCTCGTAGGCATCCGGTGCGGTATCGGCGACGAAGGCCTCAGTCTGCTCCGGCGTCGGGGGCAGACCGGTGAGATCGAAATAGAGCCGGCGGATCAACGTGCGGGCGTCGGCGGCGGGCGCCGGGTTGAGACCTTGAGCGGTGAGTTTCGCGCGGACGAAGGCATCAACCGGATTTTGGGCACCCGCCGGCGGCGTGACGGCTGCGAGGGGTTTGAGCGACCACCAATCGAGGGGGTCGGCCACGGCTGCGCTCGCGGAGTCGGGCCAAGCCGCACCCGAGTCGATCCACGCCTTGAGGGTGGCGATTTCCGCCGGCGCGAGCGCTTCGCCCTTGGGCGGCATTCGCATATCCTCAACTTCGCCGGCGATAAACTTCACCAACGGGCTCGTGGCGCCGAGTCCCGGCAAGATATTCGGCGTACCGCTGTCGCCGCCGTTCAAGGCGATGGCCTTCACATCGAGGCGGTAGCCGCTCTTTTGTTTTTCGGGGCCGTGGCATTTGATGCAATGCGCCTCAAAAATCGGGCGCACGTCGCGCATAAAATCGGGCGCAGCTACGGCAAATACCGGGACGAGCGCCCCGGCCAAGATTGCGGCCCGGCGACCCCGCCGGGAGGAAGCGACGGCGACCGCCGACGCCCCCGCGCAGCCGCGTGACTTCATGAACTTACGCAGGGCGCGCGTCACGGTCAGGAGCGAGCTGGGGCGCCAAGCGGCGAGGTCACGGAGGGTCGGACCGGGAATCATTTCGGCGAAAAATGTTTTTCGACCTCTTTAGCGGCAAGCCCTAACGCGCCCTCGCGCAGTCTGCCCTCCCGCCACCGCCTGCGCCTCCCATTGATTCCAAAAAAAAACGCCCACGCGCTAAGTCCGGAACTCCCAGCTCGCACCTCTCAACCCTCCCCTACTTCACCACCAACTTCACCGGCCGACCCAGGCGCGCCGCCGTCAGTTGCCCGTCGCGGATCACCGGCACGCCGTTCACCACCACCTCGGAAAAGCCCACCGCATACGCGTGCGGCTCCGCAAAGTTCGCCGGATCGCCCACCGTCTGCGGATCGAAGATCACCACGTCGCCGGCAAACCCCGCCCGCAACTCCCCGCGCTCGCCCAACCGAAACGTCTCCGCCGGCAGCTTCGTCATCTTCCGCACCGCCTCCTCCAACGTGAGCAGTTTCAACTCCCGCACGTAACGCCCCAGCACGCGCGCGTTGTTCCCGTAGCCCCGCGGATGCGGCACGCCTTCGGCAAATTTCCGCACGCCCGAATCCGAGGCGATCATCGTCAAGGGCAACGCCATAAACGCCCGGAGGTCGTCCTCATTCATCCCGTGAAACACCGCCTGCGCCCCGCCTTGCGCAACCAGGTCCAGCACGAGCTCGAGCTGATCGTCGAGCGTATCGCTACCGCGCACGAGCCGCGCCGCCTCCGGCACGGTCTTGCCGTTGAGCGTCGGGTTCGGCCGGAAATTCGCGATCACCGCGTAGGCGTAGTCCGGCCGCCGGCCATTGCGCAGCGAGGTCTTCATCTCCTCGACCGTCGCCGCCTTTACCGCCGGATCGGCCATGCGTTTCACAAACGCCGCCGTCCCGCCTTCGCGCACTTTATCCTCCACCAACGCCGAGATATTCGTCGACGACGCCGTGTACGCATACTGGTCCTGCGCGATGTCAATCCCGGCGGCCCGCGCCTTCGCGAGATACGCCGCGATCTCCGCCGCCCGCCCCCACGCCGCCGGGCTCGACAGCTTGATGTGCGACACTTGCGCGCGGATTCCCGCCCCGCGCGCCACCGTCAACACTTCGTCCAACGCCTCCGTGATCCGCGCGTTTTCGTAGCGCATGTGGCTCGCGTAAATTCCGCCGTGCCCGGCCACCACCTTGGCCAGCTCCACCAGCTCCGCCGTCGGCGTAAACGTGCCCGGCAGATAGATCAGCCCCGTACTGAGCCCCACCGCGCCCTCGGCCATCCCCCGATCGACCAGCGCACGCATCTTCGCCCGCTCGTCGTCGGTCGCCGGCCGCATGAAACTCCCGCCCATCACCTGCGCGCGCACGCTGCCCTGCCCGATCAGCGTCGCCATGTTCACCGCCACGCCGACCCGCTGCAGATTCGAAAACCAAAAACCTACGTCCGTCGTCGAGCTCCCGCAGTTGCCCGCGATCAACGTCGTCACGCCCATCCGCAGAAAATTCTCCGCCACCGGCAGGTCCGCGATGTCGTCCGCGTGCGTGTGCACGTCGATGAACCCCGGCGCCACCACGCGCCCGCCCGCCGCGATCTCCTCGCGGCCCTTGCCCGCAACCACGCCGACCGCGGCGATTTTTCCGTCCTTCAGCGCCACATCGCCGGCATACGCCGCGCGCCCCGTACCGTCGACGATGCGCCCGCCGCGGATCACCAGATCGTAATCCTGCGCCGCCGCGATTCCGGAAAACAAAACCAGTCCGACAAAAATTGAGCGCATGTTCGTTAAAGAAAGTTTCCCGCAGTTCAGCCCCGTTCCAGACGCCGACGCCACTCCGAAATCCGCGCCGTTCGTCTTTGCCTACCGCCGCCACCGCCACTCCCTTTTTCCCATGCTCTTCCGCGCTCCGCTCCTGCTGCTCGCCGCCGGCCTCGCCGTCGCCCTCGCGTTCCTCCCCGCCCGCGCCGCCACCCCCGATCCCCGCCTCGCCGCCGTCCTCCCCGAGGTTGACCGTCTCTTCGCCACCACCGCCGCCGAGCAGAACCTCCCCGGCCTCGTCTACGGCATCATGCTCGACGGCCGCCTCGTGCACTCCGCCGCGCTTGGTCTCGCCGACGTCGCCCAAAAAACTCCCGTCACCACCGAGACGCGTTTCCGCATCGCCTCGATGACGAAAAGCTTCACCGCCCTCGCGATCTACCACCTCCGCGACGCCGGCCGCCTCGCCCTCAACGACCCGCTCACCCAACATCTCCCCGAGTTCCGCGGCATCACGTTGCCCACGACCGACTCGGCCCCGATCACGCTGTTGCAGCTCCTCACCATGACCGCCGGTCTGCCGCAGGACGACCCGTGGGGCGACCGGCAGCTCGCGATCACCCCGGCGGCCTTCACCGATTTCCTGCGGGGCGGCCTCTCGTTTTCCACCCCACCCGGCACCGCCTACGAATACAGCAACCTCGGCTACGCCCTTCTCGGTGCCGTCATCGACCGCGTCGCCGGCGAGCCCTATCAAGCCTACATCACCCGCGAGCTCCTCGCGCCGCTCGGGATGAACGACACCGTCTGGGATTATCCCGCCGTGCCCCCCGGCCAACTCGCCCTCGGCTACCGCTGGGAAGACAACGCTTGGCAACCCGAGCCGCTCCTGCGCGACGGCGCCTACGGCGCGATGGGCGGCCTCATCACGACCCTCGCCGACTTCGCCCGCTACACCGCCTTTCACCTCTCGGCCTACCCGCCGCGCGACGACGCCGACCCCGGCCCCGTCCGCCGCGCCACCCTCCGCGAGTTTCACCAACCGGCCGCTTTCGCCACCGTGGCCGATGCGCGCCCCGCCTCCGGCTCGCCCCGCGCCAACGCCACCGCCTACGCCCACGGCCTCCGCTGGAACCGCGACACCGCCGGTCTCATCAACCTCGGGCACAGCGGCGGCCTCCCCGGCTACGGCAGCAACTTCCGCTTTTATCCCGCGCTCGGCCTCGCGGTCATTGCCTTCGCCAACCGCACCTACGCGCCCATGGCCACCGCCAACGCCAAAGCCGCCGCCCTCCTCCTCGAAAAAGCCGCGCTCCCCGCCCGGGAGCTCCCCGTCGACCCCATCCTCGCCACCCGCCAACGCGCCCTCATCGCCCTCCTTGAATCCGGCTGGGACCCCGCGCTGAGCGCCGCCGTGCTCGCCGAAAACTTTTACCTCGACCGCTCCCGCGAGTCCTGGATCGCCCACACCCGCACGACCCTCGCCGCCGCCGGCCGCCTCACCGGCACCGGCCCGATGAACCCCGAAAACGCCCTGCGCGGCACCTTCACCCTCACCGGTGAAACCGGTCTCATCGACGTCTTCTTCACGCTCACCCCCGAAGCTACGCCGAAGATCCAACACGTGAGCCTCACCCGCCGCACCCCCTGAGCCCCCATTTCGTTTTCCCGTCGTCCCCTCCCTCCTCCGCCTCCCTTTTCGTGTCGTTCGTGTAGCCCGTGGGCCACTCTTCCGAATCCCCTCTTCGCCCTTCGCGTCCCTCCGCGTAATTCGCGGGCAACGTCTCCGGTCCCCGCCTCCCTCCGCCTTTCGTGTATTTCGTGTCTTTCGTGGTAAAAAAATTCCGCCCCCTTTCGTTTCCGCGGTTCCCGCCTCTCGTCCCCAATTCCGTGTATTCCGTGTGTTCCGTGGGCCACTCTTCCGAATCCCCTCTCCGCCCTTCGCGTCCGTTCGCGCCATTCGCGGGCAACTTCTCCGGTTTCCGCCTCCCTCCGCCTTTCGTGTATTTCGTGTCTTTCGTGGTAAAAAAATTCCGCCCCCTTCCGTTTCCGCGGCTCCCACCTCTCGCCCCCCTTTCCGTGTATTCCGTGTGTTCCGTGGGCCACTCTTCCGAATCCCCTCTCCCCCGTTCGCGTCCCTTCGCGCAATTCGCGGGCAACGTCTCCGGTCCCCGCCCTCCGCCCATCGCGTCTTTCGCGTATTTCGTGGTTAAATAAACTCCGTCTCATTCCGTTTCCGCGGTTCACACCTCTCGTCCCCCTTTCCGTGTATTCCGTGTGTTCCGTGGGCCACTCTTCCGAATCCCCTCTCCCCCGTTCGCGTCCCTTCGCGCAATTCGCGGGCAACTTCTCCGGTCCCCGGGATTCGCTTTCGATCCACCCGTCCAACGCGCAGCGCGCTACCGCGCGGAATCACGCGCGATCAGATCGAGCGACAGCATCAGCACACGTTTGTCGCCGATGAAATCGCGCATCGCCTCGAGCGCGTGCACCCGAAGTTCCTCGGCCGAAAATAAGCCCTCGGCACCCAGCGCGCGGATGTCAGCCCGATCCTGTTCGGAAAACCGCGCGACCTTTGAAACCGCGAGGTCCAGCGGCGAGAGCACGCGCAGTTCAACGAGCCGCTGTTCATTCCCGATTCCCGCCCAAGCCCGCGCCTTCTCCTCGAAGCCCTCGTGCAGCAGCGCAAACGACGTGTTATAGTTGTGGTCGAAGTAAATGAACGCCTCGCTCCCATCCCGCCGCCGATAGTTCACCGTCAAATCTTTCGGCAGCACAAAGCGCCGGGAAAACGAAGCATCTACGTCCTCGGTGTAACGCGTCCCACAGTAGTGGTTCACCGCCACTCCGCCGGCCAGATACATGATCACCGCAGGTCCGTCGTAACCGCCGGCTCGCAATGAGGCGTCCATGCGATCGAGCATCTCCCGCAGGGCCGCCGTGAGTTCAGGAAACGCCTTCATGCGTTGGACAACCGCTCCGCCTGGCGCAGATGCGCCTTCAGCAGGCCGGAGAAGCGCGAAGCATCAAACCCCGTCGCGTGCGCCAACTCGGCAAACCGGAGCGGACTCAATTCCGCCGCTACGTCCCCCAACGCCGCCCGGTGCCCATACCAATCGACCCCGGCCAAATAACGCGCCGCCGCCGCCAGCTCGGCCGGACCGACCGCCGAAAATCGCGCCCAAGCTCCCGTATCGAACCGCCCGTGCTGCTCCACGCAAAATCCAACCAAAAGGGACTCCGACTCGCGGTTCATGATCGCGCGACACTAGGTCCGCCGCCCACCCGCGCCAGAATTTTCTCCCGCCTCCGTCTCCGGATCCCTCCCTCCGCCCTCCCCCTTTCCGTGTGTTCCGTGGGCAAAAATTCCGTCTTCGTCCCCCTTTCCGTTTCTGCGGTTCCCACCTCTCCTCCCCCTTTCCGTGTATTCCGTGTGTTCCGTGGGCCACTCTTCCGAATCCCCTCTTCGCCGTTCGCGTCCCTTCGCGCAATTCGCGGGCAACGTCTCCGGCCCCCGCCCTCCGCCCATCGCGTCTTTCGTGGTAAAAAACTCCGCCCCCTTCGCGTGATCCGCCGGCGACGCCTCCGGATCCCGCCCCCCTTTCCGTGTATTCCGTGTGTTCCGTGGGCCACTCTTCCGAATCCCCTTTCCGCCATTCGCGGGCAGAATCTTCCGCTCCCATTCCCTGTCATCCCCACCTCACCTTCCCATTCCCTTTTCCCCGTCGTGAGCGCGTTGATTGGCCCGCCTAAATTGCGCGTGCGATTGCGCGAAAACTCGACCTTGAAGGGTCTCATTGGCGTAATAAGGTAATACTCCAACCACGCTCAAAAATATGCCCACGATCACTTTCAAGCTTTCCGAAACGGAAGCCCGCGACTTGCGCCGCCGCGCCCGCGCAGCCCGTTGCACGGTCTCGGCCTACCTCCGGGCAAACGCGGTCGGTGCGCCCGTCGCCCCAAAGCCGCGCAAAATCAAACTCGTCCGCCATCCCGTATCGGGCCTCCTTTACGACGTTTCGGGAAAAGACCTCCCGAAAGTTTCGAATGAAGAGGTCAAGGCCATGCTGGCTGACTTTCCGTGAACTACCTGCTCGACGTAAACGCCCTGATCGCGTGGGCCCATTCAAACTCGCTTGAAAACGGGATTTTTCATTCGTGGGCGGCGAAAGTCGGCTACGATAAACTGGCTACCTGTGCACACAGCGAACTGGGGTTTATCCGGATTTCGATGCTGCCAAGATTCGGGGTGAGCCGCGCCGCCGCTGAAGCCATGCTTGCCGGCATTAAGAAAGATGTCGGCGGTTTCGTCTCGACCGCACCCTCGCCAAAATTGGCTGCATGGGCGCACACCTCGGCCCAAACCTCCGATGCCTACCTTGTGCAACTCGCGGCCTCGGCCGGGCTGACGCTCGCCACCTTTGACCGAGGCATACCTTCGCCCGTCGAGCGAATCGGTTAGGACGCAGCGTTTCCACACCGGGCCCGGCCTTGCCGCCGGACTTTCTTTGGCCCCGGTGCCATCGCATCCGGGATAGCCGCGATTGCGGTGAATTGCACCACGCCCGCTTCTCGAAAATCCGGCGCAGGCTGCGCATGTTTCGCGGGCAACTTATCCGGTTCTCGCCTCTCGTCCCCCTTTCCGTGTGTTCCGTGTATTCCGTGGGCCCCTCTCCGGTCCCCCATCGTCCCCATTCCTCATTCTCGACCCACCCGTTCCTAAAGCAGCGACGGATCTACCTCGCTCTCCAGCAGCGCAGTTAACGGCCCACTGCTTGTTTCCGCACGGCCAGATTCCGTCACACTGACTCCGGACCGCTGCTTTCAAAATCCCGCTCCAGCGTTTCGATCAAGACCGGCAAATCTGCCGTCGCGGTTTTCCAAACCAGCTCCAGGTCCACTTCACCGTAATCGTGCGCGATGATGTTTCGCATCCCGCGCATGGCGCGAAAAGGCAGCGACGGAAACTGCGCCTGCGTGTCGGGAGCCAGCCGCCTCGCCGCCTCACCGATGATTTCAAACCGCCGCAAGACGGCGTCCTGTTTTTCAGCATCGCCGAAAAACGATTCTCGACTGACTCCGGCGAGATAGCTCCGGATCAAGCGTGCCGAATTGAGCACGTCGGTCAGCAACCCTGCCTGACGTTCATCGAGCATAAAGTGCGACCGGCCCGGCCA
>Ga0315905_10008441_pt1 | contig 10421 bp, 7 predicted proteins | sample LakEriMetagenome_5_FD_203522 | JGI IMG/M metagenome (GOLD analysis project Ga0315905, IMG submission 203522) | Freshwater fungal communities from buoy surface, Lake Erie, Ohio, United States - Buoy 4 MA121 | ecosystem: Environmental > Aquatic > Freshwater > Lake | place: USA: Lake Erie, Ohio... | reverse complement strand
GACGGAGTTCGGCTGATGCACACGATCCTTTTCGACGGCGACGCGTCGAAGGATTTCATCTCGGGTCTTGGCGTTGCGTTTGCCGTGCCGTTGCGCGGCGCGCTTCACGACCGGCACGTGCGTTTCTCGGGTCTGGAGAACGGTGTGTTTGCCGAGGCCGTGCGCGGCATTACGGGCCTGCGGCGCGATCCGGGGGCGGCGGTTCGGGAGGCTCAAATCGCCGGCCGCGCCACGCCGCCGCTCGCCGAATGGAACCAAGGGGTGGCCAGCCGACTCGACTACATCCCGGCCTACGCGGACTGGTCGTTGGTGCAAAATAGCGCGGATGGATTCCAGATCCGCAAACGCACGCGGGACGGTTTTACGTGGTTGGATTCCGCGCAGGGTCAGCGGGCTGGTGGACTCGGCTATGTCGGCACGCCGACGGGCGGCGTGGTGTTTGGGTTGCGGAATTTTTGGCAGAGCCATCCGGCTCAGCTCGACATCCGTGGCGCGACGGGTGACGTCGCGAGTGTGACGGCGTGGATGTGGGCGCCGGATGCGGGCGCGATGGATTTGCGGCCGTATCATGACGGACTCGGCCAGGACACTTACGACAAGCAATACAACGGCGGCCTCGAGGTGACCTACGAGGATTACGAGCCCGGATTTAACTCGCCCGAAGGTGTCGCGCGAACGAGCGAGTTGCACGTGGCGTTTGTGGCGGCGACGCCGGAGCGCGCGCAACTGGCCGCGATGCAAGGCGTGTTGGCCGCGCCCCCGCTATTGACGAGTTCGCCGCAGTATTTGCAGGCGTGCGGCGTCTTTGGAGAGCTCTGGAATCCGGTGGACCGCTCGACGCCGGCCAAGGCGGCGGTCGAGGATCAGTTGGCCGCGTATTTCGATTTCTATCGTGGGCAACAGGAGCAGCGCCGGTGGTTTGGTTTTTGGAACTACGGCGATGTCATGCACACCTACGACGCCGACCGCCGCGAGTGGCGCTACGACATCGGCGGCTACGCGTGGGACAACTCCGAGCTGTCGACCGATCTCTGGCTGTGGCTTTATTTTCTCCGCAGCGGCCGGCCGGATGTTTTCCGCTTTGCCGAGGCGATGACGTGGCATACGGGCGAAGTCGATGTGCACCATATCGGGCGGTTCGCGCCGCTCGGTTCGCGGCACAACGTCCAGCACTGGGGCTGCAGCGCGAAACAACTCCGCATCAGCACGGCCACCAACCGGCGCTACTATTACTATCTCACCGGCGACGAGCGGGTCGGCGATCTCATGCGCGAGCAAATCGAGGCGGGTCATGCGTTGTTGCGGATTCCGCCCGGCCGTAAACTCGCCCACGCGGTGGTCGCCGGCGATCAGGCCCGCAGCGCCAGCAAAGATGCGAGCCAAGTGGGGCTGAGCCTCGGCACCGACTGGGGTTCGCTGGCCGGAGCGTGGCTCACGGAATGGGAAAGAACGGGCGACCCTCGCATGTTGGGCCGGCTGAAAACGGGGATGCGCACGATCGGAGCGCTGCCCAACGGGTTTTTTACTTCGGGTGTGATGCTCGATCTGGACAGCGGTGCGTTTACCGCGCCGGCGACCGGAGGCGTATCGCTTTCGCATCTGAACGCGGTTTTCGGCTTGGTGGAGATCTGCGCCGAGCTGATCCAGTTGATCGATGTGCCGGAGTTTCGCGCGGCGTGGTTGGAGTATTGCGTGCTCTACAACGCCACACCCGCCGAGCAGGCGCAGCGGTTTGGCCAAGCGTTTCGAAACGTGGGCCTGCAGCAGGGGCATTCGCGGCTCACGGCCTACGCGGCCCGGGAGAAAAAAGACGCCGCGCTCGCCCAACGTGCGTGGCGGGAATTCGCCCAAGGTGCGGGCGGGCCGCGTGCGCGGGGTCGTTTTGAGACGCGTCGCGTCGTCGGGCCCGCCGTGCTCCGGCCGGTGGAGGAGGGTCTGTTCGTTTCGACCAACGGCACGGCCCAGTGGGGGCTCGCGGCCATGCAATGCCTCGCCCTGATCGGGGATTCCCAGCCGGGTGGTTGAGCGGTGCCGGATTGCGTCGGGAGCGGTGCCGGGTTTCTTTTCGTCTGGAATAAATCTCCGTCCCGCCGCCTCCCACCCTTAACGTTTACCTCCATGCTCATTCGCTCCCCCAAAGCTTGGGAACTCCCCGAGTCCGCCGTCACCCCCGAAAACCTCTATCACCTTTCGAAGCGCCGCGATTTCCTGCGCGCCCTCGGCGTCACCGGTTTCGCGCTCGCCGCCCGCGATGTCCTCGCCGCCACCGCGGGATTTCCGACCAAGGTGAACCCGGCTTACCGTGATCCGGCCCTCAAGCCCACACCCTACGAGTTCATCACGAGCTACAACAATTTCTTCGAATTCGGTACCGACAAAGCGGAGCCCAAGATCAACGCCAACAAGGGTTGGCAGACCGAGCCTTGGACCGTCGAAATCGCCGGCCTGGTGCGCAATCCGTTCAAGATCGAGGCCAACGATCTCGTCATGAAAATGGGCGGCGCCGAGCAACGCGTGTATCGCCTGCGGTGCGTCGAGGCGTGGTCGATGGTGGTGCCGTGGGATGGTTTCGAACTCTCGAAACTCATCGCGCTCGCCGACCCGAAGGCCGAGGCGAAGTATGTGAAATTCACGACCTTCGTGGATCCGAAAAACGCCCCGGGCCAGCGGGCGGGCAATCTCGACTATCCCTACGTCGAAGGACTGCGGCTGGACGAGGCGATGAACGAGTTGTCCTTCATCGCGACGGGCATCTACGGCAAACCGATCCCGAACCAAAACGGTGCGCCGCTGCGGCTCGTTGTGCCGTGGAAGTATGGATTCAAGAGCATCAAATCCATCGTGAAGATCGAGCTCACCGACAAACAGCCGCGCAACACGTGGCAGGTGCTGCAATCGAGCGAGTATGGTTTTTACGCCAACGTGAATCCCACCGTGGACCACCCGCGTTGGACGCAGGCGAGCGAGCGCGTGATCGGCGGCGGTCTCGGTGGCCGCCAAAAAACCCTGATGTTTAATGGCTACGAAAAACAAGTTGCCGCGCTCTACGCCGGGATGGATCTGCGGAAGAATTACTGAGGAATTTGTCATCGCGCGCCCGGCCCCGCCGGGCGCGGCGATCCAGCGGGATCGCTTCGTCGCTTCCATCCTGAATTCAGCAGTGGGTTAACCGCTAATCTTCGCCAATTCCCGCTAATTTATGAGGAAGAATTATTCCGAAAGTGAGTTTTTGAGTCACCAATTAGGTGAATCACCGGTTGAGCTGGATTCTATCCGAAGCGCGTCAATTCGCGCAGATTAGTGGAAATTAGCGGTTCCTCCTGCTGCGATTTTTACGTTCATGCTGATCCTCGAAAAACTCCTGCGATCAAAAGTCGTCGTCTGGACCTTGCTCGTGTTGCCCGGTCTCTGGCCGCTGTGGCCGATCTTCATCCGCGAGGATCCGAGCGTGACAGCCGATCCGCTCAAATACGTCCTGCACCACCTCGGCTTCGTTGCCTGTATTTTGCTCGCGACCGTGCTGTCGTTTTCACCGTTGCGCGTGCTTTGGCCAAAATGGGGCGTGGCGCAGGCGCTCAACCGTCACCGTCGGCTGGTGGGCGTCGCGGTGTTCCTCTACGCGGCACTGCACGTGGCGACGCACCTCGTCTACGAGGGCGGCCTCGAACTCGCGGCGGTGCCCGCGACCTTGAAGACGGCGGTGGAAAAACCGTTCCAACTGACGGGGCTGATCGCGTTCATGATCTTGCTCGTGCTGGCGGCGACGAGTTGGAACGCCGCGATCAAGTGGCTCGGGGGCAAGCTCTGGAAAAATATCCACCGCCTCATCTACGTCGCCGCGGCCCTCGCGGTGTATCACCAGGCGGACGCGCGAAAACTTTTCCCAATTCAAGTGGTCTATATTTTCGCGCCGTTGGTGATGCTGGAAATCGCCCGCATCTGGAAACAACGCCGGGCAAAGGCGTGATCGGTGGGATTTCGGGCTTGGGCGTGATTCTACTTTATCGAAGCCGGCGAAGGTGCTGAATCTTCGTGGCCGCCGTGTGCGTGCAAGACCGGACCCCGCCGGTTTCTTCCAAAAAGCCCCATGAAATCGTTCCAAATCTCCCGTCGGTCTTTTCTCAAGCGCTGCAGCGTCGTCGCCGCGATGTCCGGGCTGCCTCTGTGGTTCGTTGAGCGGCAGCTCGTGGCGGCCGAGGCAGCTGGCCCACGGCGGCTCGGGCCCAACGACCGTCCGGGCATCGCCCTCATCGGCTGCGGCGGGCAGGGCAAGGGCGTCACGACCAACGCGGCGAATCACGGCGATATCTTGGCGGTATGCGATGTGGACCAGACTCACGCGGCCTCAGCTGCGGCGCGGTTCACCGTCGAGGGCAAAACCCCGCCGCAGATCTACGGTGATTTTCGCCGCGTGCTGGAGCGCGACGATGTGCAGGTGATCGTCAACGCCACGCCCGACCATTGGCACACGTTGATCAACCTCGGCGCCGTGAAGGCCGGCAAAGACATCTACGGCGAGAAACCGCTTACGCTCACGGTCGACGAAGGCCGCCGTCTGGTCACGGCCGCGCGCGCCCGCGGCACGATCTTGCAGACGGGCACCCAGCAGCGCAGCTCGCAGCACTTCCGCATGGCCTGCGAACTTGTGCGCAACGGCCGGATCGGCCGATTGAAAGAGGCGAAGGTGTGGTTGCCCGCGGGTCTCAACGAAGGCCCGTTTGCGACGGCAAACGTGCCGCCGGAGCTCAACTGGGATTTCTGGCTCGGGCCGGCGCCGCGGGTCGACTACGTGCCGCAGCGGGCGCACCGGACGTTTCGCTTTTGGTATGACTACTCGGGCGGCACGATGACCGACTGGGGCGCCCACCATAACGACATCGCGTATTGGGCGATCGGTCAGCTCGCGCCGCGCGAGGTCGAGTCTACCGTGCTCGCCCAGCCGATCCTCGGCGGCTATACGGCGATCAGCGATTACGAGGTGCGCTACACTTACGCCGACGGGATCAAGCTCACGATTCTCACGACGAAAGACGACAGCATCTACGGCGTGGTCATCAACAAGGAGGGACAGCGCAACGGCATCCGCTTTGAAGGCACCGACGGTTGGATTTGGGTGCGCCGCGGTCAGATCACGGCCAGCGACCCCGCATTGCTCACGACGCCGTTGCCCGAGGGCTCGATTCAGTTGCAGCGCAGCAAAGAGCACATGGCGAATTTCATCGAAAGCGTGCGTTCGCGGCAGGATCCGATTTGCGATGTCGAGACCGGCCACCGCTCGGCGACGATGTGCCACCTCGGGGCGATCTCGATGCGCACCGGGAAGAAACTTACGTGGGACGCCGCCGCGGAAAAATTTATCGGCGAGCACGCCGCCGAAGCCAACGGATACCTCGCCCGCGAACTGCGCGCGCCGTATGATTACAGTTTTGTGGGGTGAGGACGTCGTCACTCAAATGGGCGGCTCAATGGGGCGGACGGCGCTAAAAGCGGCAACAATTCGACGGCGGAAGAGTTAGGGTTTGATCTTTTTGAGACGCCTCGCCTATCAGACGCCATGCCTCCGCAAGATCCCGAGCAGGCGCGTTGGTTCGCCGCCGAACTGCTGCCACACGAGCCCAAACTCCGGGCGTGGTTGCGCGGTCGTTTCGGTCCGGCCGCCGAGATCGACGATATCGTGCAGGAGGCTTTTGTGCGCGTGCTACAGGAGCGCGGCCGACGGGTGTTGCTTTCGCCGAAAGCGTTTCTCTTCACGACGGCCCGCAACCTCGCGATCGACCAACTCCGGCGGCGCGCCACAAATCGCACGGAGTCTTTAGTGGAAAACGAGGCTCTCTCCGTCTTGGAGGAAGGTGAGGGAATTCCCGAAACACTCTCTCGCCACCAGGACCTCGCCCTCTTGACCGAAGCCATCCAGTCTCTGCCCGAACGCTGCCGCCAGGTTTTCACCTTGTGCAAGGTCTATGGCTTGTCCCAGCGCGAGATCGCGGCGCGGCTTGGGATTTCCGAGCACACGGTCTCGGCGCAGCTCACGATCGGTTTCAACAAATGTGCGGACTACGTCGCCCGGCGGCGCGAAGATCGGAAAGGATTTCTGTGAACCGACGGCTCTCTGAGCGGGAAATCGCGCTCGCCGCTTCGGGTTGGATTGTGCGGAACAACCGCGGGCTCACCGCCGCGGAACAGGACGAGTTTTCCTCTTGGCTGGCGGCCGATCCGCGCCACGGGGAGTGGTGGGCGAAGCGGCGGCAGGCGTGGTCGGAATTCGACGTGCTGACCGAGTGGCGCCCCGAGCACAGTTCCGAACCGAATCCCGATCTGCTGGCGGCACCGCGCAGAGGGCGACGCAACGGGTTGAAATGGGTTTTCCCCGTCTCCCTCGCGCTGGCGGCGGGCGTCGCCGTGGCCTTGATAGTTTTGCGGCCGGCCCCGGCCGGAAAAAACGTGCCGGTGATTGCGGCCTCCGCCGGTTACGAGAGCCGTGCGCTGGACGATGGCACGGTCGTCGAGCTTAACGGGGGTGCGCAGATCGACGTGCAGTTCACCGCGGCGGAGCGGCGCGTGCGGCTCGTGCGCGGCGAAGCGCATTTCCAAGTGGCGAAGAATCCGCTCCGACCCTTCCTGGTGGAGGCGGGTGGAGTGACGGTGCGGGCGGTCGGCACGGCGTTTAACGTGCTCCTCGGCTCGCAAGCGGTGGACGTGCTCGTGACCGAGGGTCGGGTGCGCGTCGATCCGCCGGCCGCCGCAGCGGCTGCGCGGGTGGCACCGGATGTTTCCGCCGGGCAACGGGTGGTCGTGTCGCTTTCGGGCGGTGCCGCACCGGTAGTTTCCACGGTCTCAGAGGAAGAGATTGCACGACGGCTCGCGTGGCAGCCTCGGTTGCTCGATTTTAGCGCGACGCCGCTCGCGGAAGTCGCGGCGGAGTTTAACCGCCGCAACCGCACGCAACTCGTGCTGGCCGATCCGGCGTTGCGCGCGATGCCCATCGTGGCGTCGTTTCGCTCCGACAATCTCGACGGTTTTGTGCGGATGTTGGAAATTTCAGCAGGGGTGAGTGTCGAGCGGACGGGTGATACGGTGGTGCTGCGCCGTGCGCCGACGGGGCGTTGAACGGCGAGGCGGGCGCGCCGTTCGTCGTCACGGAAGTGTCACATGATTCTTTTAGTGAATTGAGGCGGGCACTGCGTCTCCGGGGTGAAACCACTTCACCTACCGATGATTCACCGAACATTCTCTATCTGCGCCGGCTTCATGTCACCGCTCATGCGCTCGCTGCTTCTCTGTTTGGCCCTGCTGCCGTTCGCAGGTGCGGCCGAGCCCGTGGCCAAGGTCGCGTTCGACATCCCCGCCGGAGCCGCCGCCGAAACGTTGAAACGTGCGGCGCAGCAGGCCCGGCTCGAGATCGCGTTCCCGGCCGAGACGGTCCGGGGCGTAAACACCCGCGCGGTCCGCGGTGATTTTTCTCCGGTCGAGGCCATGAACCTCATGCTGGTCGGTTCCGGGCTCGCGGTGGTGAAGGACGAGAAAACCGGCGCCCTCACCGTCCGGCGCCTCGTCAAGGCGACGGGCGAGGAGGGTGCGGCCCAAAGGAAAGAGGCGGCCCTGCCGAAGAAAATGCCGTCATCGGCTTCGACTGAAACTGCGTCGGCCGCGGGCGAGTCGGCCGGCGAGGTTGCCCCGCAGGTGCTGGAGGCCGTGGTGATCACCGGCAAGGTCTCGATCAACTCCACCCCTGAGGAGATCAAACGGCTCAACGTCGCGATTGTTGACAGCATGACGGCCGAGCAGATCGGGCAATTGCCGGACGCCTCCTTGGCGGAGGTGATGGACCGGATTGTCGGCGTGAGCTCGGACTTGGGCTTCAACAGCTCCCAACCTCGGACGGTGACGATGCGAGGCTTCGACGCCCGCTACAACAGTATGCAGGTCGACGGTAATCCGATCTGGAATTCCAGCCGCAATAACCGCGGCACACAGCTCGATGTCTTTCCCGCCGGCGCCGTGAGCGAGGTCAACGCTTTCAAAACCACCACGCCCGATCAGGACGCCAATTCCATCGGCGGGCACATCGAGTTGCGCACCTTGCGGGCGTTCGACGGCGGGACCCAGCCGTTCACGCGGGCGAGCGTTTCCGTGGGCGCCAGCGAACAAGACGGCGTGCCCGATTCCAACCTCCTGCCGGTGCGGGTAAGTGCCGTCACCCGAAAATCGTTCGGCACGAACCAGCGCATCGGCGTGGTTTTTGGCGGCGACTATCTGCGCGAGCATTTCTACGACGTCTACAATACGAATACCGGATTCTCCCAGATCGGCGGCATCGACGTGGTCAACGGCAGCATATTTACGGGCTTGGGCGACAAGGACAGCACCCGGCAAAGCCTCTACGGCAAACTGGAGTTCCGCACGCAAGACCAACTCTACGCCTTCGTTTCCCTAAGCTATTTTCGCGCGATCAACGATGAACACTACTATCGGGGCGGACCGTTTCTCACTGCGACCACGGTGACAAACGCATCGGTCGGGAGCGGCACGTTTGCCCGGGCCACGAACGAAAACTACCTCGAGTCCTACACGCTGGATCGCACGACGTGGCTGCTTGGGTCGGGCCTTGACTATCGAGTTGGCGGCAACGCCGTGCTCAAACTAAGGAGTAGTTATACCCGTTACATCCACGATGAAGTGCTGGCGACAGGCGAACGCTTCCAGACCGCCGCGGTGACGGCGGGAACCTATAAACTGAACGACACGGACGGTGGCTTGGCGCTCAATCCCGATGCGGCGATCTCGGATCCGAAGAACTGGAACTATCGGGTCGCCCGCGCGGCGGTCGTCACCAATTTACCCAATACGGACGATGTCTACACCCTTCGGGCCGACTACAATTTGAACAGCTACGCTTCGGCGCGTGGGCTCGGATTCAACACCGGTCTCTTTTGGCGCCGACTTGATCGTCGCTTCGACAACACCGGCGAGAGCTACCTCCTTCCCGCCGGCACCGTCCTCACGCTGGCCCAGGTGTTGAACCCCAAGGCCCCGCAAGTTCTCGACGGGGTGAATCCCGCGATCATCGACCCCGACGCCTATTGGAATCTCCTGAAGTCGAAGGGGACCCGGATCGCGAATCCTGCGCTCTCTTCCGACTATCACCTCGTCGAGGATGTCTATGCGGCCCATGCCGCCGTCACCTATGCGCGGGAGAATTGGCGGTTGATGGCGGGCGTGCGCGTCGAGGAAACCCGGCTCACGAACTCGACCGGCAACGTGGTCAACAGCGTCAACACGCCGGTCACCCGCGAGCTGACCTACCGCAACACCCTGCCCAATGTGCAGGCGAGTTACGATCTCACGTCCCGGCTGCGGCTGCGGGCGGCCTTCACGAAAACTCTGGCGCGTCCCGATTTCAACCAGTTTGCCATGGGGCAAACCGAGACGCGGGACGCCAACGGATTCCCGGTGATCACCGGCACAAATCCAGACCTGCCGCCCCGACTGGCTTCGGGCTACGATTTGAGCGCCGAATACAACTTTAAGGACGGCTACGCGTCCGTCGGGCTTTTCCACAAGGACCTCGACAACGAATCGTTCAACCAGACCACGCGGGACACGAATCCGGCCGGAAACGTCATCTTCACGCGAACGATTCCGCTCGGATCGGGCAGCGGCACGCTGCGCGGCTTTGAGGCGAGTTGGGTCAAGCGGCGCTTCAGCGAACTGCCGGCTCCGTTTAATGGCTTCGGCTTGGAGGCAAATTTTACGCGCCTCGACGGCGAGTGGAATGTGGTTTTTGCCAACGGCACCCGGCGCACGGTCGACGGGCTGAGAAACCAACCGCGGTGGCTCGGCAGTATCATTCCCAGCTACACCGTCGGCCGCTTTGAACTCCGGGCGCCGTGGCGGCTGCGGGGAAAAACGTTTACCGGCACGTTCGGCACGACGGCGGCCGGCGATGTGTATGTCCGCACCTACGCCCGCCTGGATTTGCAGGCGACCTACAAACTGAACCGCGCGTGGAAGCTGTTTGCCGAGTGCCGCAACGTGAACGAAACATTCTGGACGCAGGAAACGGGTCTCAATGGCTCCACGACGGCGGCGGTTAACCCGGGCCGGAGTTTCTGGCTCGGCGTGAAGTATCAAAAGTGAGCGCCGCGCGGGGACCTGAACGCCGCGTCATCGGCTCTGCCGTTGAAACCGATTTTCGCGTCCGCGCCCACTGACCATGAAACTACGCTCTCACCTTCGGCTCGTTTTGGCCGCCACCTGCTCGTTGCTTGCGCTTCACGGAGGCGAAGTTGAGGGCTTGGACGGCAAGCTCCGGCTCAACGAAGTCCAATACATCGGCACGCACAATTCCTACCATATCGCGCCGGGCGATGCGATCGCCCTGGAGATGTTGCGGTCAGGTTATGCGCAGTCGAAAGAGTGGC
>Ga0315905_10008439_pt1 | contig 10422 bp, 10 predicted proteins | sample LakEriMetagenome_5_FD_203522 | JGI IMG/M metagenome (GOLD analysis project Ga0315905, IMG submission 203522) | Freshwater fungal communities from buoy surface, Lake Erie, Ohio, United States - Buoy 4 MA121 | ecosystem: Environmental > Aquatic > Freshwater > Lake | place: USA: Lake Erie, Ohio... | reverse complement strand
CCGGTTAACGCCCATTTATCGCATTGGCGTCGGGGGTTTGTTATCGATGCGCCCATGCACGCTCTGATTCCTGCCCTACAGATCCACGGCCTGGCCAAGGCCTTTGACGGCTTTCTGGCGGTGAATGGCCTAGATCTCGTCGTGCCGGCCGGGCAGATCTATGCGCTGCTGGGCCCCAATGGCGCCGGCAAGACGACAACGCTCAGGATGGTTACGGGCCTCGCCCGCCCTGACGCCGGGGATATCAGCGTGTTCGGGGTGGATGCGCTGGCCGATCCGATTGCTGCCAAGCGCCTGATCGCCTGGCTGCCCGACGAGCCCTTGCTGTACGACAAGCTGACACCCATCGAGTATCTGGCCTTCATCGCCGGCCTGTGGAACGTGTCGGCTGCTGACGCCGAACCGCGCGCCGAAGCCTTGTTGAAGCGCCTGACCCTTTGGGACAAACGCGACAGCCGCTGCGAAGGCTTTTCGCGCGGCATGAAGCAGAAACTGGCGCTGGCTGGCGCGCTCATCCACGAACCACGCCTGCTCATCCTTGATGAACCGCTCACCGGGCTTGATGCCGCCGCGGCGCGTTCGGTGAAGGACATATTGCTTGAATAGGTCGCGGCGGGCGGCACCGTGATCCTGACCACGCACACATTGGAAGTGGCGGAACGCATTGCCCAGCGCATCGGCATCATCCGCGCCGGCAAGCTGGTGGCGGAAGGCAGCATGGCCGAGCTTTCCGCCGGCCGGGCTGAAGGCACCACGCTGGAACAATTGTTCCTTGAGCTGGCACAGGAAGACGTGCCGGCATGATTGCGCTGGCGCGGCCGGGCAGCCTGCCGTGGCTGGTGCTGCACGATGTGCGGGTGAAGGCGCGCGGCCGCGAAGGGCGCTGGGGCCGCATCATCGCCATGCTGCTGCTGGCGCTGTTGCCGATTGTTGGCGGTGCGGTGATGGCGTGGCGTGTGCGGGGCGGCGCGTATCTGCCGCTGGCCGCGCTCGGTTCGGTCGGCGCGGTGCTGCTGGGCATGATGCTGGTGATGGTCAGTTCCGCCTATGCCCATGTGCTGCGGCTGGGCCGGGATCGCGGCGAGCTGGAATTGCTGCTCACCGCGCCGCTGCCGGTGGCTCGGGTGGTGGCGGCCCGGGTGGCGGGCGTGCAGGCGGTGGTGGCGCTGCCGTTCCTGCTGCTGACAGCGCCCTTCCTCTTGTTTTCCGAGGCTTTTGGCCGTGTCACCTGGGTTGCCGGCCCATTGGTGGTGGTGTCCGTGGCGCTTGTGGCGACCGCACTGGCGCTCACCATCGCCACGCTGCTGGATCGGCTGCTCGGTCCCAAGCTGGCGAAGCTGGTGGCGCAGGTGGCCGGCGTTGGCTTGGCAGCGGCGGTGTTTGCGCTGGGTCAGGCGCCCAATTTTGCGCCCAAGTGGTTCGATGCCCAACTTGCCTTCTTCTCGCAGCGTCCGCCGGCGCCGTTCGACTGGCCGGCGCAGGCCGTGTTCGGCCAGCCCTTGCCGCTGATCACGGTGCTGGGGCTGGCGCTGGCGGCATCGCAATGTTCGGCGTCGCTGGCTGCGAGCCGGATGGAGGCAGCGCCGGCCGATCCCACCGCGGCCCCCCATGTGCCGCGCCGCAGCCGGGCAGTGCGCTTTGGCGGTAGCGCCACGGCCGTGCTGTTCGGCAAAGAGTTGAAATTGCTCGGCCGCGATCCCGAACTCATCTCTTAGATCGGCCAGCAGCTGGTGTTCATGGTGCCGATCCTGGCGCTGATCTTCACCGATGGCCAGGTGACGCCGGCGCGGCTGGCGGCGGCCGGCGTGTTCCTGACTGGTGCACTGTCATCGTCCCTGGCCTGGCTGGCACTGTGCGCCGAAGATGCGCCCGATCTGATTGCGGCTGCCCCCTTACGCCCGGGCGTTGCCATCCGGGCCAAGCTGGCAGCGGCGCTTACCCCGCCGGCGCTGATGGTGTCCGTGCTGGCGCTGGTGGTGCTGCCGAAGTCGCCGGTCGCGGTGGCGGTTATGCTGCCGATGGCGCTGGTGGCTGGCCTCGCCAGTGCCGCCATGCAGGCCTGGACCCAGCCGCCGGCCCGCCGCAGCGCCTTTCGCAAACGCTATCGCAGTTCGCTGCTGATGGCGGTGGGGGAATTCGTGCTGCTGGGCAGCCTTGCCGGCGCAACGCGGCTGATTCTGACTGGCAGTTGGTGGACTCTGGCGGTACTGGCGGTGCCGACGCTGATGCTGGCGGGCGTGTGGTGGTTCCGGCCGAAACCGGCTGAGTGATCAGCCGCGCAGGGCAGCCGCCGCCCGCGCCCGCGCCTCGATCGCGGTCCAATCCGTTTCGCCACGCTTGGCGATCCAGCTGCCGCCGACACAGGCGACGGCCGGTTCGGCCAGCCACTCCGCAGCGCTGTCATGGCTGATGCCGCCGGTTGGGCAGAAGCGCACGTTGCGAAAAGGCGCGGTCAGCGCGCGCAGCATCGGCAGGCCGCCTGCGGCCACCGCCGGGAAGAATTTCAGCCGGTTGAAGCCCATTTCCTGGGCACGGATGATATCGCTGGCGCTGGACACGCCGGGCAGGAACGGCACACCGCTGGTGCGCGCTGCCGATCCCAGTGCCGCCGTGATGCCGGGCGAAACGACAAAGCGCGCCCCGGCCACCAGCGCGGCGGCAAGATCACCCGATGAAATCACCGTGCCGGCACCAACGATGGCGCCTGGCACCTTGGCCATTTCGGTGATCACGTCCAGCGCGACCGGCGTGCGTAGCGTCACTTCCAGCACCGGTAGGCCGCCGGCAACCAGCGCTTCCGCCAGCGGCCGGGCGTGGGCGATATCGTCCACCATCAGCACCGGGATCACCGGCGCCAGGCCCATCACGCTGTCGATATCCATCATCGCTTCTTTCGGCCAAAGGCTGCGGCAGCACCGAACAGGCCGGGCTGCGGGTGGGTGATCAGCTTGACGGGAAGGCTGCGCATCAGCGTTTCAAACCGGCCCTTCGCGGCAAAGCGCCCGGTAAAACCGGAACGCGGCAAATGATCGACCAGGCGAGCGCCCAGCCCACCACCAATTACCACGCCGCCAGCCCCATGCGCCAGCGCGATATTGCCCGCGAACGTCCCCAGCGCCAGACAGAAGCGGTCGAGCGCGGCGGCTGCCAGGCTGTCTTCACCGTTCATGGCCAGGCTCCACAGGGTCTTGTCGTCCATCGGCTGGATGGCCCGATCGTCCAGCGCCGCCAGCGCCGCGTGGATGTCGGCCAGGCCCGGCCCGGAAATCACCCGTTCCGCCGAAACCCGGCCAAAGCGGCGACGGAAATGCGCCAGGATCGCGTCTTCCAGGCTGTCCACCGGCGAAAAATCGCCATGGCTGCCTTCGGTGGGCAGCACCTGCCAATCGTTGCCGCAGCGCTTGACCAGCAGGCCAACCCCCAGCCCGGTGCCGGGGCCGAGCACGGAAATGGTGCCTGTCTCGGGCAACGGCACATCAGGCCCACAGAGATGCTGGAACTGATCCGGGCCGCAGGCGCCGACTGCATAGGCCACAGCTTCAAAATCATTGACCAGCACATGGGCATCAACGCCCAGCTTCTCGTTCACCATTGCCGGGCGGATCACCCAGGGATTGTTGGTCAGCTTCAGCGTGTCGAAGGAGTTTGGGCCCACCACCGGGCCAGCGACGGCAAGGGCTGCAGCACGTGGCAGCGGCCGGCCAATGGTGGTGCCAAAGCACTCCCACGCATCGTGCAGGCTGGCATGGTCAGCGCAGCGCAGCACCACCGGTTCATCAAGCGCCGCCACGCGGCCTTCGCCATCCAGCCTGGCGAGCGCAAACCTGGCGTGTGTGCCACCGATATCGGTCGCGACCAGCTCAGTCATGCCAGCTCACGCCGTCGCGTTCGGTCAGTGCGATGGCGGCGGCCGGGCCCCAGTTGCCGGCGGCATAGGGCTTTACCGCCATGCCGGTCTGCGCCCAGCCGGCGCGGATGGCGTCGATCCAGGTCCACTGCGCTTCCACCTCGTCGCGGCGCACGAACAGCGTTTGCCGGCCTTCGACCAGATCGAGCATCAGCCGTTCATAGGCGATGCGGCGCCGCACATCGGCAAAGGCATTGGTCATGCCGATGTCGAGCGGGACTGCGCGCAGTTTCAGCCCGTCGCGGTCCAGCCCCGGCACCTTGGCCATCATCTGCAGGCCGACATTCTCGTCGGGCTGGATGGAGATGATCAGCTTGTTGGCCTTCAGCGCGGCATCGCCGAACATCGAGTGCGGCACGTCGCGGAACTGCACGATGATCTCGCTCACCCGTTCCGGTACGCGCTTGCCGGTGCGCAGATAGAAAGGCACGCCCTTCCAGCGCCAATTGTCGACATGCGCCTTCAGCGCCACGAAGGTTTCAGTATCGGATGGCCGGGCCAGTTCATCCAGATAACCGGGCACCGGCTGGCCCAATATGGCGCCGGCACCATATTGGCCGCGCACGCTGTGGCTTTCCACTTCGCGGGCGGTGATCCGGCGCAGCGAGCGCAGCACCTTCACCTTTTCATCGCGCACGGCCGCCGGATCGAGGCGCGCCGGCGGCTCCATGGCGACCAACGCCAGCAGTTGCAGCATGTGATTCTGCACCATGTCGCGCAGGGCACCCATGCCGTCATAATAATCGCCGCGGCCTTCCAGCCCCACCGTCTCACCCACGCTGATCTGGACGGACTGGATGCCGGTGGCGTTCCACAGCGGTTCGAACAAGATGTTGCCGAAGCGCAGGGCGAGCAGGTTCTGGACGGTTTCCTTGCCCAGATAATGATCGATGCGGAAAATCTGGCTTTCGGGGTAGGCAGCGGCCACGGCATCGTTGATTGCCCGGCTGCTGGCCAGATCATGGCCCAGCGGCTTTTCCAGCGCGAGGCGGGCGCCTGCACAGGCCAGCCCGGCGCTCGACAGCCCGGCAATCGTCGATCCGAACAGGCTGGGCGCGGTGGACAGGAAGATTGCCAGCCGGCACGGATCGCCCACTTCAGCGGCGAGCGCGGCAAAGCCTTCGGTGCGGCTGGCGTCCAGCGGCACATAGGCCAGCCGATCAAGGAAGCTGGCCACGGCGGCAGGCGGGCGGCGATCCGCCTCCAGATGCTGTTCCAATGCTTTGGCCGCCAGCTCGCGGAAACTGCCACTGTCGAGCGTGGAACGGGCGGTGCCGATTATTCTGAGATCGGGATGAAGCAGGCCATCACCGTGCAGGCCAAACAGCGAGGGGATCAGCATCCGCCGCGACAGATCGCCAGTGGCACCGAACAGCAGCAGGGATGTGGCAGCGGTCATGCTCCAGCCTTGAACAGCATTGCGCGTCCGCCGGCAAGGCGATTGGCGGCGGTGGCACCTGCAAAGCGACAGGTGGCGCGTTCGCCACATCTGCCTAGGATGGCTGCCATGAGCCTGCTTTCTGTTGCCCTGATCGGTGCCGGCTGTTCCGGCTTCACCACCGCCAAGCGGCTGCGCGACGAGGGGGTGGTGTTCGACTGGTTCGAAGCGTCGGACCGGATCGGCGGCAACTGGGCCTACAACAACCCCAACGGCATGAGCAGCGCCTATCAGTCGCTGCACATCGATACTTCGAAATGGCGGCTGCAGTTCGCGGAATATCCAGTGCCTGCCGACTGGCCGGATTTCCCGCACCACAGCCTGATCGCGCAATATTTCAACGATTATGTCGATCATTTCGGGCTGCGGGGCCTGATTCAGTTCGAAACGCCGGTGACGAAGGTGGCGCGGCGCAGCGACGGTCATTGGGACGTCACCACCAAGAATGGCACCAAGGCCTATCGCGCGGTCGTCGTGTGCAACGGCCACCACTGGAGCCCCAACCGCCCGGTGTGGGAGGGCCAGTTCAACGGCACCATCATCCACGCCCATGATTATCGCACCCCGTTCGAGCCGCTGAACCTGATCGGCAAGCGGGTGATGGTGGTGGGCCTGGGCAACAGCGCCGTCGATATCGCCTCGGAACTGGGCCAACGCAGCATCACGGAAAAATGCTTCGTCTCCACCCGGCGCGGCGTGTGGGTCTTGCCCAAATATTTCAACGGCGTGCCGGCCGACAAGCAGGCGGCGCCGCCGTGGCTGCCGCTGCCGCTGGCGCGCTGGATCGGTCGCCGCAAGGTGAAGCAACTGGTCGGCAATATGGAAGATTATGGCCTGCCCACCCCTGACCACGAACCATTGGACGCTCACCCCACGGTGAGCGGCGAGTTTCTGACCCGGGTCGGCAGCGGTGACATTGCGGTGAAGCCGGCCATCGCCCGGCTCGATGGCGACGGGGTGATCTTCACCGATGGCAGCCGCGAAGTGCTGGACGCGATCATCTGCGCGACGGGCTACAATATCGAATTTCCGTTCCTGTCGCCGGATGATGCACGGGTGACTGAAAATCACATCCCGCTCTACAAGCGCATGGTGCAGGCCGGTCCGGCCTTGCACGGCCTGTGGTTCATGGGGCTGGCGCAGACGTTGCCAACATTGGTGAACCTCGCGGAACAGCAGTCAAAGCTGCTGGCGGCGTTTCTGGTCGGCCGCTATGCGCTGCCGTCCCCGCAGGAGATGGCGCAGACCATCGTGGCCGAGGAAAAGCGTTACCAGGGCCATTATTACGCCAGCCGCCGCCACACGATGCAGGTGAATTTCGAACCATATGTGGCCGATCTCGCCGCCGAAATCAGACGGGGGGCGAAACGGGCGCCGCGTCTGGCGGCGTGAGCGGCGCGCGGCCCAGGGCCACGAACCGCCCCCACAGCAACACGGCCGACAAGGCGCTGGCGATGACGATCGCCCAGATCAGCCCATCCACACCGCCGCCGGATTTCACCCCCAGCCACCAGGCCAGCGGCATCATCACCACCACATAGGAAAAGATGTGGATCACCGCCGGCGCGCGGATGTCTGATCGTGCCCGCAGTGCTTGCGCGGCCACCACCTGCAGGCCGTCGGCGGCAAAGAACAGGCTGGACAGCACCATGGCGCTGGCGATGCCGGCCATCACGGCAGTTTCGCGCGAGTAGGCCGCGGCTATGGCGTCCGGGAACAACCACACGCCGAGCGACACGATCAGCAGCACCGCCGCCGTCACCCCGAAACCCTGCCCGGCCGAAGCCAGCATCGCCGGCCGATCGCGCGCGCCGTAGGCCCGGCCGACCAGCACCGATGTCGCCACCGAAAGCCCCAGCGGCACCATGAACACCGTGGCCGCCACGTTGATCACCACCGCCCAGATCGCCACCGCCGTGACGCTGATCCAGCCGGCAAACACCGCCATCGCCGAAAAGGCCAGGCTTTCGATGAAGTAGCTGACCGCCGCGCCATAGCCGACCGCGCGCATCGCCCGTGCCGCCGCTGGATCGCGGGGCGCCGGCGACAGCACGCCCAGTTCCCGCGCGCGCCTCCAGCGCAGGATGACGACCGCCAGCACCACCAGCAGGAACAGCCGGCTGGCAAAGGTGGCCCAGGCGCTGGCCGCGGCCCCGTGCACGCCGAACATGTTGTCCCCCGGCACCAGCCACAGATTGACGATGAGATTGACGATATTGGCCAGCCACATTGCCACCATGCCCGGGATGGCGCGGCCATGGGCTTCCAGCCAGAACAGCCCGGCATCGGCAACGATGATCGGCACCAGCGACACCGCCTGCACTTGCAATACCAGGGTCGCGCCTTCGGCCAGGCCCGGCGCCATGTTGAAAGCCACCAGCATCGGCCCGCCGGTCACGGCAAGGAACAGCGCGCACGCCACCGAAATCCACGTGGCATAGGCCAGGCCGCGCCGCAGGATCGCCCCGGTATCGGCTTCGCGGCCTTTACCGATGGCCTGGCTGGTCATCACCTGCACGCCGGAAAGCAGCCCAAGCGCGGTGGTCAGCACCACGCCGGTCACCGCCCAGGCCAACGCGTGATAACCCAGTTCCGCCGCGCTGTAGCGGCCAACCACGATGGTATCGACCAGCCCCATCGCCATGATGCCCAGCCGCGATGCCACAACCGGCCCTGAAAGGCGCAGCAGCGCCGACAGGCCGGATCCGGTCGTCTCGGTCGGGGCCATGGCGGCCGTCATTGCGGGTCATTCCAAGGTGAAAAAGGCCGCTCGCCATACAGGCCGCAGCAGATTCGGGCAAATCGGCCGGGTGGTTACTTCTTGGGCGCAGGCTTCTCGGGCGGCGCCGGCACCAGCCGGCAACCGCGCGCCTTCATGATGCCCTTGATGTAGCTTCGCCTGATCTGACCGGCGAGCCGGGCAGCTGCGGCTTGGCGTGCGGCCTTGTTGGCACCGGTGATCTGCCGGATGATGCCCTGGCCGGGGATGAGGCTGCCAGTGATGCCTTCGGCACTGTCGAACAACTGCTCGGCCGGGCTGCGGCCCTTTTTCCCGACCAGCGCCGGATCATCGACATCGGGGCCAACCAGCAATGTCATATGATTCACTTCGGCATTCAGTTGGCGGCAGGTACGCAGCGATCTGACCGCGTAAGGGTTGGCCATGATGTCGGCCAGATCCTGCTCGATCTTGGGCTTCATCACGTTCAGGTCGCGCAAGGGGCGTGTCGCGGCGCGGCCCAGCGCATCGTCCACGCCGCCTTTGTCCGGCCCGATCACCTGCTCGGTCCCGCTGTTGGACGGCGGCGGTGGTGGTGGCGGCGGCGCCGTCTGGGCAGTGAGCAGGAGCAGCAAGACGGGGGCTGTGATCATCGGCTTAGCTTGGCCTTGTCAGGCCGAGTCCGCAAGGCTCGGCCAACCCCTACGCCAGTTCAGCCCTTCCCCATCAGGCGCAACACTTCGGTGCGGCTGCTGTGATCGTTGCGGAACGTGCCCATCATGCGGCTGGTGGTCATCACAACGCCCGGCGTCATTACCCCGCGGGCGGACATGCAGGCGTGAGTCGCTTCGATCACCACGGCAACACCAACGGGATCAAGATGCTGCTGGATGCAATCGGCCACTTCGGCCGTGAGCCGTTCCTGCACCTGCAGGCGCCGGGCAAAGCCGTGCAGCACGCGCGCCAGCTTGGAAATGCCCACCACGCGGCTGCGCGGCAGATAGGCGATGTGGCCCTTGCCGATGATCGGCGCCATGTGATGCTCGCAATGCGACTGGAACGGGATGTCGCGCAGGATCACGATCTCATCATAGCCGCCCACTTCGGCAAAGGTGCGCGACAGGTGCAGGCCGGGATCTTCGGCATAACCCTTGGTATACTCGCGCCACGCCTTGGCGACGCGCTTGGGCGTGTCGAGCAGACCTTCGCGGGACGGATCATCACCTGTCCAGCGAATCAGCGTGCGGATGGCATCTTCGGCTTCGGCCTGCGGGATGGTGACGAAATCGGCGGGCGCCGGCGCGTCCATGGGGCTGTCGTCGTCGTAAATCGAACCGTTCATGGCGGAAAACTCCAGCTCGAGGACTGTGCCAACGCGGCGTCAGCCTGGCCCGCTGCGGCCAATGGGGACAATGGGATGGCTCCGGTAGGCGCTGCAGCGACCCCAGACAATCGTTGCATTGTCGCAGCAGCGACTGCTCGCCGTTGCGACTCTTTCCCAATGGATAGGCTGTCAGCCCGCCGAACGCGCTCGGCTGGCGCGCTTGCGCTCGTTCGGATCGAGGTGGATCTTGCGCAGGCGGATGTGATTTGGTGTCACCTCCACCAGCTCATCCTCGTCGATATAGGCGATGGCCTGTTCCAGCGTCAGCTTCTTGGGCGGGGAGAGCTGGATGGCATCATCCTTGCCGCTGGCACGGAAGTTGGTGAGCGCCTTTGACTTCAAAGGGTTGACCTCAAGGTCTTCTTCGCGGGCGTTCTCACCGATCACCATGCCCTGGTAAACCGATTCGCCCGGGCCGATCATCAAAATGCCGCGCGGCTGCAGATAACCCAGCGCATAGGTCACGGCTTCACCGCTTTCGGTGGAGATCAGCACGCCGTTGGCGCGGCCCGAGATCGTGCCCTTGTGCGGGCCATATTTCTCGAACAGTCGGTTCATGATGCCGGTGCCGCGCGTGTCCGACAGGAATTCGCCGTGATAGCCGATCAGGCCGCGCGATGGGGCTGAGAAGGTCAGGCGGGTCTTGCCGCCGCCGCTGGGGCGCATGTCGGTCATCTCGGACTTGCGCATCGCCATCTTCTCGACAACCGTGCCGGAATAGGCCTCGTCCACGTCGATCACGACGGTTTCATAGGGTTCGGTGCGCTTGCCAGCTTCGTCGGTGCCGAAGATCACGCGCGGGCGCGAAATCGACAGCTCAAAGCCTTCGCGGCGCATGGTTTCGATTAGCACACCCAGTTGCAATTCGCCGCGGCCGGCCACTTCAAATGCGTCCTTCGACGGCAATTCGGTGATGCGGATCGCCACATTGCCTTCGGCTTCGCGGGCCAGCCGATCCGCAATCATGCGGCTCG
>Ga0315905_10008437_pt1 | contig 10423 bp, 14 predicted proteins | sample LakEriMetagenome_5_FD_203522 | JGI IMG/M metagenome (GOLD analysis project Ga0315905, IMG submission 203522) | Freshwater fungal communities from buoy surface, Lake Erie, Ohio, United States - Buoy 4 MA121 | ecosystem: Environmental > Aquatic > Freshwater > Lake | place: USA: Lake Erie, Ohio... | reverse complement strand
TACGGGCCCTTGTGCGTGTAAGCCACATGCGCATAAAACGAAGCAACCAGACGGGAGCGAACGCGGTTGACCAACTTGCCCAGCCACCATGGCAGGTCCTTGTTACCCTGCCCTCCAGACTCAGCCTTGTGGCCTTGCCCTGCAGATTGAGCGTCTGTGTCGAGATGATGGGGTGCATGGCCCATTGTTGCACGGTCTGCTGTTGCATGGCCTTTTGTTGCATTATCTTTTGCCTGGGAACTCTGACTCTGAGGCAAAACAATCTCGGCCGGGTCCAAAGCATGACGGATCCATGAACGCAGCAACGCCTGTGCGCGTTGACAGACATCGTGCAGCATCAGAGAACACATTCTAAGAGAACACAATCTAACGCCTGTGCGCGTTGACAGACACCGCGCCAGACATCGCGTTCACAGACACCGTGCAGCATTCCGTGTTGCAGTGTCAATGTCCGCTTCAAGGTCCCTTTCAGTGTTGCAGTGTCAAGGTCCCTTTCAGTGTCGCTTTGTCGCTTTTTGAGTGGCCCCTTGCTCCTCGCTGCTGTGCGCAGGGCTCTTTCCTGGCCGTTGGCGTTGTGGCGCAAGCCAAAGGCAGAGAGGGGAGGCAAGCACGCAGGGCAGCAGGCACTTGAGAGGGCACATGCAGCAGACGGTACCATGGCCGCGTGCAGATGCGACGAGTGTGTGCACGCAGAGAGGACCGCGTCGACATGGGTGACGTAGGAGGCAAAGGAGCTATCCGTCTGGGCTAAGGCAGCTCCAGACTTTGTGCTACACACGAGCGCTGTATGCCGGCACAGCACTGTCAGCCTAGTGCGTGCAGTGAGCGCGGGCACACCAGGAGCGTAGCCGCCAGCATGTTCGCCAGCACAGGCGCTCGCACGCACTGAGTGCGTCTCTCTGTCCCCATGCTCCACATGCTGGAGCACCGAGGTACGTGGCAAGACTGCTCCGAGCCACATGCTAGGGCACGTGGTGGTTTAAAGACATGAGGTGAGATGCATGATTGCTGAGACACGCGGTCAAAGAGACTCGTGGTCCCAGACTCGTGGTAGGGACATACGACACGTGTCTCAGTGTGGTAGAGGCATACGACACGTGGAGCGGAGCCACGTGGTAGTCATAGGTAGTCATAGACGAGCTATTCTTAGGGGTAGCCTTTCTTAGGGGTAGCCTTAGACCCATGCACCCCACCTTGTGCCGTTTCACACGACGCCGAGGAGGAACACGCACTCGCAAGCACACGCAAGCAAGCTGCAGCAGGATGCGCAACCTGCATGAAGACACGGAAAACAGACACAGGCGGGCGGAGGGCGACCGAGGGAGGACAGGGCGAGGGCGTTAAACTCATGGTCGTCTCGCTTGACAAGCGCGTGTAGATGCGCAAGAAGTTCCTGGCACATGTCTGACGGCATCTCTCCAGTCCGTTTGGCCACGTACCGCGACAGAGCGTGGAGGCGTCGTTCGTGCAGAATGGTTGGCGCTGCCCGCCTTGCAGGGTACTGGGGAGCGGCGAGAGAGGCTGACTCATCTTGTGCCGCCACGCCTTGCTCCTCGTCCTCTTCATCCAACGCCGATGACCAGGACTCGAGGACAGCGGAGAGCATGTGGCGCATGGCGCCCAAGCTCAACCGATCGATCCCCAGCGCAAAGGCCAGCTCAAGGGCATTCATGACCTCCATGCTTTCTGAGGACGCCAGGCTCTGCTGGAGCCGGCGGCTGATCGCCAGCGTTTCGAAGCACGCACGTGCTGAGTCTCCCGCCTGCTCGCATCACGCATCAGTCCCCGTCAGATGGCACCAGCGCGTCATCCCTGGCTACTAAGGTTGGGGTGAGCAAGGTTGGGGTGTGCGCGAGCATGCCAGCAGCACATGTCGAAAGCATGCCAGCAGCAGCGCCGCGCCAGGCATGCCAGTCGGCGTGCAGAGCAGGGTGGGAAGGGCGTGTGGTGTGTTGCAGGCAGACCCTCGTTCTTGGACGTACCATGGACACTCGGACGAGGAGTTCGATGGCTCGCATGCTGTTGCCAACCTTGCCGCCACAAATACCGTCTCCACCCATTCTTGGTCAGCCTAGCGCCCATGTGCCAAAAGCGGCGGCAGACACACGCGCAGGTGTGCGTGAGCGGCAAGCACGCGCGCTGGTGTGCTTGAGCGCGTCCTTGCCGCTTCAGTCCTTCACTCTGGCGCTCGAGGAACCTCGACGTTCCAAACGCGCGTATGCATGCTCAGGTTTGCAGCAGGGCCGCCGAGGGAGACGCACCGGATATGGAGGCGTTGATCCTCGAGCGCCTCCGTTATTCTCTGCAAAGCGTTGCTCGAGAAGAGCAGCGACAGCCCTGGGGGGTGCTGGGCTAGCGATGCTGCCACCTTGCCCGTTCGCAATACCACATCCGTGTCCTCCTCCCACAGACATCCTAGCACCACGGGCATAGCGCGCCCATCGCCCAGCTTCTCGCACCCTTCCGCGTCCCGCGTGAGCAGCCCTATTATGTCCAGCAGGTGCCTTGTGTGTATGTGTGTGTGTGCGCGCGTGCGTGTGTGAGCGAGAGCGCGCGCACAAGATTTAGGCGGAATGCAGAGTGTGGGCGCAGCAAGCGGCCACGAGAGCAATCTATTTCTGCAACAGATTGGCTGCAAGTAACCAAGTAACCAGCACTCGCGTCTCCTGCTACCAGCACTCGCATCTTCAGCTAGTCTCTAGCAAGGCAGCGCGGGCGTCTTGCGCTAGGCCAGCGCGTGCGTCTTGCGCTAGGCCTGCTAGTGCTGCTGGTAACTTCAAGTGATTGCTGGCTCAATTATATCCTGACAGCTTAGGGGTATACTCTGTTTAGGCACATGCGCAGATTCATGTGGATATGCAGACATCATGCAGACATTAAGTACCAAGCATGTGCATGTGGAAACATCAAGTACCCAGAAACATCAAGTACCCAGAAACATCAAGTACCCAGAAACAAGTACCCAGCGTCTCCCAGAGATATCAAGTACCCAGCGTCTTCAAGTTATACACACATACATAGATACATAGATACATGAGGTATCAAGGGTCTCAAGTGACACAGAGTGCTTTCGACATAGACAGGAGCACACAGATGCGCAAACCTAAACCAGTCACAGGCGCCTGAAACCTAAAGGTGTCACAGGTGCGCGTGTACAAGTGTACATCGGGCAGCCGAGTGGATCCACCGTACATGCGCATGCCAATTCAGGCTCATGCCAAACAGATTCACGTGCAAACAGATTCACGTGCGCGTTATGGATGGGTATACCATTTTATCTGCGGGTCTTTGTGCGCAAGGGGGGGCACGAGCACGCCAACAAGATCTTCGAGCGAAACCTTGCGTTCAAGACACAGTCTCGCGAGCTGCGTGGTGTTTGTAGTAATCGCACACAGCTTGTGCAGGCTGCGGGCGGCGAGAGCCTGAGCGCCCAATGGCTCGATGGGCGTGCCATCCGCCTGTCCGCTGACCACTACCAGCAGCGCTCGCAGACTGATGCGCTGGTCGAAGGCGACAAGCGATTGGTTGCACATGGGCATGTCGGCGAAGTCGCGAATGGCCTCCAGCATCCCTGCATTCACACTGCCCCGGCCGAAGGCGAGACAGCATGAGCACAGCGGCAGGGGCAGGGATTAGGGCAAGAGCAGCGGTAGAGGGATAGTGAAAGACGGAGACAACACGAAACAACAGCAGCGAAAGGAGCTAGGATCAAACATACGAGGGTACTGCCAGTCAGCTATACGAGCACGAAAAGGCAGCGCAAAAGCCAGGTCTAATGGCCCCAGCCGTCTCATGGCCCAAGCCCCAGCGGGCCCCGTCTCCCAGCGTGCACACACCTGCGCCGACCCGGGGCGCGCGGGTTGTCGAACACACATTCGCTCGTGATCGAGTTGGGCCCACGCTGGTGCTTTTCCAGCTCCTCCACGTCCACAGGCTCCGCTTGGGCAGCATTCGCGGGAGTGAGTGAGTCCACCGCCCACCCTCCTCTGAGCCTCAGCCGCGGCGTTGGCCGCACGGGCCTGCACAGCGGTGCTTGCAGATGACAGTCGCCGGTCGTCGGCCCTGGAACCGCCCACGTGCACGCCTGCAGTAGCAGCCAAAGCACCACCACCCGTTCCATTGCTTCGTGCCACGATTATTAATAATTGTTCCGTTTTCACTGTGATATTATATTATACTTCGACACGAACTTTTTGACGAATTTTTATTTAAAAAGGTATTTGACATAGGTAATACTGCGACGGGCGTCTATAGTCCGCTTCCTCTGTCAATCAGCTCCTTTCCTTGGCGCGCTGGACTCCAGCGACCGTGACAATGCCGCGGGCCCAGAGCCGGGTGCTGGTGGCGCTGGTGGCACTGGCGGCGCTGGTGGTTGGGGCGCTGGCTGCCGACAAGGAGGTCGCCAAGCCGCTCGACCTGAGCACCGTCAAAGCTCACGATGAGCAGAAGGACGTTAGTACCCCTCGTCCTCCGCCGGCACTGCACGTGCTCGCTTCTCTTCTGTCTTCGCTTCTCCGCGCTCGCGCTTGCGCTCTTGCGCTCGCTGACCCTCTCGCACGCACTCACGCGCCCTCACTTCTTCCTTTGCTCCCTCCCTTGCTCCCTTGCTACCTCACCCCACCCGCCTCGGCGAATATGGCATCGCCACGTGTATGCAGACATCGATACCAAAGTTTGCGGCGCAGGAGGCCCTTCAGCAGCTCAATGCGAGCATAACAGCGTGCTACTCGCAGCTGGGCCCAAAGGCTGAAATCGATGGCGTCGGTGGGTGTGGGTGCACCCGGGGCTTTGTTGTGTCAGGTGAGTGCCGCAAATCGTGGCCCCCTGCGCCCGCCTATGCGTGATGGTCGGCAGGTAACCGCAGTGCGGAGTTCGAGAGCGGCGCATCGAGGCCGATAGTGCAGCCGAGCGCGTGTGCTGCTGCTTCTCCTGCTGCTCTTGCAGAGAACGGACGGCCACGCGTCTACAAGCGCGGCCATGGCGGACACCAGACAGCGGCGCGGCTGACGTACGCGTGCTGAGTGGTGTTTGGCGCAGAGGGAAATTGCGTGGAAGAGTCGGAGAAGACAGGTGCCAGGAAGAAGGGCGGCTTTCTGTCAAGGCTGTTCAAGAAGAAGACCTTCCATGCGGATGTCCCAGACCTGCCCCCGTGCTCGTCGACCTCTGATTGTCTGGACACGCTCCACGCACACCATGCATCTTTTGTCCAAGTACTCTCCCTGAACCCTCCTCTGAACGCGCTCTTGCGCGTCCCTTATTCTCGTTCGTTGACAAACACGCCTCTCACGCCCGCCCGCCCCTCACTCGCCAAGGCCGCCGACCTACTTGCTGTTAGTGCGCACTGACATACCACGTGTGTGCGTGTCTCGAAACGGTGCAGAAAAGTGCCGCATGCGAGGGCAAAGAACGGGCAATGGCCTCGTTAGTCACCTCCATCAACCACACCTTAGCTCAAGATCTTCTCAAGCGCGAGGCAAAGTCACAAGAGGTCTTCCCCTCCTCCCTACGGTGTTTGACGTTGATGGCAGACGCCATAACGTCGCTGGGGGCCAGAAATTGCAGGGGTTGGCGCACCGCGGGTGCATGTACACAGGGGCGCAAGGTGGTCAAAGCTGCAAGCGCGTTCGCGGCGTGCGAGCTGCGCATAGCGGCATCTTACGGGATACGGAGAACGTTACGCGCTGAGCGGCATCTTACGCGCTCAGCGCTCAGCTGCGTCTTACCCGTACGCCTGTCTTTTTGTATCTCCCGCACACGCCTGGTGTTTCGCGTTGGCGTGCGTGCGTGGCTTACGGGGGCAGATTCACGAATGGGTCCTCTTGATGCGCTCGCACAACAAGCTCATGGTGCGTCGCCCTGGCGGCGGCCGGAGTGGGAATAGAGAAAGGGCGCTGCTCTGTTCCCATTCCTCTACGCCCCTTGCTCTATTCTGATTGCTCTATTCCTATTCCGCCCGCGCCACGCGCGCCCGCCGGCATCCTCGCTTCAAGTGCTTGCGCCCTCCTGCTCCAAGCGCGCTCCCTCACACTGAAACTGTTGCATGCACTGGCGTATCGCAGGTTGGGCAGCTGAAGAGGTACAATGAGCTGGACCATGAACATAAGCGCCTGTCCCGTGACATGCAAAACATGCAGCGCGACAGACAAAGCCTGCAGTCGAAGCTCTCCCAACTTCAAGAGTCTCTTCACCCCCCGCCCCCCGCTCACCTTCCGCGCTGACCGCGCCACATAGCCCCCTGACACACTTCACCACGCGTGCCCGTGCATGTCGGCGTGTCATTTCTCATGTCTGTGTTAAGGTCGGACAGGGGCCTAGCAGCAAACAGATACGGAACGTGCGATATATGCGGCACGTGCGGTGCAGCTGGAGGTGGAGGCAGGGCTTGGGCTCTGACGTACGGAGGTTGCCCTGGCAGGCAAAAAATACAGCTCCAAGAGGAGCTCGAGAAGCTGAGGAAGGGGGGCGACTTAGAGTGGAGCGTCTGCCACGAAAAGGTGGGGCTGCCTGCTGGTTGCTTCCGGCTACAGTGTCTGTGTGCTTTCTGCCGCCTACGGCTGTTCGTGTGTGTTTGGGTCCTACGGTCTATTGCTGTTCGCTTCTACCGTGCGCGTGTGCTTTCTGCCGTCTACAGCTGTCTACCGCAGTTTGCCAATGCCTCTCCTCTTTTCCACTCCAAAACAGTATGTGTGGCAACCGTCGAATGCCGCACGCATGCGCCTGCGCAGCTGACGCCGAGTGCGGGAGTGGCAGATGCGCAAGTTGCGCGACGGCCTTGCGTCCAGAGGCCTCGAGATACCCAAGCTCGAGTAGACATCCCTTCTAAGAGAAAGAGGCGAGAACACTTTCTACAGAGAAGTCTTTCGACTTCCCTTCTCGACCTCTGACTTTCTTCGCAGACGTTCTTCGCGATGCTTTATCACGGATTCCATTGCCATTCCCAACCTATCGCGGACTCCAACTTCGCGCATACACACATTGAGCCTGGGCATAAAGACATTTATTGTTCCTGATCGAATCATTCATGCACTACTGCTTTTGCGCATAACTGGAAGACGTGCGACCTCCTCTTGCGCGCTGGAGGACGGGACCAGTGCTCCTTTTCCTGTATGCGAGATGAACACCTCTGTGAGGTTGACGGATATCACACGCGACGCATGTATGCGTGTATGCAAGCTGACAGCTCGGTGAGCGACGTTGGTTGATGCACACACCGAACGACGTTGGCTGATGCACACTCAAGCGGATACCATCGGATAGAGCTAATAAATTGGATAATCACAGCGGCATCGCTGCTGATAAGGCAGCGAATCATGTATGTAGGTTGTCCTCATCGGTTTCCGCTCCCGTGCATTGCGCCAGAAGAGCGTTTCGAGCTCGCGTGCGGGGGGGCGCGACTAACCTGCCCCTGCCAATCTCTCCTAGCGCACGCTTTTGCGAGGTTCGTATTTTGTTAGAATGAGTAGTAAGTTTGGTACCTGTATTTTGGAATCGTATTTTGGAATCCTACATATAAAAATTAGAAAAGGTCGGAAAAGTCGGAATCCTCGGAAATATTGACATAGAGGGGTGAAAGAAACGTTGAAAGAGACCCACTTTTTTCCGTTTTTCTACAGTAACATTCATCTTAGAAATTGTGAAGGAGCGCGAAAATTAGTGCGGGACTTTTCCGACTTTGAAATTAGAAAACATTCTCCACCGCACTGCGATGGCGCTGGAGGAGGACGACGACTGGGAGGACGATGATGACGAGCCTGAGGATGCTCAGCAGGGTGGAATCTCCGGCCGCAAGGGGTGAGCAAGCTTCCGGCCCCGCGCCGCTGCTCCTCTGTCACACACAGCGTCCATAGTTGTGCTGTTGGCCTGCACGCACACGGAACTGGGAGTGTGTGCGGAAGAATGTCCCTGGGGGCTGAGCGATGTGTGGCGCAGAATGGCCGACGAGCTGCCTGAGGGGTGGGCGTGCACAGTAAAGAGGGGCGTTGACGGACGGTATTTGGTGCAGTACGTGGGTCCAGGTGAGCGAGGCTCTACGTGCTCCCCTGAACTGCTCCCTCAGCTGCTGCGAGCTTTGCTGCCTTCATGTGATGATTCCAGTCCGTAGCTGCCGGGTGGCTGACGGATGGAATGGTGCGCGTGTGCGTGGAACTCGGCTGAGCGCCACGACAGCCGGAGAACGCATAAGGAGCAAGGGGGAGCTGCGGTCATATCTGGAGGAGAGGGGGGTCGCACGGAGTGTGGTAGAAGAGAAGCTGCAGAAAGCCGAATTCGGCCAAACGTTTGCGCGGCGATTCATCTTGCTGAACAGCGCAGACTGCCCCGACGATGGCGACACCTCGCGGGACGAGCTGATCGCACTGGCCATGCAGGAGTCCTTCGACCAAGAGTTACGACTTGGCGGAAGCGGACACGGCGACCGAGACGACGATGGGAACGACCCCGACTTTATCTCTGACGGCGAATCGCTGGGGAGCCAAGATTCGGATGACATCGGCGACGTGGCTGTCGGCGGTTGGCGCCAGCGGCAGAGCGAGCAGGAGCAGGAGACAGCAGAGGACTACGATATCTCGTGCCTCGAGGTCAAGACACTCACGGCAGCCGAAGACGGCTGTTGTGCGGTATGCCAGAGCGACTGGGAGGCGGGTGACGAGATGCGCATCCTTCCGTGTGATCACAAGTTCCACACAAGTTGCATCGACCAATGGCTGCGCAAGCACAAGGCCAGCTGCCCGCTGTGTAAGAAGGACGTGCGAGAAGACTGGGAGGACATGGGGGAGGAGGTGTATGATCCGGTTTCCGGCACGTGGCAGTCCGCGGACGGAGAGGACTCTGTTGACACGCATGAGCCCGGCGATGTGCGGTGAACCACCCTCCCGATTCTTTCCTTTGGGAGAGTACATGCATGAGTGCCTGGATCCATGGCTGCTCGCTGGCTGCGCTCTTTCGCTGGCACGGGTACTGCGACCCCCCGCCCATCCCCCTTTTCGTTTGGGGTTGTTCGGCCGGTCTCGCTAACAGCGAGCTCGGCGGGCGGGATTCCCTTATTGGACACGGTCGGCCCTGGTTGGGTGGCCGACGTTTTCGGCACGGGCGGGTGATGGACGTGGTGTAGTACCCCCCCCTTGTGAATATGCAGAATTTAATCAGTATCAACTTATATTTCATCAGCGCAAAATTCTGTCCTCCGCTTCTCTTTCTCCCCGTCGCTTCCTGATCCAAGCGGAGGGTCCACCGCTGTCCCCCCCTTCACCCAAGCTGCATGCCTCTTCAGAAGAGGATTTGCTCGCGGGTCCAACTCACATCCCATCCACCGTTTTGGAGTGAGAAACGGGGTGGAAGTGAGGGAAGGAGGGGGAGGGAAACGGTGGGAAAGGAAAATGGTGCCAAGGTGCCAGCCGCTGGGCTCCATCACAAACACACGCGAGAACGACCCCCAAAAACCAGTTTATACACAAAATATGCTGGAAACACAGCTTTAGGCAACTGCCGCCTTCTCCTTTTCGGCCGCCGCGGCAACCTTCTTCTTGGCAGCAACCTCGCGCTTTCCAATAAGTTTGGCGTCTGCTTGCACAGTGCGCAGGGTGTAGAACGCGCTTTTGACGTAGAACTCGTTCCCGCGCTTGTCTTTCTTCTTGTCCTTGTCCGTGTAGTCCGCCTGCAGCACACCGCACTAGGTCAGTGTTGCTCACAACCCTCCCTCCACGCCGCCGAGAAAAAGCCCGACGCTGTCCATTGGCTTTGATTGTGACAGATGCACGTGCAAGGGAGAGCGCAATGAGCAGCGGTGGGCAGCAGGGGACCTGGGTGATCTTGTAGGGGACGATGGTGGGCTTGGGCTTGACGATGGGCATGACATCGCCGATGAGCTGCTCGGCCTTGGAGCAGGCATCCTTGGAGGAGTCGGTCTTCTGGGGGGTCTTGCGGTTGGACTTCTTAGGGAACACAATGAGGTTAGCCTTGTATTGCTCGAGGCGAGCAACGTTCTCGCGCAGAGACTGCTCCGAGCGGTTCTTGCGGCGGAAATCCACTGAGATGCCGATGCCACGAGCCTCGCGCCGGTTCACCTTGGCCGCCTTGAGCTCCTCCAGCGTGAAACCCTTGCCTGCGCGCTTCTTCATGTTGTAGCGGATGGTCTGGCAGTGCACCACCGGGCGCACCAGGCCGTTGACGGGGCGGGGGAAGTTCTTGATGGCCTTAGCCAGACGGTTTTCCCTGCGCCTGTGCTTGCGGGCCGCCTGGTTGTGCCAGGTTACAATGCGACCCTTGTGGGCCGCACTGTCGTGCCAGTGCTTGTGAAAGTGAGCATTTGGGATCTGGAGCTTGAAGTTGGGCATGGTACCTGCACCCCCACGCAGCAACCACAGCACAGTACACACAAGAATAACACAAGACGAGAACCGCACCCACAAAAACGCAGCACAAATCC
>Ga0315905_10008434_pt1 | contig 10424 bp, 10 predicted proteins | sample LakEriMetagenome_5_FD_203522 | JGI IMG/M metagenome (GOLD analysis project Ga0315905, IMG submission 203522) | Freshwater fungal communities from buoy surface, Lake Erie, Ohio, United States - Buoy 4 MA121 | ecosystem: Environmental > Aquatic > Freshwater > Lake | place: USA: Lake Erie, Ohio... | reverse complement strand
ACTTACAAATATATTCTTACAAACTATCTTGGACAGCAATTAAAGTCTGGAACATTGAATTCCGTTGATAAATCCATATCCCTTACTGAATTTCCTAAAGGCATTTATTTTGTTAATTTGGCTGACAAGAAAAGTATCACAACTATTAAAATAATAAAAGATTGACGGACAAAAGGGCAGCCGATAACACGGGTTTGGCAAAAGTGGCGGTTTAGTGCTCCGCAGACACATTTGTGGATAATCAAAGTTTGGTTCTCCGCATCAACATTTGTGGTGAAAATCGCCACCTTCGCCAAGCCCGAAAACGTTAAGTGCAAGTTTAAAGAACAAACCTTATTGCAAATTCACCCAACTTTGAGCCTAATTACTTCTAACTAAAAAACAAAACACGAAGTCAGGAGACTTCGCAGAGCTGGTGTTGGTTTTTAAATTATGATTTTATTTACTGGACAATGAGCACTGCAAACAGTCAAAAGATAGAATGTATTATTTTTAAGGATTAGTTTTATATTATACCTTAAAGAAATTAGGACAAATGCCAATTGAAGAATTATAAAAGTACTATATTTATAACTTCTTTTAGATTAGTAACTTAACATCAATTAGGTCTATAGGTGTTAAATTTTAAGATATATACGAATTAGCTTTCATTTCCTCATTAATAACAAATTACAAATAATAGATATTTTGACAAAAAAAAACAAAATTGAATTTTCCAAACTCATGGAAAAACTGTATCAAAAACTTCTTTCGAAAAAAACTAAAGAGAAAAGTGAACGGGCCATATTATGGATTGCTTTGGTAAGTTTCATTATTCACTTATTAATGATTGGATTGATACATTTTAATCTAATTACCATTGATGAACCATCAAACCTATTAAAAAATCCTATCGCGGCTATTTATACCCCTTTTTCTTTTATATTGGTTTATGAAGTGTATCTTTTAATTTACTATCTCCCAAAATCAACTTCTACTTATATATCAAAGCAGTATGAAATTATAGCACTCATCATTATTAGACGATTGTTCAAGGATCTTTCCAATTTATCACTTTCTTCTAATTGGTTTAACATAAAAAATGATTTGCAGTTTACCTATGATATATTAGCATCACTCTTGTTATTTTATTTAATTTACCTATTCCATGTTCAACGAACCAAAGTCAATAGAAAATTTGAAAACCTTAAAGACCATTCTTCAAGCATTTCAAAATTTATTAATGCAAAAAAATGGATAGCGTCTGCCTTAGTTCCTATACTACTAATTATTGCAATATATTCATTCTTAAACTGGAGTATTAGTATTTTACAACCACAAGAAAATAATTTAATTTCTTTCAAGAATATTAATAATATTTTCTTTGAACAGTTTTTTAATATATTGATTATTGCTGACGTAATATTATTACTGATCTCATTTTTTCATACTGATGAGTTCCATAAAGTCATTCGAAACTCGGGGTTTATCATTTCAACTATATTAATTCGATTGTCTTTTTCTGTAAGCGGTATAATTAATAATTTACTAATTATTTCTGCTATATTATTTGGACTTTCAATACTATATATACATAATAAATTTGAAAAGAGGTTTGCAGAAGAAATTCCAATAAATAATCAAATTGATGAATAAAATAAGTGAAAATGGTTGAATAGAAGTTAGTTCATATTTCATGTAGAAATACAGATTGCTTCTTCGTCAAGTCAATACTAAACACGCTAACAATAAATCCAATACACAAAATGAATAAATTGCATTTATTGGCAATACTGTTGCTAACTTTTGGGCTTACGGAAGCCCAATGTACCCTTTGGTCCTCAACCAGTGGTGGTTCTAAGAATAGTAGAATGTATATCCTTGATAGTACTACATTTTGGACTTCTACTAGCGGGGGGTCTAAGGATCAACGCCTCTTTATAATTGATGGAAATACGATTTGGTCCTCAACGACTGGGGGTTCTAAGGATCAACGCCTTTTTATTATTGATGGAAATACGATTTGGTCTTCAACGAGTGGAGGGTCAAAAAATAGTAGACTTTACATTATTGAAGGCAATACGATTTGGTCTTCAACAAGTGGTGGATCAAAGAATAACAGACTTTACATCATTGATGGGGAAACCCTTTGGACTTCCACTTCGGGTGGAAGTAAAAACCAACGTATGGTTATTGCAGAAGGTGGATGTTTAGGGAGAATTAGTGTGCTAACGTGTTTGCTGGCGAGACTTTAAGTTCTTAGTTTTGAGCCAGTAATTAATTGTAAAAAAAAAACACGAAGTCGGGAGACTTTGCGGAGCTGATAATTCTTATCGAAATTATCAATGATTAAAAACAACTAAAAATGAAACAATTTTCAATAATTCAATTACTCACCTTAATAACTTGTACCCAGTTGTTTGCCCAAAAAAACAACGTCCAATACGACACCATTAGTCGATACGCTCAATATGAGTTTAAATTTTCTGACACATTGAACAACGCATTTTTAGCTCAACTTAGAACCGAATATGCTCTTTTCAAATTAATTGATAACAAAAAACAAGACATTGATAACGTTTTAGCAATTTTGAATTGGACACATTCTCAATGGACACATGACGGTTCAAATGAACCAAGTAATAACGATGCACTTACAATATTAAGAGAAGCAAGAGATGGAAAAAATTTTAGATGTGTTGAGTATGGTATTGTTTCTAAAACTGCACTTGAAGCATTAAACTATAAGGCAAGAGTAATTGCGCTCAAAACAAAAGATGTAGAAATTACTAAATTTGGAGCAGGGCACGTATTAGCAGAAGTATGGATGCCACAATTTCGCAAGTGGGTCTTGATAGACGGACAGTTTAATGTGATGCCAATTTTAGACAACATACCTCTAAATGCCGTAGAATTTCAACAGGCTATTGCTGAAAATAAAAACTTTCAACTGATAGACATGAATGGTGAAGTGAGTAAGAAAAGAAGAAAAAAGTATCTTTCCTTTATTTTCGATTATTTATACTACATTGATGCTAAATTTGATAACAGATATTTACCGGTTAATGAAAAGCTAACTTATGAAGGTAAATCGAGTTTGATGTTGGTTCCTTTAGGAGGAAATAACCCAAAAATATTTCAAATTAAATATCCATTAGATTATGTTATTTACACGAATTCGTTAAAAGACTTTTACCAAACACCAAAATGAATATATTGACAAAGAACGAAACGCTAACAGTGATAACCTTTACACAATCGCTCAAAAAAATATCACTACCCACTTGCCTTGTAAATTCACCCAACGATGAGCCTTTCTTGCTTCTAAATGAAAAACAAAACACAAAGTCGGGAGACTTTGCATAGCTGATTAAAAGTATTTTTTTAGGCTTAATTTAAATAGTAAAAAATGAAATGTAAATATTATTGGTTCGCACTATTCCTGTTGCTTTCGGGTTTACAAATTTATTCTCAGAAACCGCAAAAAATATATGAAGTCACTATTTTCAAATGGGTTAAAAATGGAAGTGAGGAAACCAAAACCTTGGTGAAAATTGATTCAACCGGAACTGTTTTTTTGGCAAATAAAAGTGTAGGCAAAAAAGTTAATCTAAAATCGTTTACAAAGAAAATATGCCTGTTTGTCAAAGACGAAAAAGTGTTGAAAATTCCAGGTAGCGACGAACCGCCGAGAGTAGCATTTGCTCCTAAAGATGGGCAACAAAACACCTACATAAATGTCATGTTTTTAGAAGATTTTCATAAGGAAATGAATTTAGGAACAATGACAACTTACGCGTGTAGAATGGAGAAATTAAAAGCTACCGAAAGCGAATATGTGTTGTATACCTATTTAGATAAAAAGGATTCAGAAATAATAAAAGAACTCTTAAAATAAGAAATTTCTTCTACTAATGATTGACCAATAGGGCTGGTTTGGAGCTGGGTGCTTTCTGTTTTTTAGGAATATTCTTTATCTTAGCAAGAAAATAAATGCTTTGCTATGTTTTCTTCTTTTGACTAGAGCTAGAATTCACTTTAAATTAAGTATACATATCAATAAAAAGGTTAAGTAGCTGCTCTATCAAATCAGAACGATTGTTACAATCTAAAAAAAAATAACATTAAATTTCAAAACCTCTAAAAATGAAAAAAAAATTGATTTTTGCAATGGTCCTGCTCATGTTTAGTTTTGCGCAGGCGCAACGAATGTATGACGGGTCAGGAAGACAAATTGGGCGAGTAGATGGCGAACGCTATTATGATGGCTCAGGAAGACAAATAGGGCGAGTTGATGCGCAACGCATCTATGATGGTTCTGGGCGTCAAATCGGTCGGATTGATGGCGAGCGTTTGTATGACGGTTCGGGACGTCAAATCGGTCGTATTGATGGCGAACGATTGTATGATAGCTCGGGTAGACAAATGGGAAGAATTGATGGGGAACGCATTTACGATGGTTCAGGTCGTCAAATTGGAAGAGCCGACGGATTACGTAGGATGCAAATCATTCTCTTCTTTTATTTTTTTATGTGATAATTGATATCTGGATATTTTCAAAAGTAAGGTAGAAGCGCTTTGTTAGGGTTCTACCTTTTTTTTATAAATTCGTGTCAAAAAAAATAAGGATTGCTTTGAATCTTAGGATAATTTATCATTAATGTATTGAGCGATTCACCTTAAATAAAGCTAAACTAAAGTTATGAAATACCTGCAGTTCAATCGTCAGCTCATTAAAAACGCAACATTCGTTTCAAATGCTTTCCCAAAAATTATCCAGCTATTTTTAGGGTTGTCAATTTTTATTTCTGGAACTTTTTTAGCGAATTCTCAAAATTTGGTGACCTATGCCGGGGGGCCAGGGAATGAATCATTTAACGATGTGGTTCAACTTTCCAATGGGCATATTTTAATTATTGGTGTATGTGATAATCTTTCTTGGATACCACAAAATGTGACAATAACACAATGGGCAAATCCAGGTATCGCAAATAATCTTGGGACTAATCGTATTCCAATACTACTGGAATTTGATAGTACCTTACAATCGATGTTGGGAGTGTATCACTTGCCCATAAACGCAGCCGAAGATTTTAGATTTATCAAAACGACAAATGTTCCCGGCCAACCAACCGACGCATTATATATTAGTGGTACAACAGAGGATACTACAACGGGAGGCTATTTTATTGGTCGGTTGAATAATAATTTTGTAAATGGCATTCCTACCGGCTTTCTTTGGGTAGAAAATGTAAAAGCTAAATCTGGGCAAAATGTCAAAATCTATCAGCCTTGGGATGTGGGAAGTGACGGGAAAGTTGTGTATGCCTTTGGTGATTCTCACGACTACAACTGGTCGGCAATTTATCGTCTAAAAGCTGATGGAACCAATGATGTTGTGAATGATTGGCGCGTACACTGGAGTTTGAATAATACTGAATTTTATGGTAGTGCAGCTTCATTTCCAAGCGGACCCTCGGGCTTAGCTTACAGTGCAATTGTTTTCAAACGTGATGCCAACCGTTGTGAATTGCGTTCTACCAATCAAGCAGATTATAATCTCTGGCTGCCCGATGGTAATGGTGGAATGAAAAAAGGTAAATGGCCTTTAGATGTGTTATATAATTCACCATGTACTCCAGGTCAATCTGGCAATACTACAAGTGGTCCTGGATACACTGGATATTCACCTCCGGGGACATTTACGTATGGACCTTCATCCATTTGTATTGATCGAAGAAATAATGCGATGTATATAGGTTTTAATGCAAAAAGCGTGTTGCCTGGTGGATTGCCTGATTTTGAACCTGCAGTAATGGCAATGAACAGCGATGGATTGTTGCAGTGGTGGTCCCGCTTGTATCATGAAGTTACCCCTAATGGAGTGACAACCAATTCAACACCCGATCAATACATCGATGCGCTAGCTATCGATTATTCGCAGCCATTGAGTAACGGTGTTTTAGTAGTTAGTGCCCGCTGTCATGGGAATAATGTGGAAAATTTATGGGAAGGAAATAATATTGCTTCCAATGTAAACGCAAGTGGTTTTCAAAATCAATTTACCGGATCGAATGGAAACATTCATATTTCTTGGCTTGGAAAATTAAAAACGACCGATGCTACACTTGTAAACAGTACTTATGTAGCAGAATATAATAATACAACAACGGGCTTAGGTTCACCTCATCCCGATCCAAATTTAGATAATTGGCCCAATCCAAATTCGGGGTGGCCCAATGTAAATACCACCTATCTTGGAAAAAACATGTTAAAAGTCACCGCTGATGGTTCGGTTATTGTACTTGGAAAAGGTCGCCGTACAATTACAACAGCGAATGCCTATCAGAAAATGATACCTGAGGCGATGGGAAATTCATGCTGGAATGATTTTGTTCGACAATACACGCCCACATTGAGCAAGCCTTTATACAGTTCACTGCTTGTTGGGCAATGGGATGTACTCACTCAAGCGGGGGGTGATAATGTTCGTTTGAATGGAATGTTTAAAACGTCAAGTGGAATTATTTTGGTTGGAAAGCATACAGGAGTACCCAATAATATGCCAGTTCAATCGGTTCCTAGTTGGGGCACAAGCACCTACAATAATGAAAGTGCAGTAGTTGCCTATTTACAAGCATCAAGTATTGTAAATAGTAATGATTCACCGGTATTATCCACAGCGATTATTCCACAGATTTCGGAGCCAAAATTAAAAATCTATCCAAATCCGGCAAACGCATCATTCACTATCGATTTTGGAGAAAATGATGAATCGGGAATCATAACAATTACAAACATGTTAGGTGAAATTGTATACACAAACTCCGTTTCTGAAGTGAAAACAGTTCAAATTAGTGCGATTAATTATAGTAAAGGAGTTTATGTTGTTCAATTCAAATCAGATAAGGGCGCTAGCGTTAGTCGACTGATTATTCAATAGCGTTTGTTTTGAAAATAATTTATTGTAAAGTAAATGTCTTTTTCAACATAAAATAGAACTAGAATACCACTGATAAATAAATATCGGAGATATGTTGACCGCAATTAATCCAAAATTGCCGATGCGCAATAAGAAAATTACAAAAGACTTTTATATCAATAAGTTGGGATTTCAACTGTTTGGAGTGACTGATTTTGAGGGGTATTTAATGGTTTGTAGAGACCATGTTCAAATTCATTTTTTTGAATATAGCACCCTTGATATAAAAGAAAATGATGGACAAGTTTACATTCGAACAGATAATATTGATCAACTTTACCAAGAGTTTATAGCTAATAAAATAGCAATTCATCCTGCAGGTTATTTAGAAACAAAGCCTTGGGGGCAAAGAGAATTTTCCTTACTTGATCCGGATAACAATTTATTGACTTTTGGACAGGGAATATGATGGTGTAAATTTGATTTCAAGAAAGTACGATCTCAAAGATTTCCTTTATAAATTCGATAGCTAGAAGAATTTTTAAGAGTAAGCGTAAAATTAGAAAATCAATTTTTCAAATACCAATTAATTTCATTAGACTCGAATTAATCCGCTTTAGCAAACTGCGATTCATACAGTTTTTTGTAAAAACCATGCTCCAGTTTTAGTAATTCCTGGTGCTTGCCCGACTCAACTATTTTTCCTTGATCCATCACAATAATTGTATCGGCTTTAATAATTGTAGCCAATCGATGGGCAATTACAATCGATGTGCGCCCTTGTGTTAGGGTTGCTGTTGCTTTTTGAATCAACTCTTCCGAGTGGGTGTCAATGGATGATGTGGCTTCGTCTAAAATCAAAATACTGGGATTTCGTAAATAAGCCCTCAAAAAAGCAATTAATTGCCGTTGTCCAGAGGAAAGCATTACCCCACGCTCCTTAACATCATGATCATAAGTGCTAGGAAGTGTCATAATAAAATCATGAATACCTATTTTTTTTGCGGCTTCGATAACGGTTGTTCGCGTAAGATCGGGATTTCCTAGGGTGATGTTGTTGTAGATAGAATCGGCAAACAAAAATACATCTTGCAAAACCACACCAATTTGCTGCCGAAGACTTGTTAATGTAAAGTTTTCAATAGGAGTTCCATCAATGGTGATTGTTCCCGAATCAATTTCATAAAAACGGTTTAACAAATTGATAATCGTTGATTTTCCAGCGCCTGTAGCGCCTACAATAGCAATGGTTTGTCCAGGTTCAACGTGTATAGAGATTCCTTTAATCACTTCTTCTCCGGGAATATAACTAAAATGAACATTTTGCAGCGCAATTGCACCCGCGAAATGGCCTGCAATTTCTGTTCCTTCTTTTTGTTTTTCTTCATGCAAATCCAATACATCAAACACCCGGTTTGCCGATATCATTCCCATTTGCATTTCGTTAAACTTATCCGCTATTTGTCGCAATGGGTTAAATAACATACCGATAAACATCGTATAGGAAAACAAATCACCAAATGAGGTGAACTTAGCTCCATCCAAAATATGAAATCCTCCATATAATACGACTAAAGCTAAACACAGTGATGAAATAATGTCGGCAATTGGAAAAAAAATGGAATTGTATAAAATCGTTTTAATCCATGCTTTGTTGTGCTTTTCGTTGATTGCTTTAAACTTTTCATATTCAATCGCTTCACGGTTAAATAACTGTACGATTTTCATGCCGGTCACACGTTCTTGAACAAAGGTGTTCATCGCGGCGACTTGGTTGCGCACTTCTTCAAAAGCAACCTGCATTTTCCGTTGGAAGATTCGGGTTACAAATACCAATAATGGCATTGCTGCAACCACAATTAGGGTAAGTCGCCAATTCATATAAAACATAAATCCCAGTACAACGACCATTTTTAGTAAATCACTAATAATCATAAACAGTCCCTGACTAAAAATTCGAGCGATTTGCTCAATATCCGAAACCGCTCGGGTTACCAGTTGACCTACGGGTGCAGTATCGAAATACCGCATTCGAAAATGAAGTAAATGCTGAAATAATTGTATGCGAATGTCGCGTATAATATTTTGTCCCAATACATTTGCCCAATACACAAAGAGAAATTGACAAACACCCTCCAAAAGCAATACCAAACCCATAAGGCAGACATAGTGTAAAAGCCCTTCTGCATCTTTGGGTTGAATGTATGCATCTACGGTTTGTTTTAACAAATAAGGGCGAAGTGCTGTTACTAGGGAAAGCAGTACGGCGATTACAGCTATACCGCGAAAAAGCAATTGATAAGGGCGCGTAAATTTTAATATTCTTCGAAATAATTGGGAGTCGAATGCTTTTGCTTTCATAGTTTATGACGTTCCTGAAATGGAATATAAGGGTAGTGTACTTCAGTAAGATATAGTCCATGGGCAGGTACTGAAAATCCCGCTTGGCTTCGATTTTTACTGGCAAGGATTGTTCTCAATTCAGATTTACTGGTTCGGCCCAAACCAACATTTACAAGTGTTCCTACAATAGCACGAACCATATTGCGCAGGAATCGATCGGCAGCAATTGTAAATACAAGTTGGTCGCCTTTCAAATTCCATTCGGCATGTTGTAGGTTGCAGTTGAAGGTCTTTACATCAGTATGCACTTTAGAAAAACATTCAAAATCGGTAGTTTCTTTTAAGATTTCGCATGCATCATTCATCGCTTCCCAATTCAAAGGGTGGGGGTAATACCAACTATCAGAGCAGGCAAAGGCATTCTTCTGTGTGTGGATGTGGTACTCATAGGTGCGTTTTGTAGCATCAAAACGGGCATGAGCATCGGGATGCATCGGATAGATTTCAAAAATTGCAATATCACTCGGTAAATAGGCATTGAGTTTTTTGACTAGAGTCGGAACATCAAAAGCTGTCTCGCAATCAAAATGTGCAAACATTTGCCGAGCATGAACGCCCGTGTCCGTTCGGCCAGCACCGGTAGCATCAATGGGAGTACGAAGCATCAAGGTCAGCGCTTTATTTAACGTTTCTTGAACAGAAACCGCATTGGGTTGGAATTGCCATCCGTGGTATGCGGTGCCTTTGTAAGCAAATTCAATGAAATATCTCAAAATAATATCGGGATTAATCCAAACAAAGGTACAAAGATTTGCCAAGTGAAGTAGCAATCATTTTTTAAGAAAACAATGTAACTTGCGAAACAATTAATCGCATGGAATGAAGAAAATACTATTGGTTTCGGATACGCATAGTTATATCGATGATCGTATACTAAAACATGTTGATTGGGCAGATGAAGTTTGGCATGCAGGCGATATTGGCAAATTGGAAGTAACCGATGCAATTCAAAAACGAAAACCCTTACGTGCCGTTTATGGAAACATTGACCATAACCAGGCACGGTTGACTTTTCCTTTGCATAATCGATTTTGGTGTGAAGAGGTTGATGTGTGGATTACCCATATTGGAGGTTATCCTGGCAACTATAATCCGGCGATTCGGAAAGCAATTTTTGCTA
>Ga0315905_10008433_pt1 | contig 10425 bp, 4 predicted proteins | sample LakEriMetagenome_5_FD_203522 | JGI IMG/M metagenome (GOLD analysis project Ga0315905, IMG submission 203522) | Freshwater fungal communities from buoy surface, Lake Erie, Ohio, United States - Buoy 4 MA121 | ecosystem: Environmental > Aquatic > Freshwater > Lake | place: USA: Lake Erie, Ohio... | reverse complement strand
TTATGGTGTTTGTAATTCTTTATTCACCGCTCAACTGCCTGTAGCTTCATCAGCTAAGATTACAGGGTCATATGAAATGACAGAACCAGCTCACTCGGCAATCTTTAACAGACGTGTGGTTGGTGGTGAGATTATGATTGTTAACAAGTACTTGATTAATGATTTTGAGAAGCTCGGTATTTGGGGAGAGGACCTAAAGAATGAAATCATTCTTAATGAAGGTTCAGTTCAGGGAATTAATTTCAATAACTACCTTGACCCCGAGGACAAACAATACAATAAGAAAGTTAAACGAATTGAACATCTAATTCCAAAGTACAAAACAATTTGGGAAATCTCACAGAAGGAATTGATTGAAATGGCAGCTGACAGAGCTCCCTTCATTGACCAATCTCAATCGATGAATATCTATATGGGAAATCCATCATTGTCAAAAATATCATCATCACACTTCTATGGTTGGGAAAAAGGACTGAAGACTCTTTGTTATTATGTTAGAACAAAGGCGATTTCAACGGGGGCTAAACACTTGGCGGTTGACATATCAAAAGTTAAAAAACCAAATGTAACTCCTGAACCACCAAAAGTTGATTACAGTCACATGAATTTACCACCAAAACCTGAAAATAGTGAATTTGATTGTTTTGGATGTTCCTCATAAAATAAAATCCCGAGAAATCGGGATTTTTTCGTTTAAGATATTTATTAATATGGCAGTATATAATGAAAACATTGAATTGTTTAAGTGTTTAGTTAGGGTTTCACATTTTACTAAAAATCCTGAAGACGATAATAAGTTTCATAAAGCTTATGCTTTCGCAATACAATCAATTGCTGGTAAAATACTAACTTTCCACGTCATGACTGATTATGGTATGATGAGGTCTAGAGTGCCAATCTCTGAAATATTCTTAAAAGAACCTACCAATGATATACCTTTTCATTTTAAACAATTATGGGATTGTTTTTCAGAGAATGTAACGGTAACCACGTATGAATATTTATATGAAAAACGTTGTGAAGTTGTTTTAAGGGATGGGTCAAAAGTTTGGGCAACTTATTTAACGACTGTTGATTGGTATAGAAACTCATATTCTGATGAACCTTCGGATTATAAGTGTGGGCACATACTTATCGCCGATGACGGTTACTTATTATGTCAACCAAATAATAGAATTTATTGGAGAGACTCAAATTGGGTAACAAATAAGTTTCCAATAGAACCTAAAAAAATAAAAGTTGATACCGAGTTACCTTCGGTTGAAACTTTATCTGATAGGTGGGTTGCTGAGGACGGTGATTCTTATTATTATAATATAAAACAAACCGACTAATATTTATTATAAATGGCACTAGGTAATACATACGGTATAAATTTTCCATTCGTTGACTCTAAAACGGGTAAATATTTGTCATTATCTCAAACTGCAGATGAGGAAATTAGAACTGATTTAATACACCTTTTATTAACAAGAAAAGGTACGAGATATTTTTTACCTGATTTTGGTACGAGATTGTATGAATTTATTTTTGAGCCTTTAGATGGACCAACTTTTTCTGAGATTGAATCAGAAATACGAGAATCTGTGCAAGAATATTTGCCTAATCTAACATTAACTAGTATATCTGTTAAGGCGGCATCTGAAGGTGAGGAAGGTAAAGGTGAGTATGTTAATGATGATGGTCAAAAAGTATATCGTGTACCTGGAATTGGTCAAATGGAACATACCGCAGTTGTAAGAATCGACTATGTAATTACAGATAGTGTTTTTAATAGTAGTGATTTTGTTATAATTAATATTTAATAGTATATGGCAAACAAAAAAATATCCTACACCACTAGAGATTTCGAGGCGATAAGGACCGAACTAGTAAATTTTACAAGAACATATTATCCTGATTTAATAGATAATGTTAATGACGCTTCGGTATTCTCTGTATTGTTGGATTTAAATGCTGCGGTTACTGATAACCTCCAGTTTAATATAGATAGGAGTATTCAGGAAACCGTATTACAGTTTGCACAACAAAGGTCATCAATTTATAATATTGCGAGAACTTATGGATTAAAGGTACCTGGACAAAGACCATCAGTGGCTTTGGTTGATTTGGCAATTACTGTACCAGCATTTGGTGATAAAGAAGATTTAAGGTATTGCGGTATTTTAAGAAGAGGGTCACAAGTTAACGGAGCTGGACAAGTATTTGAAACCGTATATGACATCGATTTTTCATCTGCGGTTAACGCTGAAGGTGCTCCAAACAGATTGGTTATACCTAACTTTGATTCAAATAATATTCTAATTAATTACACCATAGTAAAAAGGGAAACCGTTGTTAATGGTATAACAAAGGTATTCAAAAGGGTTATTACTCCGAATGATGTTAAACCATTTTTGGAAATATTCTTACCCGAAAAAAATGTATTAGGAGTAACTAGTGTCTTACTTAAAGACGGTACACAATATGCTAACGTACCATCAACACAAGAATTCTTAGGATTAGATAACAGATGGTATGAAGTACAAGCTTTGGCTCAAGACAGAGTATTCGTAGAAGACCCTACGAAAACATCTGATTCACCTGGTACTAAAGTTGGGAAATATGTAACAACATCAAATAAGTTTATAACTGAGTTTACACCTGAAAGTTATATGAAACTTACCTTTGGTGGAGGTAGTCAATCGGCAGACGAACAACTTAGAGAATTTGCAAGAAACGGATACAAGTTAGATTTATATAAGTACTCAAACAATTTTGCGTTAGGTAGTACTTTAAAGGCAAATACTACACTATTCATACAATATAGAATTGGTGGTGGTTTAAGTAGTAATGTTGGTGTTAATGTAATAACACAAATAGGTACGGTATCGTTTTACGTTAATGGGCCATCATCCTCAATTAATACAAGTGTGGTAAATTCATTAAAATGTAATAATGTAACTGCTGCAATTGGAGGAGCTAACATACCAACTATTGAAGAAGTTAGAAACTTAGTTGGATTTAACTTCGCCGCTCAAAACAGAGCGGTGACCGTTAATGACTATGACTCTATAATTAGAACAATGCCATCACAATTCGGAGCACCGGCAAAAGTTGCAATCACTGAAGAAAATAATAAAATTAAAATTCAAATGTTGGCTTATGACGAAACGGGTAAGTTAACCGAAGTGATATCAAATACCTTAAAGAATAATGTTGCTAACTATTTGTCTAACTTTAGAATGATGAATGATTACATATCTGTTATGTCTGCAAATGTAATTGATTTATCTATAATAATAGAAGTTGTTTTAGATAGCAGTCAGAATCAGGGAGCTTTAATTTCTCAAGTTATTAATATTGTAACCAACTTCTTTAGTCCGTTAAACAGACAAATGGGAGAAAATGTTTACGTATCAGAGTTACGTAGACAGATTCAAAACGAAAATGGAGTTATAACTTTAGCGAATATTACGTTTTATAATTTAGTAGGAGGACAATATTCATCTTCTCAAACCTCACAAAGATATGCCAATGCTGAAACTAAAGAAATTGAATTAATTGATGACACGCTTTTCGCAGAGCCAAACCAAACTTATCAAATTAAATTTCCTGGTAAAGATATAACGGTTAGAGTTAAAAACTTTAAAACAGTCAATTTTTCCTGATAATTTATTTTATTCTAACTTACTCTATCTTTTGAAAATAGACAATAAACTATTTATTTAAAAATAGAGGAAGTAATGCCAAAATCATATAGGATTAGGACGGAAGTCGGAAAAGACAAATCGATAAAAGTACAGTTAGAACAAGATTTTGAATCCTTAGAAATCTTATCTCTCAAGATTCTTCAAAGCGACATTTACAATAGAGTTTGTGCGGATTATGGCGTTGTTATCGGTAGGATTACGGCAAATAATGGGTTAGGGTTACCTAACTGTAAAGTTTCGGTATTCATACCTTTGACCACCGAAGATGAATCAAATCCAGTTATATCTGAACTTTATCCTTATAAAACATTAGATGATGTAAATGAGGATGGTTATAGATATAATTTATTACCATACACTAAATCTCACGGAGGACATACTCCGACAGGTACATTCCCGACAAGAAAAGATGTTTTAACTAATCCTACTCTAATTGAGGTTTATGACAAATATTTTAAATTCACCGCTAAAACAAATGATAGTGGGGATTTTATGTTATTCGGAGTACCACTTGGAAGTCAAACTATTCACGTAGATATTGATTTATCTGATATTGGTGAATTTTCTATGGCTCCGCAAGACTTAATAAGAATTGGGGTAGCAACTGAAAAACAGATATCAGGATTGAAATTTAATTCGTCATCCAATTTGGATACTTTACCACAACTATTAAGCTTCAATAGGGTCATTGAGGTTTATCCATTGTGGGGTCAGCCTGAAGTTTGTGAGTTAGGTATTACAAGAACTGACTTTGATTTGGTTAAAGAAGCGGGAATCACATTATTACCGGCGGCCATTTTTATGGGGTCTATATTTTCAAATCAAGACAAAAGGGCTATTAAAAAAAGGTGTCGTGTTAATAGAAAATTAGGTAATTTATGTCAACTTATTGCAGGGCCTGGTGAAATTTTAGCAATAAGACAAACAATAGGAATTGATAGTGATGGATATCCTGTTTTGGAAGAATATCAACTTGAGGACGGAGGAAAAGTTATAGATGATAATGGTACTTGGTTAGTAGATGTACCAATGAATTTAGATTTTGTATACACAAATGAATTTGGTGAAAGAACATTTTCTAATGACCCTAAAAAAGGGGTACCAACTAGAGCAAGATATCGATTTAAAGTTAAATGGGAGCAACCACCGACCTTACAAGGTAAAGTCAAAAGGGCTTCGTTTTTAGTACCTAATATTAAGGAGTGGGGTTGGGCAGGGTCTACCGATGACCCATATACATTTTTAAACTCTGAGATTATTGATTGTCGTCCACCTAATCCCGCAACTGATTTTATCGATGGACGATATAAAATGGTTAAAGCTTCTTACGCTTTTAGTTTAAATTGGAAAGAATATGGTCAGACTGATTTAGTTGGAAATTTAACATCTATAGGACAACGAATGGTCCAAGAAGCGGTTGATTGTGAAGACCGATTTTTTGAAATGAAGTATAACAAAGTTTATACTGTTGCGGAATTAATTTCTGAATACCGTTCTAATTCGGGTGCAAAAAAATTCATGGCCGTTAGAGACGTACTTGATGAGAGTTGTGAAAGTACTAATAACCCGTTTCCTGTTAATGATGCCCAATTTCAATTTGATTTATTATACCTTTTGATGTCAATTTTGGCATTAATTGCTAAACCAATATTAATAATAATTCTTTTTATTGCCCACATTGTTGCTTGGTTAGTTTGTAAGTTAAAAGATATAGTTTGTTCTATTAAAGATTTCCTTTGTAAACGAGGGGTTAGAGCAATTATTGGTGATGGAGCTTGTAACAATTGGAAAAATAAATGTAATGAGTGGCAAGATAAGTGTGAGGACCAAGAAATGTTTTTACCTTCCTTAACATATCCCGACTGTGAATTATGTCAATGTGCTGCAGACCCATCCACAACCCAAACCACAGGTAACTTATCATATCCTGACCCCGCTTATGGACCGCCTCCAATACCTGACCCGTTACCATTTAACTATTCATCAGGTACAACTTTAACAACTCCCGGTCTCCTTGGAATTGTAACTTTAGATACCCCAACAAATTTTGCGTGTTTAAATGGACCTGGGAGCTCGACAGTAATTGAACGCACATTTACAATGAGTATACCTTACTCAGAAAAGTTGAATTTGTTTAATACTAAGGCTAAGTTTTTTGACCAAGACCCGACCGATTATAAAAAGAATCCTGGTGGAGGTGTAAATAGAATTAAAGTTTCATTTAATATTAACTCACCCGCAAATGTGAATAAATACCATTTTGATAATGTATTTGCAATGCTTGTGCCACCTCCTGTACCCGAAACAGATGTCGGACCTCCACCTGATAATTTGGCACCAGGTATGGTTCTTAGATTTTCAGACGCTCAACCATCAACTGACCCTAATTTAAGTTATTACACAGGGGTCACTGTGTCAGGATACAACCAATTTGGTACCAAAGGAATTACTGGAGTTACAGACCCAAGTTGGAGTACAGTCTCGGCATTTAATCCTGGTGATGGAAATCTTTTAGATGGATATACTTTCACAAAAACTATTACATATGCTAACCACCAAATCTATGTTATTGGTACAAATAATAATCCTGCGGAAAACTCAGTTGATTATGAAATATTTGCATCTAATGAAAGTTTAGGAGGGCAAAAGTTTGGTTTCGATGATGAGTATTTCCAAGTTATATATACAGGTAATGTTGCAACATTCTTAACAGAAGCCGCTAGTGACTCCGCAGCCCCAAATAGTTTTGCCCGTAGATTTTTAAATGGTGGTATGAGGTTTATTACTAATACTTTTACCGCAACAGACCCCCAAGCGGCTCCGTCTGATTGTACTACACCTCCTGCTGGAACATGTGAAAATTACGATTTGACGGACCAAACAGAAATGATAAAAAGACCAATGGATGAGCTTACTAATTTCTCAAATTATAGAGTTGTATTCATGGTTAGAGGAGTTGACCCACATTCAACTAAAGTAATGTGTAAATATGATTTGAGTGCTCTGTTTGGAGAAAACTTAACTAATGATGGGTTCTTTAGTCCTACTCGAACAGTACAATTTATGTCTCACTTGAATATACCAATACAACCTAGTTTAAGAGCGACTAGACATAATCTTACAAATTCATATGATGTCGACTCATATAGTGAAAACAAATTATACTTTGATTCATTTGGATTCACACCCGACCCAAACCAATTTCAACCATTTAATAGCTTAAAACCTCTAAACTATTCGGCAATTGATGCATTAAATCAGGGAGGAGCACCTGCCGATGCTTATGCTGTTAATACCCCATCGTCTTTTGATAGTGGTAGTACCAATTTAAGTGTATTAGTGGTAGATGATTTTAATGATTATATAAGAGAATTATATCATACTGTTAGTGGTGTATTACCGGGAAATCCTAATTTAGCTTATTACATCGCTGGTGACGCATCTGACGAAAGTAATTTTAATACTCCTAATACCGCATTAAAACGAAATAGAGGATATTTTAGACGAGAGATAGTTGAAGGAGGTTCTTTATTATATATTTCGGATTCAAATCCATACACATATTCATATTTAGCAGCAACTGGAGGAGCAACAGTATTTCTTAATAGTTGTGATATTGTTGTGCATCAATATTATGGTGTTAAGTATAATAGTCCTACATTAGGTGTATATATTAATTTAGAACCAGGTGGTTCAGGACGAGATGTTGTCATGAGGTCCGATAGAATTCCCACATCCAACAGACTTGATAACACTAATCCTAATGGGTCATTAAATGGATTAGGTTCCCTTGGGGTCCCCTCAGCACCTGCCGGCTCTACTAACTCCATGATTGGATTCAATAATCCAAGATTAAATCTTGTTATACTTCCTGAGTCTGGTGAATCTAATGCTATTACACCACCTGAACCATCCTCAAATTCTGGAGACAACAATGAGAATACCGCGGATATCGGAACTTATGGTGGATTGGTAGGAGTATCCAATAGTTTCACTTGTGATGGATTAGTACCTTTGGAATGTTATTATACTAATGCAAATGGAGAGGTTTTCACTAGAAGTCCTGGTCACCCATGTTATAAGAATACTTGTTGTAATAGTGACTCAAAAAGTAAATGTACTGGATGTAATGGAGAAAATATTATGTCCTATGGATGTTATACTTTAATTACGGACCCTTGGAAATCTAGAAAGGTCGATAGATATTTGGTAAATGAGTGGTTACTAAGATTAAGAATTAGTTTCGCGGCTTGTAGAAATGTATGGGGTCACATGTTTACAAATCAGTGGGTTAATGGTACCCTATATGCTTACCCCATACAGGTACAAACTAGATTTACAAGTCCTAGTATTGACCCCGCAAATCCCACTTCAATAGGACCTAATCAACCATATGCTTGTTATTGTAATCATTTGGTTTATTTTGATTACGATAATAACAATTTTTATTATAGGTCAACCCCATATAATGAAATTACAGGTTATATTGGAAGAAATAACCCTAAAGGGTTATTTAACCAAGACTTGAAGGGTAATCAAAGGATTTTAGGAAATCCAACAACGATTATGGATTTAGGACCAAGAAATGATTACATGGATGAATTATCTTATAGTGAAGATTTCTTGGGTTACGTTGTTAATAGATTAGAGTCCACTACGTTTCAAGACGTTGATGAGTTGTTAAATTTATTCATCATCCAAAGATTAGTATCTGCTAGTATTAGGGATATTATACGTAATTCAGCAAAGGCTGGTGCTAATAATGACCCTGTTAAAAGATACTTCAGTAGAAATAATCTTAAGGTTGATGGTGATTACGCTCAAATGTTGGCAATAAATTCCCAAATTGGAGTTATTGGTTATGATAGCGGAATTTATGTGGACCCTAACGACATATTCTTCAGTAGAGCCGATTCTGATAGTGGTGTATTCGGAGTATTTTTCTCGGCTGATACTCAAGTCAGAGACTGGCTAACCCCAAAAAGAACTATTGTTGCTCCTGGAGGTGACCCAGATTTTGATTGTACTTTTGATGAGTTTCCTATATTCTCACAGGAAATACCTATGTATTTATGGCAAATACAAACAAATCCTGATGGTAATAATATATTTGGTAGTCAGACTAACGGATGGGATACTTTACCTATTTCGGCAGGACAATTTAATCACATAAGGTACCAAAGTATTGATAGAATCGATGAGACTATACCTTTTGGGTCAAGAACAATGATACCAAATATAACTAGTAATGAATCATTTTATATGGGTTTCATACATAATACAACTTTATTATCAGGACCTCCTAATGTTTATATTACAGATGCCGCATATAATGTGGCTAATACTGCGGGTAATTTACTTGAATTTAATAAAGGTCCTGGAGATGGTAAAGTTAACAATACCGCACCATTTTATTTTTATTTTGGATTAGTAAAAGGTTCTTCTGCGTTTGATAGATTTTTAACTAAATGGGTTGGAGGTGACAAAAATATATTTTAAAGATGGGAAACATTAACGACACACTCATAATACTAGGTTCTCTCAGGTATCAATCGGCACCTGATACTGATATAGGATTAAAAGTACCGTTCGTCCAAACCCAAAAATTAATAACTGAATATGATAGAAGTGCGAATATAAGTTTGGAGCAAGTATTTGACGATGAAAGACAGAAGTCTACACTTTTTAGGCCTGTTGCCAAATACACCTTAATATTTCAAAACGCATATTCAGGGTATTCAACATACGAACCATTTATTAATAATTTATACTATCTAAATGCGGAAGAAGCGGCGGCTAAAGCATGCTTAGGAGACCCAGTAACTTGGATTGGGTTACCTCAATACAATGAGTTTGATTTTATTCGTAATGATTTTAATCAACCATATTATACTCAACCACCAGACCAACATTTTATCTTTAGACCAAAGGATGTTGCCAAATACAATTGGAGTTTTTGTATGACTTATCCATATGAAAACGATACAACCCAAACTATGAGTGCGATTTTCTTAATACCTGGAGTTGCTGGAAAACAAAGTGTAAGTTGGATAGTGTCTGATGGTATACCATTTGTGGTGAAATTAACTACTCAGAGAGGGATGAAAATAATCCAACTATGGAGCCCTATTAAACACGGGGTTTCTGTCGGAGAATTTGTAAAATTCAAATCTCCTTTTAATTTAGGAGGTATTGATTTTTTTGAAGTTTATTCATTAGGTAATGATACTGTTGGTAGTGATGAGTACGTGATTAATATCCAAGACCCTGGATTTACAACAGTATCTACAGGATTAAAGTCTACATTTAAAAGGGTTATTTTACAAAACAATCAAAATGAAACTACTTCCGAATATTATGTTAGAAGACATAGGGTTTTAACAGAACCAACATCACCTGTATTAGTAAATTGTGGTTATGAACAAAATATATTTAAAACTACCGCAAAATATGAGAGGGAGCCTTACACACCAAATCAATTTGGTAGAATATCAATAAAAGAAGGCTCACAAAGTTATACATTATCATTTAATACCGATGCAAACATAAACAATTTGGTTGATAACCAAGGAAGACCTGTAACCAAACTTTTTTACACAACAATATGGAGAGGTTATTTTGGTTGGACCAAAAGCCTAAAACAAGGTTGGGAGTGTAATCTACCACTAGACCCCCTTTTATCAATACCGACAACTTGGTGGATTGATAGTAATTCTTCTTCAAATGTAAATTT
>Ga0315905_10008432_pt1 | contig 10426 bp, 5 predicted proteins | sample LakEriMetagenome_5_FD_203522 | JGI IMG/M metagenome (GOLD analysis project Ga0315905, IMG submission 203522) | Freshwater fungal communities from buoy surface, Lake Erie, Ohio, United States - Buoy 4 MA121 | ecosystem: Environmental > Aquatic > Freshwater > Lake | place: USA: Lake Erie, Ohio... | reverse complement strand
CACCCAGTTGCCGACGACGTGGCTAAAGCCATGTTCGTCGGCACTGACGCACCTGCTGGATCTTGGGAGAAGATCGAAGTGATGCGCAAACGCGCAGAACTCGGCCAACCTATTTTCCACGAAAACGACCGATGCGATTGGAAAGGCATCGGCATAACCACCCAGAAAGAACATGAGCAAGAATCGTAAAAACCCATCCAAAGGGATTCTGTAAATGACCAGACCGCATTTTCTGTGCCTGATGCCTGTGTGGAATCACAGGCACGAAACGATCCAAAACGCACTTAGGTGCTTTTTGGATCAGACCTACAAGAACGCCACCTTGGCGATCATTGATGATCGCCCGAAGGATGCGAGATGCTCCCCAACACAAGAACAGTGGCAAGAATGGAAAAGTCGCAACGTCTATCTACTCAGGCCACAAAACGGTGAGAAGTACCCAAGCATTGCGGCGAAGTATAACTTCGCCTTGGAATACATGGGGCCGCACTTTACCCACGTCGCCATCTGGGATGACGACGACGGGTTCACCGAGGGGCACTTAGAAGCGGCTACCTGGGAATATGAGAGAGTCAACGAAGGTAGTGTCAAGTGGACCTACCCCGACAAGGTGTTCACCACCTTCGGTGGTTCACTTAGGGTAGAACCGACCGAAGGTCGGTTCTGGTCAAGCATCACTTTCGACCGGAAGTGCCTAGAGCCTTGGGGCGGTCTGTTCCCAGACCGCAAGAACGTAGGTCAGGATCAGATGTTTCTCGGAGAACTCAAGACTCGATTCGGAGACTCCCGAGCAACGCCGACGCTCCCCACCTATGTCTATAGGTGGGGAGCCGAAGGCGAGCAGCATTGGTCGGGCTTGTCAAGAGGATTCGATTGCGAATCCTCTTGGGATGCTTGCCCACACAGCGTGTCGGGCAAGCCATTGGAAGCCGTCTACGACGAGTTTTACATCGAGACTCGCCGAGAGATCGAGGCGTACTATAGGAGAGAAATCACCCCTACAACGCCCACTCCGGATTGGATTCGGTTGGGATCTCAGTAGCAACTACCTGCCTTGATTTGCTTTTCTGCGTGCTTGATAGCACGCAGAACCATCATCTTTACCACAGGTCGCACAAACAGGCTACCCATGTTGCGCCCATCGGCTTGCTCTTTGAGCCAGTCGAGGATCGTCTCGATGTTCTCGCGACAAAGCTCAGGCCCCCAGATGTCCATCTGGGCGGCCTTCTGGTTACATGAGCAGTTCTCTGAGGATTCGATTCCGATCATCTTGAGGCTGGCTTTGAGGCTCTGTCCGCACCCGCAAGGCAAGCCTTCGGTGTCCATCATCGGCCACGGTCGGATAGGGCTTGCTGGTCGTAGGGATTCGTCTCGGGACAGTACGGTCAGACCGTACTGTTCGTTAGTGTGCCAGTAGATGAACCAATCTGGGTTCTTGGTCAGGAATTCTCGAACGGCGTAGAGCATCCCCTTGCCGTTATCATCCCCGACTTGGCCGTGGAGGGTCGTGTCGTGGAATGCGATGAACTTCTTGACCGATCCGGCATAGGTGCTGAGTTCCGCTTCGACCCTCGCCGCATTGTGGCGGGAGTCGAAGAACATCATGTCTGGCTCAAACGGGAGTGCAGGCAAGGTGTCCGGCGCGTCCGTGATCTCGAACGTGAATTCGATGGGACGATCAGTATTTCCCACATCCACAATATCCGCGACGATCCCGAGGAGACTGTCGCCTTCGTGCTGGAACGAGTGGAACCTGCGGACGGTCTTGCAATCCCCGCTACAGCCTTCGGAGGCGCAGGACTGCTTCTCGCAAGCCGACTTCGACGATAGGCCGTGTGCGAGGTACGCCGTCGATTCACGCCGTTTGCTGATCTCAATGACGCTCTGGCATCGCGATGCCAGAGCAATCAAAGCATCGGCATGGCGTTCCAGATCGCGCGGGGCTTTCTCCTTGAGAAAGCCCGTAAGCTCATGGAAGGAGGTCGCTGCCACAGGCAGCGGCATTCCGAAGTTGCTCGTTGCCGAAGGCAACGAGGGCAACGAGGGATCTGCGGCTCGGATCTGTCCCGGTACGTAAGACACGGGGTCGACCAAGATGTAGTCGTAGACCGCTTGGGAGATTCCCTGATCGCCCACAAAGTGCTGGTGAACCGGCCCGAGGTCAAGCCCGAGTTCTTGGAAACCGATGACGTAGTTTCGCAGCTTGCCCTCGACGGTGATCGGATACTTGGGTCCGCCGGGGCGACCGAAGCGATGATTCCACTTGAGGAATGGCAGGCAGAACGTAGTTCTGCCTGCTTGTCGATACTTCTCGTGGATGTAGCATTCTTCCCCTCCGAAGGAGCGAAAGTCCGGATTGAACCCAAGCCAGTGTTCTCGGACACTTGAAAAGAGTCCGAGGCCCTGGGACGGGATCTCAAGCGGAGCCGCATTCGAGTGGAAGCCGTAGACCTCGTAGCCGATCTCAAGGAGCCGGGCTTCGTGGTTCGCCCACGGAATATCCGTGGGCGACCAAGGACCATCAGTGTTGAGTGGCTTTATCTGTACCTTGCCGTCAACTTGACGGCAAACCACAAATCCGCCCTCGGGGGAATGCCAAGCCGTGGCCCACGTACCCCACATCTGATCTCTCCATTCAGGCTCAAAGTGGGTCTGAACGAAGTTCAGACCGTCCATCAAAAGAGGGCCGGTCATCAAATTCTTTCGCATCTGCTCGTCGGCAGATGCGTAGAAATGCTTCAAACGACGGATCGCATCTGCCTGCAAAAGTACGTGGCAGTCCATGACCAGGACTGCATCGCCGGAGGCTTCCGTGAAAAGTCGCTCTCGCGTCTGGGTCGTCCCAGTCGAATCCAAGAAGGGGACGTACTTAATGGGAAGTTCAAATCCCTTGATGTTCTCAAGGAACCCACGGACGGCTTCGCCGTCCGCAGACGTAGGGTTGTTGTCGACGACGATGAGTTCGCAGTCGGAGATGTCTTGGTAGAGGCGAAGTGCCTGGACAGAAAAGAATACCCCGTGGAAATCGTCATAGGTTGCCATCCCGATGGATAGCCTTGGTGTTTTGCTCATTTGTTGCTCCCGCTGTTAGAGACAGCCTGATTTTACAGGCTGTTGAGTAGGTTGCAACAAATTCTACAAACCAAACCCACCCTCCCCCGGCCCGAGGGTTGTGGTCGCAGGCGAGAGCGTTGTTGTTGGGGCGGGGGTGGTGGCGCAGTAATTGAATGTATAGCAACCCGCAGGGTGCGACGAGTACGAGAACCACGAACCTCCGAGGACATCGCAACTTGCGATAGATTCACTCTCGCTACAGGCTGGTTGTCCGTCTATTAAGTAGCAACAGAACCCACCGCAGGATGCAGTGTTGCAAGTGACGCCTTGAGTCCAAATACCGTTCAGACTCTCACACTCCAAAAACCGCCGACCGCTGGAACACAGGACGTAGTTAGGGCCGTAGCAGCATCTTCCCAGTGGCACTGTGGTCGAGGTAGTGGAAGTGACGGTGGTTGTCGGGGCGGGTGTAGTCGGGCAGTTGTGGTTCTGACAAGTCAGAACCCCAGATGTCCAAGTACCACCAAGCACACCGCATTGCGCTGCGTTGTTTATGGCACACTGTCCGAAGTTGTAGCAGCATCGACCGAGCGGAGCGGGTGTCGTCGTCACTGGGCAGGGATGGCTTGTGCAGTTTGTGCCCCCTCCGCGCCAGCTTCCCCCTGCGGAAGTGCATTCAATCTGCCATGTGACCACACAACCTGTCGGGTTGTACCCACTGTAACAGCAAGACCCTTGGGGTCTTGCTGTTGTGGTCGTCGAGGAGGTCGAGGATGGCGGCGAAGTAGTCGAGGGCCTAGAGCCACACGCAAGTTCAAGGCGGTCGCAGGAGTCTTTCGACTGTCCGAGCGGACTCGGGCAGGGGCAGGACGTTAGGCAAGGATTGCTAAGCTGCGTCCAACCGCCAGAGCCGTCTCCCTTGAATACGCAACTGCGTAGGCAAGGCGTCACGGTTGTCGTCGCGCAACACGCGCAACGGGGCGGGGCAATTTGCTCACAAGGCGTGAAAACCATCCAATCGCATTCGGAGGGTGGGTATGCCGGTTCCCGGCATACACAAGGCTTGCGGCGACCGAACTGACCACAACCCCAATTCCGATTAGGGTAGTATTGATCGCAATCGCTTCCACACCCCCCTGCGATCTCTTGGATGGCGGCGAGACACGCCGCCCCCGCTCCGAGGTTATCGTTGATTATCCCTTCTGTGCGACCTGCGAGCCAGTCGTCACAGCCTTTAGGTAGGCTAGGGCATGAAGCTGATTCATCCGGATTGAAGAAAATATCAGCACTACCCAATCCGCCGTTAATCGGGGTGTAGCGACACCCCGGAGGAGCCGGGGTGGGGTTAGTCCCGTCGAAGCCGCCCCAATCACTATACAACCTACCCCAAGACAAAACGGATGAAGATCCGTTGGATGGTGGGGTGCGGAAAGCACCCCAATAACAACCGTTGGAGCAGTTCAAGCAGTTTCCAGCCGGTGCGCACGTCGATGTAGTAGCTAGGACACAGTTTGCTGTGTAGACATCTCCGCAGTTCCCCACACCTACGGGGCTGGCTGGATTTGTTGTCGGAGGGGAGGACGCACAGTTGCAGGCGACTGCCAACAAATTAGATCCCCCACCAAGCCCAAGATTGTTTGTACCGCAACCCGCTGTTTGGACCCACACTAGGGTTTTCTCTGCGCCCCCGCCGTAATTACCGGGACTCAATACCCATCGGCATTGATTCTGCGTACACGAACTCGTTGTGGTAGAGGTGGTCGTGGAACTGGTGGAAGTATTCGTGGTCGATCCAGCACAGTCGCATTCGACTTTGTAGACCCAATCGTAACAAGCCGCAGGTTTGCCTGTCGTGCAAGGCGGTGGGACATTCGACCCACCCGGAACGCATCGCGTCCGGGTGCATTCGTCGACCACAGTAGGGCAGAACTTCGGGGGCTCGCACCCGCAAGGTGCGAGCGTGGTCGTAGGTCCAGGGGCAGGCGTAGCCTGCCCCGAGGTCTGAAATGCGGGGAGTTCTACACACTCCCCGCAATCGATTCCTTTGATGCACTGGGTCTTATAGACCCAGACGCCATCTACTAATGCTCCATCGGTGTTTTCGGGAAGCTCGTAGATGTGGGGCTTTGGTGGTCGCACTGGTCGTGTCCCAGGGGGACACGACTTGCAGACAGACCACCTAGCCCGATGGGATATTTTGGGGGTGATAGCGTTGTCTGATAGATCAAAAATTCTTGTCCATATAGCATTTGAATGCTCCTCAGTTAAGGGTATGTCGCACCCCGGTACGGGGCTATTTTCGTTGCCCAAATAGAAAATCTCTTTCAATGCTTCTCTACCGAATACGTTACATGCGTCAGCTATCCAGTAGCGGTAGATATCTTCTTTGGTTAAGGCTCTGTATTCCGCCTCGAACTCCGTGGCGGTAATCTCACCGCCTAGTGAACAAGGACTAATCCGGCAACCCGTTTCAAATCGCCAAGCCCCAACTACAGGCTCCCAAGGCGTGCCTGGGTTGTTTTCTCGGGCTACATCGAAAAACTCCTGCTTTGCTACGGGGATCAAATTTTCTTGGTTAGCAAAGTCCCACTTATCCGCTGTGACCCAAGGTTCTTTCCCCTCCGGGCAGGTGTTGCACACCTGCCACCCGCCGTTGCGAAAATCGCTCCATGCTCCTGCGACATACTTGTTCGGGTTCGGAGGGCCTGCGGCTCCTCCGTTTAGCCACGCACACACCCCGTTGGGTAAAGGTCCGCTTGTTGTGGTGGATGTGGAAGTGGTCGTGTTCACGTAGACGCATTGACTAGCGATAGTCGCATTCAACATCCAACAAGGATCACCCACCCCATAGCAAGTACACGGACCTGCACATCCTGGGTTATCCAGATCTAAGACTTCCTGATACCGCATAGGCACATAAGGCGCAGGCGGCCACGAAGTCGTCCCCGCAGGGGTAGTAACCTGAACACAGCGTAAGCGACATTTACGTTCAGTGCAGGGCATCGGAGTCGTGGAAGTCGCAGTGGTCGAACTTGGAGTGAATGTCGTAGGGGCAGATGTGGAGGTTGTCGTGTTACGACAACCACCCGAAGGTGGGGTTCTCCAGATGATCGAACCGCCTTCACCTAAGCCAGCAATCCAGACACACTCGCCGTCGCATGGCGACGGCGGGAGTGTCGTGTTGGCCGAAGGTGTGGTGCTGGATGTCGATTCCTCGGAGCTTTGGAGGGCGATTGGTTCATTGGACCAATCGCCGTTTTTGTTCTGATGGATGCGAACCAGAGAGTTGATTACGTTCGGGTACGCATTGCTCACCGATCTGCGAACGACCGCGCCTTTGGCATCTCGATAAGCCTCGATCACGCCTGTCGTTGTGTTGAGTTGGTAGATGCAGCACATCGCCGTAGATGGGACGACAAGGCCGCTATCGAAGATGACGGCGGCGGGGATTCCAGTCTCGCAAGGAGGCAGTGCCCACCACGAATCGGCAGACTCAAACTCCTTACCCGCCATCTTGACGATGGCGGGTCTAGGAGGGGAGCTTCGCTGCTGCCGCAACGAAGCATCCAGAAGCCTACGGTCAGATTCGCTTAGGGTGTATTGTTTCATTGCGTGGCAGGTAGGGCGGTTATGTGGAGGATTGCAGTGGCCTTCGTGCTGCGCGCGAATACCGGACCCGAAAAGTGCATGGCACATGCCCTGTCAGGCATGATCCAGCCAATCGTCTTGAGATCTGCGTCAAGTAGCTCAATTCTATTGCTTTTCTGAGCTTCCTGCAAAATATCCGCAATCTCCGAGGATTGGCTTATCCGGGCCAGTTGGTGGCCGAGAATCACTTCGCAGTCTCCCCACTTGAGTCTGCCGATGTCGATCTCAGTGGGACTCAGATCGACTCGCATCGTTCCTTGGTACGGTTTGTCCTCGACCGGCTGAGTCCGGTCGTAGGCAAACCGGATATGTGTGGTCGGGGAGTCGAACTCTTGGTAGTGCGCCATGATGACGACCGTACAACGGTCCCTATCAATGGCCTCTCCGTTAGGTCGGGTGAAGATGGCATGTTTATGTTGGCTCATGGTTACAGTAGCTCCGTAGGTATTCCTAGCAAGAGCAGATTGCCCTGAGGGGCAATCTGCTTACGGGGTTTATATTGATCTCTCCAATCCTTGACATCTTCGCCTTGCTCGTTTAGCATAATCTCGACGTTCTCTCCGTTAATCTGCACTGGAATGAAATCTTTGGGGTTCGTCGGATCTCCCCCAAACCTCTTGGCAACGGTCCCCGAGGCTGGGCATATAGGATCGAACGTATCTATATTACACTCGAACGTGTAAGTCGTCTTGAAGTAGTAGAAGCACGATCCGTAAACCAGTCTTTCCCATCGAGCATCAGCGAATCGGATGGCCCGAGCAGGCAGTCCCCAAAGAGGTGCGTCGTTGACTTTGTTAATCAACAAAACGTATGTGCTTAGGGGCAACGTCGCGGAGTTGAAGGTGATGCTGATCGTGGGGTAGCTTGTTTTAGTCTCAACCTGGGGGCCGGTAATCGGCTGAAAGTTCGGGTGGACGAGCGAATCCCCGAAGCGATCCACTGTCGCTTCCTTCTGTTCGTGGTGAAAATCCCCAGAAAGCTGGAACGGCTCAAGTAGGGGATTTTCAACAGGCGCAGTATTGCATCTCCAAGACTGATTGGTGGACCACTTTTGGGTCACCATCCAGTCTTGGAAGGGGTCACCTTCTTGAACGTCAGGCGATGGCGCAATGTTCAATTCGGGGGTGCAAAATGCCCACGGATCGTAGTCGTTGTCTAAGGAGTAAGCGGACCCTACGGCAGGTAGCGGCCAGCTTGCTAAGATGGCCGCTGGGCCATCCAGGAACGTGGTTGTTCGCACTCGCCAATTGATCGTGTATTCTCGATGCCCGATGTCGTCTCGCTGCATCGACTGGCTTACGGGTCCGATTAAGATGGCTGCCATACGTGTACCTTAGTTTGGGCTCAGGTTGGCGACCTGGGGCGCAACCCCAGGTCGGGTGTTCTTTTCGATCCCTTGGAGGGCCTTTAGCTGTTGCTGTTGGAGATCCTCTTTTTTCGGCTCTCCTCGCAGTCCAGCTTGGATGCCTTCCATGTTTCGAGTGTACTCATACGCTCGCTTTGCGTGATCGGCACTGCCGTAAACGGCAGTGTCGGTCAGCTTGACTGCTTGCGACCCCTCGGCAAGCCTGCCGAGGGCGGAGAAGTCTGGGGTGAAGGCTTCGGGTAGTTTGATCTCGGGCATCTCTGGGAACTTGAGTTCAGGCCTGTCGAGCTTGAACTCAGGGAGATTGAGTCCCTCTGGACCCTTACCTGGGATTCCATGCCGCAGCGCAAATAGCCATTCCTGGCCGATTGTCGTAAGGTCATTAAAAAGCCCCGGAGGTAATCCATTGGGGCCTGCTTGTGCGGCATTCGCGTTTTTGAGTCGCTGTCTGTGTCTAGCGTCGGCCCGTCTTTGAAACTCCTCTTGAGACAAGGCTCCGAAACTCAAAGCAATCCCATCGAAGTAATCCCCGGTAACGCTGCTCTCTGAAAGAGCCTTTTGCAGAGTCTCAATCATCGCCGGTATCTTGTTCATCACCTGCTGTAAAGCTACTGTAAACAACTTAGCCATCGCGGCTGCCGTCACGGCAATGTTGTTCAAGAAGGCATCTAGCATACTGGTGAAGATCTGCCTGCTGTAAACCAACAGGGTGTCCCAGTTTGTCTTTATCCAAGTGGTCAAAGCTCCTACATTTGTTTGGAAGTTATAGAAAAAGCCCTGAACAAAGTCAGAGGCTCTCTTTAATAGTCCCGGCAGGTTTTTGAATCCCTCCAAAAACCCTTTATTGCCGATAACTAGATCTCGAACTCCGGCAATAGCTATTCCGAGTAGGCCGACACCACTTACGGCTCCGAGCAGGCTCACAGCGAACCCAGCAAACCCGACGATGGAGCCCGTCAAGAACACCTGAATCGCATGTGCCACCAACATCAGGGGGATAGCCAGTGCCGAGATCAACATCTTTAGGGGAAGCATGACCATCTGCAACACGGACAGGATCGTCGCAAGGGACGCCACTTGCCATCGCATAACTGCGATGGCAAGGCCGACCGTATGAAAAGCCATCGCCATCACCAAGACATTCTTGGCAATCTCCACGAACCGCCTAATAGCCTCTTTGCCTGCTGGGGTTTCGATGTAGTCCATGAACTGCTTCAACCGCTCGATGGCCGCAAGCAGGTATTTCTTGAGGTCTTTTTCAAAGACCTTGACGATGGTTATGGACAACTTTTGAAGGAGTTCTCGAAGCTGGTTTGTCATACCCCCGATGGAGTTCTGCATCCTAGCGGCCATCGCTGCGAAACGTCCGCCTGCGGACGTTTCTACTTTGAGGGCTTCGTTTACTAAAGCGATGGAGATCTGTCCGTCCTCCATCGCCTTCTTCAAGGTCATCATCGAAAGGCCGGTTTTCCGGCTCATGGTTTCTAGTGGGTTGAACCCCTGCTCAGTCAATTGCCGAAGTTCTTGCCCCTGTAGTCGACCCATCGAAGTTATCTGCGACATGGCGAAAGCCAGTCGCTCAAGCCGAAGGTCACTGCCCCCGGCCACATCGCCGAGCATTTTCAAGTTGTCCACGGCAGCGTCGGCGGCCAGTCCGTAGGACATCATATTCCGAGCCATATCGGCCAACTGAACCGTTTGGTATGGCGATGCAATCGCGTAGTCTTGGATGTCGGACATGACTCTCTGAGCCTCAGCCGCCGAGCCTGTGAAGGCTTCGATAGCTACCTGAGACTGCTCGAAGTCTACGGCCACCCCCATGAAGCTCTTGCCTGACTGCATGAGGCTTCGTAGGGCATTGGTGTGCATGTAGATGTCCGCACGCGCACCCAAGCCGAAGCCCATGTCAGCCCTACCCTCGGATCGCTTGCGAACCGATTCTTGGAACACTTGGAACCGCTTGGCGAGTTGCATCCGATAGCGGTAGGCCGCATCGGCCATCCGTTTCTGTTCGGCTAGTTTTTTCCGCTCCTCGCGTTCCTTGTCCCTGATGGATTTGTCAGCGGCTTTCTTCTCGTCCCTTGCTTTCTTCTCCTCGTACTTGCGAATTTCCTTGGCGGACTTGTCGAGCCACTTCTCTATGTCCTTGACTCGTTTTTCTTCGGCCTTGGCTTGGTCCTCCATAACCTTGGAGTTGAACTTGAGTTGTTTGATGTACGCTTTGTTGGCGTCTTTGCGTGCCTTCTCCTGAGCCTTGGTCTGATCCTCCATGACCTTAGAATTAAACTTGAGTTGCTTTAGATATGCCTTGTTGGCAGCAGTCCGAGTTCGCTCGGCCTGCTTCGTTTGGTCCTCCAT
>Ga0315905_10008431_pt1 | contig 10426 bp, 9 predicted proteins | sample LakEriMetagenome_5_FD_203522 | JGI IMG/M metagenome (GOLD analysis project Ga0315905, IMG submission 203522) | Freshwater fungal communities from buoy surface, Lake Erie, Ohio, United States - Buoy 4 MA121 | ecosystem: Environmental > Aquatic > Freshwater > Lake | place: USA: Lake Erie, Ohio... | reverse complement strand
ATAACAATCAAAAAATAAACAAACAATTAAAAAATGAATTGGTAACCACAAAGAAAGTTTTGGATTCACTTATGAATACAGAAACTTACTTTAAAACGGGTAAATCAAGTGTTTTTAAGAAAGAGGGCAAGCCTAAAATTGAATTAGTTGATATTCAAGGGGGAACTTATTTGATGGGGAGCCCCGAAACTGAAAAAGCTAGAGGTTCTGATGAGAATCAACATAAAGTAACATTAAGTGATTTCAGAATTAGTAAATATGAAATTACATTTGAAATGTATGATTCGTATTGTGATTCAGTAGGATTAGAAAAACCTGATGATAATGGCTGGGGGAGAGGTAATAGACCAGTTATAAATGTTTCATGGAGAGAAGCTTATAATTTTGCGCAATGGATGGGGGGTAGGCTTCCTACTGAAGCAGAATGGGAATATGTAGCTAGAGCAAACGGTAAATATGCTTTCGGTAAGTCTAATTGTTTGTCTGTAAAGCAGGGTAATTTTGATGGTTTATCAGAATTGATGAGGTGCGGAGATCCTGTTAAAAGAATGACCACAATGCCTGTTGGATCTTTTGAACCAAATGGTTTTGGGGTACATGATATGTTTGGGAATGTTTATGAGTGGTGTAATGATTGGTATGGGGTTTATTCATTAGGTACAACTGTAGATCCTGAAGGGCCAGCAAGTGGCGGTAATCGTATTAATAGAGGTGGATGTTGGGCAAATACAGCATCTAGTTGTAGAGCCGCTTCAAGAGAGTCGAGTAGTGGAGATTTTAAAGGTAATAGAATAGGTTTTAGGATAGTTTTTCCAAAATAATCTTTAGATAATTAGTCTTAATTATCTGTTTGTTTGAATTATACCTATCAATAGTTATTTTTATTTTTAATTAACAGCCATTTGTTAATTGTAAATCTTTTGATTACATCTCTTTATCTAAAGTAGAATATTAACGTTTATCAATTTTTATAAATACTCAATTAAGTATTTGTATCTTTGTGTTAAAATTGATTATATGTTACAAAGAATTCAAACAGTTTACTGGGTTTTAACACTGTTTTGTTTAGGTGTTCTTTTATCCGGGGTAGATTTAGTTTCTTTTAAGAAAGATGGGATTGATTTTAAACTATCTGTATTTTCTTTAAAACAATTTGATAAGACAGACAAATTAATTAAGGAGTCATCAAATTTTAATTATGTTTTGGTGATATTCATTATGTTATTTATCATTTTTACGATTTTTCAATTCAAAAATTTAAGGAAACAATTAAACTTAGCAAAGTGGTCAATGTTTTTAACCATTTTGATTTCTATTCAATTTATTTTATTTTCATATTCTGGAATGATAGTTAGTAATCCTACTTCAGTAAATTTAAATTTTTGGATTTCCTTATTATTAATAGCTTGTGTATTTTCTGTATTGGCATATTTAGGAGTGAAAAAAGATAAATCACTGTTAGATTCTGTTGATCGTATTCGTTAATTATGAATTTTTTATCTGTTGAAGGTCTCACCAAATCCTATGGTGACAAAATGTTATTTTCTGATGTGACATTTGGAATTGATCAAGGTCAGAAGGTTGCGCTTGTCGCTAAAAATGGTAGTGGGAAAACTACTTTACTCAAATGTCTTATGGATGTTGAACCCTATGATTCAGGAAGAGTAGTTTATCGAAAAGATATTTCCGTTGTTTTTATGCAACAAGTAGATCAATTGAATCCTGAAATTTCGATTTTAGAGGCTGTATTTGATCATGATTTACCGGAAATTAAGGCGATTAAAAAGTATAATCAGGCATTATTACTTGGTGATGACGAAATGTTAAATGAGGTTTATCAGGAATTAACGGATTTAAATGCTTGGGATGTAGAGGTTAAAGTTTCTCAAATTTTATCTGTTTTAAAATTAAATGATTCAACTTTAAAAATAGGTCAATTATCTGGTGGTCAGAAAAAAAGAGTAGCTCTTGCTAAAGTATTGATCTCAGAAGCTGATTTTTTGATTTTAGATGAGCCAACAAATCATTTAGATTTAGATATGATTGAATGGTTGGAGGAATATTTATCAAAGTCTAAATCTACTATTCTAATGGTAACGCATGATAGGTATTTTTTAGAGGTTGTTTGTGATACCATTTTAGAACTTGCAGATCGAACTTTGTATAGGTATAAGGGAAATTTCTCCTATTTTTTAGAGAAAAAGGCTGAACGACAAGAGCAACTACAATCTACTATTGATAAGGCAAGAAATACATTTAAGAAAGAATTAGAGTGGATAAGAAAACAACCAAAAGCTCGAGGGACAAAACAAAAGGCTAGGGTTGAAAATTTTCAGGATGTAAAAAATACAGCTTCTCAACGTATTCAAGAAGATGAAATGGATATTCCTGTTAAAATGGAACGTCTCGGCACAAAAATTTTAGAACTTCATAAGGTTTCTAAAGCATTCCCTGATAGAGTTATTTTAGATCAATTATCTTATGTTTTTAAAAGAAAAGAACGATTAGGGATTGTAGGAAATAATGGAACAGGAAAATCAACTTTTTTAAATATTATTCAAGAATTAGAATCTGTTGATGCTGGATCTGTTGTTGTTGGAGAAACTGTTGTCTTTGGTTACTACAATCAAGAGTTGATACAAGTTCCAGACGATAAGAAGGTTATTGATGTTATACGAGACATAGCTGAATATATTCCTCTTGAAAAAGGTAGGCAAATGTCTGCAGCTCAATTTTTAGAAAAGTTCCTTTTTCCGCGTGATATGCATTATCATTTCGTGCATAAATTGAGTGGTGGTGAAAAGAGGAGGTTGAAAATGATGACTGTATTAATGAAAAATCCAAATTTTTTGATTCTAGATGAACCAACAAATGATTTGGATATTTTTGTGATGAGTGTTTTGGAAGATTATTTACGTTCTTTTGATGGTTGTCTTGTCGTGGTTTCACATGATAGGTATTTTATGGATAAGATGGTTGATCATTTGTTTGTTTTTCAAGGTCAAGGAAAAATTAAAGACTTGGTTGGGAATTATACTGAATACAGAAAAGATTTATTGCTTAACGATAAAGATAATAAGGTCACAACGGTTAAAGAGCTTCCAAAAGAAATTGTTATTGATAAACCCAAAGATTTATCTAAAAATGAAAAGCGAAGACTTTCTTATAAAGAAAAAAGTGAGTTTGATGCTTTAGAAAAGGAACTTTATGAGTTAGAAAGAAAAAAAGAAATTTTGACAAGTATTCTTTCTGATTCTACTAAATCCAATCAAGAAATGATGGATGCTGGAAATGAACTATCCAAAATAGTTTCGTCTATTGATGAGAAAACTGAGAGGTGGCTTGAATTATCAGAATTGTTATAAAAATACAAGAGGAGTTTATTTCTAATTCCTCTTGTATTTTAGGTTATTTTAAGAATTCATATAGTTCGTCTTTAAGATGAACTCTTTTAACTCGTAATTCATTTAATACTTCATCCTTTGTAGCTTCTGCTCCTGTTTCAATTCTATGGATATCATTGTTTATTTCATGGTATTCTTCGAATAATTTTTTAAAATGATTATTGGTTGTTTTGAACTCATGGATTTTATCTACTAAATCTGGGAATTCGTGTTTTAAATCATGTTTTTCCATTTTATATCGTTTTTATTTATGAAGTAAAATTATTTTAATATTTGTTTAAAAGGAATGACTTATATCAGTAAATATTAAGATTAATATAAGCTATTTAAATGCTTTAAATTTTAGGTAGTTCAAAGTGTTGTGTTTTGATTGAAGATTCAAAGATAGATTATGTTAAATAAGATTAGAGTTTTTTCATTAAATAACGATACATTTCAACCATACAAATAATATCATATTTTGAAACTATTTCATTGCATGTATGAACATTGTCTTCTCCGGCACCGATAAAACACCAATCGATTAAAAGTTCTGATTTTTGTAAACTACTTCCATCGCTTCCTCCAGCACTTTCTACTTCTAGTTGATATTCTACACCTGATTTTTTAGCTAGTTTAATTATTTTATCAAGGAAGATTTTTCTTGGCAGCATGCTGTCTCTTAGAGATATAACAACTCCTTTTCCAGGGAGTACATGATCTGTCACCCAGGTAATATCACAAATCAATGCTTGGTTAATTTTGAATTTCTTGTATAGTAAATTAGAAATATATCCTATACTATTTCCTCCGTGTTCTTCATAGGTGCTAAATACAATTACTCCGTCCTTTAATGTTTCTGCAATTTTCAATGCTGTCCAAACCCCTAGTCTGTTGTCTAAATAAGGTGATTGTATAGTAGTTTCGGTTTCTCTAAAATTAGGTTTATAAGTTAGGATAGTGCCACGATCTATTTCTCTATCGTAAATACATTTAATTATTGGGCGTTCATTTTCTTGCTCGATTATCATCAATTCTGTTTCTATGTTTCCTTTTGAATCTTTACCAACAAGCGGTGTACCATCAATAATATCTGGACCACCAATTTTTACCAATTGATTTTCGTAAGATACTGAAAATCCAATCGTGTCAATGTGTGCGTAAATTACTGTTCTTGGTTTTCCAAAAACTAAAATTAAATTATCGTGTAGCTCTGAATTATCTAAAATAGTAGGTTTTGTTTTCCAATGATATTGATTTTCAATTATGTATTTAATTAAGAATTTTTTTATTGTAGTTTCATCGCTTGATGCACCTCGAATTGAGGTTAATTTTTTTAAAAGTTTCATTATTCTTAAGATTATTTAAGTATTGTAATTTCAATTAATGAAATATTTTTTAATGTATGAATAATATTGTCCTCTAATGATTTAGGTAGTTCAATTTGTAATTTACACAGCATATTGAAGTCTTGTAGTTTTATTTGTATATGATGTTGTTTAATTAAAGACATTATTTGAGGAAGTTTTTCGTATGGAAAATTAATTTCTAACTGAGTTTCTAGTTCTTTTATGATTATTTTTCCGTTTTCAATTGCTTCTTTAGCAGCTGTTTTGTATGCAGTTATTAATCCCCCAATACCAAGTTTTGTACCTCCAAAATATCGTACAATTCCTACTAGGATATTTGTCAATTCAAATGATTGTATTTGACCTAATATTGGGGTGCCTGCACTATTTGAAGGTTCTCCATCATCATTTGTACGAGTTGTGAAATTAGTCAGGCCAAAACGATATGCATAACATAAATGTCGAGCTTGATTATTATCTTTTTTCCATGAATTCAAAAATTCTTTTGCTTCCAGCTCATTATAGCATGGTGTAGCATAACCGATAAATTTAGAGCCTTTTTCTTTATAAAGTCCTTCAGATAAATTTTCTAATGTTTTATATGTATATGATAAATTCAAATTTGTTTAAAAAAATAAACCACCCGAAGGTGGTTAGTTTTTATTGTATTGAAAGTTTCTTTTCTAAATCAGCTAGGTAAACTTTAAATTGTTTATCTGTGTCGGCAAGATTCATAACTGTCCTACATGCGTGAAGTACAGTTGCGTGGTCTTTTCCACCACAATGTGCTCCAATACTTGCTAATGAAGATTTTGTCATCTTTTTTGCAAAGAACATCGAGATTTGTCTTGCTTGAACAACTTCTCTCTTACGTGTTTTGGATTTTAAAATTTCCATTGGAAGATTGAAGTAATCGCATACAACTTTTTGAATGTAATCGATAGATATTTCGCGAGAAGTATTTTTTACAAACTTATCAATCATCTGTTTAGCTAAATCTAACGTTATTGCTTTTTTGTTAAGTGATGCTTGAGCAAGTAAGGATGTCCAAGCGCCTTCCATTTCTCTGATGTTTGTATTTATGCTATAGGCTAAATATTCCACTACTTCAGCTGGTAGCTCAATACCATTACCGTACATTTTCTTTTGTAAAATAGCAATTCTTGTTTCTAGATCTGGCGGTGTTAAATCAGCAGACAATCCCCATTTGAAGCGAGAAAGTAAACGTTGTTCCATATCTTGCATCTCAACAGGTGGTTTGTCAGACGTTAAGATTATTTGTTTGCCGTTTTGATGTAGGTGGTTGAAAACAGAAAAGAACACATCCATCGTCTTAGTTTTTCCAGCAAAAAATTGAACGTCATCAATGATTAAAACATCAACCATTTGGTAGAAATGAATAAAATCATTAACAGTATTTTGTTTTAATGCATCAATAAATTGATGAGCAAATTTTTCTGAACCTACATATAGAACGGTCTTATTTGGGAATTTTTCTTTAATACTTATTCCGATTGCGTGAGATAAGTGAGTTTTTCCTAAACCAACTCCACCATAAATTAACAATGGATTGAAGGCAGTACCACCTGGTTTATTAGCAACAGCATAACCAGCAGATCTTGCAAGTCTATTACAATCTCCTTCTACAAAGTTTTCAAATGAATAAGCAGGATTTAGGTTAGAGTCAACGTTAACCTTTTTTAGTCCAGGTATAATAAATGGATTTCTAATTTGACTTTCACCAGCATGTAACGGAACAGTAACAGGACTGTTTTGAATATTTCCATTATTGGATGTAGGAAGTTTTATGACAGATGGTGAAGTGTTTTTATTATTATTCTCCATTACAATGCTGTATTCAAGACGTCCTTCATTACCAATTACTTTTTTGATGACTTTTTTTAGAAGAACAATGTAGTGTTCTTCAAGCCATTCGTAGAAAAAATGAGACGGAACTTGTATTGTAAGAATACTGTTTTCTAACTTGATAGGAACGATTGGTTCAAACCAAGTTTTATAAGAATTAAGTGCGATGTTATCTTTAATAACCTTTAAGCAGTTTCCCCAAGCTTCAACGTGATCTTTTTCCATAGTTACTTTGTAAGTAGTTATTAAAGATAGGTGTTTAAAACTTTTTTTTACCTGTAAAAAATTATTTATCAGTATGTTAGTTTGTAATCCTATCTTGTGATACAAAGATTGTGATTATTTAGTTTAAAAAAAAATCAAATAGCTATTGATTTTTATCTTTTTTTGATTAAGGCTATTTTTATTTCAATATTTATGCTTTTTATTTTTGGTATAACGTGCTTATGCAATAATGGTTACTTTTGTTAGTCTTACAATTAGATTAAAGAATATACATTGCTTTATATGGATATACATTTTATTCAAAAAACTTCATTAAGAGTTCGTTATGGTGAAACGGATCAGATGGGGTATTGTTATTATGGAAATTATGCTCAATATTTTGAGGTGGGTAGAGTAGAGGCTTTGAGGTCTTTTGGTATGAGTTATAAGGATATGGAGAATTCAGGAGTAATGTTGCCTGTTTCGGAGTTTAATGTGAGGTATTTTGCTCCTGCATATTACGATGATTTATTATTGATAACAACTAAAATAACTGCTTTAAAAGGTCCAAGATTATTTTTTGAGTATGAAATAGAGAATGAAAATGGTAAGATTATTTCAGTAGCTTCAACCACATTGGTTTTTGTTTCAAAAGAGACAATGCGTCCAATACCTCCGCCTGATGACTTTATGGATTTAATGCAAAAACATCAAATAAAATAAGAGTTTATGATTGATTTTTATAATTTTAGTAAACAAGATTTAATCAAGCTTACTTCATTGAGGGATGGGGAAATTAAACTAGGTGAGAAGGTTAAAAGTTTTGATGATTTTTCAACTTTTTCGGGGAAATATGTAATAGTGGGTGTGGAGGAATCTGTTGGGCCGCAAGCAAATTTAGGTTTTTCAGGTGCGGAAAAAGGGTTTCAGACTTTTATTTCACGATTTCTAAATATACAATCTAATCGGTTTTTATCTGGTGAAGAGGTTCTGTTTTATGGTGTTTTTAAACTTCATGCTAAAGTAGGATTAAGGGAGAAGCGTGATCAAGTTTCTGAATTGGATGAATTTTTGATTTTTCATTTGACAGAGATTTATAAAAAAAACTTAATACCGATCTTAATAGGTGGTGGGCATAATAATGCTTACCCATTGATGAAAGCATTTAATATTGTTAAACAAAAAAAAATAAATGTTATTAATTGTGACCCTCATGCTGATTATCGTTTGTTGGAAGGAAGGCATAGTGGAAATTCTTTTTCATATGCTAAACATGAAGGGGTATTAAATTATTATAAAGTAATTGGGTTACATCAATCATACAATAGTGAGGAGATGCTAGTTAGATTAGAACGAGATGGTTGTGATTTTACTTTTTATGAAGACTATTTATTGGGGAAGTCTACAATAAGCGAGGATATTAATTCTTTCGTTGATAAAAATAAGAGTGATTCGTTTGGTGTAGAGTTAGATATGGATGCGATTGTTGGTTTGCCTGCAAGTGCATTTACTTATTCAGGGATTTCTGTAGAGGAAGCAAGAAAATATATTTTGCATTTAGCAAAAGAAAAAGAGGTTGTTTATTTTCATCTACCTGAGGCTGCTCCTTGTGGGGTTCGTGAAGAAGTAATTGTAGGAAAAACACTTGCTTATTTAGTGAGTGATTTTATAAAATCAAATAAAACTAAAAATTAAAATTCTTTTTAAGTTAACATTTTATTTTTTTAAAATTGATCCAAATACATCTTTTACTATAGACACGCTTGTGTTTGTGATATTCTGAAGTGCTTGGTTTGGATCTTTTCTTATTTTATTTTCTTCAATTTCAATAAGTTTGAACAAACCAGATAAGGCTTTCTCTGTCACATATGAATTTAAGTCTGGGTTAATGTTTTTACCACCTGTTAAAAGATTTTTTTTGTTGTAGTTGGAGATAAGTGGTTTCCAATATTTGGTTAATTGGACTTGATCTATTGCTTTTTGAACTTTCGGTTTAAAGGCTGTGGTTAATTCTGTTGATGTGTTTTTTTGCAAAAATCGAGTTGCAGCACCCTCGCCGCCATTAAGTAATGATATACCATCGTTAACAGTCATGTTTTTGATTGCGTTTATAAAAATAGGGAGGGCTTCTTTTGATGCTTCTTCAGCAGCTTTATTTAAGGTGTTTTCAAACTTTTCAACTTGTCCATTTAGCATGAATTTTTCAGCAGTTTTTTTTACTTCAATGGCATCTTCCGGAAATGGTAGTCTAATTAGGTTGTTTTTCCAGAATCCATCTTTTACAGTACATGTTTTAACTGCATTTTCAATACCTATATTTAAAGCTCCCTTTAAACCATTGATAATTTGTTCTTTTGAAGGTAAGGTTTGTTTGTGTTTGATAGAATGAGGCTGAATGTTTTTCGAGTTACTGCTCATTCCAAAGGTTATAATAGAAATTCCTATCAGTATAAATTTTGAAATCATTTTAAGTATTTTTGAGTTTGTATTCAAACATACAATAATTTTATGAAAAAAAAGTATGTTAGCAGAATTGATTTCAATAGGTGATGAATTGTTGATTGGACAAACAATTAATACGAATGCTGCTTGGTTGGGTCAGGAGTTGTCGTTAATGGGGATTCGTGTAAAGTGGGTAAGTACCATTTCTGATGGAGAGTCTGATATTTTAGAAACGATTGATTTGGCATTTCAGAGAGCTGATTTAATAATTGTTACTGGTGGTTTAGGTCCTACCAAAGATGATATTACAAAACACACTTTGGTTAAGTATTTTGAAACAAGATTAGTTGTTAATCAGGATGTATTGAATAAGGTCGAGTCTTTTTTTATAAAAAGAGGTAGAGAGATATTAGAGGTGAATAGGCTCCAAGCTGCTCTGCCTGAATCTTGTGAAGTCTTGATGAATAATCACGGCACTGCATCGGGAATGTGGTTTGAAAAAAACAGAAAAGTTTTATTGAGTATGCCTGGGGTTCCGTATGAGATGAAGGGCATAATGAACGATTATGGATTTGAGAAAATAAAATCATTTTTTAATGTTCAGGGCTTATATCACAAAACATTGTTAACTACAGGTATTGGTGAGTCTTTTTTAGCAAAAGAACTTTCAGATTGGGAGTTAGAGCTTGAAAGGGAAGGGTTGTCATTAGCATATTTACCCTCGCCAGGGATGGTTAAATTGAGAGTCTCTTCATATGTAGGTGTTTCTGACAAAGCGAAGGTGGAAATGTATTTAAATCAAGTAAAAGAACGATTTCCAGCATTTGTTTATGGTTGGGAAGATGATACTCTAGCTAAGGTTGTTTCTGATTTGGCTTTGAGATACAATTTAAAGATTGGTACTGTTGAAAGTTGTACTGGTGGAGGTGTTGCAAATGAAATTGTAAGTATCTCAGGATCGAGTGCGTATTTTGAGGGTTCACTGGTAACTTATTCTTATGATTTAAAAACCAAATTAGCGAATGTAAATCCTAAAACACTTGAGGTTTTTGGGGCAGTTAGTGAGGAAACTGTAGTTGAGATGGCAGTTGGAGGGAAAAATGTCCTTGATGTAGATTTTTGTGTGTCAATTTCTGGTATCGCTGGTCCCGACGGAGGAACTGAAGATAAACCGATTGGGAC
>Ga0315905_10008430_pt1 | contig 10426 bp, 10 predicted proteins | sample LakEriMetagenome_5_FD_203522 | JGI IMG/M metagenome (GOLD analysis project Ga0315905, IMG submission 203522) | Freshwater fungal communities from buoy surface, Lake Erie, Ohio, United States - Buoy 4 MA121 | ecosystem: Environmental > Aquatic > Freshwater > Lake | place: USA: Lake Erie, Ohio... | reverse complement strand
CCATCACTTAAGCGCGCACCACCTGAGTGCCAAATGCCAATGATGGGAACTTGTGCTCCCATTGCCGCTTGATAAGCAGAAACGATTACTTTTGAACCTTCAACTCCCAGCGCTCCACTTTTAATTGTGGCATCAGAGGCAAAGACAACAACTTTATTTCCTTTGATATCTCCGGTTACAGCAACCATTCCGCAATCAGTGCGGGGGAGAAGGAATTCAAACTTTCCATCATCGAGTAATCGAGCGATACGGCTTTCTGGATCGCGTGGATCTAACTGCGCAGTTGGCATTTATATGCTCTTAAATACCAATACGACGTTATGGCCGCCGAAACCAAAAGAGTCATTAAGCGCTGCGATATCACCGGCAGGGAGTGCACGGGGTTTATCGCGAACAACATCAACAGTGACAGCTGGATCCAAATCATCGATATTAATTGTTGGTGGAGCTAAACGATCTTGTAGCGTCTTAACGATGAAGACTGATTCAATCGCACCAGCTCCACCTAATAAGTGCCCAGTCATAGATTTAGTCGCAGAAACTGCAACATGATCAGCATCTGCGCCAAGGGCTGCGCGCAAAGCATTTGCTTCAGCAACATCTCCGGCAGGCGTTGAAGTGGCATGGGCGTTTAAGTGAACAATATCTTTTGTAGTTAAACCTGAATCACGCAGAGCAAACTTAACTGCGCGCTGCACGCCAACTCCATCTGGGTCTGGTGCTGCAATGTGATAACCATCAGAAGTTAAGCCTTGGCCTGCTATTTCGCAGTAGATCTTGGCACCGCGTGCAAGGGCGTGCTCATACTCTTCTAGAACTAATATTCCGCCGCCTTCACCTAAAACAAAGCCATCGCGGTTTAAATCATAAGGACGAGAGGCACGCTGGGGCTCATCGTTTCTAGTTGAAAGCGCCTTCATCGCTGCAAAACCAGACATTGGCATTGCATGAATAGCTGCTTCAACACCGCCGCTGACGACAATATCTGCGCGATCATTTCTAATCATCTCTAGCGCATAACCAATTGCTTCAGCACCAGATGCACACGCACTCACCGGGGTGTGAACACCAGCGCGGGCTTGTAGTTCAAGACCAACATTTGCTGCAGGTCCATTTGGCATCAACATAGGAACAGTGTGTGGACTTACTAGTCGTGCACCTTTTTCGCGCAAGATGTCATATTGATCAAGCAGAGTTGTAACGCCACCAATACCTGATGCGATGACAACACCTAGACGCTCTTTATCAACTTCGGGTGAACCGGCATCTTTCCAAGCCTCGCGTGATGCAACGAGTGCAAACTGTTCAGATCTATCTAGGCGTCGTAGCTCAACGCGCTCCATCTGTTCTGCTGGTTCAACTGCTACTCGTGCAGCAAAGTGCACCGGAAGAGTTTGTGCCCATTCCTCAGTCAGGTTTCGAACACCACTTGTGCCAGCAAGGAGAGCTGACCAAGAAGTTGTTACATCCCCACCAATAGGAGTTGTGGCACCAAGTCCAGTGACGACAACGCGACGACGAGACATGAAAGGTAAGTTCTTACTACTTACTTAGCTGCGTTAACGATGAAATTAACTGCATCGCCAACTGTGGCTAGATCAGTAACAGCTTCATCAGGAATCTTCACGCCAAAGCGCTCTTCTGCAGCAACTACAACTTCAACCATGCTCAGTGAATCTACTTCTAGATCATCAGTGAAGTTCTTATCAAGTTCAATTGATGCAGCTGGAATACCGGCTACTTCTTCAACGATCTCTTTAAGTCCTGCTAGTACATCTGCTGGTGCAAGTGCCATGTGATGTGTTCCTTTTCTTGAGCGAATAGTTCAATGGATCAACAGGTGGTAATTCTCTATGAAAAGAGTGCTTACTTACGAGTATTGACAGGCGTAAGTGTCATAAATCTCAGGGTGTAGGCGGAAGTTGCACCACTTGCCCCGCATAAACCAGGCCAGCCCCATAGCCAATGAGCAACGCTAACTTGCCATGCATCTCGGGATGTTTTTCAAGTAAGACATCCATTGCAAGGGGAATTGATGCAGCTGATGTATTTCCATTCACACGAATGTCATCGGCAACTAAAACTGAATCTGGCAACTTCATTTCCTTCACCATTGTTTCAATGATTCGAATATTTGCTTGATGAGGGATAAACACATCAAGATCATTAACGCCTAATCCAGCAGACTCCAAAGCCTTAAGACCGACTTTGCTCATGGAATAGACAGCCCAACGAAATACTGTTTGACCTTGTTGGGAAATATTTGGCCAACCTAATTGAGCAACACCTTTATCAGGGGCGTTTCTAAACTCTGTGTATGCAGGATTTAACAAAATTGCATCTCGTGAATCTGCATCTGAGCCCCAGATAGTTGGACCAATCTTTGCTTCTGTACTTTGTCCGACAACTACTGCGCCGGCACCATCGGCAAAGATAAAGGCGGTGGCGCGATCATCTGGGTCAGTAAAGTCAGAGAGCTTTTCAACGCCCACCACTAATACATTCTTAGATGTTCCACCACGCACTAAATCACTTGCCATACCAACGCCATAGCAAAACCCAGCACAAGCTGCACTGATATCAAAAGCTGCCGCTTTGGGATTACCAAGTTCGTTGATGAGTTCAGTTGCAGCACTTGGGGCTTGGTAGGGATAAGAAATAGTAGAAAGAATCAAAGTATCGATATCTGCCATTGTTAACTTTGCTCGCTTGAGCGCACTTTCACATGCAGCTTTTGCCATAGTTATGACGGTTTCATCAGGACCTGCAAAGCGACGAGATTCGATACCTGTGCGCTGTTGAATCCACTCATCACTTGATTCAATTCGATCAACAATTTCAGAGTTAGGCACTAAGCGCTTAGGACGATAAGAACCAACAGAGAGGATCTGACTATTAGTCGTCGGTGATGATTTGATAATCATGCGTGCCTTCCTGCAAATTCCTTAGCGGCAGACACATCATCTGCACTCTTGAGAGCGAAAGTTTCGATCTCTGGAGCACCGCGCTTGAGTAAGCCAACCAGAGTTCCAGCCGGTGGTAATTCAATGACACCCGTTATGCCGAGTTTTTTCATCGTCTCCATGCACAGATCCCAGCGCACTGGATTAGCTATCTGGTTAACGATGCGAGTGAGCACCTGCGCTCCATCTTTGACTACTTCACCATCTTTATTAGAAATTACTGAAATTGTTGTTGGGGCAGTTGAGATTGTTGCAGCAAGTGTGCGCAGTGGTTCAACGGCAGGTGCCATAAAAGGAGTGTGAAAAGCACCAGCAACAGCTAGTGCTCGAACTCGTGCGCCTTCAGGTGGATTTTCTGAAAGTGCGGCAAGAGCTGCTAAATCTCCAGCGGCAACAATTTGTCCACCACCGTTATCGTTTGCGGCGACTAATGCTAGTTCTTTAAGTTTTTTCAAAACGATTTCGCGATCTCCACCTAATACTGCTGACATTCCAGCAGGGGAGAGCGCTGCAGCTTTAGCCATTTCTAATCCACGTGCTCGCACTAAGCGCAACGCATCTTCATCTGAGATTGCACCACTGATTGCCGCTGCTGCCAGCTCACCCACTGAGTGACCAGATGTGAATGAAAAACTCTTGATGCCAAGTGCGCGAGCTCCTAATAAAGATGCAGCCACAATAAGTGGTTGGGCATTAGCCGTGTCTTTAATTTCATCAGCATCGGCAGTTGTGCCAAGTCTTATTAAATCCACATCAATGCGCATCGACCATTTAGAGAGAAGTTCATGAAAAACGGGATTGCTTACCCAAGAATTAAACATCCCCGGAGTTTGGGAACCCTGTCCCGGAGCAATAATTGCTAACACATTTATTACTTTACTCGAATGGGACGATTACTACCCAGTAGGAGTAATTAATCAGACTTGTGTAGTATGGGCCGACTTCCTGAAGGGTGTTGATGCTTGCGCAAAAATGTAGTGAATTGCCATGCCGTGGGTTACGAGACCCGTTCTTCAAAAACTTCAGGCAAACCAGCCTCTCGATGATTTACAAATTCTGGGAAATAAATCACAGCGTTGGTATGTGCATTTGGTCGAAAGAGCCTTCGAATGTGTTCACAAACAATTAAATAGAGAGCTGCCGGAAGTAGGTCAACAGATCGTTTAAGGAACCAAGGGGTCCCATTTTTGAGCATCCATTTAACTGATTCAGCCTTTGGCTTCCTCGCAATGGGATCAAGGTCAATCGGATCAATATCCCATCGCTTACTTAAGAGTTCACGAAAATGCTGGGCCAGTAACTGATGCCCAAACTTCGATGGATGCATGCGATCAATGTGCCAAACTTTTCTCTCATAAATACCTTCGAGCTCACGGGTCCTTAAGATCTCTGTTCCAAACTCTGCAGCAATTGCTTGAGTGACTTGATTGACAGCATTAATACGACGGCGCAACACAGCACCTAATGTTTTTGGCATAGGCACAATCAAGGTGGGATCGTGTAATTGAAGAAGTAGAACCTCAGAGCCAATAGCCTTAAGTTGTTTAATTGTGCTGCGTAGATTTTGATGCAGTCGCTCTGGAGAAAAACCGTTTCGCAGAGCATCGTTTCCGCCGACAATTACCGCCGTAATTGTAGGAAAATGCAAAATTGCTTTGGGAAGTTGGTCCTGAAGAATCTCTTCTGACTTTGCACCGGGGCGTGAAAAGTTTATATAGACCAGGGGATCCTTGAAATTTTTAGCTAGGTAGTAACTCCAACCACGAGAGTTTCCATTGCTATCGGTGTCGCCGACGCCAGATGCGGCGCTATCTCCCAGGACTGCGAAGGTTGCGACGCGCTCCACTTAAGCCGCCCGCAACTTTCTTTTAACTTCTTGGCTATCGCCATGAAGCTTGAGCATCAAAGATAACGTTGCACTCCATGGAAAATTCTCTGCTTGATGGAAACAGCGCTGAGGCAGCTTGGGATCCTTGCGCATTTCAAGAACTCGCTCAATTGCATTAGCAAACTCATGTCCAGAATTTCCTGCGATTGCTCCAACTGGCTCTGATGTATTAATGAGAAGGAATTCACCGACTGCACTTGTATTAGATGCAACTACGGGAGTGCCAGCTGCTAGAGATTCAAGGGCAGCTAGACAGAAAGTTTCAATAGGCCCGGGAGCAAGTGAAACATCTGCCGTTGCCAAGATTTCAGCAAGGCGTTCGCGATCTGCAATGTAGCCAAGGAAAGTAACAGGCAGGCCCTTACTTTTTTCACGCAAGTCCACATACATAGGACCGATACCAACATAAATCAATCGAGCATTAATGCCACGTTCAAGTAAAACCTTCAGAGCTTCAATTGAACGGGCTGGGTGCTTTTCACGAGACATACGACCGCAGTGCACAAGTAGAACATCTGCGCCTTGAAGTAAATCCTTTCGGAAATCTTCGTTTCGCAAGTATGGAGAGAACTTATCCAAATCCACACCGAGTGGAACTCTTACAAGGTTGGTTGTCTTAATCTCTTCAAATTCCTTAGACGCAAACTCGGTTGTGGTGATTACATGCTTAAAGCGTGAAGAGAGTCTGCGGTTATGCCAATCCACGATGCGCTTGAGAGAGAAAGGGAAGTAGTTCTTAGCTAACCCACTTAATGTTTCATGGCTAAAAACTACTGCTGCGATATTTCGCTGACCTGCCCACGCACCAATCTTTGAGAGAGTGAATCGATCTGAAATTTCGAGTACATCTGGTTTAAGTGTGATTAAAAGCTTTTTAACATCTCGGTTGTTGCGAATGATGCGATAGCCGCCACTGAAAGGTATTTCAATTGAGGGCAGTGTGATACGTGTGCCACTTGTTGATTCTTCGCAGTAAAACCCGGTTCCGGGGACGATGTATGTAAATGAGTGACCACGAGCCACGTAGCCCGTGCCTAATTGATGAAGGGTTGTCTTAATCCCACCTGACTTTGGGCCATAGAAGTTAGCGATGTGGACTATCTTCATGCGACATTCTCCTTCATACGAAGTTGCCTTACTTGGATTAATTCTCTGTAGTGATTCATTAGCTGTTCATTTACAAGGCCCCACGAGTTATCAATGACTGATGAGCGGGTACGCTCGCGCAAGATTGCTGGCTCATGCTTATTCAAGAGATTGTTAACATTTTGGTTGAGTGCAACTGAGTCGGCAGTATTAATTAAATATCCAGTCCAACCGTGCTTGACCAGATCTACTGGTCCACCTGAATTAGGTGCAATTACTGGAACACCCGAGGCAAGTGCTTCTTGAATAGATTGGCAGAAGGTTTCATGAGCTCCCGTGTGAACAAAGATATCTAGTGATGCGTAGTAGCGGGCTAAGTTCTCGCCACTTTGATAACCAACAAAGCGAGCGTTAGGTAGGTGCTTTTCAAGGCGAGCCCGAGCTGGGCCATCGCCAACAATTACTAGTTGAATATCATCGCGGATATCTAAAACTTTGAGATCATCTATTCGTTTTTCATTAGCAAGGCGGCCAACGTAGCCAATTATTTTGCGATCAGGGCGTGAACCCAGAAGTTCACAGCGCAAATCAATATCGCGCTTTTCTGGAGAGAACTTCACGGCATCGACGCCACGTTGCCACAGGTGCACATTCTTAACTCCACTTTGTTCTAAGTCCTTGCATGACCAAGTGGAGGGAGCCAATGTGCGATCACTGGAAGAGTGAATCTTTGCAACCCACTTCTTCAAAGAGTTATGCGCAACTGTTAAACCGTAATGACGGGCGAAGCCTGCAACGTCGGTTTGATAAATAGATAAAGTGGGGATGTTGAGATTCTGGGCAATCTTGGTTGCATATTTGCCAAGGAAAATCGGAGAAGCTAAATGAATGACATCTGGTGCAAAGCCATCAATGAGAGGCTCTAGCGCTCGTTGCGGAAAGCCAAGTGGAATCAAGCCTTTCATTTCAAGACTTGGAACACGTTTGATACGAAAGCCGGCATATTCGCGGGGAGCATCAATACTTTCAGGGGCGATGACTAAGGCTTGGTGGCCTTCACTTTTTAGATGCTCTAGAACCCGCAGAACAGAGTTAGTGACACCGTTGATCTGAGGCAAAAATGACTCTGTGACGATTGCAATGCGCATTTTCGGACTCATGGCTCACAGGGTCGGTTACCCCTAAAGACTCAAGTAATACTTGAGGTTACGTGTTGGCAAATCATGCGTGAAATCTGAGATTTAGTTCGCCTTTCTGGTTACTGGCCAGTAACCTTGGACACATGAAGATCGCTGTCTGCATCAAACAGGTCCCAGATTCTTGGGCTGAGAAGAAGATGGTTGGTGGATTACTAGATCGCGCCAACGTTGATGCAGTTCTTAATGACTTAGATGAATATGCAGTTGAAGAAGCACTTCGAATTGCAGAAGCACATGGTGGAAATGAAGAAGGTGGCGCGAACACGGTCACTGTTATTTCAATGGGGCCAGAGCGTGCGACAGAAGCTGCTCGCAAAGCCTTATCTATGGGTGCAAACGATGCGATTCTCATTAGCGATTCTGTCTTAGCTGGCGCAGATGCTGTTGTGACCGCTGAAGTTTTAGCCAATGTCATCTTTAAAGGTGAGTTCGACATCGTTATCTGTGGAACTGAATCAACAGATGCCCGAATGAGCGTTGTTCCAGCGATGATGAGCGAAAAGCTGGGATGTGCTCAATTAACTTTTGCTTCTAAGGTTTCGGTAGATCCAGCGGCTAAGAAAGTCTCGATTACGCGAGTAACTGAGGCTGGCGTGGATGAAGTCCATGGAGAGTTTCCTTGTGTCATCAGTGTTGTTGAAAAGATTAATGAACCGCGCTACCCATCCTTTAAGGGCATTATGGCTGCGAAGAAAAAGGTTATTGATGTCCGCGACTTTGCAAGTACTGGCGCACAGTTCACCAAATCGTGGTCAGCAGTAGTTGATTCTGCTCCTCGTCCACCACGTGCGGGCGGCGTTGTTGTTACCGATGATGGAACTGCCGGACAAAAACTTGTTGATTTCTTGAGTGAGAAGAAGTTGATATGAGCACTGTTTTAATTCTTGCTGATTTCGCTGGCGAAAAGGCAACTAAAGCAACGGTTGAAATTGCAACAGCTGGCGCTGTCATTGGTGAAGTAACAGCATTGGTTCTAGCACCTGTTGGCAAGGGGGCAGCCTATGCAGCCTCTATTAATCAGGGGCCAGTCACAAAAATACTTGTCATTGAATCAGATGACTTTGCACGCCATGGCGTTGCAGCTTGCGCAGATGCGCTCGCACACGTCATTGGACAAATCTCTCCTTCAGCAGTTCTCGTGGTTTCACACGCCTTTGGTAAAGAAGTTGCTGGTCGCGTGGCCATGAAGTTAAAAATTGGCATCATTACTGATGCAGTTGATGTTGCCGCAGATTGCACTGCAACACAGTTGGTTTTTGGTGGATCGACAACTGTGCACTCAAAGGTGAACGAGGGCACAGCAATAATTACCGTGCGCCCAAACACCATCACTGCAAACTTTGCCGCAGCAACCCCAGCAATAGAAAACACAACTGCGCCACTATCTGATTGCTCAAAGAAAGCAACGATTACCTCATCTCAGCCTCCCGTTAAGGGAGGTCGTCCAGAGTTAACTGAAGCCAACATTGTTGTCTCAGGTGGTCGTGGAACTAATGGAGATTTTGCATCTGTTGAAGCCTTTGCAGATTCATTAGGCGCAGCCGTAGGTGCATCACGCGCAGCAACGGACGCGGGTTGGTATCCACATTCTCATCAAGTAGGTCAGACTGGAAAAACTGTTAGCCCACAGCTCTATGTTGCATGTGGAATCTCAGGGGCAATTCAGCACCGCGCTGGCATGCAAACAAGCAAGAACATCGTGGTGGTTAATAAAGATCCAGAAGCGCCACTGTTTGAATTAGCTGATTTTGGTGTTGTGGGAGATCTCTTTGCCGTGCTGCCTCCTGCCACTGAAGGCGTTAAAGCCCTCAAAGCCTAAGATTGGACCCATGTCCTCTATCTACCTAGACCATGCGGCCACAACGCCCATGGTCGAAGAAGCGTTAATTGCCATGACTGCGCAATTAGCACGCTTAGGTAATCCTTCAAGTTTGCATACACATGGACGTGCAACACGAAAGACTTTAGAAGATGCCAGAGAAGTTATTGCAAAAGAAGTTGGTTGCTTGCCTAGCGAAGTTATTTTCACCGCATCAGGCACAGAAGCAAATAACACTGCGCTCAAAGGTTTGTATTGGCAAGGACGCGATAAAGGTAAGCATGTTGTGGTTATTAGTGCCATTGAGCACCATGCAATTCTTGATCCTGCGCACTGGCTAGAAGTGCATGAGGGTGCCGAGATTGTTCAGATTCCAGTGAATACTGATGGCGTAATAGACATTGAATTTCTTACCAAACTGGTTACTGCCAGAGGTAATGAGATTGCAGTAATTAGCGTGATGCATGCAAATAATGAGACTGGAGTTATTCAACCAATTGCAAAGGTTGTTGAAATTGCCGGAGAGATTCCAGTTCACACCGATGCCGCGCAGAGCTTTAAAAAGATTCCGCTTTCTTTTGCAGATCTTGGTGTTTATGCAATGTCATTGAGTGCCCATAAAGTTGGAGGACCTCTAGGAATTGGCGCACTTATTTTGCGCAGAGCAGTTGAAATCCCAGCATTGCTGCACGGTGGGGGACAAGAGCGTGAAATTAGAAGTGGAACTTTAAATGCACCAGCTATTGTGGCTTTTGCCGCAGCAGCTAAGAGCAAGTATTACGATGTAGAGAACGTAAGCGCACTGCGGGACTCCTTTATTGCAGGAATTACATCTGCACTTCCTGAAGTAATTATTAATGGTGTGCAGTCAGCTCGTTTACCAGGAATCGTGAATGTGACTTTTCCTGGAACACAAAGTGACACGTTGCTATTGCTCATGGATGCACAACACATTTCCTGTTCAACGGGATCTGCCTGCAGTGCTGGTGTGCATGAAGCCAGCCACGTCTTACTAGCCATGGGACACAGTGAAGTTACCGCGCAGTCTTCACTTCGCTTTTCTTTCGGTGCAACAAGCACCAATGCAGACGTTGAATTCGCAGTGTCAGTGCTGCCTGATGTAATAACCCGTGGAAGGGCGGCAAATCTTTCATGAAGTTAATTGCGGCAATGAGCGGTGGCGTTGATTCTGCGGTGGCTGCTGCCCGCGCAGTTGAAGCCGGACATGATGTTATTGGTGTGCACTTAGCGCTCTCCTCAAATCCTCAGAAGTATCGCTCTGGTGCTAGGGGTTGCTGCACGATTGAAGATTCACACGATGCTCGCCGAGCCGCCGATGTCATCGGAATTCCTTTTTATATCTGGGATATGGCTGAAGAGTTTCATGATGGCGTTGTTGAAGATTTTTTAGCTGAGTATGCAGCTGGGCGAACACCTAACCCATGTTTGCGCTGTAATGAAAAGATTAAAT
>Ga0315905_10008429_pt1 | contig 10426 bp, 9 predicted proteins | sample LakEriMetagenome_5_FD_203522 | JGI IMG/M metagenome (GOLD analysis project Ga0315905, IMG submission 203522) | Freshwater fungal communities from buoy surface, Lake Erie, Ohio, United States - Buoy 4 MA121 | ecosystem: Environmental > Aquatic > Freshwater > Lake | place: USA: Lake Erie, Ohio... | reverse complement strand
CCCCCCGGCGGGCACCCCCTCCGCACCCCGCTCACCGCCCCCCCCTCCCGCCGCCCGCAGGTACCTGGCAGAGCTCACCCTGCTGGAGCGCGGCCTCCTGGTGGCGCTACCCAGCCAGGTGGCGGCTGCCTGCTACATGTGGGCGCATGCCATGGTGGGCCACATGCCGGACCCAGCACAGCTGAAGGCCATCACAGGTGCGGCCTGTGCGCGTGCGCGCGCGAAGGGGGGGGGGGCGCTGCTGCCAATTGGGGCGACGGCTGGTGTTCGCCTGGCTGTGTCGCGGAGGGGGGGCTTGGAAAGGAGGAGGGGCATGGCTCAGCAGGGGGGTTGCGGTGGCTGCCCCTGGCAATCCTTCTCTGCCGCGATGCACTCGCCCACCCCCACCCCACAAACCACGCCACAACCAGGACTCGACCCCATCGGGGGGCGCACTGGGCTGCCGAACTCACCACCCCGTCCGCACCGCCCGCCCACCCGCGCCCTGCAGGCTACACGCCACAAGAGGTGGAGCATGAGACGCTGTGGGTGGCCCAGCTGCACTCGCTGGTCAGCTCCGCCCCCAGAAAGTGCGCGGTCTGGCTCAAGCACGCCACCCCCGAGCTGGGGCAGGTGGCGCAGCTGCCACCCGTGGCTGCCGTGGCGGCCTCGGCCCCGCAGAGCACGCCCATGCCTCCTCAGGCATGCGCACCCACAGCCGGCGCGCCGATGGCGGTTGCTGCGCCGATGCCGGTTGTGCCGATGGCGGCCGCGCCCGCGCCGCCCGCCGCCAGCGGCGGCGGCGCCGGCTGCGGCGCCATGCAGTGCCTGGCGCTCATGCACGCACCCAGCCCGGTGATGATGGTTGCTGTTCATATGTGACAGGAATGGGGGCGCACGCGCGCGTAGTATGGGGGGAGATGTTGCTGCTGCAGATCTGCCATCGTGCCGGTTGTCGCACGTTTCGTCCCCCTTGTGCCCGCCGAAACAGCATTTTGGTGCCAGTCACCTGCACATTTCGCGTTCCAGGCTTGCTGCACCTGCAGAGCCTGTGGATGGTGGCACCGCATGGTGCCGGCGCGCGCCCAGGCGCCTTGGGGTTTCGCCCGCCTGGAGGTGTTCGCCCGTCAACACTTCCCAGCAGGCGCGGCAGGGGCGTGTGTGTGGGGAGCCCCCGTCAGGACCCCTGCTGCAGCCCCTGTCCCCTGCAGTTTGCTCTCGGCACTTTGCCGGCCTCCTGTGCGCCCCCCGCGCGCGCCTGGCGGCACGCCCTGGTGCCCTGCCGCGGCGCGAGAGCGCAGGGGAGGCACCGCACTGCTCAGCAGTACTGCCCATGGCTCCCGTCAACTGCCAGGCCCACCCGCGCCACCCGCGCACGCAGCGGCCTGAGCGCGCCCCCCCCCCCCTCCCATTTCGCGTGGTGGGGGCGAGGGTGCTCGCCGCCCCGCGCCCGGGCGGGCCGCGGGCGGCCTGGCAGGGACGACATAGTTTTTTGCTGTTTGTTAGGCTGGCATCTGTTGGAGCTTGTCCTCGGCCGCCGGCGCGGGCGCGGCTGCGCCTGCCCTGCAGCTCTGCGGCACGTGGCGGCGGGGGTGGGTGGCGGCACGGCAGGCGGCGGCTGCCCGCCGCTCCGCCGGGCCCTCCCCGCTGCTGCGCCCGGCTGCGGGCGCGCGGCCGCCCTGCTTGGCGTTCTGAGGCGCAGCACTGCCAAACCCTCGTCTGCCGGGGGCTCCCATGCGGCTTGAACACACCGGAACAACACTGCTGACTTGGCCGGCCGGCCGGCCGGCCGGCCGGCCGCGGCCTGCCCGCCGGTTGCGGCGCTGGGCGGCAGGGGGCACCCCTTGTGCTGCCCGCGCGCATGGCGGCGGCGGGTGAACGGCGGCGCGCCATGAACCAGCGCCGCCCCGCCTTGACATCTGATCCAACTCTGCTCTCTGCTATCCCAAGGGCTGACCAGCTGCTGCTGGCAACCCCACCCCAACCGACTACTGGGAAGTCTTCTTCTCCCCTTTTGCTAGCGATGGCCCCCGGGGGTTCTGTCCACGGCGCCAGCGGGTTTTCTGTCGCGGCCTTGCGCGCTGCCACATTTGCGCCCGCGGCAGGCGGCTGCGCCCGTGATCCGATTAAGTCTTTCAAATGCATTCAGTGTATTGGTATTGGTGGCATGGCACGCGCAGTGCTGGGCTCCATGGTCTGCTTTGAAGCTGCTCGGTATCTGGGACAGCCACTGCCTGGCTTGTGCCTGCTCTGGGGGTGTGCACTGCTGCGATTACAAGCAGTGTAGCAGTATATATGGGTGCCTGCAACGCGGCAGGCGGTGGGAGCGGCCCACCGCGGCCCCCTCCCCCCCGCCGCCGCGCACAGCCCTGGGCTACCGCCCGCACCTTTCCACGAGGCGTGGCACGCCATGCGCAGGAGATGCTTGCACGCAGGGTTTCGACCGTGGTGGGGCTTTTTCGGTAGTGGCCGTTTGGTGTGGCGCAGAGGCCAAGGCGCTGCCAGGGCATGGCGCGAGCCGCCGCTGGGGTTGATTTGCCATCTGCGGGGGCAGTATGTACAAGCTTTGGAAAGGATTGGAGCCACAGTGGCGGGGGGGAGGAGCCCGAATGCGCAGATACCATACGAGTGAAGAACATGCGCACCCGCCGGCGGTGGCAGCAGCAGCGAGAGCGAGAGGGTGAGAGCAGTGAGAGACAGAGCTGCCCTGCCGTGCGCGGTGCGCTCTGTGCAGTACTGGCTCAAGCTGATGGCGCAGCGCCCTCGGGCAGCTGCGAGCACCTGAGAAGCACATCCAGCACTGCTGGGAGCTGCTGGCAACAGCAGACACCACATGCACAGCACACAGCACAGCGCGCTGCTGTGCGCCCCACACTGCCTCGCTGCACATTCCGGCTGCGGGTCTACCTGCCCGTGCCGCACCCGTCTGCACATACAAGACAATGTTGTTGCACCCCACCCTGCGGCTGCCAGGCAGCCGCAGGGTGGGGTGGTCGGCCTGGGCGCCGCTTCAATACACACTGCACGTTCTTTCAGCCCTGGCCCCGGGTGCCTGGCTTTGCCCCGACTCCACACAGCATGGGGAGGTTGTCAGTCAGCCCCCCTCACCTGAACCTGGGCCCCTCCCTTTGGAGCCCAGCCAGCCAGCCATCACGCGCCCCCCCTCAGGCACACTGATTTGTTGTCATTGGGCGGTGCCGGGGCAGGGGCACACCACCCCCGCCGCTGTGCAGCGCGCTTCTGCTCTCTGCCCAGCGCGACGAAGGAGACCCGGGGAGGGAAAAGGGGCCAGCCCCCCTCCCACGAACGCGCTGCTCTCGCTTGCTCTCTCTTTGTTTTTTTCTCATGTGGAGGTCGCAGCCGGGAAGTGACCCAGCTGTTGATCCGCGCACCGCCGCTTGGGGCCCCCGCCCGCACAGCTGCGCCCTGCAGGCGCGCGTGCTGTGCGTGCGTGGCGCGGCCCCGGCCGGCCGGGCGCATGCACCATATTCCCACCCGGCGCTGCGCTGCTGCCGCCCCCTGGGCTGGCGGGTGGCGCAGCGCCATCCACCCCGCACTGTTTTGCAGCGGAAAGTATTGGGCGACGATTGGAGCTAGCGTCGCCCACAGTGTTTGGTAGTGGATGGTTTGGTTGCACAGTGTTTGGTTTGCGGCATGCAGAAACAATGTTGGTGGCTTGCTTTTGGTTGGCAGATTGGTCGCGCAGCGAGGAAGTGTTCATGCGTTGCCACGCATCTTATCGTAGCCGGCGGTGCTCCCGGGGGGGGCGGTATTGATGCTCCCCCACGTTCCGCCTGCGCCGGTGCGCAGGTGCCCGTCTGGCCTGCTGTGCACAGCAAGCACGCGCCCGGCGGTCGGCGAGCCGGCGTGCGTGCAGGTGTCAGGTGTTTGTTGTTGTCGTTCGTTGTTGTTGCCAGCCAGCCGGTCCGGTGGTGTGCTGGCTGTCGCCGATGTATGATGACGTCACAACGTGATGGTATCTGCCTCTCCGCCATGGCGTGTGTCCCATGGCCCCAGCTCGCTGCTCAGCACGCGCCCTCAGTGTACCCTCAGCTACCCCCCAGCACGCGCCCTGTGTACAGCACCACTGGATTCTCAGTTTTTGCGTCTCCGCCATTGCCCCCAGCAGGCCACCCAGCAAGCAGGCATTCGAAAATTGCAGGCAGCTCCTGAATGTGAGAATGGGGGAGGGGGGCGTCTCACAGCATGCATAGCAGCAGCGCGGCGGCCTTGCCTTATGACCGTGGGAGGGTGGGGGGTCGTCAATTGCGTTCAATTGCTCAAGGCATCGCATTGTGCCGCTCTCAAGTCGTTGTTGAATGTCTGGTGGACAGCTGTATGTAGTACATATTGCCGGCCTGATCCTGATCCTGATCCTGATCCTGGGCTTTGAGCAGGCGGTGGGTGCCTGCCTTCAAACACGCACCACCACCACCTGGCCCAGTCAGAGCTTCCTGGACGCGTCTTGTACCCTCTGCTGCTGCTACTGGCTTTTTTTCACAGCAGGCTCAGCAGGGCAGGGTGGCGTGCGCCGACAGCGCCGCGCCCTGTGACCTGCTGGGCCGGGCTGGTGGGTTGTCGCCTTGCTGGCTGCAGCCAGGGCTTCAGCTTTCGGGGGCACAGGGGCGGGGCCCCGCTTGGCTTTTCCTCATTTCATCAGCAGGGTTGTTGGCTGGTTGCTTTGTCGGTTTAGTTCATTTGTTGCACGGCGCAGGCCTGCTGCGACGGCTCTTGGCAGCTGGCTTTTGACGAGCAAAGGCAAACGTGTTGTTCTGTGCAGGTTCTGTGTGTCAGCGCCGCCGGCTGCAGGCCGGCGTGCGCACCAGGGCTCCCGGCTGGGGCTCTGGCTTGCTGGTGGGCAGGTTGGGCAATCCCCGCGGTGGTATGCGCTGGCAGCTGTGGTATAGCTGGCAATTTCCCCGTGGTCTTGGGTCTTGGGGTGGCTGCACTGCGGTCACCTGCACGGTGTGTAAGCAAGGTCAAACTTCAGGGGGGAAATGGGGGGGGGGGGGGTATATGAGGGGGGCAGGCAGTGAAGCAGGTCATTTCATTGCAATCCCCATCCAAGCTTATCGTCACCGCAGACAGCATGCGCCTTCACCTGGCAGGACTCGTGGCAGCGTTGGCCTTGTGCGCGAGTCTGCCTGCTGCAGGCGGCGCGACGCCTTGCGACCTGTGGACGGCCGAGCTGTCCCCCTCCAACACCATAGCCCCCAATTCCACGGTGCCCGACCCGGTGCCAAGCACAGCCGCCGGCCTGTTCAGCCTGTGCTTGCGCGAAGACGATGATCTCGCGGGCTGGGGGCTCGTTCTCTGCGATGTGACGTCGTACACCACCGCTGAGTTGCACATTGGTAGGTGTAGCGTGCGCAGGGGCAAGCGGCGCCTTTGATGGGGCACACACGCGTCTTTCCCGCCTGATCGGTGCCATGCCGGTCGGCCCTCTGCAGGCAACATCACCCAGGACTACCAGCCACCGGTTGTCGCCTTGGACCCTCCCGCCGATGCGCCTGACGGCAGGTGGGTGGTCGCTTGCGGCTGCGTGCGCGTGGGAGCCTGTGCATCCCCCCCGCAGCAAGTGCATTGTTGGGGGGTGCATGCAGTGCGATGCCGAGCTTCTTCTCCTGCCTCCCCCTTGGGGAACATGAACATCTACCTGCCACCCCTGCGGCAAAGCCGTGCCGCTACTGCTGACAGGTCCGTCAACGTAGAGGGCTGCAGCTACACAGCATCTGGCAGCATCGTCCCAGCCCACATCATCCCCCTGCCAGGTGGGCAGCACCCCGCACCACGCCCGTCCCGTGGGGCCCCTGCACCATATCACTTCACCCCCTCTTCCTCCCCCCTTCCCTCACCTCCCCCGGCGCGAAGCGACCGCCCCGCCAGCTGTCCCCCGCCTGCCTGCCCGACGGCCGGCCCGCTAGCCCGCCTTGCCACAGTGTGGCTGACATTGGCAGTGCCCGCACCCGCAGGCGCCCCCCGGCTGGGCATCCCCGAGGCTGCCACCTGGGCGCAATTCGTGAGCATCCTCCAAGCCTCCCAGATCTACGTCAGCGTTCAGACGCGCCAGGTGCGGGCCAGCAACAGACCGATCACTAAGAGCTGGTGGGGGCGAGGGCGCGGAGAGGGAGGGGGCAGGCAGCGGGCGGCAGGCGGTCGCGCAGGACGACAGCGTGCAGCTGGGGGGAAGCGCGCCATGGCTGCGCCAAGCAGCGCTGGGGCAGCAGCACCAGGCAGCAGCCGGCAGAGCCGGTGCACCAGCCATGCATGGTACAACCCGCCTCAAGCGTCCGCCAGGCAGGCTGCGCTGACCGGCGGTGCGCTGTGCCTGGTGCGCTGCTGCTGGGGGCCGCAGGCTCCTACGGGGTTGATGCGTGGCAACCTGCTGCCGGCTGGCGCAGACGAGGCGGCAGCTGCAAGGGATGGCCGAGGCTGACCAGGCGGAGGCCCAGGGCGTGCTCCATGTCATCATTGGGTTGGTTGTGGGTGCTGCATCGTCTCGTTGATGGGCGCTGCACCATTTCGTTTGTGGGTGCTGCATCGTTTCGTTTGTGGGTGCTGCATCATTTCGTTTGTGGGTGCTGCATCGTTTCGTTTGTGGGTGCCGCACACCATTAGAGCAGAGCAGCAACACTCTGGCAGGCGACAAGGCATCAGCCTGGGGCAGGTACCAGGCGCTGGCGGCGGCCACACGCGCATTAATGAGCAGCGGCAGCAGCAGGCAGTCAGGCCAGCACGAGAGTCGTGTGTGGCTAGGAGCACGGTGGGGTCATTGTCTGTCGTTCACGCCCGGCACAGTAACAGGGTGGGCAGGCCCGGAGGTTGCATGTAGCCGCAGGCTGGGGCTCCCCCACACAGCGGTGTCCCCACATGACCAGCCCCCACCCATCAGTCCAGCTGCATGAGGTCTGCATGGCTGATCGGCAGGCTGCCGTACGCGTGGGGCGCAGCGCGCCTCAGCTGTTCCACGTAGCCCTCCACCGGCAGGTAGGGCAGCCGCAGCTGCAGCTGCTGCCCCTCCAGCTGCGCGCTGCCGGTGACCGCGTCCACCGCAAACGCCAGCCTCACCCGCACCTCCTGCCCCCCCGCAGGCCGCACCACCACCTCCTGCCCGTGCACCTCCACTGACACATCCGCCCCCGCCGCCGCCGCTGCCGTCGAGGTGGGCAGCTGCACGGTCACCACCGCCACCTCCGCCGGGCGCCCCTCGTACACCACGCAGGGCTGGCCCGGCTTGAGCCTCTGCTGGTCGCTGCCGGGCGCCGCCACGCCGCGGGCGGGCGCCTTGCCGCCGCTGCCCGGCCGCGCCGCCGCGGCGGCTGGCGCCTTGCTGATGCTGCTGCTGCCGCCGCTGGAGCTGGCGCCCACGCCGCTGGCGGCCCTGCCAGATGCAGAAGACGCGGAGACGGGCGGCTGCTGCTGGTCGGGCGCGTCGTCTACCTCTGTGACCAGCGCCTTGCGCGCCTTTTTGATGCGCTGGCTGCTGACCTGCTCGCCCTTGTACGCCATCTTGGGCAGCTTGAATTTGGGGTCCAGCTCCAGCTTGTGCTTCTGCGCCACCCAGTCGATGGCCAGCTCTATGAGGAAGGCCTGCGGGTGGGGGTGGGCGCGCGGTGGCTAGTGTGCGCCCAGGTCCAGGCACTGCGGGATACAGGCGATGAGGGCGGTGGCCACGCGCGCGCGCGGGGGGGGGGGGGCTTGCCTTGAGCGGGCGGTGGGAGGCTGTCCCCGCCAGCACGTCGGGGTGCAGGATGCAGTCCACCGCAGCGCACGCCTCGCCGCGCTTGTCGGTCTCGGGCTTCAGGTCGCCGCAGCTCAGGGGAAAGCGCAGCGCCTCGGTGTCGCCGGTGCTTGGGTCTGCAGGGGCGGGGGGCCGTGACGCAGCTGAGCCCAGCACCCAAGGTGCAGCCTGCTGGGCGGCGGAGGGTGGCTGCCTGGGCAGGCTCTCACCCGCGTTGATGCGCTCCAGGGCATCTGACACCTCCTGCGGCACTGCTGCTGCGGATGGCCAGTTGCCGGGCGCGGGCACGGCTGGGCTGCTGCACATGTTGATGAAGATCTTGCGACCGGCCGCGTCAGTGGTCTTGACCACGAAGCTGCGAGGGGGGGTGGAGCGCCGCGGCAGGGTGGGCAAGGGCGGTGGCGGCGGCGGCGTGATCGACGCCCATGCGCGCGTGCCGCGCCAGCACGCCGCTCACCCGGGTTCCGGCAGCACCTCCTCGACATCGTGATCATCTGCGATGCCTTTGCTACGTTTCACGTTGTGCAGCAGCTCCTGCAGGGCCAGGGCACGTGAGAGCCGTGCGCCGAGGCGCGCGAGGTGCCGCCCCTGCAGCCGCGCGCCCCACCTTGATGTCATCCGGCACTTGAACATCCCCCTGATCGAAAGCCTGGAGCAGGGCTGCAAGCTGCTGGGTTTCCGCCTCGGTCAGCGGAGCGTCTGCGCCCGCTGGCTGCGGCTGAGCTGGCTCAAACATCACGGCAACCGCAAATGACTGCCTGCCTGCGAGTTCTGGCACCTCTGGGTGGCTCCTGCAGCTTCCCGCACCTCGCTCGGACCGGATGGCAGCGGCACAGCACTGCAATCCGCTACTATTCACAGCAGTATTCGCAGCACAGCTGATCACATACATCTCCGCAGGTCGTGGGGCCTGGTCGCGGGCAGACTTGACCGGGATTGACGCCCTCCCCGCGATCGCCATTCCCTGCAGCACGGGTGCACCTTCGGACAGCTCGGCGTGGGCAGCGTTTGCCGCGCTGCGATGGCTGCACCGCCACGCTCGCTCGAGGTGGGGGGGGGGGAGATCGAGCCCGCCCGCCGTGCATGCAGCTGCACCCAGCTGCAATGCACCCAGCTGCAAGCCCCGCACGCTGCAGGCCAAGGTGCCGGAGGATGTGTGCATGGACCAGCTGCACTACAAGCTCCAGCTACTGGACTATGAAGAGGGTTGGTGCCGCAAGAGGTGCGTTGCTGCCAGGCTGGCGCCCCACGTTTGGTGGGGTGGCGCCCGCCCAGGTTCGTGGCAGCCCCCCTCCACACACTGCGCCGGTGCAGCCCAGGCGCCCCCTGACAGGTCTGGCGACGCCCTCTCCTCCCGCAGGCAGCAGACACCGCTGAGCAGCGACTACTTCATAGCCAGAGACAGGGCGGGCCAGCAGTTTGACACATTCGCCAGCGTGGTGGGTGCCGCCGAGGGCGCGGGGCAGCTGCGCAGCAGCTGCGGCGCGGCAGCTGCTGTGCCAATCCCTGGCCCGCCCCTGACAGCCGCCCCTGACAGCCGCCCCCACCCCGTCCCTGACACACCCTGCAACCGCGCCCGCCCCGCACCCGCGCCGCCCCACCCCGCGCTGACGCTGCGTTCGGCCGCAGGCGGCATGGCTGCTGGGGCTGGCCGGCCTCCCCGTGTCGCTGCCCACCAAGGCTGGCAACGCCAACGCAGTGCTGGCTGCCCTGATGGGCGGGGCGCAGCGCCTGGGGTTCAGCCCACCCAGCTACCCGCCCGACCGCCTGCACCCTGGTTTCGGAGCAGGTGATGCCCGCGCGAGGGCACGGCTTCACGCGTCGCACCCGGGGCGCTGCCTTGTGGCGCCCGCTGCAGCCGCGCCGCGCCCAGCATCTCCACGCCTGCTGTGCACGGTGACTGCGCGCCGTGGCGGGCAGCTGGCAGCCGGGACAGCTGGGGGGGCTGTGGCCAGCCGCCCCAGCATGCCTGCGAGGCAAGGCGGCCCCCCACCTGGGCAGCCGCCTGGCGCGTGCCCTTGCAGAGGCGGCTGCGTTTCTGGACGGCTTGGCGGATGCAGCGCTGCAGGCTCGTGGCTTCAGCTGGCAGGCGCCCGCCTACCCACAGGAGGGGTGAGTGGGGTGAGACGGGGGGGTGAGACGGGGGGGAAGGGGGTTTCGTGGGCTGGCAGGCGCCCGCCTAGGCAAGAAGGGGTGAGCGGGGGTGAGGGGTGTGGCGTGGGATGAGGCGCGGGGGGGGGGGGGGGGGTCTCTTGGGCTGGCAGGCGCCGGCTGCACTCAGGACCAGGGTCGAGTGGGGGTGTGTCGGAAGGGGCTGGGGCGGCTGGCTTGCACAGGGGTCAGGGCAGGCAGGCAGGCAGGCGTGCTGCAGGTTTGCTGCCATGTGATGACTGCAGCTTGGTCCCCCCCACCCCCCTTGGGGGCCAGGTCCCGCGGTCCTGCTGCCCACCCGCCCGGTCCCTCCCGCCTCCACCGCCTGCAGGCCCGCTGACGAGGAGGGGGAAGGCGCCCAGGAGGCCACGGCAGCTGACGAGCAGCCGGCACCGGGGGTGGGGGGGGACAGCGATGACGAGGCGGGCGGCGCGGGGCCCAGCCCGGGGGCGGCGGGCGGCGGCGGAGGGGGGGCGGCGGCGGCGGAGCGGCGGGTGTTGGTGGGCTGCGTGGAGCCTGGGGCGTGGCGGCTGGAGGCAGAACGGCTGGCGCCGC
>Ga0315905_10008427_pt1 | contig 10426 bp, 11 predicted proteins | sample LakEriMetagenome_5_FD_203522 | JGI IMG/M metagenome (GOLD analysis project Ga0315905, IMG submission 203522) | Freshwater fungal communities from buoy surface, Lake Erie, Ohio, United States - Buoy 4 MA121 | ecosystem: Environmental > Aquatic > Freshwater > Lake | place: USA: Lake Erie, Ohio... | reverse complement strand
AAATATGAACGGGGATGAATTCCTGTCCTGCAGCCCTTGCATAGGTGGAAAGAATATACAGTTCTTCAATCATTGGATCTGTAAGTGGTATGCAGCCAACGGTTACACAGCTTCCATGGATATAAATCTCGCCACCAGGTTTCATTAAATCGGCCAATAGCTTATCGGAAGGATTGGGATAATTCAACCCCAGTGAAAGGTGGTAAGTACTGTTGGCATTGAATTCGTTGATATAATAAAAGCCTTCAGGCACCTGATAATCCCCTTCCATTCGCTTGGGTCCCATCGTTCCTGCAAGCGCACAGATGCGGTAAGATTTGAAAAGGGAAAATGTATCGGTGAGCTTGTTTTTCACCCAAACCTGCAAGTCACTGTTGTATTTAAACGAACGGATATAGAGATAGTTTGCTGGCCAGGCCAGCTTTTTAGCAGCGAATTGCTTTCTCAGGGTATCCTCCCGGTTGGCAAAGGCCTTTGATACCCGCGAAAATGACTTTTGGTATTCAACAAAAGAGCTTTGAGCGCTGCCTGTAAAACAGGCAAAAAATCCTTGAAAAAGGAACAAAAAAACATGGTTTCTGAACTTTGGGGATTTGACAGTCATCTCCTACAAAATTAATGATTTTGAATTAGCGATAAGTTAAAGATATTTGCATTCTATGATCAAGGCAGGCATATTGGGAGGAGGTCAGCTTGGCAGGATGCTTTTACAAGAAGCAGCCAACTACCCCGTAGAAGTTAGCGTGATGGAAAAGGACCCCAGCTGTCCTTCCGCCAAACTATGTCATCATTTCATTCCGGGCGACATCAACAATTATAATGATGTAATCAGGTTTGGAGAAGGCTTGGATGTAATCACCATCGAAATAGAGAATGTTAATGTGGAAGCCCTCTTCGTTTTGGAGAAAAAAGGATGCCGCATCATTCCAAAACCCGAGGCCCTTCGCACCATCAAAAACAAGATTCTCCAAAAAGAATTTTATGCGCTACACCAGATCCCTACTGCAGCTTACAAGGTGCTGCAGAACAGGGAAGAACTGAACAACAACATTGATTTTCTGCCGGCCGTTCACAAACTGGCCACGGGTGGATACGATGGCAAAGGTGTACAAATCATCAAAAAACAGGAAGATATCCCGTTGGGGTTTGATGCTCCTGCTGTATTGGAAAAAATGATCTCAATTGACAAGGAGATTGCCATCATTGTGGCCGTGGCGGAAAATGGGAAAACAGCCATCTATCCTCCGGTAGAGATGTTTTTCGATCCCATCCTCAACCTGCTGGATCTTCAGCTTTGCCCTGCATCCATGCCAGAAAAGACCCTTTGGAAGGCAGAAGCCATTGCCCTAAAGGTTGCCAGAAAACTGGACTCTCCTGGTATTTTTGCCATTGAGATGTTTGTTGACAAGGAAGGGAATGTTTGGGTGAACGAAACTGCACCAAGGGTACACAATTCAGGACACCATACCATTGAAGCCCATTACAGCTCACAGTTTGACATGCTTTGGAGAATCATCCTGAACTATCCGCTGGGCAATACCGCAATGATCATGTCTTCGATGATGGTCAACCTGCTTGGGGCTGAAGGCTATTCCGGGAAAACCCACTATGAAGGGCTGGAAGAAATCTTGTCCATCCCTGATGTTTTTGTTCACTTGTATGGCAAGACCGATACCAAGCCCGGACGAAAAATGGGACATGCCACCATCATCAGCAATGAAAAACAGGAACTGATTCACCAGGCCAACAAGATAAAAAGCACGCTCAGGATCAAAGGCGATAAAACCATATAAAACCAATACAATGGCTGTAACAAAGGCTAGCAACAAAAAGAAACCTATTGTCAGCATCATCATGGGAAGCGACAGTGACCTTCCAGTGATGGTTGCGGCGGCAGAACAGTTGACTGAATTTGGCATTCCTTTTGAGCTCACAGTTGTTTCTGCCCATAGAACCCCTGAACGCTTGGTAAGGTTTGCCACCACCGCTTCCAAAAGGGGGATCAAGGTGGTGATCGCAGGTGCGGGCGGCGCTGCACATTTACCAGGCATGGTGGCTTCCATCACCACCCTCCCGGTGATTGGCGTCCCCATCAAATCGTCCAATTCCATTGACGGATGGGATTCCATTCTGTCCATCCTGCAGATGCCCAATGGCATCCCTGTTGCCACCGTTGCGCTCAACGGGGCCAAGAACGCGGGAATACTTGCTGCATCGATCCTCTCCACCAGCAGCAAGCCCTTGGAGAAAAAATTGCTTGCCTTCAAAACAAAAATGAAAAATGAGGTTGGGAAAAAAATCAAGGCGCTGAAAAGCAAAGGTTTTGACAATACATTTGATCTGTAATGGACCTCGCAAAATACATTGACCACTCCGTGCTGCACCCTACAGCAACCGACAAAGACCTGGAAGAGGCTTGCAGGATAGGTCTCAAATATGGTACAGCCACGGTCTGCGTGAAACCATCTGCCGTTGCACAGGCTGCCAAATTGCTCAAAGGTTCAGCCGTTGGGGTTTGCACGGTGATTGGATTCCCTCATGGTGGTAATACGATTGATATCAAAGTAATAGAAACGATTGAGGCCTGCAGAAACGGAGCCAAGGAAATTGACATGGTGGTCAACATCGGTAAAGTTGTTGGCGGAGATTGGGAATATGTGGAAAATGAGATTTCCCAAATCATGGATGCCACCCTGGAGCACAATGCCATCCTGAAAGTAATCTTTGAAAACGACTACCTCAATGATGACCAAAAAATCCAACTCTGTAAAATTTGTTCAAGCCTTCATGTAGCCTTTGTCAAAACTTCAACCGGATTCGGATTTGTTAAACAGGAGGACGGAAAATTTCTGGCAAAAGGAGCTACCATTCATGACCTAAAATTGATGAGAGAACACTGCGCCGCTGATATCCAGATAAAAGCCTCTGGAGGAATCCGGACCAAGCATGAAGTATTGGCCGCCATTGAAGCTGGTGCTAGCAGGGTTGGATTGTCTGCGACGGAAGACATATTGGGTTTAGGGGTTTAGAGGTGTAGGGGTATTTTGTTAACGAGAATTCTAAACCCCTCAACCATTAAACCCTTAAACCTTTAAACCCAAAACCCTCACCCCATCACAATCACTCCAAACCTTTGTTCCAGCGCCAATGAGTGCTTCAAAATGACTTCTATAAAAGAAGGCCCGTATTGTGCATAATAAGGCATAAAATTATCTACCCTCTCTTGTAATGTATTGTTGGGGAACAACTCTGCCTTCAGCTTCCAGATCCGTTGCAATTGAACGGATTGTTTCTTGCGTTCCGCTTTGAGCATTTTCTTTTCCAATGTCTCCAGCTTCTTCAAGTGATCTACTTCGAGTGAGTGGACATGCTGCACAAGTGTCTTATCAATTGCTGCTGCCCTTTTCCTCAGATGGCTGAAGAGTTCACGGCTTTCCTGTTCTTCTGTTTTCAATGACAATTCAGCACCAGCCCAGCGTTGGACCAGCTCGTTGGCAAGGGAAGTTTCTTCCTTGAATAAATCAGCATCATCGATAGCCAATTCCTTCATCTTGTGTTCATGGTTTGCATCCATCAACATAAAGCTGTTGCGCAAAACCAACATGGGAAAAGGCACTTTATAATGACTGAAAAGCCCTTTCAGCTGCATCCAATAGGCTACCTCAGACCCACCACCCACAAACAAAATATTGGGCAATATCGTTTCCTGGTAAATTCCCCTCAGGATTACATTGGGGCTGAACCGCTCAGGATATTCATTCAATTCTGTTAAAATCTCTGTTTCTGTAAACCGGATGACCGTTTCATCAACCGTATACAGGTTACCTCTTTTATCAATCCTGTTCCTTATCCCATCCCGCAAATAAAATAAATTGACGGGCCTTGGATTGACCTGCAGCTTGTACTGTTTTTCCAGCCTTGCATTGGTTTCTCCAACAATCTGCTGGGCACTATTGTGAATCAGGTCATCCCTGAACACCGATTTCATCATCTCCTTCAGCGAAGCATTGTCGGGTTGAAGCACCAACAAACCCTGTTCACGAAACAATTCATTCAGCAGGATAAAACTGCCTTGCGCCATATCATTTCCCTTGGTATAGGCTTTCCTGATGATGGCAATGATTTCCTTTGCAAAGGGAAGATGCATGAGTGATGCCTCAACCATTTTGATGAGCGTCTCAACGCCTTCATCGGCTATCATTCTGCCCACTGCACCTGTCTGGTTGGTTTCCCACCTGTACTTTTTTTGGTTGAGGTTGAATGCAGAGAGCTCATCAAGATCATTGTCTTCGCTTCCAATATAAAAAACCGGCACGAACCTGCAGTCGGGAAAATCAGCTGAAAGCTTTTGAGACAATGCGATTATATGGGCAGTCTTGTATATAAAATAGAGATACCCCGAGAATATGTTGGGCTGGTGTGCAGTGCAGATGGTAAATGTATTGCCTGCCGTCAGCAATTCAATGTTTTCAAGTTGCTTGGGAGATGGATTGGAATGGGTATACGCTTCCTTGAATGCAGCAACGATCTTGCTTCTATCGGTTGGAAATCTTCTCCTCTCCTCAATGGATGCGGCTATACCGGCCAAATTGGTGGGATGCGCATAAAAGTCTTTGATGAACATGCCATCACCAAGATAATCAGCGATCAGCCGGGAGAACATTCCGGTGTTATCGTAATTGATGTATCGACAGGAGGTTTCCAAATTTGAATGATGGTTTAATGATTCTGTAACCGACTACACAACATCGCCTTCAAGGTCATAATCATATGCCTTGGTGATGATAACATTTACAAAGTCTCCAGGGTTCAATTTGTGCGAAGAATGGATGATCACTTCATTGTCTACCTCTACACTGTCAAATTCTGTCCTTCCGATATACCTTCCCGCCTCTTTTTTATCAACAATCACTTTAAGTGTTTGACCGATCATGGATTGGTTTTTCTCAAAGCTGATTTCTTGCTGGAACTCAATGATCTCCTGTGCCCTGGCCTCTTTCTCTTCTGCGCTGAGCGTGTCTTCCATGGCATGGGCTGAAGTATCTTCCTCATGAGAGTAGGTAAAAATGCCAACACGATCGAACTGCATTTCTGCCAGAAATTCTTTCACTTCCTCTACATCTTCCCTTGTTTCTCCGGGAAATCCTGCAATCAATGTGGTACGAAGACAGATACCAGGAATCCTTGAACGGATCTCTCCAATCAGGTCTTTCATCTCCTGACGGGTGATTTGCCGCTTCATGGCCTTGAGCATGTTATCACTGGCATGCTGCAATGGCATGTCCAGGTAATTGCAGATTTTAGGTTCATCCTTCATCACATCAATGATGTCCAACGGAAATTTAGAAGGATAGGCATAATGAAGCCTGATCCATTCAATTCCTTCTACAGCTGCCAACTTTTTCAGCAGCTCAGGCAACATCCTTTTCTTGTACAAATCAAGACCATAATAGGTCAACTCCTGGGCAATCAACATCAATTCCTTCACACCCATTTTCACCAGCTTCTCGGCTTCTACAATGAGTTCTTCCATTGGCTTGCTGCGGTGATCTCCACGCATCAGCGGTATGGCGCAGAAAGAACAGGTCCTGTTACAGCCTTCACTGATCTTCATGTATGCATAATGGGAAGGAGTGCTGAGCAAGCGCTCTCCCACCAGCTCGGTTTTGTAATCAGCATTCAATACAGCCAACAAGCCCGGCAATTCCATGGTACCAAAATAGGCATCCACTTCAGGAATTTCCGTTTCAAGGTTTTGTTTGTACCGTTCGCTGAGGCATCCTGTAACATAGACCTTGTCCAGCTTTCCCTTTTTCTTCAGGTCTACCTGGTCAAGGATGGTGTTGACGCTTTCCTCCTTTGCCTTATCGATGAATCCACAGGTATTGACAATAACAATATTGTGGTCCAGTTTTTTATTTTCATGCACAACATCAAAAGCATTGGCCTGTAATTGCCCGCTCAATACCTCACTGTCCACCATATTCTTGCTGCATCCCAGCGTGATGATGTTGACCTTGTCTTTCTTTATGGTTTTTGATTTCATTATTTACAACTTGAAAAGTCCTTCCACAAAAGCTTTTTTATCAAAAACAATCAGGTCTGAAGCCTGTTCGCCAACCCCAATAAATTTCACCGGAATCTTGAATTGATTGGCAATGGCCAAAACGATTCCGCCTTTGGCCGTACCATCGAGCTTTGTGATGGCGAGGGCAGATACATCCGTAGCAGCCGAAAAATGACGGGCCTGCTCAATGGCATTTTGTCCTGTGGTTCCATCCAACACCAGCAATGTTTCATGCGGGGCATCAGGTATAACCTTTTGGATTACCCGCTTGATCTTGCTCAACTCTTCCATCAGGTGGGCTTTGTTGTGCAGCCTTCCTGCGGTATCAATGATCACAATATCAACGTCTTTGGAAACAGCACTGTTGACGGTATCAAAGGCTACAGATGCAGGATCACTGCCCATTTCCTTCTTTACAATGGCAACACCCGCTCGCTCGCTCCAAATGGTCAGCTGATCAACTGCTGCTGCACGAAATGTATCTGCAGCTCCCAGCATCACCGTTTTTCCAGCAGCCTTGAAATTGGTTGCAAGCTTACCAATGGTGGTTGTTTTACCAACGCCATTGACCCCAACCACAAGCATGACGAATGGCTTCTTCCCTTCCGGAATATCAAACCGTTTGAGGGTATCATCTTCATCATCCACCAAAATAGCCCTGATCTCCTCTTGAAGAATCCCGTTCAACGCATCTGTACCCAGGTATTTATCTTTTGATACCCTTGCCTGAATTTTTTCAATGATGGCCAAGGTAGTATCGACTCCAACGTCTGCTGTAATCAAGGCTTCTTCCAACTGATCGAGCACCTCGTCATCAACGGCAGACTTTCCTGCAATGGCTTTGGTGACCCTTGAAAAAAAGGTTTCCCTGGTCTTCTCAAGACCCTTGTCCAGTTGCTCCTTCTCTTTCTTGCCAAATAGCCTGTCAAAAAATCCCATAACCTAGATTTTAAATTTTGCCATTGATGCTCAGATCCCCTTAAAACAAAAGCTGTTCCGAATAGTTAAACGGAACAGCTCTTAAAATAGTTTACCAGCATTGGGTTATTGGCCAAGATAATCCTTCACCTTATCCTTGTGAACGATTGCCTCTTTGAATGTATAGGCTCCAGTTTTAGGACTTCTTACAGCCCTGATAACCTTGGTCCAGTTCTTGGCTTCGGCAGAAGCTTTAAGGTCTTTTACTTTCGCGTTTTTTGAAGCTGTTTTTGCCATGATTATTTAATTTCTTTGTGAACAGTACATTTTTTCAGGATGGGGTTGTATTTTTTCAACTCCATACGCTCAGGCGTATTTTTCTTGTTTTTGGTGGTGACATAACGGCTTGTTCCTGCCATGCCGCTGGTTTTGTGCTCTGTGCACTCCAATATCACCTGAACCCTGTTACCTTTCTTAGCCATTGCTTTGGTTTATTACGATGATTAAATGCTAACGCCTGAAGCCCTCAATTCCTTTACCACACTGTACAGACCATTCTTGTTGATGGTGCGGATTGCATCTGAAGAAAGCTTCAATGTAACCCATTTGTCTTCTTCTGCGAGGAAGAAACGCTTGGTCTGAAGGTTAGGAAGAAAACGACGCTTCGTCTTAATATTGGAATGGGAAACCTTGTTTCCTGTGATCGGTCGCTTTCCTGTAACCTGACATACTCGTGCCATAAACTAATTTTTTAGGGAGTGCAAATGTAGCGATAAAATGCAAATCAACAAAATAAAAATTCAACCCCTTCAACAATTAAATGTCAATCGCCTCACCATAAGCAGCAGCCACCGCTTCTTTCACGGCCTCACTCATGGTAGGATGTGGATGAATGGCATTGAGGATTTCGTGGTGGGTGGTTTCGAGCTTACGGGCTACAACCACTTCAGCAATCATCTCCGTTACGCCGGCCCCAATCATATGGGCGCCTAGGAACTCGCCGTATTTGGCATCGAAAATTACTTTTACAAATCCATCAGTATTGCCTGAAGCACTGGCCTTTCCGCTGGCCATGAAAGGGAATTTACCCACTTTCACCTCATATCCTGCATCTTTGGCCGCTTTTTCAGTGAATCCGACAGACGCGATTTCTGGTGAGCAATAGGTACAGCCAGGAATATTGTTGTAATCGATGGCATCAGGTTTGTGGTTGATTTTCTTTTCTAGGTATCCAATACTTTCTGCCGCATTGATGCCTTCCTTTCCTGCAACGTGTGCCAGGGCTTGGCCAGGTGAACAGTCTCCAATCGCATAAATACCTGCAACAGATGTTTGCTGGCCTTTGTCTACCACGACCCTGCCCTTCTCAACCTTGATCCCGTTTTCTTCCAAACCGATGTTTTCAATATTGGGAGCAATACCCACGGCACTCAGCATGATCTCCGCCTCTAGGACAGATTCTCCTGCAGCACTTTTCACGGTTGCCTTTACGCCTGCGCCAGAGGTATCCACTTTGGTAACTTCACTGGAAGTAAGCACGGTTACCCCTTTTTTCTTCAGTTGTTTTTCGAGCTCCTTGCTGATGTCAGCATCCTCTACAGGAACGATGCGGTCCATGAACTCCACCACGGTCACTTTGGTGCCCATGGTATTGTAGAAATCCGCAAACTCAATGCCAATCGCTCCACTGCCCACCACAATCATGGATTTGGGTTGCTGTGGAAGCACCATTGCTTCGCGATAACCAATGATTTTTTTGCCATCCTGCGGAAGATTGGGCAGTTGACGGGTTCTGGCACCCGTTGCAATGATGATGTATTTGCCTTCAACCATTTGTTTTTTTCCATCTGCAGCAGTCACTTCAATCTTTCCTTTGCCTGCAATCTTGCCATAGCCCATGACCACGTCAATCTTGTTCTTTTTCAGGAGGAACTGAACGCCCTTGCTCATCTTATCTGCTACGCCACGGCTTCTCTTGACCACAGCCTCAAAATCATGTTCAACACCTGTACTCTTGATGCCATAATCAGCACTGTGCTTCATGTACTCGTATACCTGTGCACTTTTCAACAAGGCTTTGGTAGGGATACAACCCCAGTTGAGGCAAACACCACCAAGACTTTCCTTTTCGATAATCGCCACTTTGAAGCCAAGCTGAGAAGCCCTGATCGCCGCGGGATAACCGCCAGGACCACTACCTAATACTAGAACATCGTATGCCATGAGATATTTTTTTTGAATTCAAGTGCAAAATTAGCGATTTATTTCTTTTTGATGACCACAACACTTGGAACAATCCTTTCCACGCCATTGTCTCCAGGCCTAACCGTTTGACGGTTGTTCACGATAAAACCGGTAGAGCCCCCACCATCAAGATTGATGGCATTGCTGCAACCCAGGTCCTTGAGCATTTTCGCCAAATCGGCCAAACTGATTCCAGGATAACCACCACTGGGGTTATCCCCTTCAATGGCCAACAGCAAGACAAGCCCCCCTGTTGTAGCACCAATGGCAGACCTTGGCCTTGAGGTGGTATTGTTGATATCAATCAACTCTTCCTTGTCAGTTATACTGATGGTACCCGCCTTTAGCAACATGGGCGAGCCGCCAATGGCTGAACTCACCTGCCATTCTGTTCCTCCGGAAGGAAAATTTTCATCAGGTTGTTGTTTGGGCTGGGCACCTACCAGATTGGCACTGGGCAGTGGATACTGGTATACCTTATCATTCCCTGTTCCAACATGGTAAATCCATGCAACAGATGGATCCCCAGCTGTATTAATACCAAATGCTGCACGGGTAGGATAATAAGGAGTACTCAAGCCATTGTAGGTACGGCTTACTGATTTGATATTGGCCGCCAATACGCTGTTGTTGTATTTGACCAGGCTGTAGGACTGATTGCCACCAAAAAATCCACCATTGATGCAGGCATAAACAACGCCCTGCTCCTGAGTATAAAAATCGGAAGGCTTTTTTGCAGTCGCAGACAATACAGGCTTGAATTCAATAGGACTGTTCTTTGGATTGAAGGCAACAGCAAAAGCTTTCACTTTGTTCCCCAGTACAAGAGAATCGAACTCGTATGCTTCAATGGCATCAGGAAAGCCATTGGAAAGGTTGACAGAGAATTTCCAACCCGAAGGCAAGGTCATCAACTTGGCTGTTGTTTTAACCACAGGAGGGGTAACGGGTGGTACCGGTGTTACAGGAACTGTATCGTTTTTCTTAGCGCAAGAAATCAGGAGCAAACAAATAAGAAGCCTGTACATAACATATGGATTTTATCAATTAAAAATCACTACAGCCATCAATCAATCTTGAATGATGGAACCTTGTTCAATGTTTCATAATAAAAGAATACCTCGCCCTCAAAACCATATTTCCTGTTCAAGGAAATCATCTGCCGCATCATGTCAGGACTGGCCTGATAACCATCCC
>Ga0315905_10008424_pt1 | contig 10429 bp, 8 predicted proteins | sample LakEriMetagenome_5_FD_203522 | JGI IMG/M metagenome (GOLD analysis project Ga0315905, IMG submission 203522) | Freshwater fungal communities from buoy surface, Lake Erie, Ohio, United States - Buoy 4 MA121 | ecosystem: Environmental > Aquatic > Freshwater > Lake | place: USA: Lake Erie, Ohio... | reverse complement strand
ATCATGGTCATCACGATCATGGTCATCACGATCATGGTCATCACGATCATGGTCATCACGATCATGGTCATCACGATCATGGTCATCACGATCATGGTCATCACGATCATGGTCATCACGATCATGGAGAAGGGCGGCCTGAATCGAAGCGGCCCTAAGGCAATTTGGTGGGCAAAGTTCGCACTGAAAAACGCGCGCTTCGATGGAACGGCTTGCAGGCAAAGGGGAAAAAGAACACTCCATCCCCAGAAGATCTGGGAATGGAGTGTCGGTAGTTGGGATCGGTTTCCAGAGCGATTTAGCGGACTCGGATGACGGCAGGATGCATCGCCCAGATCTTTGGCGGCCTCTCGCGGCCGGAGATCGCTTGCTGTAGGCAATCGCTGAGGATCCCAGCAGGAAGTCCCCGCTGGCTCATCCATCTCCACTGGGGGCTTTGGGTGATGACTCTGAGCGACTCTTCGTCTGATTCGCCGAGCAGTTCCAGCAGGTCGATTCCTCCAGAGGGCTCTGGCCTTTGGATTTGCTCGTACTTATCGACACCAGCCTTTTTAGCAACCATGGCCAGGGCTTGATCGAGTCCACCGAGTTGATCGACAAGTCCAGCCTGTTTGGCTTGAGCTCCCGACCACACCCTACCACCGGCCAGAGGTTTGACTTGTTCCACAGGCAGTGAGCGAGACTGGCTGACCAGCTTGAGGAACCGGTCGTAGATCTGATCGATCGACTTTTGCATCCGTTGTTCATCTTGATCATCCCAAGCACGATCGAGGGCATTGAGCCCGGCGGCCGAATCGAGCGTGATCGATTCCAGGTGGACGCCTACGCGACGCATCAGCGAACCGGCGCTCAGTTTCAGCGTGAAGACGCCAATGGAACCGGTGATCGTCCCTGGTTCTGCAAGGATGGGAGCCCCGATGCAGCTGATCCAGTAGCCGCCCGACGCGGCGACTTCTCCCATGCTGATCACCGTAGGTTTGGTATCTGCCAGCTTCTTGAGTTCCTGGCGGATGGCTTCGCTGGCTGTCGCGCTGCCGCCGGGAGAGTTGATCCGCACCACAACGCCAATCACGTTTTTATCGTCGATCAGTTTCCGGATCTGTTCCACGGTGGGGCCGGAGACGATGGAACCACCGCTTGGTTTTTTGCCATCTTCAATCGCACCGCTCAGGTGCAGCACCGCAATGGTTGAGGGCTTGGTCTTGCCCCCCATGTCCTTTGGACCGGCCATCATTTTGCCCATCAGTTCGAAAAGGCTGACATCTTTCTTTGGTTTCTTTTGTGGGTCGATCCATTCGACCGGCTTCCCAACCAATTGTTCCATGGTGGACTTCATTGAGCCGTAAGGTGCGAGTTGGTCGACCAACTTGGCGGCCAGGGCTTCTTCCGGCAGGAACATGCGCTGCTTTTGGAGTTCGCGGACTTTGGCAGGTGGGAGAGCGCGGCCTCTGGCGATTCGATCGACCATAGCCTCGTTGATCGACTGGAGCATCGCCACATAGTGTTCCCGCAGATGGTCGCTCATCTTGGGGTTCATGTACGGCTCCACCGCCCCTTTGAAATCCCCGGCGCGAACGACCGACGCCTTGACGCCGAAAAGATCCATCGCCTCTTTGTAAAAGATGGTTTCCATCGAAGCGGAAGGGAAGTCGATCGAACCAAGATCAGCGAGCACGACGCGATCGCACTGCGAGGCGATGGAGAGTGCGATGGAGTCAGCGCTTTCCAGCCATGCGACCGTTTTCTTTCCAGATTTTCGGAGCAGCTCCATACGCCGCGCCAATTCCTCCAGTTGGGCTGGGTTCATCGATGTGGAGCTATCCGACAGATCGAATAGAATCCATGAATCATTCGGGTCGTTCGCATACGACTCGAGGTTTTCGCATAGCTTGTAGAACGACTTGGTTTTGCCTGGTCCGCCTCCAAGAATCAAAGAGGTAGGATCGAAGGAGACGCCGGAAGGGTAGTCTTCGTAGCTTCCGGAAAGAGCGATCCAGTGGATTTTCGTCTGCGGCGATTTGGCCGTGTTGGCTTCCCTTTTCTGATCAGAAGCCGCCACGGGTGCAGGCGCCGCATTCGTCGATTCAACTGCCTCTGATTCTGCGGGCCGCGCGTCGGGCGGTTGGGTAGGATCTACCGGTACTGAAGGTGAAGGCTCTGGGGTGGTGGCGGGAGCTTCCTGCGAGGGCGAATCGGAAAAAAACGCATCCAAAAGGTCGCTATTCTGAGCGATGAGCGGTTGCGCCCAGGCGACCAGTAGGATCGACATAGAGACTCGAAGGGCTGCCATCGCAACATCCTTTCCAAATGGTCTTAGGGACTGACTGGGATCTTTGAGACTGGCTGGGGGGCAGGAGTTTCGTCTTACGCGAACGATTTTTCGCCGTTACCGCGGCATGTACCGGGATCATGGTTCGCACCTATCTTCACTCGCAGCCCTCCCCATTCTAGTTGGAGCGGTGACCCTACGATCGGGATCTCACGTAATCATTTCCATTCGCTGAAGTTCTTGAAATCTTGGAAATTCCCAGATCCGCCGGTGGATCTGTTGCGGATCAAGGGTGGATTCTATCGGGTTGGGGGAGGCGGTTGATCGATTGAGCGTCAGAAGTTCCGGGTGACTGGAAGAAATTTAAATTCCAGCTAAATTCTAAAGCTTCGGACGCGGGATGAGAAAGCGTCCCTGGGATCGGTATTCGTAAGGCGCAAGTCACAGACCTACTTGAATCGGAGAAAACAGGTGGCCAAAGGCAAGTATCTTTTCACGAGTGAATCGGTGGGCATGGGGCATCCGGACAAACTGGCGGATCAGATTTCGGATAGCGTGTTGGATGCGATTTTTGCCCAGGATCCTTACAGCCGCGTTGCCTGCGAGACCTTGGTGACCACCGGGTTAGCGCTGATTGCCGGGGAGATCACGACCAAAGCCAACGTCAACTACGCGCACGTCGTTCGCGATGCGATCAACCGCGTTGGATACGTCGACGATGAATGGGGCATCAATGGTTCAACCTGCAATGTGATGGTGGCTTTGGATGAACAGAGCAAAGACATCGCCATGGGGGTGGACGAGCGGAGTGCTGAAGGGAAGTCGATCGGTGCAGGTGACCAGGGATTGATGTTTGGATTCGCCTGCAATGACACGCCCGAGTTGATGCCGCTGCCCATCGCGCTATCGCATCGCATCATCAATCGGCTGACCGAAGCAAGGTTCAATAAGGAAGTCGACTGGCTTCGCCCGGACGCCAAGAGCCAGGTGACGGTGGAGTTCGATGGGTATCGTCCTGTCGCAGTCGATACCGTGGTTGTTTCGACTCAGCATCACCCGAACGTCACCAATGACCAGATCAGGGATTTCGTCATCAATCAGGTGATTCTGCCTTGCCTTCCCAAGGAATTGCAGACCCGGCCGATTACCTATCACATCAACCCAACCGGGAAGTTCGTGATCGGCGGCCCGCATGGTGACTGCGGTTTGACCGGACGCAAGATCATCGTCGATACCTATGGCGGATGGGGACGTCATGGAGGGGGCGCTTTCTCGGGCAAGGATCCGACGAAAGTCGACCGTTCCGCAGCCTACATGGCCCGCCATGTTGCCAAAAACATCGTGGCATCCAAGTTGGCCGACCGTTGCGAAGTCCAACTGGCCTACGCGATCGGCGTTAGCCAACCGGTCAGCGTGCACATCGACACCCAGGGCTCCGGTGCCGTGCCCGACGATCAAATCATGAAGGCGGTGCTCGATTCATTCGATTTGTCGCCAGCGGGCATCATCAAGTCGCTGGACCTCCGAAGGCCGATCTTCACCAAGACCTCCTACGGCGGACACTTTGGGCGGAATGAGCCAGAGTTTACTTGGGAATCGACCGCGAAAGCTGCCGAGCTTGCCAAGAAGGTCAAAGGTTGATTCCTAGGATGGCGGCGCGGTAAGCCGTCGTCGTAGGTAGTATGAAAATCGGGATAGCCGGGGAGGAAACTTCTCGGCTTTTTTCATCGATCCATCTGGTGGGCCGCCGTCGGCTATCAAAGCTTCAGAGTGCTTATTGCAGCTTATTGGGGAGGGCCAGTCCGATGAAGTGCATGCTTGAAATGGTATGGATGACCGCTGCTCTTGTGTTCTGCTCCGAGGGACTCTCACAGCAGGAATCGCTCGGTAAGCTCTCGGAAAAATACGAGTCAGGGGGGCGAGGCCCAGCGACGGTGTCGACAGGAGAAGGGGACCCGGGAGGAGTTTCGTATGGCACCTATCAGCTAGCGTCGAAGATTGGTCGAGCCGATGAGTTTGTGCGGGAGTTTTATCCCAAGCAGTTCGAAGGGCTTCAGAGTGGGACCCTAGAGTTTACGGCGCGTTGGAAACAACTCGCGGAGGATCAGCCGGAACAGCTGCGGGAGAACGAGCATCGATTCATCCGCCGGACCCACTACGACCCGCAGGTAGCCAAAATCGAAAAGGGCTTGGGACTGAGGGTGTCCGAGCGATCGGGGGCATTTCGCGATGTGATTTGGAGCACCGCCGTCCACCACGGTCCGAACACCGATGTGGTTTTGATGGCCGCAAAGGATTTGGAAACGCGGTACCCGAATTCCGAGGGCAAGTATGCCGATCGTCAGTGGATCGAAGCGATCTATCGAGAACGGGGGCGGATGGACGATCAAGGGAAGCTGGTCCGGTTCCGAGGGGTTTCCGAGCGGTGGATACCGGCCTTGCGGAAGCGTTTTGAGAAAGAATGCGAGGATGCCCTGGCGATGCTGGAAGAAGAGGAAGTGAAAGACCGCGATCCCTAGCGATTTTTCAGTCGTTGTTTTCGGCCTAGTGATTCGATGGAGAGACGTATGGGAGCTGTGGCGAGGCACGAGGGCTTTGGTGCGTGCGTCGCTCAAGTCGTCTTCGCGTAGCCACCGGTTGCGGCTTCCAGAATTCGTTCCTGCGTCGCTTCGGCTATCTCCATTTGGTCGGTCAATCGTCCTTCGCTGAGCACCAAGATGCGATCGCTGAGCGCCAGGAGTTCAGGTAACTCACTGGAGGTGAGGATGACCGAAAGGCCTTCATCGCAGAGTTGCCGAATGAGTCGATAGAGTTCCGCTTTGGCTCCGACATCGACGCCTCGCGTTGGATCGTCCAGCAGTAGGATTTTGGGATCGGTCAACAGCCACCGACCGACGATGCACTTCTGCTGGTTTCCACCGCTGAGTCCCGTGATCATGGCGTCTAGACCTGCCGTCTTGACTCGCAGTTTTTCCACCATCCGATCTGCCATGGCAGCTTCTCTCCGGTTGGATAGCGATCCCATCGATGTGGCTTGATCCAACGAGCTGACGGTGATGTTTTGGCCGACGTCCATGGTGGGAAAGATTCCCAGCCGCTTGCGATCTTCCGTCACCAGAGCGACCCCAGCTTGGCAGGCATCGCTGGGGTGACGCGGTGCATAGGGGGCGCCGAAGAGCGTCATGGAACCGGAGGGGCGGACGGGGGAGGCGCCGAACAGGCATTCCAGTAGTTCGGTGCGACCGGCTCCCATCAGTCCCGCAATTCCAAGAATTTCGCCTTCTCGGAGGGAGAAGGAGATCTCCTTGAGGCGATAACCGCGAGCGTGGCCGGGCCAGGGGAGGGAGAGCCGATCGACTTGGAGCACCTCTTTGCCTTTGGGGCGTTGTCCTTCCAGGCGGTCCATGGTCGCCAGTTCGCGACCGACCATGTGCCTGGCTACTTCCGATGGATCGGTCTGGCTGGTGTTCAAGGTCGTGATCCACTGCCCGTCGCGCAAGACGACGATTCGGTCGGACAGCCGGAAAACTTCGTCCATCTTGTGCGAGATGTAGAGGATGGTTGTTCCGCGTTGTCGAAGTTTGGCGATGACTCGATCCAGCCGCTCCACTTCCGCCTCTGTGAGCGCACTGGTCGGCTCATCCATGATCAGCACTTGGCGATTGGTGCAAAGCGCTTTGGCGATTTCGACCAGTTGCTGATCGCCGACACGTAGCGACCCAGCTAGGTCCTCCGGCGAAGCGTTGCATTCCAATTCTTTGAGGTGCTGTCTGGCGACTTGCGACATCGTGGCATTGTCGATCATTCCGAACGAATTCTTCAGCTCCCTCCCAAGGAAGATATTGGCGGCAATCGACAGTTGCTCCACCAAATTCAACTCCTGATGGATGATGCTGATTCCAGCATCTTCTGCGTCCCGGGTGCCACGGAACTTTCGCAGGCTTGGGGGGGTCTTCGGATCGGGTGCCATCCAGAGTTGGCCATCGTAGTCGGAGATCACGCCCGAGAGAATCTTCATCAGCGTGCTTTTGCCGGCGCCATTCTCACCGCAGATCGCCACCAGCTCGCCAAACCGCACATCGAACGAAACGTCGCTGAGGGCGCGCACCCCCGGAAAAGTTTTTCCGATGGAACGGAGGGAGATGACAGAAGGTGAGGCATGGGAGGACACAAGGACAACCTTTAGTGAAGGGTGAAGTCGATTGGTCTACTAGGTTCCGATCGCGTGGAATTGGAGCCAGTAGCGGAGTGGCGAATTGCGTCGCAAGGTCATTCCAGCAAGGCAGCCTGTCGTGAGAGCGGTCAGATGGAGGATCTGGGGCGACTTTCCCAGTAGCGATAAGCCGACAGCAGGCAAAAGCCAATGATCCCGATGGCTCTAGAGGCATTCAGAGAAGTCCCGGTACTGACTGCCACCAGGAAGGCCAGGAGGCTAAGTCCTACGATGGCCCACCAACCAATCATCCCCGAAAACAGTTTTCGATCCATCTGGCGCCACTGCTGAAGTTGGCTGAACGTGACCGCAAGGACCACCACGACACCGACGATCAGACCTTCCCAGATGTCGGCGTTGGAATCGATGATTTTCGCGACCGAATCGATGACGATACGCAGAAACAGAGCCCCCAGCATTGTTCCGGGAACGGTGCCGATGCCACCCTGAAGGCTGCATCCGCCAACGACAGCCGCCGCGATGGCGTTCAGTTCGTGACCTCGGCCCTGGTTCACAGGAGCCGAAACGCCTTCGTTGGCGATGTAAAAAAGTCCCGCCAGGCTGGCCGTCATGGCGCCAAATACGTACGCGAACCACTTCAGTTTGTCGGTTCGAATACCGCTTAGTCGAGCGGCCTGTTCGTTGCCTCCCAGAGCGTAAAGGTGCCGCCCGAGAACCGTTCTCGCAAGAATGAACCAAGTGACCGCAGCCAGCGCCAAGAAGACCACGATCCAGACCCAGATATGGGAGCGAAGCCAATCGAAGAAGGGGCCTTCGATCGGGATTTGCGCCTTTCGGGCGCCAGTGAAAGTCGTGGTGACGTATTCGCCCATGATCCGAGCGACTGAACGGAGCCCTACCAGCGTCGAGAGGGTGGCGATGAAGGGCGGTAGGCCAATGGCGGTGATCAGCCAAGCGTGGAGCGTTCCGACCAGGAAGCCCATGCTGAGTCCTGCGGCGATGCCAGTCGCAAGAATCGCAGGTTCGGAAAGCTCCCAAGGAAGACTTCGAACCGCGATCATGGTGCAAGCGATCGAAGTGCCGCTGAAGGCGATCATCGAACCGGCGGACAAATCGATACCGCCCGAAATGATGACCATCATGGAGCCCAGAGCGAACATGCCCAGGAGGCTCCATTGCCTAGCGATTTCCCAAGCGTTGGTGCGGGCATCGAACCAATAGGACCGGTTGTCGTCGGCAACAAGGGTGACCAGGAGGATCGCCAGGATCGCTCCGACCAATGCCAGTTCATTGGACCTCAATCCCAACCGGTCCCCAATCCGTCTCAGAAGGGAGCTCATGAGCTGGTCAGGTTGTACTTAGCCAACCACTTCTTGAAATCGTCCAGCTTCATGAATTCCACCACTTTGGGATCAAAATCTTCTCCCTTCAGCGGACTGCCTTCGTTAGGGACAACCAATCGAAGTCCCGTCGTGTAGATGTCCCCCTCGGGCGAGCCACCGTTGGGGAACATCTCTTTTTCAACCGAAGCATCGCCGGTTGCCATCGCTTTGAGCAGTCTGGCGGTCTGGTATCCCATGTCGAAGGGATTCTGCACCATCATCGCATCGATGTTCCCTTTTTCCATTTCTTGAATCGCAGCCGCCTGCGCATCAAAGGTGACGACGGCGATATCTTTCTTGAGTCCGGCGCCGGAGACAACCTTGGCGATCGCGGGTGCATTGTAGGCCCAAATCCCTACCAATGCTGCCAGATCCTGCTTGTGATTGCTGATGGCATTGCGCACATTCTCTTGAGCACGACTCAAATCCGTCTCATCGCTGGCTCGATCCTTCTCCGTGAATCCATCGCCAATACCTTTCTTGAAGCCATCCATTCGGCTACGAGCGTTGTCGTTGTCGGTGTAGCCCGCGAACTGGACATATCCTCCCGATGACTTGCCGTTGGCCTGAAGAATCTTTGCGGCGGCTTTGCCAAGCAGTTCACCTGCCGTCACGTTGTCGGTGCCTATGTAGTACTTTCGCTTGTCGCGAAAACGGCTTCGCAGCAGATCACCGTCCACGGTGATGACGGGAATTCCCTTCTTTTGGAAACCCTCCAGTTCCGCTGCAATCGATGCATTGTCTGCGGAGATCGCAGAAAGGGCGATGCCGGCGATATCGTTCTGCCCAGCCAGTTGCCGCAACTTGTCAATCTGGCCCTTGATCGTTCCGTCCGGAACTTCCATTTGTGCCTTCAGCCCGGACTTTGCCAGCTCAAATACCTTGTCCCCTTCCAGCAGTCCCTGGCGGCAGGCATCCCAGAATGGATCGTCTGTATTGACGACAAAGACCACCCGCTTCAAAGCGGTGGAGGTTGTGGAAGGAGCCGAAGGGGTGGTGGCAACACCGCCGGAGGGAGGGGCAGGAGCTGGTTGCCCGGATTGACGGGAGTCGCAGCCGGTAAGCCCCAATGCGATCAAACCAAGCGATCCAAGCCCCTTGGCAAGGATGGTACGTCGGTCCCTCAGGGACGGATTGGAAAGGGGCGAGTCGGGGTGATGCATCGATTTCTCCTAGCGGCGGAGGCCGGCGGTGGTGGAGGGAGAGAAGGTGAAGCGAAAGGCACCAGTCAACGACTTGTTTCGGGGAAGCGGACCACCTGTCGGCTAAGGCCCGGAATCCAATTCCCTGTCGTGTTCGACCGTCCGATGGAAAGCCACTGGAAGATTAACCAAAACCCAATGCTATCTCAAGAGTACTGCACTAGGTCAGGTGGCAACTTGAGGTTTCCAAGCATTCCTAGCGGCGGTCCAGATCGATCTTGCGATCCGTCCCTGAATTTGGAAGTATCCCAGTCGATGGCTTCGTCGATCGCTAGTCCGATCGAAGCGAGGGGCAGACGGACCGGGGTGCCCCATCGATAGGCTCTGCGAACCCATGGAGTCGCAGGCTGTGAAGAGACCGCATCGACAGTCGTGGCCGAGAAAGGGCTCAGAGCGATGAACAGGGGCCGCCTGCAATGCTCGAATCTGTCCAATCTCGCGAAACCGCTGCTTCTTCGTTTGCGGAGGGGCATTCTATGGATCGGCATGTTCTTCTTCCTGTCCATAGAGTGGGGATGTCATTGGAAAGTCCCTGGATGGCAGCAGCTGCCAGCACCACGCCCACTCCCCCAAAATCGCTGGGTTTCGAACCCACTGCAAGTTCCGAACCATCCAGCCGATTTCGTTTGGAATCAAGTGGTTGATACCGTCGACGACTACTTTCAGATCGATAGCGAAATTCGCCCCATGAAGACCGGTGAACAGTGGCTGGAAGGGAAATTGGAGACGTTTCCTGAAATCGGCTCCAGCTATTTTGAGCCATGGCGGCGAGACACGGTGATCGGATTTCAACGGTTGCAAAGCACGCTGCAAACGATGCGAAGAACCGCCAAGGTCCAGGTGGTTCCTAACAACGCAGGGTATTTGGTCGAGGTGATTGTCAACAAGGATATCGAGGAAGTCGATCGATCACTCAGCGGCGCTGATGGGGCGGCCGCCGCTCGACATGATGGATCCGTTGTCCGAACCGATCCGACGCTACGCGGGCAACCCATCACACTGGACTGGATCGAGCAAGAGCGGGACAACGAGTTGGAGCAGCAAATCCTTCGAGAGATCCAAGGAAGATTGCTGGAGGTCGGACCACCCGCTCGCAAGCATCTGGATCATCCCTAGGCTATCGACGGTTTCGATGCAAAACATCGTTCGGCCCAGAAGGTGCCAAGCACATTCTGAACGCTAGCCGAATTGGATCGCAAAAGGTGGGTGGCACCGATTGAACGCTATTGAATGCTAGCCGAATTGGATCGGAAAAGGTGGGTGGCACCGATTGAACGCTAGCCGAATTGGATCGCAAAAGGTGGGTGGCACCGATTGAATGCTATTGAACGCTATTGAATGCTAGCCGAATTGGATCGCAAAAGGTGGGTGGCACCGATTGAATGCTACTAGCCGAATTGGA
>Ga0315905_10008423_pt1 | contig 10429 bp, 10 predicted proteins | sample LakEriMetagenome_5_FD_203522 | JGI IMG/M metagenome (GOLD analysis project Ga0315905, IMG submission 203522) | Freshwater fungal communities from buoy surface, Lake Erie, Ohio, United States - Buoy 4 MA121 | ecosystem: Environmental > Aquatic > Freshwater > Lake | place: USA: Lake Erie, Ohio... | reverse complement strand
CAAACTTTATTCAAAAGTTCTAACAATTGAACCCAATCGTTTGCTATAATTTTTGGCTCAGGCTCTTTAGCTCAGTCGGTTAGAGCGATGGAATCATAACTAACAATTGCGACGGTAGGAATACCGTTTCATCACCATATCAAGCCCAGTGCTCCACCAGCCTGGGCTTTTTTGTTTTGTAAAGCGCACTCGTGTTTACTTTTTCGTAGTTTTTTCACAGCAAATACTTCGTCGCTGCGGTTGTCCTTTCAGCAGTTCGACAATAAAGTTAGTGAATGAAACAGCGTGACGCACTTGAGATTTTTTCATTCACGAATTACTACGGCGCCCAATCCACGACTGTGCTGTTAAACGCATCAAACAGCATTAAGTACGCTGTTAAAACTGAGAGCATAGTCAAGCAGCACAAGCGTGTAGAAACGCTGCTCGAGCGTGATTCCATTGATGATTTAGCCACTGCTCAAGGCAGGCTCGTCCACTTGCGGGACAGCGAAGTTGTCTTATTCAAAGTCGCTCGCAGCAACTACTGGCAAGCAAGGTTTCGCATCTACACAGGCAAGTGGATACGCTTTAGCACCAGACGCCGAAATCTTGACGATGCGAGGCAGATAGCCTGCGACAGATACGACGAAGCCAGATACAGAGAGCGACTGGGCTTTACCGCCTTGGTAAAACGATTTGATGAAATGGCAAAGTGCTGTATTGCTGAGATGCGTAGAGACATCGCAGCAGGCACGGGCAAGAAAATATACACCGCATACATCGCTGTGATTGAGACTTACTTGATACCGTTCTTTGGGCAGATGTATTTGACCAGCATCACCAACAAGCACATCGCAGAGTTTGAGGTGTGGAGAAATTCACAACTGAGACGTTCGCCCAAAGTCTCCACCCTACTCACTTTTGCCACCGCATTCACACGCATCACCCAAACCGCAGTGGAGCAAGGATGGATCAGCGACAAAGTGCCAGTGCCAAAACTCAATGTGCGTGGTGAGAAAGGTCAGGCTCGCCCTGCTTTCACCAATGACGAAGTGGCACGGATTCAACAGCACTTGAAAAATTGGTATGTGGGCGTGGAAGGCTACACAGGCGAGATGCGTTTAATGCTACGAGACTTGGTGGATATTTTGACTTTGACAGGAATGCGACAAGGCACTGAGTCAATGAACTTGGAGTGGCGGCACATTGAGTGGTATGTGGAAAAGGATGTGCGCTATCTACGCATATGGGTGTCAGGCAAGACAGGCGCAAGATGGCTGATTGCCAAGCACGAATGCCTATCAGTGCTTGAACGACTTAAAGCTACACACCAAGACACAGCTGAGTTGAGTTTTGATGATTTGCTGGCGCTGAGAATGCCTGTCAAATTGTTCAGGTTCCGAGATGGACGCAAACCCTTTGAGATGAACAAGATATTTAGACGTCTTCTTGAAGACGTGGACTTGGTAAAGGGACAGGCTGGCACTGACAGGACGCTGTATAGCCTGCGCCATACCTACGCCACTCAGGAACTACTGGCAGGCACTGACATACACACACTGGCAAGGCAGATGGGGACTTCAGTTGTTATGTTGGAGAAGCACTACTCAAAATTGACAGCCACTATGGCTGCTGAGCAGTTGGCTTGATTGATAATTGCGGTCAGGAGTGTAAAACGACACAATCTATCAAATGGACAGCCAAACAGTTTCATACTACAGCTCTAACGCTATTCATCTTGCCAATAGGTATGACGGGATAGTTAGCAGCTTGTCCCATCATTTTGATACTTCGTTTCTTCCCAATTCAAAATTGCTTGATATCGGATGCGGTTCGGGACGAGACCTTTCGATACTTCACACTTTGGGACACGACTGCTATGGAATTGATCCAACACCAGAATTTGTTACCTTAGCTCAGCAAGCACATCCAGAACTACTAGGAAGAATTGCTAACGGTTGCTTACCAGAACTTTCACCTCCATTTCTTGGTGAATTCGACGGAGTACTTTGTTCTGCTGTATTGATGCACATTGCTGTTGAAGATTTAGAGTCTTCTGCTAATGCAATCAAAAACTGTCTAAAGATTGGTGGACGACTGCTCTACTCAGTGCCTTCTAAGAGGCTTGATGTAGTTGCCGAAGACAGGGATGCCAATGGTAGACTTTTTATTCCAAATCAATCGCAGCGACTTCTTGCAATTTTTGAGAGCATCGGGTTTGTTGAATTAAAAACTTGGTCAAATGCTGATAGTTTTGGCAGAGATGCTGTCGAATGGGAATCCGTTTTACTCGAACGAAAAACATAAGCAGCAATGGAACTAATTCCGTTCATTTCAACTACACCTTCAGTAGAAGACTGCTGGCGAGGTGTAGTGCTATACGGAAGAAATACAGCCAGTTACAAATTTGCATTGGCATCTGCACTACTTGAACTAAATCCAAAGTCAGGTGAACTTATCAAGCTGGATAAATTAGCGCCTTACTTTGCAAAGCAAATTGCAAGGCATCTTTCAGATGCCCCAAAGCAAATCACGACAACAAACGGCAAGTTCATTCAAGCCTGTGAGCGGTTCAATCTCGATCAAGATTTAAACAAACTAGTCGATGTGACTGTTGGACATGGCTTCGCTAATGTCATAGATGCTTTTCATATAGTTGGCTCCACTCCAGTTGCACACAGCTTCTTCATTGACGAACGAAAAAAGAACCAAGGTATACGAATAACCGATGAATTTTCAAAACTCGCAGGTGGAATTCAATCTATCAATTTAGTGCAAGAAGTGGAGTCAAGATGGCGACTAGTTGAGACAGCTTGGAACTTAGGTATTGCAACCAACCTATTAAATGTCCAACATGACCATTCAATTGGTGAGTTATTTACTTTTGATAAAAGTCTACGGCGCAAGGGTGTAACTAGCAGTCGAAGTGCTCTAAATGGATATCAAAAAGGGCGTTGTTTTTATTGCTTCGCAGAGCTGTGTCTAGCAGGTGATACGATGAATGTTGATGTTGATCACTTCTTCCCGCATCGACTAAAGCAGCAGCATTTAGGCGTCAATCTCGATGGCATCTGGAATTTGGTTTTAGCTTGTTACTCTTGCAATCGAGGCACTAAAGGCAAGTTTGATCGAATTCCATCTTTGAAATTGCTTCAAAGATTGCACAACAGAAATGAGTTTTATATAGGAAGTCACCATCCACTTAGGGAGACATTAATCAGCCAAACAGGATTGACTACTTCAGCCAGAGCGTCTTATTTAAATTCAATATACGCAAAGGTACAGTTGAATCCTGAATTTGCTTGGGAACCTGAGCAAACAAGCAGCGGACACTACTAAGGTAAATCCATAGCTAGCCATGCAGTGATTAAGAGAAATGTAATTTAGATACATCGATTTAAAACTAAGTTCGGTGTTGGCTTACCGAAGTTACCAACGTGGATCAACAGTTCTTCTGGCGTTATTTGGCTTTAACAGAATCGCAGCGGCGAGTTGTGCGTGATGTTATTGGTGAATTCAATTCTGCAGGTGTCGTTTAAAACGACAGTTGAAAATTGAAAAAGCCAGCACTTGGCTGGCTTGGACTATTGCTGCTTTTTAAGCTGCAATGTTGAAGTAGTCATCATTTTGTGCCTGTGCTTGAATCTTTTGTTCAAGGTGTTGCTTGAAACTGGCTTGATGCATATAAAGCAGTCCTTTGCTGGGTCCGTCAGATGTACAGCTAAAGCCCAAAGATAAGTAGTACTGCTCGTTGGCATCCAACCTTTCTTGATCAATCAAAGCTGATACAACAAAGTACTTGGCAATAACTTCCATGAGCATAAATTTCAAAACACCACGATTTCTATACGTGGGCTTGACATAAGCTTCTGAAGCGCTCCATGCCGGTTGATCTGTTAAGTGACTGTATCGCGCTGAATAGTTAGTAATTCGTATGAATCCAAGTAGACCTGATGCCGATTGCGTCACAAAAAACAAGCTGACTGCATCGCTAAAAATCGTAGGTGAAGCTTGCTTGGTATGACCTGCGTAATTTTTGATGAATCGATCATGCCACTTACGCTTGTCTTGTACTTTGGTTAACTTCACCAAAGTGAGATTTGGACTCTGACTAATTTGGGATTTCATACCATCTCCTTATCTGTTTTGATGACGGTGTTTTGAACAACACGATTCGCTTTGAGCACAATCGATATCACAGCATCCAATATATCTCTTGCACTGCCATTGCCAGTGGCGATGACTTTAAGCAGTGTTTGATCAGAAACATTCACAATGCCCTCTTCATCCAACATCCGACGGCAAATAGTTAGCCATCTATCTGGTGGCGCTGCATTGAACGAAATGCAGTGACATCGATTACGTACACCAACTTCAACATCCTGAAAATTGTTTGTTGTCAGAACAAATACACAATCAGGCATATTCATCAGCGACTTTAAAGATGCCATTGCAATTTTGGTTAATTCATCTACTTCATCAAATACAAAGTAGTGATAAGTTGAAAATGGAACAAGCCCAGCTTGGTTCTGCAGTTTTTGGATCATTGCAGCGTCGTTATTGCCAGGCTGAACTCTCAGATATCTCCTATTTGATTCAAGCCCAGTTCTAGCCATTTCCATTGCGTCTGGAAATATCTTTGCCAACGCACTTTTCCCAGTGCCAGGGACTCCATACAGCAAGATGCCGCACTTGCCTTCACGAATTGGGAAGGGTCTTGCACCAGTTATCAAGTCATCAATCAATTGTTTGCTCTCTTCATCTGCAAACACAATCTCATCGACTGTTTTTGGCGTGTATCGATTTTCAAAATCATCTAACATTTTGTGTCCTTTAAATATTGAGTTGAAATGGGTGGGCATTTGTTCAGCCCACCCATGGTTATCAGGCTGCTATTGGCATCGACGTTGCTTCTGACACAGCTTGCGTAACAGCATCTTTTGCAATTTGACTATCATTAGCAGCTTGCTGTTGCTGGGCAACAAGACTTAATGAAGCTTTGGCAGTTCCGTAGAAAGACGACAAAGCAGCGGTTACTGCTGTATCGCTTTGAACCATGGCTTGGACACGGACTGAACCGTCAGCTTGCCAAAACCCAATTAGCACCACAGGTTTACCAATATTTCCAGCATCAAGCTTCTGACTAAGCTCTGCGCTAGAAAAAACACCCATGCTGCCGTTTTGTAAGGCGGAAACGGAGACGGATGCCTTTTGCTTAGAAGTCAAAGCATTTGGTGCTTTCGCAAGGCGAATTTCTTCTACTCCCCCGTTGTCTCTAATAAAAGTAGGTATATCAGCTACTGCCTTTTTCTCAGCTAGTGCAGCACGTAATACGATTCCATAAGCACTGGCACGTCTGCGATCATCTCCAAACACGCATTTCACAATTTTCACTAAAGTGTGCGAAGTAGAAGCGCATTTGATGTTTTTGAGATTGATGTAATCTGTTAAGCCGGATCGCAAGACTATTGCATCAGCTGACATTCCTTCCATGCTTTTGTAAAGGCCATAGCACTTTTGCAAAAGTCCATAAAGCATGTCGTTACTGGTGCGATAGACGGTTTGCTCCCAAACTTCACGCTCAATAACCAATTGCTCAATGCTGGCATAGGCAGTTTTCATTGGTGTCTTAGCTTGCGCTTGGTCAATTGCAGCTGAGTCGTGTTTCACGACATTTGGTGTTTCATGCACAGCATCATTTGATGGTGCAGCAGTAGCAGCTTGAGCTGTGGGCAAACTAGAAGTTACGACAATGTTTTCCATGATTTTTCCTAAATAAAGAAAGTTAAAAAATACCTCAGCAGACTTGCTGGGGCCATCGCATCAACTTGTTTTGGTGTTTGTTGATGCGATGGCTGTATTGAAATCTCCGAAGGGGGTATAGGTCTTTATATAAAATGACCACGTGTGCACTTCATATAAGGTTTTTCTTTGATAAATCGCATGAAAAACAATCAAAGTATTGGTGAGATATACCGTCTCCAAAACGGACTGAGCAACGATGAACATGAGTTATTCCATGAATACTTATTGATCAGTCCCAGCTACCAACTTGCTCACAAAGTCATGAGTGGGCAGGCTGTGGATACCGCAGTTATTGATGGCGTCAGCAAATGGGATTCGGTACTTGAAACTTATGCAGTATGTGGCGATGTATTTTCAATGCCGTTCCTTCGGTGGTGGGAAACCATTGGACGCGGAGTCTTTTACACGCAGAAAGAAGACAGCACTTATACGATCAAAGGATCTTTGCGGTTGCTATCAAATAAAGTTCGTATAAAAACTTTAATGGAAGGTGTTGCTTTAGTGAATGACAAAGCACGGCTTGAAATAAAAAAAGGAAAACGTATTGAAAACTGGCGACTTGGCGTAGAAGTTAGTTTGAGAAGCAAATGGACTAAACAACTCAAGTCAAGTACCAAAAAAACCCATGACAACCTTGAAGCTAGAACCACTATGGGTATCTTGGTAAGTAAGAAAATCAAGGAAGCTTTATACATTGCAGAAAATGCTGCAAGGGGATCTTTTCCTTCAACCACACCCATTGACTCTGGACTTGAATTCAACTACTACGCTTTATATTACTTAGTAAAAGCCAATCTCATAAAGGATTTGAGTGAAAGGCTTGCAAGAAAGCGCAATGGACTCTACATACCAAAAACATACTTTGCCAGAAAGGTAAAGCCCAAGCTGGATAAAGCAAAAAAAATTCAGATTGAAGTTGAACGACAGATCAAGCTTCGTGCTGGCAAAGCTTGAGCATCATTTACCAGTCAAACCAACTCTACTGCGTTTCGTTTCATGTCATCGTGTACGTCAATGTATCGCTGCGTAACAGCAATTGAGCGGTGTCCTGCAAGGCTGGCTAGCACACGCACTCCAATGCCTTTGCTTGCCAGCGTAGTGATGAAGCTGCGGCGCATGGTGTGACTGCTGGCGCCTGAAATACCTGCCTTTTTAAACAGCCAGTAAAAGTGCTGCGTCATCACGTTGGCGGTAAATCCTCTGCGTCCCGCTGTGATGAACAATGGGTGCGCTGGGTTTTGAGGTTTACGCAGCTCCATGTACTGCAGCAATTCATCACGCAGCTTTTGGGGCAAGAATACCGTGCGAGGTTGGCGTCCTTTGGTTTGCTCTGCCGCTAATCGAATTTCTGCTTTGATAGTGCCGTTTGCATTCATGACATCGCTGACAGAAAGACTGGCGATTTCGGATACACGCATGCCTGACCACATGCCGGTGAGCAGCATCACGCGATTGCGCAGTGCAAAGCTGCGCTGTGCGATGTAATCCAAAACTTGATCAAGTTCTGCAGGGGTGAGTGTTTTTGCTTGTGCCATTTGTTTTTGCTCCTTTGTATAAATAAAAACGCATGTGCAAGTGTGTTTTCTTTTGCTCAAAAGAGCGACCTGAAACCCGATCAATTGGCGGGGCAAAAAACCTCAATGAAATCAACGCGGTTAAGAAAAGTGTACTTTTCTTATGTGCTGGTATTTATCCAAATTGCAGGGAATTTCGTGGGAAAAAGACGACAACACAGCTGCGACTGTTTAGAGCAGCGCAGCTGTGTTTGTTGGATTACCAGCACTGTGGGGTGCTGGCGCGGAAAGATCCGTGCTTGTAGGGCTGGAAATTGGTGGTTTACAGGGGGGTATATTCAATTCCCGTAACTGCAAGGCCAACTAAATTGACTTGATTTGTGTTGAAAACAGTATCTGCAGCAAGGTGAACTAACTCTCCACCAGACATCCCAGCATCTAGTAATTGTATGAACGGTGCTTTATCGGCGGCTGAAGCTACAGAACCTACGACATTTCTCCACAAGAGCGAAACAATGGCATCAGAAGTCGTTGCACCTGCTGCACCTAAAGCCAGCGTTCCTAAGTTGTCATACGACATACCTTTATCCAGAAGATCTAATCCAATGCCAACAAAATTCTTATTGGCGATAGCATCTTTTCCAAATACAGCAGCAATCAATTTGACTGCTATACCCGCATTGCCTGCCAAATCTAATGCCAATGAGGAATCTGTAAAAACAAGTCTCTCAACATTAACTAACGTGTCCGAGATTTTTGAACTAGTTAATGTGCTGTTTGTTTTTACTTCAAAAGTATTTGCACTTGTTCCTTTGATAGCAAAGTTCTTAATTGAACTGCTATAGATTGACTTGTCTATTCCTAATCCGCCATCAATGTGAGCAGATGAAGTACTGGCATTGTTGGCGTAAAAAGAATCATTGCCAGCCCAGGTTCGCATTAGCGTAGAGTGGTTTCTATCGCTCATGACAATATTCTTTTTAAAGTCTGTTGTTGGATTAAATGCGATTGGCATATTGACTAGAAAATTCTGATCTTGCCAAAGTGTTTTCGCAGTGTCATACCAATGCCCAGCGTTCACAATTGCCACGTAATTTACATCTCCATTAGGTTGTGGAACTGCAATAAATTTAGGGAAGAAAACATCTGGATTTGTAGAAAATCCTTGTTGCTGATATTGTGAATTTACAAAGCTTGTTGCTTGCTTGGCGAGATCTTGAAACTCATCGTGCAAGCCAACATGGAGTTGTCCAGATCCATCATTTAAAATCAAGTAGTTTGACTGTCGTTGAGTAGCATAAAAATTTTGAGACCCAAAAAAGAGTGTTTGAATTCCACTATTATCAATATCTAAAAATGTTGGGTTGTAATCAATTTGCTCTACGTTTAAACTCATTGTTGAATTTAGTCTTGCAGTTTCATCCTTAAAAGTACCATCACCATTGTTGATCAAGACTTGAAGGGCAGAAGGGAAATTGGTATTGGCAGAAGACCACATAGTCTCACCGGCAAGTACATCTAGATGGCCATCATTGTTTAGTTCAATTGCCCACAACTGAAAAGTATGAGTTAGACCTTTGCCACCAATATTTGCAGGGAAATCTTTGTATTCAGGTAATGTTGACAGATATGGAACGATAGTTTGAATAGGCTTGGAAACATTTACATCTTTGCCGTCAAATGGGTAAACCACAATATTCATTGCAGTCCAACTTTTCCCATTCCAGCCAGAAACAACATCACCCCTAATCATCTCTAGTTCACCGTTTGCACCAAACCGTCCTAGGGTGCCGCTAGCAACGCCATTAATATATTGTGTTGACTGGATTTTGAAGGCGCCGTTCTCGAACGTATAGATTGCGTTAGTGGTACCTCTACCTGCAATTGTGTCGTCCAGTGGATATGCTGTTGCTACTACAGTTGGCTTGCCATCAATAAACACTAGCATTGCTGAGTGATTGATTACGCTATCAGCGAGAGTGACCTTTTTGTATTTTCCACTGCCGTCTGACATGTACGCGATACTTGGTTTCAAAATGAAAGGCATTTCATTTTCTGCTGACATGAAGATGTCAGGCGTGCCGTCGGCATTGAAGTCTGTTACCAAGATTGATTGCGTGCCATTGATGTATGGGTCAGAGATAAGCTGTTCTGTGCCCATTTGGTAGCCGCCCAAATGATCTGGCAAAAGAATGGCTATCTTTACTTGTACAAAATTTCTTGGGTCGTTTGTAAAGCCTCCGCTTGCACCATTTCCAGAAAGTATGATTCCATACTCACCAGTTTTACCAATTGGCAATAGTGCTGATAGATTTTGGAGTAACCCTCCTGTGTTGTTCTTATTAAGAGTTGAGCCGTCCACGGGCACCCAAATTCCAGCCATAGACAATTTTGGATTTAGATTCATTGCAGACTTTCTTTGATTTTTCAGACTTTACTGACTATTATGCTTTTAATATTTACTTATTACCACTCAGTCAAGTCAGCATTGGTAGCAAGGAACTGCGGGGTTCGTCGTCCATTTCTGTTGACTTGACATGGTTTGGCTGCGATAGCCCATTTATCCTCAATGTTGAAATCTGGGTCGATGATCATGATTGCCAATTCTTTGCTTTCACAATCAAATGAGCAATAGCCAATTACCAAGGTCTTTTGCTTGGTGCTGCAGTCATACCTATTGATCCAACTGTACAGGGTGTGATTTTGGTTGGGCACACCATTGATGATTTCTATTTGGCTATTGGTTTTGGCAATATTGCACCAGTCGTCATAATTGAAGAGGTCAATCACATATTTCACTGTGGGTGATTTGAGATCGATAGACCCATTGAACAAGGCTCGACGAAACAAGCCCTTTCCGTATGTGGTGCCGTAGGTGGAATTCTCATAAAGCCTTACGGCAAGTTCTGTTTGATTTGTTGTCAGCATAATTTCTCCTGTGTTTGGTTGCTGGAGTTGCGCTGGTCGCTGAAGTCGCAGAGGCCAAAAAGGCGTCGCCTGTCTCGCGTTGCTCGTTGCAAGTCTGAGTTACTCATTTGTTCCCAAATCAGCAACTAGTAACTAGTGACAAGCAACTGCTTTTTACTTGCCACTCTTTAGTGACTCATCGCAACTCGCAAATATTTATC
>Ga0315905_10008422_pt1 | contig 10430 bp, 6 predicted proteins | sample LakEriMetagenome_5_FD_203522 | JGI IMG/M metagenome (GOLD analysis project Ga0315905, IMG submission 203522) | Freshwater fungal communities from buoy surface, Lake Erie, Ohio, United States - Buoy 4 MA121 | ecosystem: Environmental > Aquatic > Freshwater > Lake | place: USA: Lake Erie, Ohio... | reverse complement strand
CACGGGCACGATCACGGGCACGATCACGGGCACGATCACGGGCACGATCACGGGCACGATCACGGGCACGATCACGGGCACGATCACGGGCACTGAAATGCGTGATTGACTTGCCCCATTCAGCGGGCTGCCTTCCTCAATTGATCGATGCCTCTGCTTCCACTCTCCAGTTTTAGGGGACCCACACATGTTTGAGTCCATTGCCAATCGCTATCGAGACCGGTCTGTCTGGCTGGTCGGCCTGGGGGGAATTGGCTCGGCGATTCTGGACGCGGTCCAGCCTCTGGCAAAGTCCGTCGTGCTCGGGGATGCCGATGAAAAGCGACTGGCGGAGTGTTTGAACGCCGCGGTTCCAGCCACCAGTCTGACTGGCGCTGTCCTCGATGTGCGTTCTCCCGAGAGCGTCGCCACCTGGTTTCGTCAGGCCGAGGCGGTTGCTGGCCCCCCCGACTTTCTCTTCTACACAGCAGGCGTTTTGAACATCGAACCGTTTGGGCAAACCAATCCGGCACTGTGGCAGCGGGCGGTGGAAATCAATCTCAATGGTGCGCTCTACTGCCTGCTGGAAGCTCAATCGCGAATGATTCCCCAAAGAAGCGGCAGCATCCTGATGCTGGCCTCTATCTCGGGCACCAAGGCCCGCTCGGGGACCCGCGTGAATCCTGTCTACAACACGACCAAGGCTGGGTTGGTCGCATTGGTGAATGGGGCGGCGATGCAGTTGCGACGGCATGGGATTCGTGTCAATGCCCTCTCGCCCGGCCCAACCGCCACCGCGATGATGCAGGTGCAACCCCCCGAGGTCCATCAGGCCGTCGGCGAAATCATGCTCGATGGACGACAGAACTCAGCGCTTGAAGTCGCGCAGGTAGCGCTGTTTGTGGCGGCACATGGTCGTTTTACCGGCGAGGACATCCCTCTCGGCGGCGGTGCGGGTCTGGGGGGATGAATCCACCGGCTTCCGACCAAATGCCCAGCAAGCTGGCAATTCAGCCGGGGCTAACGCACCACGCAATCCAGGGTTTTGAATGACTCACTCGAGTCGTCCAGTCCGACCTACCCCTCGAACTAGACCTGAGAACAAGCGCCCTGATCCGCAGCAGCGTCGCCCCTCAATCGGAGCCACTCGAGATCGGATATCTCCGTCTGCTGGCCAGCAGGGGGCGCGGTGTCATACAGTCACAGACCAAGCGTCGGTCAGGTCGAACCTCGGTCGATCCCCCTCGAGATCAGCGGTTTGGCGGCCGCTGTTGGATTCCTCCCTCTCAGACAGGAGTCGATGCGATGGTTAACCAGTATCGGGTCGCGGTAGTGGGGGCCACGGGGCGAGGCGACTATGGGCATGGCCTCGACACGGTCTGGAAGGAAGTCCCGGAGACTTCCGTTGTGGCCGTCGCCGACGAGCACGAGGGAGGACGCGAGTCGGCGCGGAAGCGGCTGGAGGCCCCTGCCGCCTACGCCAGTTACCGCGAAATGATCGAGCGCGAGCGGCCCGACATTGTCGCAATCGGCCCGCGCTGGATCGACCAGCACTTCGAAATGGTCCACTACTGTGTCGAACGTGGCATCCACGTCTATATGGAGAAGCCATTCTGTCGCACCCTGGCTGAAGCCGACGCCTTGGTTCAGGCGTCCGAGGCGACCCATTCCCGAGTCGCAATCGCCCATCAGACCCGCTACTGCCCCATCATCCCCGTGGTGCAGAAACTGATCGCCGACGGGGTCCTCGGGGCAGTGCTCGAGATCCGGGCACGTGGCAAGGAAGACGCCCGCGGAGGAGCCGAGGACCTTTGGGTCCTGGGCAGCCACATGCTCAACCTGATGACCGCCTTCGCCGGCCAGGCCCAAAGTTGCGCTGCCCAGTTGTGGCAGGGCGGTCAGCCCGCCCGTCCCATGGATGTGGTGGACGGGCGTGAAGGGCTCGGTCCTCTGGTCGGAGACCACGTGCAGGCCAGTTATCAGTTCGAGGGGGGCATCTCAGGGTTCTTCGCCTCGCGAAAGGGGCAGGCGGCGAATCCATCTCGGTTCGCGCTCCAGATCTTTGGGTCCAAGGGAGTCATCGATTATCCCTCGGGCTACTTGCCTGCCGTTTCGTTGCTGACGGACGGCAGTTGGGCCCCGGGACGCAGTGGGCAGGCTTGGAAGAAGGTCACCTCGCAGGGCGTCGATCGCCCCGAAACGCTCCCGGGAGGCAATGCCCGGGGGAATGTGATCGCCGTCCAGGACCTGCTCGCCGCAATCCGCGAACATCGTCAGCCACTCTGCAGCATTTATGAGGCACGGCAGACGGTGGAGATGATCCTGGGGGTCTTCGAATCCCACCGTCGACAAGGACCCGTAAGGCTCCCACTTGCAACACGGCAACAGCATCCGCTCACCGACTGGAAGTGATTTGGAACACGGTGATCGTCTTTGATTTTCCGGCGAATCGAGTTGACAGCCCGCCATGGGCCTGAAAAACTGATATTCCTGCGGTTCGGCACAGCAGTCGGTCTCCCGACTCATGCGGACGGGTCCGAGCCCAGCGGGAGAGGCTCTGCTTCCAGGAATCTAATCCTGTCTGTGTTGGCAGAACCTTCGATTCGCGTTGAGTGATTTTTGAGCTGACTCGGACGAGCGGAAACATTCCGCGGTTCAGGTCGGTCCCTTCTTGGGGAATCTTGACATGCGTCGCATTCATCTGTGGGTGGGCGGATTGTTGTGGGCCGCGATTTTGAGCGGCTGCGGCGGGGGCGGCGACAGCAGTCAGCCCCAAGGCGGCGCTGCCGCAACCAATAGCCCCCCACCTGCGGCCGGTGCCCCTGGCGGGGCGCCCGGTGCGATGGCAGGGGGGCCGGGTGCGGGGGCTCCCAATCCCGGCCAGATGGCTGATATGGCCAAGATGATGGGGGGCGGCATGATGGGGCCCCCAGGGGGAGGGGGCCCTCCGGGTGCGGCAGCCGGTGGGGCCGCCGCGGCGGCAGCTCCCGACCTGTCGCTGATTTCGATGCTTCAGTACCTGCCTCCCACCCTCAATGACGCCTGTGGCTTCGATGTCAAGTCGGTGCTCGCCGACAAGGGGAATCTCAGCGGCCAACGCCTCATCCGCCAGTTCCAGCCAATCTTCAGCATGCTGGCCCGCGGCAACATCAAGGCCGAGCAGGTCGAATACATCTGGGCCGGTTGCAATCGCAAGACCGGCGACCTGATCATCGGCGTCCGCACGAGTGGCTCGACTGATGGCCTGCTCAAGGCCTTTCAGGCAGGGGAACCGCAAAAAGTCGGCAAGCACAAACTGTACATGTTGCCTAATCCGGTCGCCAAAAACGCGGTCGCAGTCCCCGAGGGGAAACTGCTGCTGTTGGGGCGGGCCGAGACCCTCACCGCAGCTCTCTCCGGCCCTCAGCCGGGGCCGGTCACCAAAGGCCTGAAGGCGATGGCCAACCCAACGGCCTTCTACTGGATTGCCGGGGACGCCGCGGGGGCCAAGAAACGCATGGAGGGAAGCGCATTTGCCCTGCTGGAAGACTACGCCGCAGAGGGGGCTCGGATGGATGGCTACGCCCTGGGAATCGGGGGAGCTGGCCTCGACGCCGCCGCGGCGGGTGGTGGAGGGGGCGGGGGCCCACCAGCGGGTGGTCCCCCTGGTGGATTTCCCGGTGGCGGGCCTCCCGGTGGCGGGCCTCCCGGTGGCGGGCCTCCCGGTGGCGGGCCTCCCGGTGGGCCCCCAGGCAGCAATCGTCCCCAGGGGGGAATGGCAGCGGGGGGAATGGCAGCCGGCATGGGAGGTCCTCCGGCGGGAATGATGCCTCAGCCGGGCGGCCCGCAATCGGGAGGCCAACCCGCCCAGAAAGCCGACCGCAGCCGGATCAATGCTGTGTTCGGTCTCTCGTTTCAGTCCGAGGGCCTTGCAACCACGGCTGAAGCTCGGTTGGGAGAACTCTTGAAGAAGTACGCCCCTCGTCAAGGGGGAGGCGGTCCCGGCGGAATGATGGGCCCCGGAGGTGGAGGAGCTCCAGGCGGCGGAGAGGCTGGTGGGGCTCCCGGAGCCGGAGGTGCCGCACCACCTCCGCCACCCCCGCCCCCGCCAGACCTCCGCGTTTCGCGGGAGATTCACTTGTTGGAAATCCCCGAATCCCTGGTTCCGCTTTCCATTCCCCTCAAAGTTTCCCGGGACGGTAAGCACTTCGCGCAGGCTGGGCGACCACAAGGCCCCCCTGGCGGCCCTCCCGGTGGGATGGGTCCGGGAGGCATGGGTCCGGGAGGCATGGGACCGGGAGGCATGGGACCTGGCGGAATGGGGCCAGGGGGTATGGGGCCGGGTGGCATGGGGCCGGGTGGAATGCCTGGCGGCATGCCTGGGGCTCCTGGTGGAGCTCAAGCCAACGCGGACAAACTGATTCACTGCGCTGTCAGACGCGATGCCGACGCGATTCGGCTGGGATTGTCGATTCCAAACCGTCCCGATTTGGGGGTGGTCTTCATCGACAAGGCGTTCAATGATGCCATTCAGGCGATGGGCGCCACTGCCGACTACTCGGGGTTGTATGAAGGGTCCCTGCTCACATTGCGCGGGGGCTACCAGGCCATGCAAACGTCGTCCAATGCTGGGCTGAAAGGTCTTCGTCGGCTGGATCCCGACATGCCCCTGTGGGTTGGCTTCAGCTGGATGTCCGAACTGCTTCCGCACCTCGGGTACTCCGATCTCTACAAGCAGTTTGACTTTGGCAAGCCTTGGGTCGAGCCCACCAATCTCGTCCATGCGTTCGAAGTTATCCCGGCGTTCGTCAATCCCGCCGATCCGAATGTGCAGTGGAATGGTCATCCCTACGATGGCGTGGGGCTGACCCACTTCGCCGGGATGGCTGGCCTCGAAGACAAGCGGACGGTGGTCGCCGCCGAGTTGCCCCGCACCGATCCGCGGGCGGGCATTTTCGGCTACGACGAGGTCGCCAAGCTGGCCGACATTACTGACGGACTCCCGCAGACAATCATGCTGATCGGCACAGGCAAGGCCTCGGCTCCGTGGATCCAGGGGGGCGGAGGAACGGTCCGCGGAGCGCGGGCTCCTTTCTTCGACGAATTCCACGGCTTTAGCTCGGCAGGGCTCCCTGCGAGAGGAGTCTTCGTGCTGATGGCCGACGGTTCGACCCGGGTGATCAATGCGGAAATCGACCCCAAGGTCTTCTCCGCACTCTGCACGATGCGGGGGGGAGAGCAGGTCGAGCTCCCCTCGGCCCCTCCGGCGGCGGCAGGCCAAACCGCTCAGGCGGGTGGCCAATAACCTCTTCGGGGCAAGTGCTCGCAGCGAGTTGGTTTGCCCCAACGACCGCCAAGTCTCAACAGTTTTCCCATCGAAGCCGTGTTTCGGGAACCAGACATGCGACCGCTGATTCACCTCGGATGCCTGTTGTTGATCTGCACCATCTGGTGTCAGAACGCCTGTGCCGACTTCCTCATCTACTACCCCGGGGGGAAACCTGGTGGTGGAGGCGGAGGGGGAGCCCCCGGTCGGCCGGGTCGGGGCATGATGGGAGGAGCGGTGGGAGCTCCCGGAGCACCCGGCATGGGGCCCGGTATGGGGGGAGGCGCGGCACCGCGCAAGGGGCGCGGCAGGATTGTTCTGCAGGGAAAGGTGACCTCGGGAAAGACGGTCATCTACGAACACCCAACCCTGAGGGACAAGCTCTATTTCAACCTGGAAGATGTGAAGATCATCAAGGCGAAGGGGTCGCGTGGAGAGTTTCAGAGCCAGCTCAGCAAGGCGGGTAAAGACCCCGACGAAATGATGAAGGCGGCGGTCTTCGCCCTCAAGAAAGGCTTGCTCCGCGACTTTTATGAGACCGTCGAACGGATTCTCAAGAGCCATCCCGAGCATGAAGCGGCCAAGAAGGTGATGGACCTGAAAGCCAGGATCGACACCCCTCTCCCAGACAATCCGGAGACCGAGAAGAAGATCCGTGCGGTCGTCAAACGCAAAAACATGCGGATCGAGAAGAGCAAGCATTACATCCTCCTGCACGATACCCCCGAGAAGCCGCTCGAGGGGCATTCTCAGAATCGGGCCCAGGAACGACTGGCGCTGCTCGAAAAGGTCTACGAGTCCTTCCTGCAGCTCTTCTCGGCGCAGGACATTGAGCTCAACATCCCGGAAGAACGGCTCATGGTGGTGCTGTTCAACAAGGAGGCCGATTATCTCGAGTACGCGACTGCGATCAGCCCCTCGCTCCGCAGTGCCTTGGGATTCTGGTCTCCCGCCAATAACGTGGCAATCTTCTACGATCAGGGTACGGGCGAAGACTACGCCGAACTGAACGAGATTCTCAAGTCGATGGAGGCTGACGCCGAGCAGGCGAAGAAGAACGCCATGAAAACCGGGGGTGGGGCTGCGACAGCCGATCTGGTCCGCCGCACCAAGACGCTCAAGCTGCTGGTCGCTGTTGACAAGGAAAACGCAGACATCAAGACCGTCAGTCATGAGTGCACCCACCAGATGGCCGGCAACACTGGATTGCTCCCCCGTCATGTGGATATCCCCCGGTGGGTCCACGAGGGGCTGGCCACCTACTTCGAAGCGCCCGGCGAAGCCACCTGGGCCGGGATTGGCGCGGTGAATGAACTGCGACTCGAGTGGTACAAGGGGCTGGAACCCGATCGCACTCACTCGAACATCAAGTTCATCGCCACCGACCAGATCTTCGATTTCGCCAAGAGTCATGGAGCTGTCGTTCATGGCTATGGTCAAGCCTGGGCCTTGACCCACTTTCTGATGGAGAACCATGTCGAGAAGTTCGTCGAGTACTATCGCATGCTGGGTGAGATGCCGGCCGCCACACCGCTCAATCCCGATCTTCTGAACGACCTCTTCGTCAAGGTCTTTGGTGACAACCTGAAGGACCTCGATGGCGAATGGAGAACCTTCATGCGGAGTCTCCAGACCGATCTCGAACGCCAGGCTCCCGAGGTCGCCGAGGAGGGTTGACCCGCATTCCCCAATCGTTCGGGCACAATTCCAAACCAGCCTCGTTGGCCGGTCCATGTGGCAACCCGTCGCCGCGACCTCGGTATGGGCATCACGGCTTCACGTGCCTCTCCCTCGGGCTAGCGCTCTGTTTGGTAGGTCAATTCACCGGGCCCCCTCCGGTTGCGACGTGGTCGGTGAATCCTGCTCTGCCCAGTCCCGCCTCCGAATCGGCGGGGTGGAAGTGGCCGAGGTTGGCAGCAGCCATCTGCCCAGCGAATGCAAATCCATTCTGCGTGGTCGGTCCCGCCGTCGCTCCCGCCAACTGTTCGCAACTCGCCACAACGATTGACCAGGTTGTAACCGGCGGGTTGAGTTGTTTCGCTGCCGCCATTCCCCCGCGCCCTGAGGCCGTGACCACCGGTGCGGTCGGCACACCGGGCAATCAGGCGACCGCCGATCTGGCCACGGAAAACTTCACGGACTCTGACGTTCCAGCCGCTCCTGTCGCGACCGAGGACTCGTCCCCGCGTGACGGGTCGGCAGAAGCCGCTGTCGGCGCCAACCCCGGTACCGCCGCCGACCACGCTCCTGCTGTGCCTCCCCAGGGACGTCGTCCCAATTCTCCGCCGCCAGCAGCCGAGGGCGAAGTTCCTGCTCCCCAATCGAAGGCCGATCGCAACTCCAGTGGGGCGCGTCCGGCGTCCAATCCGAATTCGCCAGCCCGCTCCTTTACAGAGCCTCTCGAGACCATCCGGTTTCTTGACTCCAAGGAAGTGGAACGGACCCAGCAGGGACGGGTTTTGACCGTGGCTCAGGATGGCGGGCTGCTCCTGCAGTCGCGCGACGGTCGACTCTGGACCATCGACGCGGCGCAACTCCTGCAGCGGGAATCGCACGCCGAAACCTTCCGCCCATGGTCGTTCGACGAGCTTTCCCGTGAATTGCGGAATCAGCTCGGCGATCGGTTCGAGATCGTCACCACCAGGCACTACGTCGTCGCCACCAGTGCGGGCAAGCCTTATGCCCAGTGGTGCGCAGCCCTGTTTGAGAGGCTGCTCGTCGCCTTCACCAACTACTGGAGGCAACGCGGACTGGAATTGACCGAGCCCGAGTTCCCCCTCATCGCCGTGGTGCTTCGCAACGAACGCGACTTCGCGAACTTCGCCTCCTCCGATGTCGGGCCTCAAGTCGCCTCCGCCAAGGGTTACTACTCCATCGAGCACAATCGCATCGTGCTCTACGACCTCACGGCGGGTGATCGGGCCCCCGCCGCAACCCCCGGCGAGATCGCCCGCCGGGTCGCCGCCTCTCCCTTCAACATTGCGACCGTAATTCATGAAGCGACCCATCAGATGGCCTTCAACAGCGGGCTCCACACCCGGCTCGCCGACAATCCCCTCTGGGTGACCGAGGGGATGGCGATGTACTTCGAGACTCCCGATCTCACCAGCCGGACCGGGTGGAAATCGGTAGGGCAGGTCAACGATCTTCGCCAGCGGCAATTCCTTGAGGCGCTCGCCCGGCGACGCGGTCCCGGTGCACTCCGCAAACTGCTCGAATCGGACCAGCGCTTCACAGATCCCGAGCAGTCGGGCGACGCCTATGCCGAGGCGTGGGCCCTGACATACTTTCTCGCCCGCACTCGCCCACGCGAGTATGTCGCCTATCTCAAGCGCCTGGGCGAAAAGCCCCGCCTGGTTTGGGATGAGCCCAAAGACCGCATCCAACTCTTCGCCGAGACCTTTGGGGACAATCTCGATCAGTTCGACGCCGACTTTGTGCGGTATCTGAAGAAACTGAAGTGAGGCCCGTCCCCACTGCCCCCGTCGTCACTGCCCCCGCCCCACGGTTCCCGTCCCCACCGTCCAGGCCCTCCGGGTCGCGTCCTCTCGACCCCGCGCCGCTGCGCCAGTCCGTGGCCCCACAACCGATCCCCAGGAATGGCCGTTTTACGCAGCCTCTCGCGGTCGCTGTGCTGGCAGTAACCGGTTGTCACTCGATCGGTTTCACTCGATTGCCTCCGCTCAGTCACGGATGCCCGACCGCCCCCCTTCCCAACCTGTGCCGCGAGTCATCCGTCGGTTTGGGAGGCGGTATCCCCTTTCGTTCACTCCGCATGCTTTTGGGAAGTCTTGCTTCTGAAGCTCTACTTCACTCGCTGCTGACAGGGTGAGCTTTTCACGACTCACTCGTTCACCACTTAGCTACGGCGATGGACCAGCCACCCCGGAATCTCGTTTCGGGCAGTGAACAGCGTCTTCCCCGCCGTGATGTACAGCGTCCTGCAGTCTGGCCCCCCAAAGGTCACATTGGTGATCACGTCCTCGACGATGGGCAGGCACCCGCGCAGGTCGCCCCGTGGACTCACAACATAAATCCCCGGGGGAACTTCATTGGTCTCGTGACCATGCCGCGGATGGGCGATCCCCGCCGCGATGTACAGGTTTCCCTCGACATCGACCGCCATCCCATCACCCCCGCGACCGGGGGCGAAATCAATGATCAGTCTCTGGCCGGAAGGCTCTCCCTCGTCATTCAGGTCGAAAGCCCAGATCTTGCGATTGCCACCGGCGATCGGGCAACTGTCGACGACATACAGCGTACGCTCGTCGGGTGACAATGCAATCCCATTCGGGCGTTGAATCGCCGGCTGCGTCAGCACCCGTGTCACCTCTCCCGAGGGATCGACCCGATACACCGACTCGTGCGTGAGCTCCATCTGCGTCCGATCGCCGTAACAGGGATCGGTGAAAAACAGCTGGCCGTTCGCCCGGGCCGCCACGTCATTCGGAGCGTTGTAGCGTCGCCCCTCATACCGTTCGGTGAGCACCGTCACCTTCCCGGTGGCCAGGTCGGTTCGCACCATCCGCCGGCGACCTCCAGGTCCAAACTCCGACCCCTCGCACGAAATCAGCCGGCCTTGGGCGTCAAACAGATTCCCATTCGTCCGACCGCTGTCTTCGCGGTACACGGTGGTCTGACCAGTGCTCGCATCCAGGCACAGAATCCGGTTGTTCCAGATGTCGGAGAAGAAGACCCGCCCGTCGGCATGTGCGGCGGGCCCTTCGAGAAACGCCACGCCGACCACCGGTTCCGCCCCGCCACTCCCCCGCTCCAACGTCTCCGCCTTCGGAACCGCGCGCCAGCGACTCATCGGTTGTCTCCTTCAATTCGGTTTGTTGCCTGCCGGCTGTTCCGCCAGTCTCTGGTTGCACCCAGTTGCGCAGTCGTTCACCCTGCCCAACTCGGCAGGATCTGCCAACTCCCCTCACGGGCACTCTGCAGTGCCGCCAGGTTGACCCGCAGGGTCTGCCATCCCTCCCGCAGGCTGCAGGCCACGTGGCCCCGCCCGTCGAGAGCATCCAGGAAGGCCTCGGCCTGAGCCCGGTACACGGCGTCCCGTTCCCGGGGGCCGAATTCCTGTTGCTGCCAGTCGGTTTGCGGGGCGGTCATCCACTTCAGTCGCTGGCCGTGCACCTCGCACTTC
>Ga0315905_10008421_pt1 | contig 10431 bp, 10 predicted proteins | sample LakEriMetagenome_5_FD_203522 | JGI IMG/M metagenome (GOLD analysis project Ga0315905, IMG submission 203522) | Freshwater fungal communities from buoy surface, Lake Erie, Ohio, United States - Buoy 4 MA121 | ecosystem: Environmental > Aquatic > Freshwater > Lake | place: USA: Lake Erie, Ohio... | reverse complement strand
AAGTAGTTTATTACCGCACATGACCACGCGCATACGCATGCGCATGCAGAGCATTCCAGACAGAGCATTCTAGGGGGTGTGTTTATTACTGCAGGACCTATTACAAAGTTAGGGGGGGTTGTCCTGTTGCCTGCGTCCATGATCATGTCGCGAAACATCCGCAGATGCGCCACTATTTCTGAAGGCTCTTGCCTTGTGACTTTGCGACCGTGAAGGGCCCTAAGTTGAAGTACACTGGCATGGGGACTCCGGGAACTTGCGAGGTTTGAGTATTGAGTATTGAGTTTCAAGTTGGAATTCTTGTGAAAATCTAATGGTTTTCCGTGGCCTCCCCCAGTTTTTTCCATTTGTTTTCTTAAGATTCGAAGATGGGCCGTATCTCCGGAGAACCTTCTCGATTCCTTCACCGTCTCTCCACGTGCCGTCTCGCGTGCTTAATTGGGGCGTGGGGCGGCGCCAGCGCGGCGCTGGCCCTGCGACAGCGATGCACGGGAACGGGGGCAAGCCGGCAGGGGAGGGCCCGCATCATCGCATCGTGTGCTTCCGATCGCGTGCTTCCCCTCCTTCGTCGCCCGCTCCTTCTAGAAATGGCAGGAGCGCACAGGCTGTGCGCAATCCTGCACGTGGGGCGTGCCGGCGGCGCCGGCGGGCATGCTCTGCAGGTGCGAGAGGGGGGCTAGTGCTGGGGCCATGTGTATTGGTTCTGGTGACCGTCGTTGCACTGGCGAAGTCTTCTCTGGGCGCTGCTGCACTGGGCGGTTTTGGGGCGCGGCACGCCAGCTTCACGCAAAACTCCTTTCCGTTCGCGCGGGGCAGCATCTCGGGCCCCGTCTCTGTTGCGCCGCACGAGTCGTGGGCGTGGCTTTGCGAGCATGGGCGCCTCGAGGAGCACGGCAGGGTGTTCGATGCTTCGTGGCATGGTGGCGCCGCGCATGCGTCTGAAAGCAACGGCCTTTTCACCTCGTTTGGGGGTGTGCGCCAAGCGCAAGCAGACGAGGCGCCTGGGACCCATCCGTTCGGCGCGGAGGACGAGCTGGCGGCATCCGAGCTTGAATCGGAGGTGCGGGACGCAGAACACGCTACATCGCCGGGAGGGCGCCTCCCGCCATCCGCGCAGTGGGACAAGGTCCCCGAACGCAATTCTCTTGCTCACATGAGGCTGCTGAACGAGTTGGATGGCCGCCTGCCGAGCGAAGCCCTGCACAGTCAGACTCTACACGAGGCTATCCCCCCGTCGCCACAGGAATCTTCACGCCTCGTACTTCAGCACGTACCCGTCGGCGAGCCGCCGTCGGACCCAGTCCCACAGGCACGCGCGCTCGCAGAACAGTATCCGTGGCCAGCAGCCGAGAATCACGAAAATGAGCAGCTTGATCTGATGACGCCCTTTGGCGCCCCGGCTGGATGCATGCAGGGGCACGCGAGTGAGGCGGCTGCAGCGCAGTTTCCTCCTCCGCTGCACTTGCCCGCATCATCCTGGGCTGGGAGCGGAGGCGAAATGGAGTGCGAGGGTACCCTGGAAGCCCCCGAACAGCGTGTTGTTGGCCATGTACGAGTTGCTGACGAAGAGCTGCGACCAGAGCAAATGCTGCTCCAGTGGGAAAAGCGCGAGCGAGGAGAAAGGAGAAAGAAAGAGTTGCCATATCAGCGCGTGGATGCTAATGTGCGCGACTTTGTCACCCGCGCGCGCTTTGCTGCGGGCCAGAGCGGCAATTCTAGCGCCAGCGCCGGCCTCCCTGGCCGTGTGGATGGTACTGCCTGTCAAGGGGTGCGTCGATCGGGCTATCACGAAGCACAAGGCAGGGGCACAAAGTCAGAAGACGATTTCGTTTGTCCTGGAAGTCCCGTGAGCAACATGTGGTCGCAGGATCCGTGTGGCTACTGGGTGCAGGAGGGCCTGTACGGGGGCGAAGAAGCATCCGGCGACCTGGATCTAGGGTCTTGGCCTGAGGCTACCGCTGGTCCCCCGCAACCTGATGCCCCGGGTGCCCCGCGATTCGCTCTCCGGAGGGACGCCAGTTCGTTGGACCTGTGGAGCGTCGTGGACGGCGAGGAGCGCGACCTATCTTCCCATCACTTTGAGCTCGAAGATATGGCCGCAGGATACCAGGGCACTGCTCGACAGGACGGAATGGTGGGCATTGGCGGTACTGGAGATGCTACAGGGCAGGGTCAGCAGTGGCGTGACCGCTTTGTTCCTCGCCCCTTGCAGCTCGAATTCGGGCGTGAGTTGCGCTGGTTTGCTTGGCAAGGGCGAGAGAGCGGCAGGAAAGCCCCTAAAATGGTGCAGCCAGACAGTGGAGAATCGAAGCTCGCTAAGACGTCGAGCCGCAAACAGAACGTGCACCACCTAACACAGCACGTGCCCCACCTGCTGTTGCCCCCCTTCCCCCTCCCACTGTCTCGCTCTCTCTCCTTCGGTGCCGTGCCAACGCTTCCTACGAGCTTGCGATTAAGAGCCTCCGCCACAGATCCCGGCGATGATGAAGAAATGGAGGATGCAGGCGATATCGTAGAAGAGCAGGGCGGCGAGGCTGAAGCAGTGCTTAACGCAGAGGGCATGCGCACTAACAACCAAAAAATTGCCAACGCGTCGAGGTCGAGGAGAGGAGGGTGCTATGTGAACAGAAAATCGCGTAGTGATATGTCTGGTTCTGTTTCTTCCGCTGCCTCCTGCGTGGAGCGACGAGCCTCAACTTCGCGCATCCTCTCGGTGCCTTCCATCTCGTCAGCGTCTGCGCCCGCACATGAGCACCCCTGGCAAGCGACTGGCGCGTCAACCAGCAACCCAGGTGGCCTGCGAGCGCCTCCAACCCCGTATGATTTGGCATGCGACATGCACAAGGCAGGCGCAGATAAAAATGAAATGGGCCTCGTTGAGTCCGACAGGGGCTTGCAGAAATTCGAGTGCAACAGGGTTGTGCAAAGCGCTTCCTCGGCGGGCGTGGCGCGGCTGGATGAGGTGCAGATCTTCAAGATCCGCGAGATGCTTCGAGAAATGCATCGGTGCTTCATGTCCATGCCTCGACCTCTCTTAGTGCATGATGCAGACTTGCATGGGGCCAGCAGACAGGGTGCCGAGAGCGGACCGCGGGGGGGGCACCGCGAGATGCACACTTGGCGGCTGGTCATGTACGACGCGATGATGCACGCGCAGAGTCTAGTTGCAGCAGCAGGACATGCAACTGTCAACGACGGGATCGCAATTCTCGACCGCATGGCAGCCGCAGGAGTGCCTCCGACGAGGCATACTTACAACAAATGCCTTGCGGTAGTAGCAGGCGCAGCGAGCCATGGGCAAGGCAACGGAACGCATGCTGCCGACGTCTTCGTGCGCATGACTCAAGCCGGGATCGAGCCTGATAAGGAAACGTATTGGGAGTGGCTGTCGGTGCTGGGAAGCGCCATTTACCACGGGCAGGCCACCATGCAGGAGGTCTATTGGGCATTACGGGATTTGAACAAGCGTTCCGCATGCGCCAGCACTGCGGGAGATAACGATTCAATCATGTGCAAAGCACCTCATGACGCGACACATGCGCAAGGAGCCTTGGTGCACGAAGACGTCAAGTGTCTGCAGCTGTGCCTGCGCGCCGCTGTGGGCGGCGCACGTCGAGGGCTGGCTGGCAAGGCAGACGTGGAGTGGGTCCTGCGGCGAATGCGATCGCTACAGCTCGAGGCCGACCACGACACCTGGGTCCTCGCCATGCAAGTGCTCGTCAATGCTGCGCTCCGTGGAGATGCCTCTGTGGTGAGAATGTGCTAGACCTTTTCCTAGGACATTAGGTTTGGGGAGCCATCGGGTTGCGTGGCTGTTTGATGTGTTGGGATGTGTGCGTGCCTGCTTGGCAGCTTGTGTATCTTGCACCTTGTCTCATATTGCCCTTTGTCTCCACTCATATTGCGCTTTGGCACCTTGTCTCATATTGCCCTTTGTCTCCTCTGGCAAGCACGTGCCGAAGCGCGTGTGCATCTGTCAGCGCTTTGCGCCTCGATGAGGCACATGCTCGAGTGTTCGAAGACGGTGCAAGCGCATAGGTCCCTGAAATGCGTGCAATGCTAACGGGAGAAAGCTTGCAGGCCGACGCAGAGCAGGTCCTCGAACGCGCCGAGGCCGCAGGGCACTGGGCTTCCCCTGCACTCCACTGCGCCTTCTTCCAAGCTGCCGCAGCTGCTGCACAGAGTCGCAAGCAGAACCATGCCCTCGACGCGCGAGAGCGCGTGCTGGCGCGGCTGGAGCGATTAGAAGCCCTGTGTCGAAGCGAAGCCCTGTGTCGAAGCGCCCACGTGGCCTCTGACCCCGCCCAGCCTCTCTCACATCCACAGCAGTCGCTCACGTCCCTCGCACAAACCGTTCGTGCATATGTGGAAAATGGGTTTACTGTCTCGCCTCTTGGCTCGAGCGCTGCGGCGCGCGCCGTCAAGGCCCGCGCACAGACACGAGCCTCGTCCTACTCGCGTGCTGGTGCCAGAGGCGCACCATGCAACACCTTGCTGGCGCCTTCTCCTGGTCCACACCTTGTGTTAGCAGCGGCAGGAGGCGGCAGCAAACTCACAAGTGGAAGACGAGGCGGCGTTCTTGGTGGCGGAGGAGTGGCGGGTACAAGGTCGCGCAAAAAGGGCTCAGTCGCTGTTGCTGCTAGAACAAGAAAGACTGACAGCTGATTTTGCTCAACACTTCCACCAACGACGTTCACCGAGAAATACGTTGTCCGCATGTCCCAGAGAAAGAGAGGTTTTGCGATTTATCATTACATTTTACTCTGATCGATTTATTATTACATTCAATTATGTCTGTGCGAGCTCGTGCGGATCAATTACGTATTGATGGAGAAATACGTCAAATGTGCGGGCATATGTCCAATGTGCGAGCATATTTCATATGTGCGGGCATATGTCAAATGTGCGGGCATATGTCAAATGTGCGGGCATAAGCCTGGTGAGTGTAGTGCTGTCTATGGTTCAGGGTTGGATTGACAAAGTAGCGGGCTGATCTGCTGGAGACTCGAGCCCAACATCAAGAGGGCATGGCGGGAAATGTAGCTCGACCGATGCGCCCTGATGGGGCGCTAAAGAGGCAAAGGGCCACAAGTCTCGTTCCTGTTTCCCGTTCCAGAGCAGGCCGCATGTATCGTGAGTTGTATTCGGAATCACCTGTCTACGAGTGAGATTAAATTGGCACAAAGCTTGGCACAAAGCTTGGCACAAAGCTTGGCATCTCATCGCCCTTTAGCATGCTCAAACATAACATTAAAAAAGCGACCTTAATGCCTGCATGGAGGAGACCGCGCATTTTGCCGTTCTTGAACATGACCACCTCAGCATCCTTGGGTTTAGTGTTGAGCGCTTCTGGGCTCAAGGGATCCACTCCTTGTATCGCCCGTTTTACCAGGAACCCTATTGCATTCGCATATGAGTGTAAGCGCTTGACGGTTGCGTGTTTATGCATGGATGAAATGCATTTATTCTCACTTTTTGGTTGTGTTTCCTCTTCCCTCGTTCACTTACTCCCTCCCTCCCTTCCTCTCCGCCTGCTACCTTCAACCATCCTCTTTCTCTCTTCTCTCTAGCTGCCTTCCTTCCTTGTCTGGCCGGTGTGCGTGCACCTGTATACTTACATGTGATGTGTACTGTGCGTGTGCGGGCACATGAGAAAGTGTTTGCGTACCAATACGGTCACCGTTGCCAAATCCCGGCAGAGGCTTCGGATGCCCTGTCGGCGCTTGCTGAGTACCGTACCTGCACACACGCACACACGTGCAGCGAGCAGGGCGGGGAAAGGCTTACTTTTACGCACCAACCAATATGCAAGCACGTATGCATGACACACACAGAGACATACACACACACGCGCGCGCGCACACACACACACACACACACACCCCACAATAGTGACACCATCCATGGCAGTTTCCTTGCTCCACTCCACACGTGCCTGTGCTGAAGTTGTCAACTGCTCCAAACAGGTATATGCATCGTCAATTCTCCATACACCTCCATACACCTCCTCACACACATCATACTGAAACCGACTTGCGCCTACCTACACGTGCTATATGAGCATACGGTGCCGGCGCATGTTAGCGGGATTCCTCCTGACTGCAGGTAGTAACCACACACACACACACACACACACACACACACACAGTTGCGTAGCAATCCGTGTATGCAAACGCATAAGAACTTAAACGTAGACCACAGACCTGCGCGTGTTTAGCTGCAAAACTGTCATGCAGTGCCCAGACCCCTTTGCGGGTGGCAGAATCCCACTCCCATGCGCCATCCCACGTGATGAATGTGTCTCCGCACAAACCGACGTAGAAGCTGCCCTGTAAATCATCATTTCACGGTTATGTTTGCATCATAAAAGCCTTTTATGATCATTTCTTTGGGAGTTTGCAGCGCGTGACATGCATATCGTTGTGCGTGGCATCATGTTGACAACCTGCAGGCTCGCGCCAAAATTGCGTCCTGGAATGCGAACTGAAACTTCAAAGTATGAGTCCTCATACAAGGGAAGCTTCTGCGATGCGCGAAGAGACAATGGCCGTGCCACCAATAGTTGTGAATCAGGAAGCAATAACGGATTTTCGACCTGTTCAGTAGTTTCAGAAGATTAGTTCGGGACTATGTGAGAGTGAATGTGCAAACTGCACTGGTAGATGCGCTGCGCTCATGAAGCAACAGACCTTAAGGTCTAGGCTTTCGAGGTGTGCCTGCATCTTGCCCTCGCGCAGCACGAAGCCGAGCGCTGTAAAATCTTGCGACCACGGCGTTGAAAATCGTTGCACACCTGAATTGTTTCAATGTTTAGGGCCTTGTGCTGAAAGTGTGTGCAAACCATCTCGGGAGCAATCCAGATTCAAAAGCAAGTACCCGCGGTAGCAGCTCGTGAATCGACGGGCTTTGTGACAGGCAGCGGACGAAAGCTTATGCTCGCGGTAGAGTTCGGATGAAAGAGAGTGCAGAATGGGAAAAGTTCCTCCTTGTACGGAAGATTGCGGAAGGCTGGAAAAAAAGTACCAGCGGGGTGCTATTGGTCAACTAGAATACGACCAAGAAACAACTCCCCCGAAGGCATCAGGTACCTGGCAGCTCGTCCAAGGGCTGTTGATTACGGTAAAACCACATTTTGCCTTCATCCATATCGATATACATGCCGATTGAGTCACCTGTGCCAGAGCATTCATCACAGGCAATCGGATTAGGATAAAGGCCTATGGGCGCCGCATTAGGACACCGGCCTACGGGCGCAGCGCACTCAATTCCCCAACCGAGGCGCAATCCGCCTCTGCTGGGGTCACGCCCACGGCCCTTATTACCCTCGAGGATAGTACGGTAGCAGGGTGCAGGGTTTAGCATGTAGTGAGCAAAGGCGCAGGGTTGCACGGCGCAGGGTCGGCAGAGGTGCAGGGCGGCAAGGTCGGGGGCAGCTGGGACAGTCGGGGGTGCGGGGCGGCAGCTATTTTGAAGACTCGAACCTGAGCCATAAGATGTACCCGGAGCCCATTCTGCGCCAGATTCACATCCGAGACCGTACAACTCTGCATGCGTTCTACTACTCGTCCGGACGTGGTTGTTAGGTGATGAGACATGCATAACGAATAGCATAGCGACGCAAATTTGATGCAAACATTTCGCTGCGACCGTCAGAGAGGAGACAATGTGAGGGTTGTGCGCAAGCGCTCGCTTGCATTTGGACAGACCTGTCCTTTTTGTTTGAATGTTCCTCACTGGAAGTTTCCGAGCGGAGTGCCCAAGAGCTGTGCATACATCGTACACGCATGTGAGTATTGCACGTGCATGTACCAACAAACATATATTACATTCTGATATTCACGTTCATACAAAGCATGAGAATATGAACGCATGCACACATACACAGAGAGACAGACACAGACACACACAACACGCACATACACACAAACACACAGATACACACACACACCATGAGGCGCGATGATCTTCCCACCAGGTGCCATCCCATATATCAACCTCGCCCGTGCACACGCCCACAAAATAAAAGCCATTCAAAGGCTGCACAGGGGACGATGGTGTCAGAGAGGCAGGGCAAAGAAAATTTTGACAAACACCCTTGCATAAAATGTGACGGAAAAGGTCAGCAAAAAATGTGACAGTCACAATGTCCATCACACTGTCTGTCATGACGTTCACAAAACAAAAGGGGGGATAAATTCGGCGAATCAAGGCGAGTTCATCTGTAAACAGGCAATATGACGAGGAGTTTTTTATGACCAAGGATTTTTTTTGAGGCACATCATTTCTCTCGCCGCGCATCTCGCTCTCTTGCAGACACCACACCTGCCCATCGGCCCTGCCGTAGCGCTTGAGAGTGATTTCAAAGTAACAATGTCCCTGTAACGGAAGCGGTGCCACAGCCCGCACGGAACCAACCTGATCACCAACTCACTCAGTATGCCCATAATTGTGCGCGCGAAAGAGCGTGCATGCTTGAGACATAGATGCCTCTCAAATATAGGCAGAAAGACCGCACTATATCAAACCCGAATGCAGTATCCCTATGGTCTTCGATTGCCATTCTGACCTGCCAAAAGTCCGTGCGTTTGGCTGAAGTCATCGCACGATCAATGTTGACACCGACTGCAACGTGTTGATGTGACCACAGCAGCCTCGAATTTCCCAAAACCTGTCACTCGACACATGTTCAGAGCGGTGTACTTACGCTGCAAGCGCATTGCAGCAGCAACGCAGTGCTCGCTGCAAATGTTCCGATGAATCTTGAGAAAAGAGGTCCAAGGATGGGTTTTCTACTCGCCCTCTCTCCTCTCCTTTGATTGCCTCCGCATACAATTCGCACTCTTGCTTCCGTATCTTACCCTGGTCATGAGCTTGAACGCAGCCGAACCGCGTTTAGGTACAGCCATGACTTTCAAAAACTCTGAAAACTCGATGGTCCCGTCGTTATTTTGATCGAGCTCTTTGACGATCTCTTCCATCTGATGTTCCGTAGGTTTCATGCCCAACGAGTGCAGCAAGTCTTCCAGCTGGGAGACGTGTATGCTCGAGCATTATTAATCATGCTGCATACTAGACGCCGGTAGACAGCGCCGGCCAGCTGCAAGTGACGCGGCGAAGGGGATGCCGGCGACACATGGCATAATGTCACACGCAGAAATGACGCAGATGAGAGAGAGAGATCACAGCACGCTCGAACTCAGATCTCATGTGCTGGAATGCAGACGGCACGTGCAGGCAAAATATTGACACTAGGCTATCAACAGGGGGTGCAAAAGACGCACAGGACATTCCGTGTACAGAGATACGCACTGTGAACAATACCTCTTGGGTTTCTATCTCCCCTCCGCCGTCACGATCGAAGAGCTCAAAGGTGTTTTTCAAGAGCATAAATTGTTGCTCCGGCATGTGCACATTCTAGAAGAGCACGAACGAGAGAGAGAGAGAGAGAGAGAGAGAGAGACGCACGCACGTACGCATACACGCACGCACGCACACAGAGAATGCATGTAAGCATTTTAGCATGCAGAGTCAGCCGAGAGCGGACAGATCCGTGGGTATTCGCGAGGACACAACCAAGCGCGCAACGCTTCTCAACTCTTTCCCCAACTACCCCTCTCCAGGGCACCCACCTGGATTCCGAAGGCGGCGAGGTTGATGAAACCCTTTTTCGCGGGCGGGACCTGGATGCCCTTGCCCTTGCCGGGCTCAAACTTGACTTCGTTCGCATTCGCCGCGTCCCCTTCCCCTTCTTCCATTGGCGCCGGTCCAGGCCACCGGGCGCCACGAACTGGACACGTTAATTATTGGACTCTCCATTGGAGTCCAAATGCAAAACCGGCGGCAGAGGCCCCGTAACCCGCAACAGGGTTCCGGACAGGGAGGAGAAGGGGAAACCTATCAATGACGCCCGACATGGCCGTTGTCACCCCCTTGAATAACTTTCTGGGTCCTGAGGGTGACACCGTTACCGTGGATGAACAATTACTGAATACTGAATACTGAATACTGCTTGAGTACGAAAAATTGTTCACCACGGAGCTCCGCGCCCAGACATCCTGCCGCCATGACGTCAACTGCTAATCCTCCCGATCCCATACCATGTGCACTGGACGCGGTCTTACTGCCTGCCGGAGTCGCGCGCGCACGGCTGCCATATGCAGAAAACCCTGTTTCCAGGGGCCTACTGGGTACACGCGAGGACGTGTGTGCTCGAACCGTGCCTGCATGCGGGGTGCGCAAGTGCGGCGTGGGTGCGCGGCGGGAGTCGGGGCAACGACATGGGTGCGGGGAGGCGGTGCCTGTCGCCGCGGATGATCGGCATCCGTTGGTAGGGTCCCCCTCGCAGCTGAGCAGGCACGTGATCGCTGAGTGCGGGTGGGATCATGGGGGGCTGGGTGATGTGGTGTCTTCCATCAGTGCGGGGTCGGTCAT
>Ga0315905_10008419_pt1 | contig 10432 bp, 9 predicted proteins | sample LakEriMetagenome_5_FD_203522 | JGI IMG/M metagenome (GOLD analysis project Ga0315905, IMG submission 203522) | Freshwater fungal communities from buoy surface, Lake Erie, Ohio, United States - Buoy 4 MA121 | ecosystem: Environmental > Aquatic > Freshwater > Lake | place: USA: Lake Erie, Ohio... | reverse complement strand
GCGGGAGAGAAAACTCATGTTGGTCGGAGTGTCGGTTGGGCCGCGTGTTTTAGGGGGGCGGCAGGCGGCATGGCAAGGAAAAGATAAGAATCGACAACAAACGCAGAGTTTCGTACGTTTTTTGAGGCAGCCCGACAATTCCGCCTGGCTCCAAACATACCAAACATACTCAATCGATGAAAACTCTGCTCTCTATCATTGCCCTCTCCTTCGCATCCGCCGGTCTGGCTGCTGCGGCTGACAAATGCCCCATCAGCGGCAAGCCTGCTGACTCCAGCATCACCAGCAAAGGCAAAGACGGCAAAACCGTGGCCTTCTGCTGCAACAACTGCAAAGCCAAGTTCGACGCCAAGAACAAGTAAACGGCCACGCGCTGAATTCCTCAGCGTTTGAAAGGCGGAACCGGGAAACCGGTTCCGCTTTTTTCATCGCTTTTTGCCAGAGCGCTCCTGGAGAAACTTCTGGAAACCGATTTTCACAAATTCCGGGTCACGGGCGCGGATCATGGCGTCATCCAAAGTAATGAAGCCGTAACTGGCCAGATGCATGAGGCTGTCATCAATGGTGTGCATGCCGTCGATGCCGCCGATCTGGATGAGGTTCCCGAGCTGCGACAAACGGCGTGAGCGGATGCTGGAAGCGATGCCCTGGTTGACCACCATGATCTCAGAGGCCATCACGCGGCCTGGCTGGTCATGGCGGGCGATGAGCGACTGGCAGATCACCCCTTTGAGCGAACTGGCGAGCTGCGAGGCCACGAAATCTTGCTGCTCTTCTGGGAATGCGTCGAGGATGCGCAACACGGTGCTGGGCGCGTCATGCGTGTGCAGGGTGCTGATGACGAGATGGCCCGTTTCCGCTGCGGTGAGCGCGGTGCGCATGGTCTCCAGGTCGCGCAGCTCACTGACGACGATGACATCTGCGTCCTGGCGCAGGGCGCTCTTGATGGCGGAGGTAAAGTTGTGGGTATCCGCGCCGACTTGGCGTTGGCGCACGAGGCTTTTCTGGTGGGAGAACAAATACTCGATTGGGTCTTCGATGCTGACGATGTTCACCTGCCGGGTGCGGGTGATGTGCTGCGTTAGCGAGGCCAGGGTGGTCGTCTTGCCGCTGTTGCTGGTGCCGGTGACGAGGATCAGCCCGTCACGCAGCTCACTGAAGCCCTCGACCGCCGGGCCATGGCCCAGATCGCGCAGTTCCGGGATCTGCGCCGGGATGTAGCGGAAGGAGGCCTCAATGCGGCCCATCACATAGCAGGCATTGCCACGGAAACGACCGAGGTTCTCTACCTGGATGGCGAAGTCGAGCTCCCATTTCTGCTCCAGTTCCGCACGCTGGTTTTCTTTCAGCACGCCGAAGATCAGCTCGCGCAGGTCGATGATTTCCAAAACCTCATCGGTGACGGCTGTGAGCACGCCGTTGATGCGGCCCATCGGCGGTGAGTTCGCGCTGATGTGCAGGTCGGAGCCGCCACGCTCGATGACCATGAAGAGATATTCGATAAGATCGTGGTTACGCATGGCTGGGGAAGGCGGTGGTTGGCAGTTGTTGGCAGTGGTTGGCGGTGGTTTTCACAAAGGGAAGGCTGTTTCGGATGGGCAACCATGGCAAACAATCGTCAACTACCGCAAACTCCTCAGGAGATGCCCCGCGCCGCGCGGCGGAACTCGGCCTCGTTGCCAGCGGCGGCGATGGCGGTCGCCTCGTCGATGACACCGGCGCCAAAGGCGGCCACGATGGACTGGAGGAAGGTGCGGCAGTTGGGGTCACCGGCGCGGGTCATGTATTCCGCGATGTCGGAGACGGCGCGCCGTGCGATCCAGTCGCGCACCGCACCGCCGTTTTGCAGATGCTCCACCATCAGGGTGAGCCTGCCGGTCAGATCCGGCACCAGTTTCTGGCACAGCACACCGAGGAGCTGGTGGGAGAGTAGATGCAGGCCGATGCCGACTTGGTCAGCGGGGAACAAGTTCACAAAGCGCTCCATCGTGTCTGCCACGGTAGCGGAGTGCATGGAGGCGATGACGAGATGCCCCGTCTCGCAGGCTTGCAGCGCGGTGAAGGCAGTGTCGTGGTCGCGAATTTCCCCCACGAAGATCACATCCGGCGCTTGGCGCATGGCGGCGCGTAGGCCGCGGGTGAAGCTCGGCGTGTCGCGGCCCACCTCGCGCTGCGTGAACATGCTGCGGTTGTTGGTGAAGATGTACTCCACCGGATCTTCGATCGTCACGATGTGGCGGGCCACATTTGTGTTCATCCAGTGCAGCAGCCCGGCCAGCGTGGTGGATTTTCCCTGGCCGGTGGAGCCCGTGACCAGCACCATGCCGTGCTCCTGCTGGCCCCAGCGCGTCAGCAGCCACTCGGGCGCACCCAGCGCACCCAGAGACGGCATGTCCGTGCGGATGCGCCGCAGCGTGGCGGCCAGTCTGCCCAGCACCTTGTGCAAATTCACCCGGAAGCGGATGCCGGAGCGCGAGATCATGCCCGTGTCCACATCCATGTCTTTCAGCGTGTCCCCGCCGCAGATCTGCCAGAGGCCAGCCATGTTCGGCAGTAGCAGGGGTTCGTCGCCAAAGATCATGAGCTGCTCGTTGATCTTCATTCGCGGCACCTCGCCTTCTTGGAGGAAAATGTCGCTCGCCTGATGCTCTTCGGCGGCTTGCAGGATGTCATCTACGGAAATGGCCATGGCAGAAAACGCTAGCGGTGGCTTGCCTGCGGCTCAACCCCGTAGTGCGTTTTTCGTTACTCGACATCTGGCTGCGCGGGTCAAGCAGTCGTCAAAGAGTCAAGCAGTGGTCAAGTGTCGTGCCGTGACCTGCTTGACCTCTCCACCCCTCACGCACCCGCCAATAGCCCCCCGCAATACCACAGCATGCGCGGCAGATGAAACGGCCCCTTCCACAGGTTTCCCTTCAAAGTGACCGAGGGCGTGCCGTCGCGGTGCAGATAGCCGAACCACTCGCCGTGTTGCGGGTCCGGGAAGTGCGCGAAGCTCCAGTCATGCACCTGCTGGTGCCACTGCGCATATTTGGCGTCTCCGGTGATGTGCCAGGCCAGCAGCGTGGCGATGATGGCCTCATTGTGCGGCCACCAGAATTTCATGTCATGCCAGTATTCCTGCACCGGTTTGTGGAAGACATCGCGGAAGTAGAAAAGGCCGCCGTACTCCGTGTCCCAGCCGCGCTGCCACATGCCGTCGAGGATCGCCAGGCCGAGCTTGAGGTAGCTCTTCTCACCCCGCCAGCGGCCCTCATGTAGGATGAACCACGCGCACTCCAGCGCATGGCCCGGATTCAGCGTCCTTCCGTCGAAATGGTCGATGATTGACCCGTCGGGCGAAACGATCTCCATCAGCACCCCGAGGTCCGGTTTGAAAAAGAACTGCTGAATCTCCAGGATGAAACGATCCACCCATTCTGAGCAGCTGTGACCGGAAATCTTCCCGTCACCCAGGTTCACGCGCAGCTCCTGCGCCGTCGCGATGCCGATCATGAGGGCGCCGATGCCCATCATCGGTCGCGTGTTCGGCTCGATCTTCGGCTGCATCAGGCCTTTCTCAAACGAGTGCTTCAAATACGTCGCGAAGTCCTTCCGCGCCCGTTCCGCATAGCTTTCGTCGCCCGTCGCCTTCGCATAAGCCGCATGCGCGATGGCGGAAAACGCCTCGCTGAACACATAGCGCCGCATACGCAGCGGCTTACCCTCCCGTGTCACGCTGAAGAAGAGCTTCCCATCCGTCGCATAGCCGTGCCGCTGGAGGAACGCCAGGCACGATCCCGCCGCGTCCAGCCAGTCGCTGCGCTGTTCCACGGTGTTGTACAGCGTGGCGAAGGTCCAAGCCGCTCGTCCTTGGAACCAAAGGCTCTTGTCCGTGTCCAGAATCGACCCATCTCGATCCAATGAGGTGATGATGCCGTCAAACTCACGGTCCATGCCATGTTTCAGCCAGAACGGCATCACATCGTGGAGCAACGTGTCGCGGTAGAGCTTCCGCAGCTCCTTGCGATACCCTGGGTCGGTCAGATCGTGGTTCATCGCCAGACTTTTGAACCACTCATGCTCACTAATCCAACACGGATGGATCTGATTCCGTCATCAGTGTGTGATGAGTGGTTTAAAAATCTGAATCCGCCATGCGTGCAGGCACAGCGGCTCATTACCCACGGCGTGGGTTGACGTCTCGCCGATCTCGCCATCGGCCAGATAGGCGGCGTCACCGATGATCGCCTTGCCTTGATCAACGGGCGGTGCCGCTGGCTGAAGTTCCGCCAGGTGAGTGAATCAAAATTACTGGCGCACTTCCTTGATGTGCTTGTGCGGCGCGGCGTCAAACGTGGCCTTGCTGGCAGCGTCGGCAAAAGCGACTTGGCGTGAGTAGCTGACGGTGATGGATGGGTCGGCCTTTTTCTTGCTCAGCGGGCACTGGCCAGCGACGGCGCTCAAGATGTTCACGAGGTAGGCCTTGGGCGCGGCAGTGAACTGGGCTTTGCAGCGGTTGCAGCAGACGGCGACGGTTTTGCTGTAGTTGCTGGTGATCGCTGGGCTGGCAGGCTTGCCAGAGATCGGGCAGACGGTATTCAGCGGCTCGGCAGCGTTCGTGATGCCAGCGAGCAGGGCGCAGGCGGTGAGGAAGGTGAGGATGTGTTTCATGATGGGCTGTGTGAAGACGACAGAAACTGGATACGAATTCACCCTCAGACCTGCAACCAAAATTTTCCCACCACTCAGGGCCGGCAGGCACACGAAACCAAGTGAGCGAGCTTGGAAGTGCGCTCTATTTTTTCGGCTGATACTTCGGATAGCGTTGCTGGAGCTGCTTGAGCATCTGTTTGGCCTGGGCCTCGTCACCTGACTTTTGCAGGGCTTGGGAGGCTTTGAACAGTGCATCAGGCGTGACATCGGGATCTTCGTAGAACTGGCTGGGCACGGCGTATTTCGCGGCTCCGGCCTTCCACTTCTCCACGGCGGCTTCCTGCTGGCCCTGGGCGGCGAATTTGTCGCCTTGGGCAGAGAAAATGTCGCCTTCGAGGATGAGCAGCTCGGCCTGGAGCTTGCCGTCTTTGACCACTTGCAGGGCTTCTTGGGCCACTTTGTCGGCCTCGTCGAAGCTGCCCTTGCCAAGGAGGGCGCGGCCTTTGGTGAGCTGGGCGCGTGCGGTAGCAGCCGCGTCGGGGTTGGATTTGAGGAAGTTGTCGGTGGCCTGGATGCTAGCGTCAAATTGGGCGTTCTGAAGCTGCGCCATGCCGAGGTAGTTCCACACGACCGGCTCGGTATTTTCCGGGGCCTGCGGTGTGACGGCGAGCTCAAGGAAGCGTGCGGTGCGCTTGAAGTCTTCACCACTGTAGAGTTTGAGGCCGAGCCATTTCAGAATGTTTGGAGGCACTTGTCCACCTGACTTGGCCGCAAGGTAGCTGTCGATGGTCTTGGCGAGGTCGTTGGCATTCTGCCGAGCGTAATCGCACAGGATGATGAGCTGGCTGGATTTTTCGAGGTAGTCGCGGCTGTCGATCTCGATCGCACGCCGCAGGGCAGGGACGGCCTTGTCGTAGAGCTTCTGGTCGAAGTTTCCGCGTCCGATACCGTAGTAGGCCTGTGCGGAGGCGGTGGTGGTGGGGTACTTCTTTAGCAGCGTCTCAAAGGCAGTGACGGTGGCCTTCGGGTCTTTCTGTTCCATGGCGATGAAGCCGAGATGGAGCCAGGCCATCTCGCAGGCATCGGATTTGGGAAATTCCTTCGTCACATGCTCGAAGTCGGCCTTGGCCTTTGGCAGATCGCGGGCGTCGCGTTGGGCCAGACCTCGGCGGGCATAGGCCTTGGGGAGGAGTTCATGCTGAGGGGATCCTTCGATGAAGCGGGTGAAAGCGGCCACGGCCTCCTGCTGGCGTCCAGCCTCGGCCTGCGCCCAGCCCATGTTAAAAAGCGTGCCTGGACGCAGCTTTTCTGGCAGTTTGTCGATGTTGACGTCGGTGTAGCTGACCACGGCCTGAGTGTAGTCGGCTTTGTTAAAGTAAAAATCTGCACGGATGAGGCGGGCGAGGGACAGATACTCGTGCGCTGCGCGGCTTTGCGCATGTTTGGCGATAAAGGCCGTGGCGAATTCGCCGAGATCCCTGTCATTGAGCAGGTAGAAGCAGTAGAGCTTCCAGTAACCGGCATTGAAGGCCTCCTCCGTGTCCGGATGGTATTGCTCGACGAGCAGGTAAATCTCCACCGCGCGTGCGTAGCTCTTCCGCATGCGATACGCGTGACCGACGAGCACCAGCATCTTGGCGCGCGAGGCTCCGGGCGGCAGAACCTCGGAGTTCTTGTTGTAGTAGTCGATGACGGCATCGTAGTCGCCTTTAACAAACAACGCCTGGATGATGCCGATGAGCGCGATCCCGCGGTTCTGCTCGTTGGTTTCCGGCATGCGCAGCGTCTTTTCAAACATCAGGATGGATTCGTCTGGCTTTTTCAGCTCAGCGAAGAGCACCGCGGCGCGGATGGAGGCCTCCGCCACGATGGCGCGGTCCGCGCTGGTATTGACGAGATCTTCGAAGATGGGAAGCGCCTCAGTCTTCTTGTCCTGCGCTAAGAACATGCTCCCGAGCGTGAGAAGAGCGGTTTCTCGGTAGGGATTCTCCGTTTTGAATGCAATGACCGTTTTCAGGGCGGCTGCCTGTTTGTCCTTATCTCCCATCATTTCATGAGCGCGGCTTTTGTTGTAGGCGGCGGCTAGTTTCACCTGGGCACTCTTGTGTTTGGCCTCGCAGAAGGCGAAATACCGCGCGGACTCGGTGAATTTCGACTCGTTGAAGGTCGTCGCGCCGAGGCGGTAGGCGGCGGAGGGGGCGCCCTCGCTGTCAGGGTAGCGGGTCACCACCTCCGCATAGTAGCTTTCCGCTTGTTTGAGCTGGTTTTGCTTCATGTAGCATTCACCGATGCGGTAAAGCGCTTCCGGCACTTGGCGTCCGGCGGGAAATTTTTGCAGATACTTCGAATAGCCTTGCGCGGCGATGTCCCACTCCTGGCGTTCATAGGCCAGCGTTGCGAAGTCGAACATGTCATCATCTGGCCCTTTGGTCCGAGGCAGAGCAGGACGCACGCTCGGATCGTCGAGCACCGGTTGTGCTTTCGGCGGCGTGGGCACCGGAATGGCCTTCGGAACTGGAGCCTCATCCTCGACAGGAAGCGCACGCGGAGGCACCTGCTGGGCCAGTGCGGAAAAAGCAATCAGTCCAAACGCCGCAGTGGCTAGGCGGAGGGGGCGGCGGTGTGAGGCGGTTGGCATCTTGGCAAAGATCATCTCACGGAGGGTGTGGCGGCAGGTTGGTCGGCATCCGGCTTGCGGGTGGCGAAGGCGATGTTCCAGATGCCCGCCTTCTGACAGGTGTCTAGCACACGGATGACATGCTGGTAGTTGACGATTTCGTCGCCACGGAGGATCACGGCTTGGTCCTTGTAGAGTGCCACAATGTTTTGCAATTTCACCAGCAGCTCGTCGGTGTTGAACTTCTGCCCGTTGACGATGATCTCACCGTCTTTTTTGATGTTGATGATGATCTCGCCGACGTTGCGGGACTCCTTTTCCTTCCCTTCATCAGCCGCAGGCACGCTCACATCCATCACCTGCTCCTCCTTCGCATACTGGAAGGTCACGGCAAAGAAAATGACCAGCAGGAACAGCACGTCCACCAGCGGCGCGAGCTGCATGGGCGTGGGTTCGATCGAGTGCTGTTTGCGGAAGTTCATGGGCGTGAAGGGATCATGACGAAATCAGAATGACGCATGACGAACCAGGGCCGCCTTCCTGTCACTCGTCGTTGGAACTTCGTCATTCATTCGTCATTCGGGAGTTCGTCATTTCCTACTGCCCGGCCACCGCTCTCGCGGCTCTCTTGTACTGCACCGCGAGCAGTGCCATCAGGTGCGTCGTCGCCGCCTCCATCTCTGAGATCAGGCGGTTCACCTTGCCACGGAAGATGGCGTAGAAAATCAGGGCTGGGATGCCGATCACAAGGCCAGAAGCCGTGCATAGCAGCGCTTCAGACACTCCCTGTGCGAGGCCGAGCTGGCTGGAGCCACCCGCGCCCTTGCCGGAAATCTCGTGGAATGTGGTGATCATGCCCAACGTCGTGCCGAGCAGCCCTAGCATCGGTGCCACGGCCCCCACGTCGCCGAGATAGGCGATGCGGGCCAGCAGCAGGCTCGACTGGCGATTGCCCTCAGCCTCGGTGACCTCCTTCACCTCTTCAAAGCTTGCCGTCGGGTTGCGTGTGGCGAAATCCAGCGTCTTGGAGGTGATGCGGGCGATGCACTCGTTGCGGCGGTTGCAAACAGCCAGCAGCCCCAGGTAATCTTGCTTGCGGATCAGTGCGTCCGCCGAATTCATAAAGGCGTCACTGACCACGGTGCCTTGCCTCACGGTGAAGGTGAAAAGCACGATCATGAAGAAGGCGATCATCGAGAGAATGATGAGCGGGTAGGCCATGACCCCGGTGCGCTTCACGAAACCCTCAAAGGTCAGCACATCGGCGTACGGATTGTCCTCCAAGGCGGCGGCTTGTGTGACAGCGGACGTGACGACCGGCGCGGGCTGCTGCGCCTGGGCAGGAACATTCATCGTGGCGATGACAGCCGCCAGCAAGGCCAGGGCAAGGAGAAATTTGCGATGCATGAGGGCGCGACTGTAAACGTGAGCGCCCGCCTTGCAAGCGGGCTGGTTGGCGTGCTTTCTTCCAGACTCAGGCCAGCAGTTCCCGCACCACTTTGCACTCGTTCACGCCTGTGAGGCGGAAGTCGAGGCCCGCGTAACGGTAAGTGAACTTTTCGTGGTCAAAGCCAAGGATTTTCAAAATGGTGGCATGCAGGTCATGCACATGCACGGGGTTTTCCGTGGCCTGGAAGCCGAACTCGTCCGTAGCACCATGCGTGTAGCCGCCGCGCACCCCGCCGCCTGCCAGCCACATCGTGAATCCATAGTGATTGTGGTCGCGACCGTGCTGTTTCCCGGCATTGGCTCCTGGCGTCGGCAGTTCCACCGCAGGTGTGCGGCCAAACTCACCGCCCCACATCATCAGCGTCTCGTCCCACAGGCCGCGCTGCTTCAAATCACTCATGAACGCCGCGATGGCACCGTCCGTCTGCTGACCGAGCTTCCGGTGCTCCAGAATTTCGTCATGATTGTCCCATGGCTGGCCCGCGCCGGTCCAGAGCTGGATGAAACGGACCCCGCGCTCCAGCAAACGCCGGGCGATGAGGCACTGGCGGCCAAAGGCGTGGTCACCATACATCTTCCGCACCGATTCCGGCTCCTTCATAATGTCAAAAGCGTCCGTGGCCTCCATCTGCATGCGGTAAGCGAGCTCGTAGCTTTGCACCCGGGCTTCGAGCTGCTGGTCACGATCCTGCTGCACCAGATGTTTTTGATTCAATTCCTGTAGCAGGTCGAGCTGGCGGCGCTGCTGCTTGAGGTCCAGCGCGCCGTTTTTGATGAACTCGACGAGTTTTTCGACCCGCGTATCCTCGGTGTTGATGTACGCGCCCTGATAGGCGCTCGGTAGGAAGGCGGACTGCCAGTTCTTTGTCCGTCGCGTCGGCATGCCACCTGGGCACATCGCGATGTAGCCCGGCAGATTCTGATTTTCGCTGCCGAGACCGTAAGTGACCCAAGAACCCATCGTCGGACGGTTCAGGCGGCTTTCGCCACTGTTCATCAGGCCCAGTGAAGGCTCGTGATTCGGCACGTCGGCGTGCATGGAGCGGATCACGCACAGATCATCGGCAAACGCGCCCGTTTTTTCAAAGATCTCGCTCACCTCCAGGCCGCACTCGCCGCGTTTGGTGAACTTGAAGGGCGATTTAAAGCCTGCACCTGTCGGACGCTCCGTTTTGAGCACATTCGGCAGCGGCTTGCCGTCGTATTTGTCCAGCATCGGCTTCGGATCGAACGTATCGACGTGCGAGGGGCCGCCGTTCATGAAGAAATGCACCACCCGCTTCGCCTTGGGCTCAAAATGCGGACGCTTCAGCGCCATCGGGTCCAGCGTGGCCGCGGCAGCTTGCTGATTGAACAACGAACCTGCCGCCACGGTGCCGAAGCCCATGCCGACACGCTGCAGCAGTTCGCGACGCGTCAAAAACGCATGCTCCAGATTCGGAGCATGATGTGAGATGGGGGAGTTCATTGGGGGTGCGTAAGATACGCTTTTTTAGGTGATCTGCTTTCGCATCTTTCCAGACACAAGAAAGCGCAAAATCGGAGCGCAAGCTGCTGATGGAAGTATTGTCACGCGGGTGTAGTCTGCGCGCCCCAAACCCCGAAAATGCCTCTGAATCCTCGCCAACTTGCCTTGGTCGGCCTTGTCGTCGCCGCTTCCAGCCTATCCGCTGCTCCCAATTGGAAGCAGGTGGAGTCCTTCCTCGCGGCCAAATGCTACGAGTGCCACAA
>Ga0315905_10008416_pt1 | contig 10433 bp, 15 predicted proteins | sample LakEriMetagenome_5_FD_203522 | JGI IMG/M metagenome (GOLD analysis project Ga0315905, IMG submission 203522) | Freshwater fungal communities from buoy surface, Lake Erie, Ohio, United States - Buoy 4 MA121 | ecosystem: Environmental > Aquatic > Freshwater > Lake | place: USA: Lake Erie, Ohio... | reverse complement strand
ACAAAAGCGTGAGCAGTCCGCCCCAAAAGAAAAGCGTGAATTGAGTGACGGATTACTGATCCGCCATGTATGGAGGGGTGATGTATGGGAGGCTGAGATGGGCGGTGGGCTAATATTTAACGGTCTTGAGACTTTTAAGACTTTTAGTGAATTTGCCAGAAAGCACAAGTTGGCTCTGGGACAAGACACGACCGCCAACGGTGTAGCAGAATGTGAATGGTTTAAAAAACGCACACAAAAGTGGGTAAAAGGTATGTATGCTGAGTCTGATGAATAATATCACTAAAAATAAAAAATCTATCCCCCAAAAAGTGAAAAAAATGAAAATTTAAAAATATATTATTGTATAATAATATATAACCGCGATGAGTCGTCAATTAAATAAGCCCATTAATTTTGATAATATACTGGGTCGTTTAAAACAACGATTGCGTCCGTCTGTTGAAGTGTCTGAAGGCGAACCTCCTAATGAACGGCTATTAAGAGTGACATGGGAACGTAATACAAGTGATGATGTGTATGCCACTCCTGCGATTACCCGTAATATAGAAGAGTATAACGCGTTGCCAGACATTCCAGCTAATAAAGCCCGTAGAACACTATTACGCACACGAGTGGTTGCGTCTATACGCCAGATGTATGAAGAGACCCGATTACGTCGTGATCGCAGGTCTGTAAGCACTCGTGTAGAACAGACAGGAAGTCGCGCGATTACTGTTGAAGGTAATGGGTATATGTGGACACCACCAGATGGTGATGTAGATGTAGAAGATTATTTAAGAGATGAAATAATGCCAATTAAAAGTCGTTTATTTACTCGCGGTCAAGGCTATGTGTTGCGTTTATTAAGAAGTAATGGACAAGATAAATTTACATACATTCCTAATTATGACCCTAATCGATTAGATGTATCATACTTTTTTTGTGAAGAAGATGTATCGCCTCCTGTATTAGAAAGTCCAGCATTAAATGAAACCAATTTTTGGGTAATACCACTTAACAATATACCAGCAGGACAGCGTGATAAATTAGAGCAGTGGTTTAGAGAATCGGATACTGGAACGTGCGTTGCGGATGCTCTCATAGCATCGTGTAAAAGTGAATTAGACGAAGGCAAATCAATTACTAACAATACACGTTTAATAAAAGGATTAGAAAAAGTAGCAAAACAGTTTAGTAATGGAATGACGATCGAGATGATACAAGAACATATTGTTGATAAACTACATTTGCCTGTTAATATTAGACATTTAATACCCATTAAAAGTGAAGATGTTGAGTTAAGACCGACTGAATTATATACAAAAAGTGGTAAATTAAAGCATAAAACGCGGGAGCATACTATTATAAATACTCGCCCCAACCACGTTGATATATACGCAACATCAGGTAAAGCAAAAGTAGTCTCGCGGTCTGAGTTTATTGAATTACAACATAAATACGCCGATTCTAATATGCCCATATGGGTCGGGCAATATACATTAGAAAACGGGTGCGGTATAGTTAATAATATAATCATATCTAATGAAGGTAAATTTATATTAGAATCTACCGAGAGTGATTATATGAATACATTTAAAGAACAGTATAAAGACCATTTAAGCGTATTTGATACTGTGAATTATATCAATAAAGAATCGTATATGTTGGATTTTCAGACATTGCAATTTACAGCACATAAAAAGTCATTTCAGACTGGTACCATTTATGAATACGACCAAGACGCGTCTTACACGCAGTATCCCTATGCGGACGCAGGATATTTACTTTATGGCGAGGACGTGTGTATTGATTTTAAAACTATGTATTCCGTATTAGATGAAATTGATTTAGATGAATTTGAAGTATTAATGGATATAACATTTACACAATTATGCCCGTTATACAAGTTATTAGAGTTTCCAATCCGCATGGTATGCCCGACGTGGTTTTTTACAGAGTATATACTACCATACGCAGAGGGTGTAGTGACGCGTTATGAAGTCCGTAAAAAATTTTACGTCAATATGGATATAGTCAAGGATAAGTTTATGGAGTATTATAAAGAAGACGGTGAAGTTAATGTATTGACATTGACGGATGACCTAAAAAAGTTTTGGAAGAAGAGTTATGTTAGTTTGTTTGGTATGACTGGTCGACGTAGTAAAGAAAAACAATATGTATTACAAGGTGAAACCAGTTATGAATTTATCCAATATCTACAATCACGCGTAATAGATGCTCGGGTGAAATTCCGTGAATATGATGTAGAGCATAATGGTGACATCAAAAAAAAATATATCGTCACTGTATCCGATACTGAAGTAAAGGTATGCCCACAGATTTTAAACGCTCGAACGTTATACTCCTTGTCTGTTAATTTAGATACAGCGTTAAAATACCCTGTATCTAAAATAGCCATGATTACTTTGGATTCTATCGGTTTAACTGAGCGTATCTATGAGCCATTATGGAAGCTAAAAATGAAAGTCCGAGAAAATACACTTATCACAAGTCCGATTGAGTATCCGTTTTAATTACCGAAAAATTGAAAATCTATCCCCCAAAAAATGAAAAAAAAATTTAAAAACTATAATCTTATATAAGTATAAGGTTATGAATTTTTTTTCATCTTTACTTACCGCGCATACGCCACGCAAAAAGGTAAGAAAAATAAACTATGTATTGGGTATGGGAGGGTCTGGTAAGACTTACACAAAAGTTCATGCGTTTAATCCAGAGCGTATTTATATATGTTGTCCAACAAAGCAATTCCGTGATAAGTGTAAAGAAGATTATCCGTTTATTAATCCAGAGCATATTATTACACATCACGTGGCAGGTAAGCTGGGGACTACAAGTGAAGAATCGGCACGTGTTATTGGAGAGGGTATATTTATAGTAGATGAATTTACACAACGCACACAAGCAGAGTTAGACCAAATTGTTGCCAGACATCCGCATTCTATCTTTTTCTTCCTCGGTGATGTATGCGAAGAAACGGGTCAATCTTTCCAGTGTTTTAATGAATACCAAAAAACGGGATATACTATACAAAACGTTGAAGTAGAAGTAAATGACCGTCGGTCTATAAATGAAGAAACAAAAGAGTTAAAGAGAGGAATGCGTAAGATTATGACAGACGCGTTTAAGCACAAAAAATATCACAAGTATATGTATGTCGACCGCATGATTTCTTATATTGAAAAGTTTATACCCTACGCAGAACGGATACAAGACCAGCCCATTATTGTATCATCTAACTGGGCTAAAAAATTTTATAGTGAAGATGCCACGGATAATTTACCTACAACGTGTCATAAAATACAAGGTGCGACGATTGAGTATCCGTTTCAGATTGATTTATCCACGATGAGCCTCCAGCAGATTTACACGGCAGTGTCGCGGTGTCGTGATATAAAAAACATAACGTTAATTAAGAAAGCAAACTTAAGATCGGAAGAAGATGTTCGTGCGTCATATAGATTAGAGCATTTTAATTTTGTAAATGAATTAGAAGTAGGTGGGTGCCTATATGAAGACGGTAAAAAATGAAAATTTTAAAAACGATATACTTTTCATAGCCCAGCACACCCTCATTCCATTACTAAACGATGTCACGCCGTAATCTTGGAAGTATTCACTCACATATGTTTATGCCGTGCGGTAAGGATATGATGAAGAGTGAGCGTGATATGAGTAAATATATGAAATTACACAAAAAGGTATGCGAAGTGTGTAGAGAAGCGGTATTTGTGACAAGCACGACGATGGCTCTTGATGATGGATTGCGTATCACAAAAAACGGAGGAATTGAAAAAATAGAAAAGGCGTCAGACCGCGCAAAACAGATAGAAGACGTATTAAGGTATGGTAAATAAAAAATCGCTCCCACAAAAATGAAAAAATAAATTTAAAAAAATATTGTTATGTAATAATAACAATATGGAACAGATAATTTTAGACCCAACCAATATGAGTATGATGCCGATTTTGGAAGACTTTTTAGACCGACACCGTCGCACTAAATACGATCACTATAACGGCAAGTTATATCATGTGATATGGACTCCAGAAGCGTTGCGTATGCGTAAAGACCGTCAATTAGAATTGCGTCGTCAAAAATACCGCGAAGAACATCCTGAAAAACCAAAGCCAGAATTGAGTGCGTATTTACGTAAAAAACAAGAGCGTATTAGCAAGTTATACGGCGGGGAGTGCGGTCTCCGCATGGAGTCATCGCAAACCGTAGGTTCGATTTAATACGCTGTCCGCTTTCATCGCACCCCGTTTAATCTATCCAAGTAGTCTTGTATGTTTGATACACGACGGATTTCGATTGGACGTGTGGGTAAGGGTTTCTTGACTTTGGATACAACTGGACGCTCTTCTTCTTCCTCGCTTTCGCTATGTGCTGGTGTGGGTTCGGTTGGTGGATTTTTAGTTCCCTTGGGACGACCAACGCGACTCTTTACCACGACTTTTGCGGTGGGTAATACCTCTTTAATTTTATCGGCTTTCTCTTGTGCGATACTCATCGTCTTTTGGAACGCCTCGCTATGCTCTCTTTTTTTATCGTTGCCCTCTTCGCGACGTTTAGCAAGACCCTCGCGCATACGTCGTGTCGCTTCTAACTGGGCTTCCGTGCGTGGTTTCTTTTCTTTCTTGGGGGGCTCTGGAACAGGCTCAGGTTTCACTTCGATTTTTGTAATGCCACTTTTAGACGCTTTCCACGCCTCATACTCTTTTCTTTCGTCGTCGGTCATTTCCATTTTTTACTATATAGAAAGAAATTAAATTAATTTTTTTCTAAAAAAAATTAAAATCTATTGTAGTAATAAATGTTTAGTTCGTCAAAAACAGTTGTATCCAAATTAAGCCGTTTTCTACCTGATGAAGAAAATTTATTGTCGTTAGACCAGTATAATAAACTATATAAAGATATGCTGGAGCGTCGCAAGGAAGTGGATTCTAAAGAAAATGTAGAACAGATAGAAGACCAGCATCGCACAATTATAGCGTCTGCCATATCGGGTAAAATTAAATCTATGAAAAAAGAACGACAAAAAAATCACGGTAATAAGTAAATGCTGGGTAATCTATGGAACAAAGCAAAGTCTTTTCTATCCAATACGTGGAATGAATTAAAAAACAGAGGTTCTACTCTGCTGACAGGTTCGCATTATATCGGTCCGTTTAACGCCCTCTCTGACGAGTATATACGCACACACCCACCTAAAGATATAGTCGACGCGGGAGCATTACATCACGATCTGGATTACAGTCGCATTGCCAAGGCGAGGGATGCTGGTAAAATATCGCCAGAAGAAACACGGAAGTTGATCCGTGAAAGTGATGAACGCTTTCTAAGCAATACCGCAAAAAACATAGACCAAAATCGCTGGGGAGGCACACTGGGTTGGCTCGGAATTAAAGGCAAAAATTTGGCTGAAGATTATCTTGGATTAGACCCTAATAAGTTTGTAACGGCTCGTAAGGGATTATCGCTGTCTAATAGTAATTATGGGTTTGGTGATTTAAAAAAATTAAACGAACAAGTATCTTATATAAAGTAAATGGAGCCTACCGAGTTTTGGCTGACACACGCACAACGCACCCACTCTAATTTTTGTAAGGCATATTCCGCATGGCGACGCATTCATCATCACCATCATTATTTAGTGTGTTTGTTTAGCATAGAAAAAAAAGAGTAATTTTATTATCTTGTAATAATAAAATGATGAAAGCAGACCGTCGTGTATTACTAAAAGACCGCTTCCCATACGCAAAAGACGCGATAGAAACGATGCCGAAATTAATGACCGATATGTATGCTGGGGGTAAAGTGCCTACCACGCACATCGGACGCCCTCCTAAATTTATGACGGTACGGATAATGACAAAAGGCGTCGACCAAGTCCCTGCGTTATTGCAACAGGGAGAACTTGTCATTCCTAAAAAGCATACACCGATGGTAGAAGAGTTTTTACGCCAAAAAAATATCTATTTACCCAATATGGAACGAGCCCCTAAAACAAAAGCAAAGATGATGTGTTCGTGTGGTATGCGAGGTGGGCATAATTGCTCGTGTAATTACGCCAAGTGAAATTGCGTCGTGGGTTTAACTGCCTCTATATCAAAATACAAGGTTGCTTCGGAAAAGCGTCCTGGCACAGGTGCGACACCAGGAGTCGTTAAGTCAATCACATTCATTTGAAACGCTCCGTTATAGTAATACTCCCATTCTTTCGGTCCGTCAATCTGATACCAATGCGACTGTGGATTAGCGACTTGGATATACCGAGCATTACCGTATTTTAACATGGTAAAGGGTGATTGAAATGAGAGTGAAAATCTCGATGCCTCACCTTGCGCGTAAAGAACATTAGCCCCTACCCAGCGTATCTTGTAATATCCAGCAGGTAAGTTTAAATCAACGGATTGGCTGGGCGTCGTTAAATACATCTGACACAAAACCATTTTTTTATTATATTGACAATATAATAAAATGAATCGTTTTTCATTAAGAGAGAACGCATTATCGTGCGACCTCGCCCCTATGGATAATCAAGTCCATAAAACGGACGACCCTCTACCGCTCGGACATGTGTCTTACATTTTTTGTGGCAAGAAAGGGAGTGGCAAATCTACCCTAATACTGAACCTGCTAAAGAGAAAAACATCGCCGTATTATCGGCATTTTGACAATATCTATATGATTTCGCCCACTGCGAAACGCGACCCTAAATTTGAAAAACTGATTGAAGAATTAAGTCGTGATGGCAAATTTTATGATACGCTCGATGAAACCACTATTAATGACATTATCCAAAAAATAACAAAGTTTAATGAAGACTTTTTGGAAGAGCATCCGAAGAAAAAGCCGTTTAACTTGTTAATTTTAGATGATTGTATCCATATGATGCCGACAAGCACAGCACAATCTACATTACAGCAACTTTTTTCGAATCAGCGCCATAGTAAGCTCAGCCTATTTTTGGCTACCCAGAAACTGAATAAACTACCCACGCTATGCCGTGCGAATGCGGACTTGATTAGTTTCTTTCCTAACGACAATAAGAAAGAGTTTGAATGTTTAGAAAATGAATGGAGTATAGACCCTAAACTATTAAAAGCCGTCTATGAGTTTGCTATAGATGCTCCTAATAGTTTTTTACACATTTCATTTTTTGGACGTAAGCCGACTTTCTTTAGAAAATTTGACCGTATTGTTTTTAGCGAGGACGACAAAAAATGAAAATTTTGAAAACGATAAAGTAAGATACTTACCAGCCCCGTCTTACCTACAAAATGATGGAACATACGATTCACTCTCTTACCATGGCGTTCATTAACGAAGAAGTCAATTATCACGCTATTCACGGCGTATGGCAACAAGATACGTGGGATGCTCTTATATTATTTTTACAACGAACGGTGGACGTAAATACTGCCACACGTTTAGTAGAAGAAGAAAATGACCCTACTGCTGAAGATATGTTTGAAGAAGTATATGAAAAATTGGCGTTTATAGTATCCTGCGACGACGAAATGGACGATGAAAAATACAAAAACCAACACTAAATTTTGACGCTACTTTTTCTAAAAGTGGCACAGGTGCGAAAAATGACAAAAATATATACTATTATGCTATAGTATATGAATCCGTTGGTGACACGCATCGGGGGTAAATTTTACTTAAGAAAAAAAATCATCGCTAAATTCCCAGAACACGACACATATGTAGAACCGTTTATTGGTGGCGGGAGTATTTATTATGGCAAATCACCTTCTAAAAAAGAAGTGATTAATGATTTAGATACAAACGTATATATGTGCCATATTGGGGCTAAAGAAAATGAACTGCCTGACGCCCCTATGCGAATTTCGAAAGAAGACTTTAACGAACTTAAAAAATTTAAACCTGAAACCGCCCGTGATATACTTATACATACGAATTTAATACAAATGAATTCTTTTATTGGGAGCAGTAGAACATATTTTGACACTGCGATGTCGGGCAGAGGTAATGTCGGTAGTAAAAATTACCCTAAATACAGAGAACGTCTGAAAGATACGATTATACTAAATACGTCATATGAAAATGTCATAAAAGAGTATGACTCGCCTATGACGTTTTTTTATCTTGACCCTCCCTATGAAAATTCTAAAAAAACAACAAGCAGTCGGTACGAGTCAATTGACTATACACAGTTGCGTGACACTCTGAAAAGCATACAGGGTAAATTCTTATTGTCTATTAATGACTCTCCGTTTATCCGTGAATTGTTTAAAGACTTTACTATAGAAGAAGTTGAAACACGTTATTGTTTAAAACAGCGTCGCGTAGTAGAACTATTGATTAAAAATTACTAACGTTTCATTTTTTGTTCTCTTTTTTTAAAAAGAGAGTATAATAAAATGAATTTACCTCCAATCATAGAACAACCAGTTGTCGCTGGTATTCCTGATGATGAAAAGCGAGAGCCAGTCGTGTTTAAAGCCGACTTTTCTGGAAAAATTGACTTGGGCGTTAAAAAGATTGTGATTTGTATCACACGAGACATAGATGCCGAGGATATGAAAGTGTTACAATTGTATGGTAAAGTGTTAGAGTATGACCACGACTGCCATAACAACTTACCTGCCAACTTGTTCCAGTGGGACTATTTAATTATTGACTTGCGTCAGAGCGGTGACCGTTATTTTTTAGCCAAGCAGATTTACCATAACCGTGACAAGTATGCCGTCGTGGCATTTCATTATGCGTTTGAGTTTAATGTTCTTGACGACATGGATAATGAATTTACATCATTTCCTAAAAAGCAGGGATTGCGTGAAGATTATGAAAGTCTGTTAATGACACGACGAGTAGAAAAACCACGCTGGTATGTTAGTTTATTTACTTGTTTATTTAATGTATATTCAGGCATAAAAAAGTAATGACTTTTATTAGCAACTGCTATTCACTCGTCCAGTATGGTATAGCCCTATTTGGGTAAAAAATGAAAATTTTGAAAACGATATAGCAGGTATGACCTTACCAGCCACCTATGAACCAACAAACTTTTACTTACAAACTGCGAGGCGAGTGCTACGGCGATTACTTGGCGTGTAAAGCCCAGTTTTTGGATTATGGTGTCGTTATTACTGATGACATCTACGAACAGCAGTTTTTGGAAATTGGTGACACTATACCAATCCCAGACTTTGACTGGACTTTTACCACGACTGAAACAAAAGAGGAATTGATTTCCATTATGAAAAACGCACTGGAGGAATGCGACGCTGAACTCCATGTGATGTGGGAAACCATCAACTACGCAAATGACTACACAGGCGAACGCATCAATTAACAGGTATGTATCACGCTATTTTGTATCCTAATGGATATAAAATCACCACAAAAGATATAATGCTAAACGCTCTCCAAGAGTGTCTTTGGTATGTCGAAGACGATACAACCGCCGTCTTTCTTCTGCTACTTTCTTGCCCTCTGTTGCTAAATAGTTGGGGTAATCCATCATACCCAACGCCCCAATGGAATGGAGATACTTGCCGTCCTTATACACGTCTATTTTTTTACCTTTGCGTTTGCTTGGTTTCACTACCAATCCTGCTTGTTTGGCTTTGGCGTAGGTATAGTCGGTAATTTTATAAGTCATTTATTATACACAAGATAATAAATAACGCCATGTAAAATTTGAAATTGTTTAGCATCCATCTGGTGACTTTGTTGCTTTACAATTCCAAATGTTTGTTTGTCGCTATTTTACAAAATGATAGAGGCACTGCCAGATGCGTCGACCACCATAATACGGTCGTGCCACGCGTTACACAAGAATGTGCCGTTATTAGCACCAGAGGTCTCGATAATCAAAGACAAGTTATTGACTTGAGAACCCGTCATTGCCATACACTCGTTAATCTTGGCGCATGATTGACCGCCTACAAAATAGTTTTGTTCGTAAGTGACTGGCGTTTTGTCATAGTTAGTCGTGCCGTCAGCAATAATACCACCAGCACCAGTTGTGCGATTGACATCGGTCAATAACCCAAATACCGAGGTCATTTGAGCGTATCGCACAGCGGTCGAGTCCTGAATAACGCTGTTTTGTTGCTGACCGTCCAAGAACAATCTAAAGTTGGTCGCCGTGTTGTTAATAGCACCACCTGCCGAATTATCACTAATAAAATACTTAAGATCCGAGCTGGTAGTGGGATTAAGAACAGCCGAGTAAGTGACACCCTTTAAACTTGACAGCCCAATTCCCCACTGGTATGTTGTGTTGGAACCAGTCTTGGCAAATTGAGTGCCAAGCGAGGACACAAATGGCACTTGATACAACATACCACTTGCCAATTCTTGTTTTAGCATCATCAAGTATTCAGGCGAGGGGGTAATCAAGTCATACACCAATTGGGCGTTGCTGACTTGATAATCGGTAATTCCA
>Ga0315905_10008415_pt1 | contig 10435 bp, 7 predicted proteins | sample LakEriMetagenome_5_FD_203522 | JGI IMG/M metagenome (GOLD analysis project Ga0315905, IMG submission 203522) | Freshwater fungal communities from buoy surface, Lake Erie, Ohio, United States - Buoy 4 MA121 | ecosystem: Environmental > Aquatic > Freshwater > Lake | place: USA: Lake Erie, Ohio... | reverse complement strand
ATCATCAAAAAATTGCTACCGCTACTCGGGGAAAGATTAAAATTTGGGATTTACAGGGCAATCTTTTAAAGGAGATTAAAACCGATTCTTTTCCCGTTTATGGAGTTAGTTTTAGTCCCGATGGTGAAAAAATCGCTGCTATTTCAAGGGATGGTACAGCTAGACGCTGGGACATGGACGGAAATTTGCGCTCCGAGTTTAAAATAGAAGAAGATATCGTCTATGGGATCACTTTTAGTCCTGATGGTCAAGAGATTGTGATTATTGCTAGGGATGGTCAAAAGCATCGATGGCCTTTAGAAACGGAATATAATTATTTACAAAAATTGCTCGATCGAGGTTGTCTTTGGTTAGAAGATTATCTCGGAAATCGTCCCGAAAAACGAGAAGCTCTATCCCTGTGTACTGGGAAAATAAAACCATTCACATTTTAAACTTGGTTTGACTGGGTGGGGGGTGAAGGTTAAATTAATTAGTTAATTTCTTGATCTCTTTGGTTTGTCTTATGCAACGGACAGGGTTATAAGGGATGAAACCCTTATAGAAACAGACATTACTGCGATTTTTGTCAATTGTTTGCGATCTGAAGCGAACTAATCAATTAAATCTCTTGCCAGATCAGGATTTAGTCGATTTATGTCTCCATATAGAATCATACCAAGTAACGAAGAACCCAACATTTTTGGTTTTAACGCTAGAATTTTATCTAATGGCTTTTTCTCAAAGGGGAAGTCCAGGTATAATCATTGTCTTTGTGTCTTTGCTACTCTAAAAATTTCTTGAGCTGTTGCTGAACCGACAAAACGCCAGTGCCAAGGTTCATAACTAACACCTTGAAAATTGTTTTTCGGAAATGATAGTTCAAAGCCATATTGAGCAGCGTGAACTTCTAGCCAGCGATAGGCTTCAGTAGAGTCGAATGTCAATTTGAGGACAGTATTAGGACTTTTACCGTCACCAACATCGAGAGCATAGCCTGTATGATGTTCGCTGAAACCTGGAGGCGCACTCAGTTTAGAGGCTGCTTTCTTACTTCCTTGGCGTTGAATTTGTCGCTTAAACAGCTTTTTTTGATCGGCAACTGAGCGAAAGCCAGAAACAGGAATGATCTCAATTCCCTCTTGTTGAGCGGCTAATTGCATCTGTTTAAACATTTCTGCCGCTTCTCGATTTAGATATGCTTTACGTTCGTAGAAAATACCAATTTCCACTAAATCATTAGCATTTTCTTCGTATTTTATATGAAAAGGAATTTCAGTTTGGTTAGGAAGTGAAAGTACAGTGTAATTCTTGGGAGGTGGCGAAGATAGTGAATAGATATCATCAGCACCAGTAACCATGGGCGAAGGAACTGGCAAAGCTTTGGATGTATTTGCCAAAGGATAAGGTCGCTGTAAGGGAGGCGTTAGAGTATTTTTAGGGATAGGAGCAGGGGAAATTAGAGAAGTAGAAGAAACCGATGGCGAGGTAGAAATTGTAGCAGTAGTTGGCAGTTCAGCAGGCTGTTTAAACTCTAAATAAATCGATACACCCATTACAACAATTATAGGAATAATAAAATATTGAAAAGCTGAAATAAAAGATTTCATATTAGTTGTAGTAATTGTGTGCAGTTACTTATTGTCACACTAGAGCTAGTCAGAACTAATTAATTGAGCAGCAATCCAGCCTGTCGTACCGGACTGAGGATGATAGACTTTGTACCACTGATAACCATTTTTATCATAGCTACTACCCAAAATTTGCACACGATCGCCTGTACGGACAGTTCCTACCACCCCATAAGCGGTTCCAGCACCAGAACGTATATTTTTAGTTCCTGGAGTACCGCTAACTGTAGCATTAGTTCCGCTGGACGAAACTTTTGGTGGAGGTTGAGATTGAGGTTGGATTTCCGGTTGACTTGGATAAGTAGTTTGACCATCAACTTTTTCCTTTAGTTCTTTTAATTCGGCAAGTCTGGCTTTTTTTTCTTTAAGTTGTGTTTGTATTTGTAACAGTTGAAACAGATTAGCACTTAAAGTTATTGTTAGTAAAAATGCCAAAAATAAAGTTAATTTTGATAAGTTTTTATTCCACCAAATTCTATATTTTTTTCCTCGCGTTAGCTCATATCCTTCATAAGCGCGTGTGGGATCAACTTTATATGCTCTGTTATATTTTTCTAATGCTTGTTGATAGTTTTTAGTGTCAAGATAATCTTCAGCCAATTTAAATAAAGCCGTAAAATGATTAGGATTCAGTTTTGCAATTTGTTCATAAATATCGGAACTAGATAAATTACGATTCTCAGCTATATCTTCGGCCAATTCAAAAAGTCTGCAAGCATCTAAATCAACTTTTTCTAAATCCCAGATAGCCTGTCTTAAAGGATAGCGTTTAACCAACCAATAACGAACTAGCTTAACTTTAATTTTGTAGTGAAATTCTGAATTTTCTACTCTCTCTAAAAATTCCCATTGAACTAAATTTTCTGGAGCTTTATTTAAAGCTTCTGTTATGATAACTCCATATTCTCTGAGCAATTTTAAAGGTTCTTCTGTCACTGAATTATTTTTCTTCTCAGCCATTTTCTCCGCTTGCGCTACTGCTGAAAAAACAACTCTTTCAGGAATCGGTAATCCATCTCGAAACCAAGCTAGTCCTCCTTCAGCAGTTTCAATTGCATCATCGACAATTTTAGTAACATCATCACAGGTAATTTCTGACTTATCCTCTTCTTCAGCTTGTAAAAAAAGAGCATTACATATCACTTGAGTAAAATAAGGATGACCTGAACTCAATTCTAAAATTGCATCGATAGCCTGAGAATCATAGTTTAAATAATGTGCAGCAGGTTCAGTAATTAATGCTTTAGCATCTGATTTTTCTAATAAGCCAATTTCTTGATTGACAGCTTGTCTAAATAAGCTTTTTAAGTTGGTTAAATCTTCTACTCTTCTCCCTATTACTGGAATGATAAATAAATTATTGTATTGACCGATAAGAGTTTCCAGATAAGGAAAAAAAGATTCAACTGGGGAATCAGGTGTTTGATCATTTAAAACATCAAATTCGTCTAATAACCAAACCATTTTTCGTTTCTGCTCTTTTAAGACCTCAATTACTTGAGGTAAAAACTCATCAGAGAAAACCGTTTTATAATTCAAGGACAAAGATTCTGATTGAGGAATATTCAACTTATCAGCAATAGTTGAAGCAAGATTTTGTAAGATACTGTCAAGTGGTAGTCGCGTTTTATCATGCAAATCAAAATAGATAAACACGAACTCACCTAGTCCCACAAAATTAGGAATTTGCATGAGTACAGAAGATTTACCAATACGTCTTTGACCATGCAGCAAAACAACTTGTGTATTTTGTTTGAGATTATCTTCAATAAATCTAAAAAGTTTCCGTCGGCCAAAAAATGACTCTCGGTCATAAATGGGACGACCGACAATATAGGGATTTATGTGCCTTGTTTGTGTTGTCATCATGATAATAACCCCCCTACTTGCTCAATGATAGATGCTATCTTATCTTTATTTTGCCATAGCCAACGAATAGCAGTATTAACTCTTGTCGTCTGTTGGCGGCTCATTAAATTAAGGAATCCTCTTTGTCGTTTTTTCAACTCCTCTTCCTGGCTATTCTCGATTTGCTTAATCACCCACCACTCCATTATAGATGAGCAGAAAGAATAAGTAGTATTTTCTTCTCCCTCTACCTTCTTTAAGATACCTCGCTCAACCAAATTATTTAATTCTATTTCTTTTTGACTGAAAATCGCTTCAATTCCACCGAGAGTGTATCGATTCCTCCCTAATTTGCCTTCTAATTGGGATAAAGCCAGTAACATTAACAAATTTTGCTCTGTTTCAGTGGACAGTTGCCAAATAGCTTGAAATAAGTGTAAAGTGTTTGTTTGAAATTCTTGAATAAATTTTTTCTCATTAAGGTTATTTCCCGAAACCAATTCTTCATATAATAAGAAACAAGCATTTTGCAGTAAAGCTGGATTACCATCAGCAATTTTACGGATAGCTTGTTTCCAACCCAATAGACTCTCACTTCTATCGAGTAAAAGGTTTACTTCCTGATTAGTAAAAGGCTTAAGATTTTCAAATAAATAACCATTATACCAAGGTGATTTATCAGGTGTAAGTTCTGGACCAATTTGACTCAACCGACGAGATGAAGTCACAACTATCGAGATATTTTGCTCCTCGGATTGAGCCAGGGTACGACACTGACTGACGAAGGTATCTATATCAGCTTTCGTATATTGGGAATTGGGACGTAAGGTTACATCGTAATTATCGATAAGTAAAACTAAAAATTTACCCTGTTCTTTAAGTAAACGCAAGATAATAAGCAAATCATTAACTGTGGCTTCTGGTTTTTCTGAAAGAGTATCAATACTGGTTTTTAAGAAAGAAAAATTATTCTTAATTGTTACTAAAATATTGCGCCAAAAATCAGAAATCTTAAAAGGTTCCAGGCTTTGACAGTCAATGAATACAACAACTGCTTGGTTATAATCTTGCCCGCATTGTTCCCAGATAATAGGATATGTTAGCAGTTTTAAAAAAGATGATTTGCCCATACCCGGACCACCCCAAACCGCTAGAGAACTACGGCTTCTAATCTGATGCAATGCTCTCCTGATTAATGTCTTTCTTCCAATGAAATTTTCAGGAGTAACTCGTTGACCAATAGTGAAAGGATTTGAAGGCATGATCATTTTTTTAGACCCGATTGGAAAAATCAAGGAAGAATGCTTACCCAGTTTGATATTGAGGCTTTAATCTCCCAACCACCAAATCTATTATAGAACCCATTTGGTATCTTTTATAATGTAGATGCTAGGCTGAAAAGGTGAAGCGAAAACCTTGTCCATTATAGGTTTCAGGGAAGAGAGTCTGTAGCCTGTTTAACGGCAATACTTTGGTCTGAACCCCGTCAGTGAATGCGCCACCGTCTAGTCGTCCCCGAAAATCAATAGAGGAGTAAGCTAAAATGTACTCAAGTAGTATGACGAATGAAGAGTAGTCTATCGCAGAACCGCTATTGCCAAAGAAGAAATTGACTGGCCCCCCCGAAAGGGACAAAACGACAGATTTTAGATGGGATTTTCTATCAACTCAAAAATGGCTGTAATTGGCGGGAATTCCCGAAAGATTTCTCTCCCTACTCCACCATGTTCTGGCATTATAAACAGTGGAAAAGTCAGGGAATCATGGTTCTTCGGTTTGTGTGATGCAATGGACGGGGGTTATAATAGATGTAACCCTTATATAGAAAGACATTTGGCAATTTTTGTCAATTGTTCTCGATCTAGAACGAATTAATCAATTAAGTCTCTTGCCAGATAAGGATTTAGTCGATTTATGCCCCCCCTATCGAACCATACCAAGTAACGAAGAACCATTTCTTGGGTAATTATTGCCTAACCTACCCGCTCAATAGTCTTAATTTTTAATCCGATGAGGGGGGATTTTCTTCCCTTGGCGATCGAGTTTCTGGGGGAGTATCTTCTCCGATAGTTTCTTCTGAGGGCCAATCTTCCTCGGTAACTTCAATAATCACCGTTTCGCTAACAGCAATAGTTTCGACTTCAACAGTTGCGACAGGTTCAGTCGGGGGAATTTCTGGGGCATTTTCGGAGGGTTTGATCTCTTCCGTTGCCAAATCAAAATCATCGAAATCATCGAAATCATCGAAAGTTTCCCCATCATCAATAATTTCTTCGGCTTTTTCCCCAATTTCTGTCACTGATTCTGTAATAGTTTCCCCGATAGCTGCGGCTTTTTCGGCAACGGGGGCAACCGTTTCTTGAGCTTTTTCCGCAATTTCTGTCACTGATTCTGTAATAGGTTCCCCGATAGCTGCCGCTGTTTCGGCAACGGGAGCAACCGTTTCTTTAACCGTTTCTTTAACTTTTGCCGCTACTTTCTCAGCTTTAGCTTTAGTTTTAGGGGATTGGGAGGGAGTAACTTTCCCCAGACGATTGCCTAACCAACCGACAATAGTAAATAATTTAACCGGTTTGTCGGGATAAAAAAGTGCTTGTCTGAGTTTGAGAGTTTGCCAAGCGAAAGCAATAAATAAAATGGCTGCGGCAACTTGTCCCAGGAGGATAGCGCCTGTAATCCTTCCCGCGCACAACCAGAGGACAAGGGCATAGAATAATCCTACCGCACTCCAGAGAAAATCATCTTGACGGTGGCGATCGGGGGCGATAAAAGCGGTGGTGAGGAGGTAGAGACTACTTAATCCCACCACGACCGCTAGGATATAGGGCAACATTTGCGATTCTCCTTTGACATTTCCTTTTTTATTGTGCGTTATTTGGGGTCGATCGAGTCTATTTTTTGATTAATTTGGGAAATTATCGAGTCAGATATTCTTTACCTCTGTTTATGAATAGCCAGCGTTAATATTAGGAAATTCTGGGTTTATCCTCTGCTGCTTGTGCTGATCAGATTAAACAAGCTTTCGGATCAAATGATTAAGTTTTGGTCTTTAACAAGCAAAGAGGAATTAGGAACCCTTGATCAACCCACAGACAAACTGTTATCTTTAGCAATTAGTGCCGATGAGAAATATTTAATTAGTGGTAGTGCTGACAAAAATGTAAAAATTTGGCAAAATGGGCAATAGTAACACCTCAAGATAAGTAAGTAGTTATAATTAAATTGAAGATAAATTTCGCTTCTGATCCCCCCTGCCCCCTTTAATAAGGGGGGTGCCGATTCCCCCTTAGTCCCCCCTTGATCAGAGGGGTGTCTGACAACTTTTAACACCTACCTAATTAACTGCTATAATTAGAAACTTATGCCGACAATATTTTATTGGGGAGAAGATGAATTTGCTATTAACCAAGCGGTGAAAAATCTGCAAGCAAAACTTCTTGATCCCAATTGGATACAGTTTAATTATGATAAAATTAATGGTGATCGCAATGAAGCAATTATCGAGGCCCTCAATCAAGCGATGACTCCAGTTTTCGGCATAGGAAATCGTTTGGTTTGGTTAGCCGATACGGTTATTTGTCAACAATGTTCCGAGGATATTCTCAAGGAATTACAGCGCACTTTGCCCAATTTACCCGAAAATTCCTATCTGTTATTAACCAGCACCAAAAAACCCGACTCCCGCTTAAAATCGAGTAAGTTTATCCAAAATCAGGCAGAGGTTAAAGAATTTGAACTAATTCCGCCTTGGAAAGTCGAGGAAATTGCCCAAAGAGTTAGGGAAATTGCCAAAGAAGTGGGGGTAAAATTAACCCCCGATGCGATCGAACTCTTAGCTGAATCAGTGGGAAATAACAGCCGCTTGTTGTGGATGGAGTTAGAAAAACTGCGTTTATTTAAAAATAATTCGGCGGGAACTATTGACAAAAAGGACATTTTAAGCTTAGTCAATGCTAGCAATCAAAGCAGCCTACAGTTAGCCAGTGCGATTTTAAAACGGGAGACAGGCAAAGCCCTAGAATTGGTTAATGAATTATTAAATCGCAACGAGAACCCCCTAGGTATTACTGCCACCCTAGTGGGTCAATTTCGCACTTGGGCAATAGTAAAATTAAAAATTGAAGAAGGAGAAAAAGACGAGAAAAATATCGCCGCCGCCGCCGAAATTGCCAACCCCAAGCGACTGTATTTCATTCGCAAAGAGATACAATCCTTTTCTTCTAAGCAACTTCTCGCCACCTTGCCCATACTTCTGGAATTAGAATATCGTCTCAAACGGGGTGCAGAACCTTTGGCAACTTTGCAAACCAAAATTATTGAACTTTGTTGTTTATTGGTGACTTAAGTAGGTAGGTATTAAAAACTTTCAGATCCCCCCGCCTATCGGCACCCCCCTTATCAAGGGGGGCAGGGGGGATCGAACCTAAAATCTATTTTTGATTTAATTATAACCAGCTACTTAATACTCTTCCTTACCTTTCAGAAATCCTCTAGAATAAGTAGGTAGGCGTTAAAAGTTGTCAGATGCCCCCCTTATTAAGGGGGGATCCCCCCGCCTATCGGCACCCCCCTTATCAAGGGGGGCAGGGGGGATCAAACCTAAAATCCATTTTTAATTTAATTATAACCAGCTACTTAACATTCTATAGACTTCTAAATAACCACAATGACCGATGATGCCATCCCTAGTCTAAACTTAGCGATCTCTACTTTAGCCACGAGTAATCATTTCGCCCGTTGGGTGACGAAAGCACCCCTACCGGGGGGATATGTGCATCATGACTGTGAATGGACCGAGAGTCTAACCACGGAATGGATGGCATGGCAGGAAATGTTCTGTCTGGAAAAAATGCCGACCTTGCCGATGTTAGAGCAATTAGAGGGAAATTCCCGACCTAAACTGACTCTTTCGGGAGAAGGCGGCAGTTATGGCGGTCAATTAATGCAGAAACTAGGTATTAGTCTCTGGCAATGGTTATTTCAAGCATCAATTGGTCAAAGTTTCGCCCAAAGTCAGGGAATCGCCCTCGGCAAAAATCAGCCCCTGCGAATTCGCTTGGAATGTCGCAACCCCTATTTAATTTTGCTGCCCTGGGAAATTATGCAGCAAGCGGGTAAACAGGCTATATCTCTGCATCCGAATATACTCTTTAGCCGCACCACCAGCGATGTGGAACCACTACCACCGATAAAACCGAGTAATAGTCTCAATATTCTCTTAGTTATCGGGGAAAAACAGATTAAAACCGCCGCTAGTTCCCTCAACCTCACCGCCATTAATACGGGTGGAGAAACTAATTCCGACCAGGCACTCGAATCCGAGGCCGCCAATCTTATCCGGGCCATCTCTCCTGGGGGCAGTGGTTCCCTCCCTCAGAATTGGGGAGTGAAAATCAAAGTCGATACCTTAATTCGACCGGGGGCCGAAGAACTGACCAGGGCCTTGGATACGGGTAAATATCAAGCTTTTTTCTACGCTGGCCACGGAATCGCCGCCCCCAATGGCGGTTCCCTATTTCTGCGGACAGGAGAACAGCTAAACGGGACGGAGTTGGCCCAAGCTTTAGTGAGAAATCAAGTCATTTTAACCGTTTTTAATGCCTGTTGGGGTGCTTATCCCGCTAAATCGGGTCAGGAGATGATCCCCCGCAGCAGTCTGGCGGAAGTCTTGATTCACCACGGCGTTCCCGCAGTTTTGGCCATGCGAGATGCGATCGCCGATAGAGAGGCCTTGAGTTTTATCGAAATTTTTACCCGCACCCTCTTCGGGTTCAAAGACAAAGAAGCGCAGATGTCCAACTTGTTTCCCGGTCCGAGAGTCCCTATCGATCAGGCCGTTCGTATCGCCAGGCAGCAGTTATTAACCCTCTACAAGTACAATCAGCCCGCTTGGACTTTGCCGATTCTCTATATGCACCCAGAATTCGACGGGCAATTGCTGCAAACCCTTGATGAGACTCAATCACCGACGGTTATGCCCAATGTCTGCGGAACCATGCCCGCCGCTTTCTTATACTATCTCGATCGTCCCGAAAGAAAATTGTCAATCCGTGGTGGTGGCATGAATATAGGACGGAACATGGAAAATGATCTACAGATTACTGAAAAATGGGTTAGTAAAAACCATTGTCGGATAATTTGCCGTAAAAATGCCGATCATCCCGACTATCAATACTTTCTCGAAGATTTCTCCCGTTTTGGTACTTTTATCTACCAAGATGGCCACTGGAAGCAGGTACATAACCAAGAAGTTCCCCTAGAGTCGGGTTTACAGATTCGCTTCGGCAGTTACAAAGGCCAAATCCTCGCATTTGTGGTGGAATAATTAGGGTTTGTCGCAAAAGTTTGTCGTCGGGAGTGGGAATTATGAATTATGAATTATGAATTATGAATTATGAATTAGACCTCGACCTAATATAATCTCAAGACTAAAAGTCTTTCTAGTTAAGGAATCTACCCGAATAAAAATTATTTTAATTGCCTCATATTTTTTCAGTAAAATTGAATTAGCAAAGATAGATATACATTACAGCCATCGAACTGTTTAGTTAGTACATAGACCAAAAGCAAGCTGTGACTGGGTTATAATTTTTGGAGATGTCTATTGGGGAAGTGGGGTGCGGGGAGATGGGAGAATAAATAAAATAGTCTCCTGTCTCCTGTCTCCTAACCCCACCAACAAACTTTTTCAGCCAACCCTATCTAACTTTTTGCTTCCTCTTTAAGGGAATAAATTGGTTTAAACCAACCTTTGCGCCAGAAGTAGAAAATCAAGCCTCCCGCTACGGCTAACATGACTAACCAGACCATGAAGTAACTCCATTCTCCTTTTAATTCTGGCATATTCTCGAAGTTCATGCCATAGACACCAACGATAAAAGTTAAGGGAATAAAAATCGTCGAAATTACGGTTAAAAACTTCATAATTTCGTTTAATTTATTGCCCATAGTGGACATATAAACATCCATCAAACTCG
>Ga0315905_10008411_pt1 | contig 10438 bp, 9 predicted proteins | sample LakEriMetagenome_5_FD_203522 | JGI IMG/M metagenome (GOLD analysis project Ga0315905, IMG submission 203522) | Freshwater fungal communities from buoy surface, Lake Erie, Ohio, United States - Buoy 4 MA121 | ecosystem: Environmental > Aquatic > Freshwater > Lake | place: USA: Lake Erie, Ohio... | reverse complement strand
AAGACTATTTGTACACCTTCGGTATGGCTACCAGAACAAATGTTGTGTCAGTCTACTGGTACAAATTCTTGTACCTGCAGATCCACGCCACGCGGATATTTCGGAGCTTCGGTATCCCCACATGTCTCCGTCAAGGTTGCTGGAGAGAGGAGGTAAGGGTAAGAGAAGGAGAGGGGAAGCCAGTGTGAGGGAAGGGTTTTTTATTTTATAGCTCAGAGAGAGAAAAAAGGACACAACCCGTAATTACCCTAAACCCTAAACAGTCTTGTTACCTGGACGCTAGACATAATATACTTGTATATTTACTGAAGCATTGAAGAGATTTTTTTTTCCCTCGGTACGTTCGTTACGCTTGTGACATGCGAGGCGAACTGTTTGTATTCGCGACTGTTCATATGCAGCATGGATGATAGCACATAGCATTATTATCATATATTATTATTATTACACTATCATGAAGTTTGTTATTATCCTATCTAATCATTATCTATGCGCGACTGTTCGTATGCTGCATGGACGATGGCACATATCATGATTATTACATGTATGATTATTTATAATCAGCACATGTAATATAATCATCATTTCATTACATTATGCATGCCGAGGTTATGGCACATAGCTCTGCACGTCCAAGTTCGCGTTGCACATGTACTGACTTATGCACGAACTTGCAAAAACTGTTCTGTTGGAACAGAGGACACAAAGAAGTAAAACAGGCCTGGCTTCTTGGGTGGCAGAAGGGTTCAGGGGTTAGCGTTAAGTTAAGACAAGGTTCACTGAACCCTAGAACCTTCGAAGGCTAGGTTATGGTAAAGTGAGCGCACAGGTGGCAGAGGCCTATTGGGGTTTAGGGGATATGGATAAGACAAGGTCTGGGTTAAGGAACAAGGTAGGTGTTAGGCGTTCTGGTTAAGACAAAGGCAGGAGAAGTGGCAACCTGGCATCAGATGTGGCGGAGGCCTCCATGAAAGTCAAGTCCAGGCGCTTGGAGTCCGCTGACAGACGCCATTCCTCTGAAATTGAGTGCGCGCGCGCATGAGAGGGCGTGCATGTGAGTCGACTATGTCTGCCCAATTGTGTATGTATATATGTAACGCTCCCATCTGCATACACACACCGTTGGTCCAGTTGGGCCGGTAAGCAAGGGAGCAAAGAGATTCAGCGAGGAGAGATTCAGAAGAATCCACCAGTTGCTCAGACCATCGGCATGCGCTTGCCTACGGCATCAGGTCGCACGCCCGAGCATGGTATGCAGGTACGTGTGCGTTCGCTCACGCGCATGCATGCATGCAGGCGCACGTTCGTGTTGTCCACACCGGCGGCATTAGCGCGCCATTCGGTGACAGACGTGTAGCCACAGCGCTTCAAGGAGTAAGAAGACGACGGGGCGGCGGAATACATGTGCATGCCTGCACTCATCATCGAGCCCAGTGCAACCAATGCAGCTCCGGCATATATGAGAGCCATTGTGTGGCTCTTCTTGTCTGCGGAGGTGGCATCAGCGTGCAGCTGGAAGCAGACGGGGGGCGGTCCTATGGCAACATCGCTGCCCGCAGACGGAAACGACGAAGCGATGCGCGAAGTCGCAGTCTTGGGCGCCTTGGAGGGCGAAAAGGGCGAGGCTGGAGCTTGCACTCTCACGTTGGGCTCCTGGGAAAGATAGAGATAGCAGGGTGAATCCTGGCGCTCCGTTGATGCATGCGGCCACACACGCACGGCGCATCGGGGCGTGCACGCGGACAGACAAAAACATACGCCAGGGCCCACGTGCAAGCAGCGACCTGGATAGCGGAAAGGGCGCGGCGATTGCGTGTACGCAGGGCCGGAGGGCTGTTGATGGGGGCGTCGGAGGCGACCGTAAACGCCATTGGCAATCGTTTCTGTGCGCTCGCTGCGAACGGCACTCGAGGCACTTTTCTCTTCGACTTTCAACTTTGTGAACGGCACTTTCTCTCACTAACTGGATGGTTTTTTAGTCATCTCTTCTTCCCTGTGTCCTTTATTTTACGTTTACACATGTGCGGGACCGTGACCTCGCCGCTGGGCAGTCAACGCCTGTAGACAAATATGCCAGCGCAAGGAGCCAACAGCAACAAAGGAGGGGTGCAGGGTCTTCTCGACCTGCTGAAGGAGGCAGGTGCGACCGGAACCGCTACTGCCATTGCTGCTTGCGTGAAAATCGCCGGCCGAACTGGGGCACCCTTTTCACGGTGGTGGTGCCTCTGCGCTCTGCCACCTCCAGGCACGGACAGAGAAGACTGCAGACGCTTTGGCTCGGTCAAGCGGTTTTGCCACAACTTGAAATGCGCCAACTACGGGATTGTCCAGCTCGTGCGGCCCAACGGTATGCCCGTCGCGTGTGCGCACGGGAACAGGCGCCCATTGCACGTCCCGCTAGCGCACCGCGTTGGTGCTGTCTCGTGTGACCCTGCACGTTCCTCGTGCATTGTTGCCGCTCGCGCTTTGGCAGCCCGGCACATGTGCAAGTACCTGGGGAAGGGCTGTTCAAAGCCACTGCTACGACAGGCTCCATCCTCGCAGTGGCAGCGGCTGGTAGAGAATGAATCATGCGAGCAGCTCCACGAGGATGGCCTCATGTCTGCCGGTGATGCCCTTATGAAATGTAGCACGGCGCATCGCGATCGCGAGGTCTTTGTGCGTGCGCTGAAACTGATGTCGCGCATTACGCACAGCTCCAGCATGGCGCAAACAAGAGCCGCTGCCAGCTCCCGGTCCATACAGCACCTACGGGAGCGGCACCAAGTCGATTGTAGGTACGTCGTTCGGGCCCACGTCTCTACGGCATGGCCCGTTCCCACTCGACACTGGTTGTGTTGCGTTTTCTTGGTTGTCGCTCTCCCCTACGAGGGTGACGTGACGCGCCCGGGTGCCAACGAAAGGTAGGTTGAAAGTGCACCCTCTGCCCGGGCGCCCCCCTGCCCCCGGGGGCGCCCGGGCAGAGGGTGCACGCATGCCAGGTCCAGGCGGTCCGTGTGAGCCGGGCAGGGGGCGCCCGGGCAGAGGGTGCATGCATGCCAGGTCCAGGCGGTTCCGTGTGAGCCAGTCACCTTGACAGATTTGATGGCCTTCAACTGATGCCCGCTCGCCCCGCAGATGCAGGCGAACAGGCCCTCCTCCGAAGTTCGCGTTCTTCGTCGGTTGCTGACTATTTGGACAAGCCGCACCGTGAGTACTACAATGAAGAAGCGCAGGAAGGCACGAAGACAAACCGGTCGCAGAGCAGTCTGGGCAGTGAAAGGTCTGGTAGCGTAGGAAATGTGAGACGTGGATCGACGACGTCGCCTGATCCAGGTATTGATGCTCCCCTGTCCCGGCCTGTTTTCATGTTGAAGCGCACAGATGCTGGAGTGAGTGACGCGAAGGGGTGAACAGGCAGCATTTCGCAGAGATCACCAAGTGATCGAAGAAGCAGCGCTTCGGCGTCCATGCAACACGGCGGTAACAGTCGACCAAACAGCGCGGAACCTAGCCAACTAGTGCGCAGTCAACCGCTGAGACCACACTCGGCTTTATCTTCTTTTGGCTCTCAACCCTCCCTAGTTCGGCCCCAATCTGCAATGGCTCGGCCCCAATCTGCCATGGCAGTTCGGCCCCAATCTGCCATGGCAGAGCTGCATGGCGGTAAGCCGGCCCGAGCGCGCATGCAGGATTGGAAGGGCGGTGAGCATGACTTCACTTCGGACCTGAACAAGCATGGACGTCCCGAAAGTTCCGTAACTGGGTGTAGCCCAGTCTCAGCTCTCAGCACACGGCAGGTTGTCACACAGGAAGCAGCAGGTTGGATCCAAGCTGGCGCACCGAAAATCGATGTGAGCGCTGGCTGCATTGTGCCGAAAAAAATCGGCCTGGCTCCAGAAACGGCCACCCATGATTTCTCAGCTTCCAGCCCCAATTATGCCCTCAAGCTCAAGCTCCGCGAAATCATCGAGGAAAAGTCGATCGTCGAAGAGGATGAAGCGAGGGCAAAAGGAAAGCGTTGGCAAGACGACGTCATCACGCCCTCTCGTCCTGTGAAATGCAGGGAAATCAGCACGGGCGAGCTGAAGGTGGCTGCCACTGAAAGTGAGACGGTGGCGTTCATGAAATGGTCAGAAAAACAACGTTGGGGCCGCCCAGCGAGCGCGGTGCGGCGAATGGACGTAATCAATACAGTATCCAGGTTCGAGCGCGATCCCGGCATGCTGCCGCGCCCGAGCTCAGCGAGCACAAAATTACGACCCAGCAGTGCAATGAGGCCAAGTCTGACAGTTCGCCCAAAGAGTGCAGACGTTGCAGCAACCACAGATTCCGAACGGGAGCAGCAGATGGTGCCAGCAAACGCGGCAGCAAACAAAGTGAACACAAATGAAGTAAAGCGCCCAGCCACTGCTAGGAGGGGAAGCAACAAAAGTGATTACCAAATGAGCATGTGCACTCTCTCAAAACCTGCGGGGCTAGCAAGACCACTTTCAGCCCCACCACGCCAAGTTTCCATCGCTGGTCTTGCAAGCGGCGGGGTCATAGCTCTTAAAACATCACTAATACCGCCGAAGAGTCGAGGACAAATGCGTCAGGCAGCATTGCAATTTGATAGACCACAAGACTTGGCAGTTGGATCATTACGAAAAGAGGTTTCTGTTCAAGCAGGAGCGGGCCCGAACTTGATGTCGGCCTGGGTGGGTTTGACGCGCTTTGACGCCAGCGCCGTCGGGGCGCACCGCAGCGACAGGGCAGGGGGTGCGGGACAGCATCCGGAAGGGGGCGGCGTCTCGTGGCCACTCTCAGCACCTCAACGAGAGGAGCAGTTCCCCGGCACAAAGCCAGGCATTGAAAACGCCCAATTGCTTGTTAGTCCCGGTCGACGCGGCCTATCGAGCAGGCACCGTGAGAAGCTCAGGCTGGCCGAGAGTTTGAACATGAAGTTTTCGCAGCATCAGATTAAGTACGAACTGATGGATCCAAACATTTCGCCAGTGTCTTCAGTTGCAGAAGCAGGTGGAGAGCAGAGCTTACAGAACTCACCCACAGGTTATCAAACACACCAGGAGAATCTTGTCAAGTCTGCAATGCATGTGTGCGATCAGCTGCAGGGCAGGGTAGAGTGGCGACCTGATGAAAACTCTGTTCCAGCAACCAGTCGACGGTCCTCACTCAAGAGCGTCAAGAGCGAGGGACCATGGGATATTTTGCAGCTTGATGCAAATACTCCTCTTGCTCTTAGCCCGGGCAGCCCAAAAAAAGATCCTTCGCTCGTGGTTTTAAAGGACGTTGAAGAGGATGAAGGAGCGGAAGTGTCTTTTAGTTCGGCAGAGGATGGGCAACTTGAAACGCAGGACACAAAAGAACGTGAAGATCTAGATCAAAGCAACGCGCAAATGATAGGCACAGAAGACAAACACGCCGAAGAGGGAGGACGGCTGTCGGTAATCGACACCGGCAGTGATCATAGGGAGGATGTGTCTGCAATTGCCAGCAGCGATGGCGCAAGGGCGTCAGAAAAGGTGGCTGCTCCGGCAATCGAGGTCGAGGTTGACATGCCAAAGGGGCCTTCTCCCCAGACACAGGCGGGGACAAAGACGAGAGCACTCGAGAAGCCGAATTCCGTCGACGGTCATGATGGTGCCAAAGAAAGGCTGCAGGATTCGGGTGAATATGCGCTCTTAGCAGCGCTTGAGAAGGACAGATTTAGGAGAGGTGGAGAGGTGGAGACTTTGGCAAGACACGGCGAGGACGATGAGAGGCAAACAACTCCCTCCAGTTCAATCCTTTCCGAAGGACACGTATGTCCAGTGCTTCAGGATCGTTCGCAGCAAACGCCAGAACCGACGTCATTTGACAAACTTCATAGCGAGCTAGTTGGGGACATCGACGTGATAGAACGACGAATCATGCTTCAGACGGATATTGAACACCTTGCTCTTCTGACCGAGCAGGAGAAAATGAACAAGAATCAGACGGTCTCCCACGACTTTGACTACAGATTCCTGAGCCGGGGAGTGAACATGAGCAACACTTGCAACCTGAAATCCATGATTCAAGGTCCCGTGATGGAAGGTGTGATTTGTGAAAGGAGTTTCGGTGAGGAGTCATTATCGCAGGCGTCCTGGGAACAGGAGGACGCCTCACAGTCTGTGAGGGAGCAACTTGAAAACCTTGATCAATTGCAATTGTCAGGTACGATGGCATCTGCTTGCACCTCTGCAGGAAAGTCTACACTTCAGCGCTGAGCATACGGAACTAACTTCCTGGAATGTTGACAGCCACGAACTTCAGGTTTTTGGGTCCAGATGGTTCGCACCCTAGTCATCTTGTGACCGGGCTGAATGCGCAGGCAAAGATTGGATGGGAGACAACATTCGCCTCCGAAGTCTTGAGTAAGCAAAATATCAACCATTCCCACACCCTAATCCTTACACCCTGAATTCTGCCCCTAAACCATAAATGAGCTATGCGGTGATGATATTAAGGCAGAGGTGAGGATCATCGGCAAGCTTTTTAAGTTGTAGCGTAGGAGCAGAGGATTCGCTGAATTTTTTCGAATGAGCCAACATCTGTAAGCTACTTTCCCAGAAGATGACCTCAAATTTAGCGAATCATATGCTTAGCTCTACCATTCGCGCAGCTACTGACAGTAATCATCTCTGGACTTGATGAATTGACTGCTCGAGAACAGGGTCTTTTCATTTCTACTTCCTCCGTCTTTTCCTGTCCCTCGTCATGTCGTCTACCCGTTTCTCTCCTTCTCCCTCTCATACCTCTTTCTTTCTAAATCTGCAGGACTCAACCGAGAGAAATTGACCGGAGAACTGATGCCGCTGGAATACTATAAAAAAGTGTTGTCTGGCAACATCCACGTGGCGCATCGCATGGTGGAGGAGTGCGCACAGGGCGTCCTAAAGGCCAAACTCAGTAATACAGTACACGCATGCACACAGACACACACACACACAGACACACACACACACACACACACACACACACACACACACACACACACACACACACACACACACACACACACACACACACACACAACAACACACACACGTGCGCACACACACAGAACACGCGTGTGAGAACTCACACTCACTCTCACGCTCACACTCACGCGCCCCTTCACAGACGCTTACTCACACGCATACACATGGTGCTATTATTATTATTTCCTGGCGCGCGCGTGTAACTGCCCAATAGAGCTCGGCTCAAGTGAGGGTTTAGGGTTTAGGATTTGTGGGCTGGCGCGCGCGTGTGCCTGTCCGCTAGTGCTCAACTCAAGAGAGGGTTTAGGGTTGAGGGTTGCGGGTTAATCCGCTTTGTTTCAAGTTGTGGATGCCTCCCACATGTTCATGCCGCATGTTTGATGGTCTGATTTTCTAATTCTCTTCAGTCGTAAGCAACAAAATCACCAATCGGTATCTTCGGACCAAGGACCCGTACACGGGAAATCCCACCCTAGACAGGTTTCCCTTTTTGGCCACATTCTGCATAAAAAGGCCGGTCTGCACTGAGATGAACTGCCGATATTCGTGTGACTGTCAGTAAGCATTTGCAGCAACAGTGCATGCCGTCACATGTAGAGAGTGATTGCAAACGTGAGCATTCATTCTCTTCATATTGCATGTTTGTTCAATAAACCTGCAGCGCCAGGAGTCATCGATCTGCAGGCTGAGTCTGTGGTCTCCTCGACAGGTTCTACGACGGCGTGTATGCAAGAACGCTGCTTGCTCGAAAGTATCGATTTTGGCAGGACTTTGTCGTGGACCGCAATAATCTCAACGCTATGCAAAGGCGCGTCTGCGCCAATCGATACTATGGTGACAACACATAGCGGCAATTATAAATAGCGGCATTGTGCATGCAGCAGTTGCGGTGTTGGTAGTAATCATCGGTATGTGATCGAGATTCTTTTTGCCTTGGTACAGACATGCCGGGGCAGGGATGGTATGAAGTTACAAGAGCTCAGCTGAGTGGTGGCACTGACTCTCCGAACGAAAAAAACGACAGGCGTTGCAGACACATTCCCGCGCAATCAGCCAATTACACCTCTGCGTGTGTCACTTGCAGCGGAGCTTGCTAAGAGGGAGAGGATCAGGGAAAGAGAGAGACAGGCGCAGAATGAAGTCGTGAGGATATCACAGCAAGGTCGCCCGAAGAATGTGTCTTGACATCGTAGAAGCTAAACCCTCAACCCTAAACCATAGACAATGTGTCTTGACGTCGTAGAAGCTTGAGGGCCTAAACGGGGAATTACTCTAGTTGTTGATACTGGATTGCCATAGAATATCCAGCGTACAGCTTTGATATTTGATTCGCCGTCAACCTAGTGACAATACCGCTACAATGCATGTGTGAAATAGGAGTGGAAGAAGATGGGGGCGGAGTCTACACGCACGGAGGAAAGACGGAAAGGGAGTGTGCGTAAATATATTTTTTTCCTTGGGAGCACCACACGGACGGGACGCGGGCCAGTCATACCGTGTTCCTTGGAAAATGTGATTAATAGGCACGTGGTCGTAGGTGTATGCTTAACATAATATGTATTAGGCCGTGCGCGAAGAGGCTCCAGCAATTGTGTGATCAATGTATTTTATTCATTCAAGGGCCAGTCGAGAAACACCTTACGCCACAGTCTACACAGTCTGCCAGATTATCACTGCCGCACCCCACGTTATCATGGGCCGTAATTGTCTGTCAAAGAGCCATATCAACTCGGCCGTCTCTCTCGCAATCACAAAGATGTACTGACGTTCTCGTTCCGTCCCTTGTCGCAGCTAGCTGAGGCCGCACAAAATTATAAGTTCTCTCCACCGATGTTAAGAGTTGAGTGGCGTGTCGCGAGATTGCGACTCGAACAGCAGCAAAGAACTCGGCAAGAAACACAGCCCTATTGCGATGGTGAAAACGACCGCGAGATACCGAGATCCGGATCTCAAAGCGACGGGATCGGCATGCACATGAAAAAAGAGCGTTTCTTTTTCTTGGTCTGAGCAACTCCCACTACCCTGCTGAGGGCAGCATCCGTTTCCTCCTCGTCGCTGCTGTACACACCCGCATCATTCTCAGTATGCGCCGCCTCACGCGAAGTGGAGACACCCGCAGGATTTCCCGTGAGCTCCGCCTTAATCTTTTCAAATCGCTGATTGGCCTCCTTCTTCTGGAGGGCAGCAGAAGCCTTGTCAAACACCTTGTCTTTCTCCAGGCGGATGATGTTGGCGAGATCTTGGTCTAGTGTGTTCCTCGCTTCAACCAGAAGTTTGAGTGCCGTGGAGGCATCGACGGTTTTGGCATGGTTCTGGGATTGGAGGCGATCCACCTTTGCCTGCACATTGTGGAAGCCAGTCGACGACCAGATAGGCGCAAAATCTCGTTGTTGAAGCTTCTCCTGCACCATTGCTCGGGTTTTCCTGGCCTTCTCTGCGACCTGCTGGTTGAGTTGAGGTTGCTGTAGAAGCATAGTCAAAAGGTCGTGTGCCTGCAGTAGCCCCTCCTCAAGGCGTTTCTCAGAAAATTCCGGAGATCTCTCATCGTCTACCCCGGCATACAGCAGCTCCGAGTAGCTCAGGATGATGACGTCGGATGCAGGATCAACAGCAAGAGCCGCCTCAAACTGCTGCTGGGCCGCCTTGCGCTGCCCGACGTTACTAAGGAAGCATCCGTATATCCGCAGCACTTCGGGATTGTCGGGATCCTCTTGCACTGCTGCCTGGCATTCTGCAAGGGCGCCCCTGAGATCGGGAGGATCTCGCCTGAGCGCCTCGCTCGTGCGCTTCAAGAGGAGGATGCCCCGCTTCGCTGCTGCATCGCAATGCTTGACTGGCATTTATTGTTCCAGTGCTCCTGTCACACGTTACGAATTAACCGTACAAATTGATCGGACAGTATGTCCTTGCAGTGCGCCCGCTGCGGCGAATTGCAAAGCAAGGTCGACGACCTGCAGCGCATCATCAATCGTGGCGCCCATCAGCACGCAGACGGCATGGACCTCATGCGAGAGATGCAGGTACATGGTGCTGCATCAGTGACCAACTGTTAGTTGCGCCGCTGCAGCTTCTGATGCCATCACTCTGATGCCATCGCGATGGCAGCAAGGGCACAACGACGCAGTGCGAGTCCTGCAGTTCCGGATCGCCTCTCTCGAGACAGAAGTCAAGCAGTGGGAGGAAGACTCAGCTGGTGTTCCCATCATGAAAGAGCGGCTTCGGCAGTGCGAGCAAGAATGTGCCGATTTGGTTAAGAATTGCTAATTGGAGAGGCAGAGGGAGAGGGAGAGGAGAGGAAGAGAGTGAGGGAGAGAGAGAGAGGGAGATTGAGGGAGGAAGTGTGAGCGATGGGATCGCACGCGCGCGCTCGCTCGCTCGCTCGGTCTCTCTCTCTCTCTCTCTCTCTGTCTCTCTCTCTCTCTCTGTCTCTCTCTGTCTCTCTCTCTCTCTCTCTC
>Ga0315905_10008409_pt1 | contig 10438 bp, 9 predicted proteins | sample LakEriMetagenome_5_FD_203522 | JGI IMG/M metagenome (GOLD analysis project Ga0315905, IMG submission 203522) | Freshwater fungal communities from buoy surface, Lake Erie, Ohio, United States - Buoy 4 MA121 | ecosystem: Environmental > Aquatic > Freshwater > Lake | place: USA: Lake Erie, Ohio... | reverse complement strand
ACAGCAAAAATGCTGCTGTGTTTCACGCTGACTGGGAAATTCGCGCCAATGCTTTGTACAGCTTGGCCGTGAAATGCGGTGTATACAATATGGATGAATATCGTCACGCGATTGAACGTATGGAGCCGCGACATTATTTAAGTGCGAGTTATTACGAACGCTCACTAACGGCTCTGGCATCACTCTGCGTAGAAAAAGGTTTGGTCACACGTGAGCAATTAGAACAACTCGCACATGGCAGTTATCCGCTCGCACTTCCCTCTGCACCAGGGCGTAGCAATCACCCACAGCGAAAAACGTTTTTACCGGGTGATCTCGTCCGTGTGCGAGATGAGCATGTCCCCGGCCACATGCGTATGCCTGGCTACCTTCGAGGTAAGTGTGGTGTGGTGATTAGCAAGTCGCCGCTCTATCCTTTTCCGGATGCGCATGGACATGGCATACACGCTGAAGACGAGCCTACGTATGACGTGCGTTTTGAAGCGTCACATGTGTGGCCGAACGACGCAGAAAATGCACAGATACATGCCGCTATTTTTGAAAGCTATCTGGAACTAAACAAATAAACTAAACCAGCAAAAGTCTCTCTCCCTACTTTCTGCAGTCCGCAACCACATCAGCTAATCTGATGACATCAGCCCATACCCGATGAGATTCATTGCTGGCGCCTTAGCGTTTACAAGCGAATACACAAACTGATGCCAATAACACAATTATTGCCATCTAGCGAAATGAGTAAAAAAAGTCTAATTCGCGACCACTATCAACAAAAGTTGACTCAAATCAATCTTTTTAATTGCCCATGATTGCTATAGTGCAATCAGATGGTTTGGGCAATTAATGTGCATTCAAGCTTTTGCATACCACTTGGGAAAATTCGCCATGTTTAAAAAAATTCTAGTTCCAACGGACGGATCAGCACTGTCTGAAAAATCTGCCAAAGCTGCCATACAATTTGCTGCGGCAAACCATGCAAGCTTAGTCACCATTGCGATTATCCATCCGATATCGGCGCTCTCTTTATCCGATGCCATAGGGGCTGATGTGTTGGAAGACGTGGAGAACTTACAAGATGAGCTTTTACGTAACAATGCAGAAAAGATAAAAGCCCTGGCAAATAAGGCCGAGGTGCGCTGCGATATCGTCATTAGCCGCGCTGACCATGCGTACGAAGAAATCTTGGCTACCGCACAGAAGAAACGCTGCGACTTAATCTGGATGGCATCGCGCTCGCGTAATAGCCTACAAAAATTACTACTGGGTAGCCAAACGCAACGCGTGCTCTCGCATACAGCGATTCCGGTACTGGTCTGGCAAAAAAATAGGTGGGAGTAATAGCTATTTTTTTAATCATCAAGACTAACCCACAAAAAACATCCTTTCAAAGGATGTAATCATTTTGTTTTAAATAGTGCGTATAAATACGTTATCTCAAAAAGCTGACATAAATAACCGTATTGTCATCCAGCGCTATCTCTTAGAAATCACACGAAATTTAAAAAATGAAAAAATCAATCGATGACCATTCATCCGATCGAGCCACTATGGAAAAAGTGGCTCAATCGATTGATGCCGCAACTCACAAGCAGCTATCAACAATCGCACATGGCTTATCTCCTATTTCCTTAGGGTTAGCCTACGCTGACTGGCTGGCTCATTTGAGTGCCTCACCTGGATCACAAGGACTGCGTTTTTATGATGCGTGGCAAAGCTACTTACGAGCCGCAGAAAAAAATGTTCAATTAACGACTCAGCCCACTACGGCTGACGAGCCAGATACCGATGCACGATTCAAAGATCCTGCCTGGAGCCAATGGCCGTATAACGTCATCAAGAATAATTACAAGACCGTGGAAGAGTGGTGGCGCGATGCTGCTCAGATCGAGGGAATGAATCCCCATCATCAGCATCTGGTGAAATTTTTTACCAAACAGTCGATGGATGCCCTCTCTCCTTCGAATTCAGCGCTGACCAACCCTGAAGTTTTTAAAGAAGGCATTGAAAGTTTGGGCGCTAGCTGGATGAACGGCTGGAAAAATTTTATGCATGATCAGTATCACGATCTGCAGAAAAAAACGAATCCAGCATCCAATACCGTTGAACCACTTCATTATGCAGTGGGTAAAGATGTCGCCATCACGCCCGGCAAAGTTGTTTTTAGAAATGATTTGATTGAACTGATTCAGTACAGCCCAACCACCAAAGAAGTTCAGGCAGAGCCTTTGCTGATTGTTCCGTCATGCATCATGAAATACTACATACTCGATTTGTCGCCTCATAATTCGATGGTGCGCTATTTAGTAGCGCAAGGATTCACGGTCTTTATGATTTCGTGGCGCAATCCTGACGGAGCCATGCGCGATGTGGGTTTAAGTGACTATGTTAATCACGGGGTACTTGATGCTCTTGCAGCCGTGCAGAAAAATAGTGAATCGAATCAGGTGCATGCCATGGGTTACTGCCTTGGCGGTACTTTTTTAGCGATCGCTGCTTCGTATCTGGCAAAAGCGCAAGCTAACGGCGATCGCCAACATCCTAGCTTGGCGAGCGTGACTTTATTAGCAGCGCAAGTAGAATTTAGCGAGCCGGGAGAATTAGGCGTTTTCATCGATCATGATCAATTAAAAAGCTTGCGTGAAGAAATGTCACGTACTGGTTATTTTTCTGGTCGCCAGATGCTGGATTCGTTTAGGTTTTTAAATTCACGTGATTTGATTTGGTCGCAAATCACTCAGCGCTACCTACTCGGCAAAGATGAAGTGGGTATCGATATGATGAGCTGGAATTCGGATCACACACGATTGCCAGAACGTATGCATAACGAATACTTGGATCATTTATTCCTGAACAATGCACTCGCCGCTGGCTATTTCAGATTAAACGACTCTGCGGTCGCTCTGATGGATATACGCTCACCGATGATGGTCGTAGGCACTGCCCGTGATCATGTATCACCGTGGCACTCGGTCTATAAAATTCATTTACTCTGCGATACCGACATTACATTTGTCTTAGCAGCAGGCGGCCATAACGCTGGCATCATTTCGGAGCCCGGCCACCATAATCGCCACTATCAACTCAGTCATACATCCAAAGATAACGGATGGACCGACCCCGATGAATGGGCGCGTAAAACTCCCACAACCGAGGGTTCATGGTGGGAAGCTTGGTCTGCTTGGCTAGAACAACACAGCAGCAAAAAAATTCCGGCGCGCTCACCGTCAAGCACCAACTCCTTGTGCGATGCTCCAGGCGAGTACGTAATGAAACGTTATCCCGATTAAATTTTCATTTTATTTATAGATTGTTGATTCATGCCAGATCCTACACAGCTGACTCTATCTCCATCGCCATTCAATCTCGCAGGTAAAAAAGGACTTATCTTAGGTATCGCCAACGATCACAGCATTGCTTGGGAATGCGCAAAGATCGCTCATGAACAAGGTGCCGAATTAATTGCTACCTGCCTGAATGACAAAGCACGTACCTATGTGCAGCCGCTTACTGATTCAATCGCTATCCCTTTGCTCAACTGTAATGTGGAAGAACCTGAAGCCTTAGCTAAAGTCGTTGAAGAAGCCGCTAAACAATTGGGTCAATTAGACTTTGTGATTCATTCGATTGCGTGGGCGCCCTTAGACGATTTGCATGCACACGTTACAGATACCAGTAGTGAGGGTTTTTCCAGAGCGATGGAAATTTCATGCCACTCATTTGCTACCCTAGCTAAAGCCTGCGTCAATCACATGCCCGAAGGCGGTAGTTTGATCACGATGACTTATCTCGGTGCGCAACGTGCCATTCCGCACTACGGCTTAATGGGCCCCGTCAAAGCGGCACTGGAATCCCTGGTCAGATATATGGCGATTGAATTAGGACCACAAGCGATTCGTGTACATGCCGTCTCACCCGGTCCTATCATGACGCGCGCCGCATCGGGGATTGAGTCATTCGATGATTTGCTTGAACATAGCAAGTCCATAGCACCACTTAAACGATTGGTTAAATTAGAAGAGATTGCGAATTTAGCGGTTTTCTTATCCTCCGATGCCTCAAGTGGAATGACAGGACAAACTATTTATGTTGATGCAGGATGCCACGCTGTTGCTTAAGCTTAGATTATGAAAACTATCAAAATTACTGCTGACAATGCCAACGATGAATGGCTAGTCAATTTCATCTACTCAGAAATTGACGTGGGCGACAGTGCTGAAATAACACGCACACTGACGCCCGACGATATCAAGGCCTTTGCTGCCGTTTCAGGTGACATCAATCCTGCTCACATGGATCCGGTGTATTCAAGCCAGACGCTGTTTCACGGAATCATTGGTCATGGTATGTGGGGAGGCGCGTTAATTTCAACGGTACTGGGCACCGTATTTCCCGGTCCTGGTACGATTTATCTGGAACAAAATCTCCACTTCAGTCGACCAGTGAGAATCGGCGATACCTTAACCGTAACTGTTACGTGCTCATCAAAAAATGATGAGAAAAATTCCATCGAACTTGATTGCTCACTCGTCAATCAAAAAGGTGAACGCGTTTTATCCGGTGTCGCTCGCGTACTAGCACCTACCAAAAAGCTGCGCATACCAAAAATTCATGCGCCAAAAATTAGCCTATCTAACCCCTATGAACAACATGCACAGTTGCTTAGTCTGGGAGCACATTTAGAAGCAGTGACTTGCGGAGTAGTACATCCCTGCGATGAAGAATCATTACGCGGTGCTTTGGATGCGCAACATGCTGGCTTAATTAAAGCCATCATCATTGCACCAGAAAAAAAAGTGCGTGCCATCGCTGAAAAACACACTATTGACCTGACCGGCGTTCGTATCATCAATGTTGAGCATAGCCATGAAGCTGCTGATGTAGCCGCCCAAATGGCGGCTGATCATGAAGTCGAAGCTTTGATGAAAGGCAGCTTGCATACGGATGAATTGATTCATGCAGTCATAATGCAACCCAAGCTGCGTACCGGTCGCAGAATGTCGCATGTGTATCGATTCCAAGTGCCGATGTATCCCAAGCCACTCTGTATCACTGATGCGGCGTTAAACATTGCACCTACGCTATCTGACAAAGTCGATATCGTAAAAAACGCTATAGAATTTGCTCACATCATGGGCATCAATGAACCTAAAGTCGCCATTCTGGCCGCTGTAGAAACAGTCAACCCTGCTATGCCATCTACCCTAGAAGCTGCTGCGCTATGCAAAATGGCCGATCGCGGACAAATCACCGGCGGCATACTCGATGGCCCGCTCGCCTTTGATAACGCGATCTCACCGCAAGCGGCTGAACTCAAACATATTCAATCATTGGTCGCTGGTCAGGCTGATATTTTAGTGGCGCCTGATCTTGAAGCCGGCAATATGATGATTAAACAAGCAGAGACTTTTTCCGAAGCTTATGGCGCTGGTGTGGTGTTAGGTGCGCGTGTTCCTATCGCCCTCACCAGTCGATCTGACACTGCAATGGCTCGCTGTGCATCGGCACTGCTAGCGAAATTGATTGCGCATCACAACCGACAACATCAATCGTGAGCATCTTAGCGGTCAACGTCGGTTCTTCCAGCATTAAATTCGCTCTTTATGCAGTGCGTGATAACACTGTCGGTGATGCGGAAATGAGCGGTGCGATTGAGGGGCTGGAGCCCGCGGGTCACGCACGCATTCAATGGTCATCGAAAGGTGAATCACGACAAACAGACACCATTGCTATCGCTGCGGGTCAAGACTCCTTTGAAGCCGCTCTCACGCAACTAAAAAAACTACTTCACACCAATTTTTCGCATATCACTTTGCAAGCGATCGCCCATCGGGTTGTACATGGGGGTACGTTATTTACAGCGAGTACCATCGTCACCGCAGAGATACTAACTAAACTGGCGACCTTAAATTCCTTAGCGCCGCTCCATCAACCCCATAATTTAGCGGGTATCGTAGCGTTCACAGAATCGTTCCCAGACTTAAAGCAAGTCGCGTGTTTTGATACCGCATTTCATCGCACGCTCTCACCGTTGGAAACGACGTTTGCTATCGACCATAAACTCACTGATCAGGGTGTACGACGCTTTGGCTTTCATGGTCTGTCTTACCAATACATCACCCAAGTATTGCAAGAAGTCTCGCCTCGTTCAGCCGGACGAACCATCATGGCGCACTTGGGTAATGGTGCGAGTTTGTGCGCCACGACTCAACACCAAAGTCGCGCTACGACGATGGGCTTTTCAGCGGTCGATGGATTAATGATGGGAACACGCTGCGGAGCCTTGGATCCGGGAGTGTTACTCTTTTTAATGGAGCAAGGCTGGGATCACGACGCCATCGAAAAATTAATTTACAAACAAAGTGGTTTACTTGGCGTGTCGGGCGAAAGTGCAGATATGCGAGTGTTATCGACATCGAACTCGGAAGCCGCTCGCTTTGCGATTGACTTATTTACTCATCGAGTCGTGCGTGACATAGGTGCGCTTACGGCCTGTATAGAGGGTCTGGATGTTTTAGCCTTCACAGGCGGCATTGGCGAACATGACGTGGATTTCCGATCAAAGGTCGGTCAGTCATTAGCCTACCTTGGAGTATCCCTCGACAGCGCACTCAATCAACAAGCCACTGGCGACTCTGTGCAATCCATACATTCAGATAGCAGTCGTGTTGAAGTATGGGTTATTCCCACAGACGAAGGCCGTGTAGCCACACAAGAAGCACTGACACTGCTTTAAGCAGCGTATTTTTATCTCAACACTGAGTGATCATTTTTCTTAATGATCACATCAAGGTGCGGTTGAAAGGTAGTGCGACTTATTCCCCACCCGCTCAGGAACCGTTCAAACAACGCTTGCTCTTGAGGCGCTGCATGCCCGTCGGACAACAGCGCATCTGCAATATTCAACAAGATGCAAATTTTCTGTGATTGAGTCAGTAAATTCGCGCTGGCAGAAAGATAGTCATCAAATGTCGTTGCTTTTCCATACAACATCGCATCATCGAGCAAACGCTCATCACCATGCAGATTAGCGAGCAAGACACCAAACTCTTCTTGTTCGATCGCGCCATCGACTGACGTCATGAACAGTAAACCAACGGCTAATGCAATACGAGGATTGAGTTCGGGTGTTTTGGCTTTGAACACGTCAAACAATCCCATCATCATTCTCCTTTATTGCCACATTGAAAAGTTAAGGCTGTCTTTATTAGGTGTTTGCAAAAACGCGACACGGGTGATCATATACGTACTTGGGTAGATGCTGATTTATGGCGTACTTTATGGCGAGCCAGCGTAGCTGTGTGACAGTAACGATCATCTCAATTACTCGATTACACAGTCTGCGCACATTCCAGTTTAGGAAAGTTTACGCTCGGAGAAAAAAATGATGCGGTGCTATCATAGTACTGTTATGTAGAATAATTAAATATAAAATTTGATATACATTGAGCAGAATAAAATTATATTTTTCTCATATAGTAATTTTCAGGACAATAAATTTTCTTAAAAATATGAAGGAAGCTCACAATGTCAGTATTAAAAGAAGTCATCAGTGCGAATGAACAGTACGCAGCCAATTTCGGCGACAAAGGCAACCTGCCTCTTCCCCCTGGAAGACACTTTGCCATTCTTACTTGCATGGATGCTCGGTTGGATCCTGCTAAATATGCCGGTTTGTCAGAAGGTGATGCGCACGTCATACGCAATGCTGGCGGTCGTGCAAGTGATGATGCGATTCGATCGCTAGTTATTTCTTACAAACTACTAGGCACCAAAGAATGGTTTGTGATTCACCATACCGACTGCGGCATGGAATTGTTTACCGATGAAATTATTGCAGGCTTACTTGAAAACAGCTTAGAAACTGCAACCGTAGATTCATCAGGATGGCGTGATGTAGGTAAAGGCCCAGGCTCTACCAATGGCAAGTACATTAAATGGCTAACTATTGCGCACAAAGAAAAAAGTGTTGTTGAAGACGTTCAACGGATACGAGCACACTCACTAGTACCTAAAAATATTCCTATTTATGGATACATCTATGATGTAAAAAGTGGGAAATTAATTGAAATACCTGACGCAACCAAAGCCGGCAAAGCCAGCTAATTGAGGTCGTCAGCAAAGTGTCACAACAATGATTGACTTCGCCGCCTCGAGAAACTCGAGAGCGGCGTAGTGATTATTTTTCAGCAAACGCCCGCTCAATCACGAAGTCGCCAGGCTTACTGGTACTACCTTCATTGAAGCCGCGCTGCTCAAGCAGCGCCTTCAAGTCTTTCAACATTTCTGGACTGCCGCAGATCATTATTCGATCACGTTCACGATCGAATTCTTGTTCACCGATATCGGTAAAAAATTTACCTGAGCTGATTAAATCGGTAATCCGCCCCTGATTGGTAAAGGCTTCCCGCGTTACGGTGGGATAGTAGACCAGCGCATCTTTGACGATTTCGCCTAAGAATTCATGATTAGGCAATTCATTAGTCAGGTAGTCGTGGTAGGCCAGCTCACTGACTATACGCACGCCATGAACTAAGATAACCCGCTCAAATTTTTCATACGTCTCTGGATCGCGAATGATCGACAGAAAAGGAGCTAATCCCGTGCCGGTAGAAATAAGATACAAATTCTTACCGGGCAATAGATAATCGATCAACAGGGTACCAGTAGGCTTTTTGCCCACGATGATCTTGTCACCTACCTGAATATTTTGCAGAACAGACGTCAACGGGCCATCGGGCACTTTAATGCTTAAAAATTCCAGATGGTTTTCGTAATTGGCGCTGACAATCGAATATGCCCGCAACAAAGGCTTATCGTTGATTTTCAAGCCTATCATCGTGAAATGACCATTGGAAAACCGCAATGACTGGTCTCTGGTGGTGGTAAAACTAAACAAACGGTCCGTCCAGTGCTGAACTGACAAAACTTCTTCTTCAATAAACGCGCTCATACGATTTTTTGGGCCACAAAAAGAACAATTTCCGTAAGCATACCAAAGAAAAAGCCGCCAGCTAACAAGGTAGGCGGGTTTTGGTCGAGGCACCACTTCCCCCAACGTGTCAAAAAATGACGGCTGTCAAGGCGCCAAACTGTCATTTCTCCTAAAGTCATGCCACTTTGGGAAAGATCATGCATTTAAAAGAGCTGACTAACATAGCCAAACGATATTTCGGTCGACTTCTAATTTTATTTACGATTGTTGCTTTGGTTACTGCGTTTGGCTCGCGTGTAGTACTCGGCCCTAAGATACCTGCCGCTTTAGTAGTGCAGCGTGATTTTATTCAAACCATAGTCGCGACGGGGCATGTGGAAACCCCGCATCGCATCAGCGTAGGAAGTCAAATCGTCGGGGTAGTAAAAAATATACCTGTTTCTGAGGGACAGACTGTTCAGGCAGGCCAAATACTCATTGAACTCGATGATGCGGAATGGCGAGCAGCCGCCCAACAAGCGGATATGCTGGTGTTACAAGCGCAAGCTCGGTTACGTCAAGTACGCGAGGTACAGGCACCGGTTGCAGCGCAGAGCTTAGTGCAAGCAGAGATCAACGTTAGTTACGCAGAAAAGCAATGGCATAGAAATGTAGATTTGTTTACTAAGTCGTTTATCAGCCAGGTGGCTTTAGATGAAGCAAAAAAGAGTGTCGATCTAACACAAGCACAATTACAGACCGCTAAAAAACAAGTACAGACCACTCATCCTACGGGTAGTGATTATCAAATTGCTGCCACGGCACTGTCACAAGCTGAGGCGAACTCGAAAATTGCGTATTCACGCCATCAACACACCGTTATAAAAACACCCATCGCTGGCACGTTGATCTCGCGCGATGTGGAGACTGGCGATGTCGTACAAGCTGGCAAAGCATTAATGACGCTCTCACCTTCGGGTGCGACGCAATTAGTCGTTCAAATTGATGAAAAAAATCTACCACTGTTAGTGCTAGGTCAGTTAGCACGAGCATCTGCTGACGCTTATCCCACACTGAATTTTTCAGCAGCGATCAGCTATGGGTTTCATGGATGGCTCGCGTCGGCAGTGTTAGTACATGACCTGTCTTGGCACGCAAATTGTTGAATAAAATTGATTGCGTGATGTGTTGACGGACTTTGCAGAAATTGTTTTTAGTCTAAGCATTGGCGATACGTAAAATAAAACAGCGCTGCACTACGCGATGCACCATGGAGGTGTTGTAATTTGGTTCTACTCTCTTCCGTAGAGAGGCTGCCTTAGCTTCCGAAAATCGTTAGCATTGTCTTTTCGAAAAACACTAAAGTCACAGAAAAAAATGATGTGATGAGTAATCAAATAAGTAGCATCTGCTTAATTTTGACAACCAACAAATTTGATTTGCTAGTCACGTGATAGGGTGAGCTGTGTCGTCAATAAAGCCATCTTGGTTTCATACGATCACACAACAGGAGTAAATCTTATGACACAG
>Ga0315905_10008407_pt1 | contig 10440 bp, 6 predicted proteins | sample LakEriMetagenome_5_FD_203522 | JGI IMG/M metagenome (GOLD analysis project Ga0315905, IMG submission 203522) | Freshwater fungal communities from buoy surface, Lake Erie, Ohio, United States - Buoy 4 MA121 | ecosystem: Environmental > Aquatic > Freshwater > Lake | place: USA: Lake Erie, Ohio... | reverse complement strand
TGCCAATCTACGTCATTTTTAATAGTTAATAAACGAGAATTGGCTGTAAGACAATAATCTTGGATAAAAGTAGATTGTTGAAAGCATCGAATCACCCGTAAAACCCATCGTAATGGCCCAATTTCTAACCATTGCCAATGGATTAGTTGGGCAGGAGATAGAGGAAATTCTTCATAATTAGGGGCGATATCCCAAGCATCCCAATATTGTCCTTTGTCTTGGAAAAACTGGAGTTGATTACCCGGATTTGCCAAAACTTCCCGCTGTTGAGTTAAGTCATAAATGCTGGCTAAATCCCCTGTATTTTGATCAACGGTAACTCGTAAAAGACCATTGTCTAAAATCGGTAATTCTGGAGTTTGATGTATTTTTTTAGCAGTAGGTAATTTTGACTCAATTAGCCAATAGCCCCGAACTGTTAGCGGTGGGACTATCATCTCAATGAGTAATTTACCCTCATGGCTTATTTGAGATGGCATCACTTGCCCCGTTTCCCAAGCGATAACTTGATAATCTTGATCAATACCAATCTCAATTTCGACCAACTGATGATTTTTCCAATTTAAGGGATTAAAAATTAATAATGGCCTGGCATTTTCAGGCGAATTTTGAGGAACTTTAATGTGTTGACTGAGGCGATCGAGGGCAGTCGTGACTAAGTCTTGAGTCGTTTTTAAAACTGATTGCCAAGCTTGATTTGCTGTCACAAAAACTTCAGGAATAGAGGTGCCGGGTAAAATGTCATGAAACTGATTTAATAACACCGCTTTCCAGGCTGTTTCTAACTCCATTTTAGGATAGTCACATCCCGTCGCCCAGCAAGCAAAACTGCTCCACAATTCTGCTTCATAAAGTAAATGCTCACACTGACGGTTATAGCGTTTTTGATCGGCGTGAACAGTGAAGTAACCGCGATGTAATTCTAGATATAATTCTTTGTCCCAAATGGGGATAGGATTAATGCTTTGTTGTAATTGTTGATCAATTTTTGTTAAACAATTAATCGCCGTTGATGGGTTAATTTGTGGGAAAAACTCTGAATTCTGCCAACGTTGTTTGACCTGCCACATATCCCGACTGGGGCCGCCACCATGATCCCCCACCCCCGGCAACCAAAGACACTCTTTTACCCCCGTTTGATCCGGCCAAAATCTGACATAGTTAGCCATAGGTAAGGGTTGAGTATCCATCACCCCGGCTAGGTTGGGCGGTGACATGACGGTTAACATTGTGGTTCCATCCGGCGATCGCCAGTTAAACGCCCCAAAGGGAAAGGGATTAGTATCATTCCAATGAAGTTTGCCGGTGACAAAATAATTTAGTTTTCCCTGTTGACATAGCTGGGGTAATTGTTGGCAAAACCCAAAACTATCCGGCAACCACGCTACTTGACTATATTGACCAAAACGGGACTGAAAATACCGTTGACCATAAAGTAATTGACGGGCGATCGCCTCTCCAGAAATAATGTTAACGTCTGGTTCAATCCACATTCCCCCCAATAATTCCCATTTTCCTGCCTTGACTGCGGTTTGAATTTGGGCAAATAATTGAGGGCGATTCTGTTCGATCCATTCGTACAAAGCGGGACTGGTGTGGCCAAAAATCAAATCGGGAAATTCCGTTTGTAAATTAATCACCGATTGAAAAGTTCTTTCCCCCACTTCCCAGGTTTCTTCCAAGGTCCACAACCAAGCCATATCTAAATGGGCATGACCTAATAAGTTGAGAGTTTGGCTTTTCAAGACCTTGGCTAAGGGCAATAGTTGATCACGAATTGTTTCTAAATTCCGATCAAATTGATTTTGATTAGCGACTTGATGCCAAGTAATTCCAGCTAATATTTCAGTGATAAATGCTAATTTATCCGACTCAAATTGAGCATAATATAAACTCAATACTTCTAGTTCATCGGCAATAAATCCCGGCTCTCTCTCTGGGAATTCCCGTTCATAGCGCAATTGGGATTGCATTAAACCGCCGATGTCATGGCCGGGACTCACTAAGCGCAACGCCACGGTAAAGGTTTGATTTGTTTGGACTGATTCTGTTAATAAAATGCGGGCTTTAGAATCAAATAAATCCCCCGCCTGCACAAATTCATCATTAACAAAAATCTGGGCATCTTTCGCCCACCAAGTTAGAGCTAGACGTAGACTAAGCCCTTGTAAAGAATAGTGATTTAATGCCTGGGGAACAGTAAAAGACTGGGCAAACCATCGGATTTTTTCGCCCTTTTCCCAAATCAAATAATTTTTTTCATTAACCTGGCCGAGGGGATAGGTTTGCCAATTTTTAATTTCCCAGGGTGCAGTGGGGAGACAATGCCAAGTGTTTTGACAGTCTTTTTGGCATAATTGCCGCAGTTTCATTAAAGAAACATTAATTACATTTGGCAGAAGATTGTTAGGTTGAGTCATCACTTTTTAATTAATCGCAAAATTATATTAACTAAATTCACAAACGCTCTTGCAAAGCCAAATTAATGAACTCATCTAAGGTAAAGTCAGTTTTAGACAAATCTAATTGATTAGATAATAGTAACGGAGTCTCCAGATTCATTCTACTTTTTGTTAATTTAATATATTCTTTGACTGTTATCGCTAAAGGATCACCATGTTTTTGAAAATATATTTCTTGCCTATTTCTATCAAAAAAAGAAAGTATTGAATGAGTATATTTATCACGAAATACTTGGTCATTTTCAAAAGTTTTAATTGGATCTATATGACCTGACACTTTAGGCGCAAAATAAGATTTATGAAAATTTAATTCTGAAAATTTAGACTGTTTTCCTGGAAGTAAAGATGCAGGGATTAAATTAACTGGAAAAACCTTGTATTCTTCAGGAGTGATCATTACACCATTTCCACTGCGTATGTACCCGAAATAAAATACATGAAGCCAATCTGTCCAGATTTTAATTCTTAATATTGTTCTACGACTTTTATAACCCATTGTTTGGGAACTTGAAAAAGGTAACCATAAAAATAAAGTAGGTTTTTCCCTTAGAGTGTCAAATCGTATTTCCATAATCGGCTTAGTTTTTCCACAGCCATAGATTACAGAATCACCAGAAATGGTTTCATTTATTTTTTTGTTAAAGCGTAAAAAATTACTTCTTACAGCTAATATTTTTGCTTTTTCTTCTTGAGATGATTGGGAAAGAATTTTTAGTAATTTGCTAGGAATTTTGGGTAATTCACCATCATCATACTCACTTGCTTTCAGTCTAATTTCGGTTTTTGAAATTTGTAATTGGCTTGCATGATCAATGAGAGATAAGTATACTTTTTCTGACTCTTCTGATAAATTATATGTAATAAAATTAATATTTAATTTGCTGTAAATCGCATCAATTAAATTGTCAGAATGAACTTTGGGAAGCATCGCAATCAGTTTAACTGGCTTGTTAAAATCAATCTCGTCCGAAAAAGGTCTTTCTTTATATAAAGAATAATAATATCTTGTTAACTGTTGAAGAATATAACGATCTTCCGTTATTTTTAATTCAAGAATAGCCAACTCTTTCTGAGAAGTAACGGCTAAAATATCACAGAAATTACCTTGAGAATAATATTGTCTTTTGAGTGGCTTAACCCCTAGTAATACGTCTAAGTTTTCCCATAAATAGTCTTCAAATTCAGATTCTCGGCTAAATTCCCAGAGAGTTCCTTTTTGGATTAATGTATATTCCGATGACATTTCTATGAAGATAATTGATTTAGAAGACTACTTGTAAATAAAGGGATTTTTGATTATTCATCTGCACTCAACGCAGCCAAATCTAACAACACTTCCCCTTTCATTAACCGCTTACTGGCTTCTAACAACGTTTCCTCAATGTAAGGTTTCACAAAATAGCCCTTTGCCCCTTTCTCGGCGGCCATCCGTTGCATTTTTTGGGCTCCCCGGGAAGTGATCATGGCGATCGGGATTTTAGAAATATTCGGATCGTCTTGGATGCGTTCCAGTAACTCTAAGCCGTTCATGCGGGGCATTTCGATGTCACACAAAATCAGGTCGCAGGGTAAACCCGATTTGAGTTTTTCCCAGGCATCCTGGCCATCCCGCGCCGTTTCGGTATGATAGTCCGCTTTTTTGAAGGTCATGGAGAGCATTTCCCGCACCATCACCGAGTCATCAATGATTAAAACCGTCGAACGGGATGTTCTTTGGCTGTTTTCAATCATGGTGGGGGCTTCATCTCGGAAGGCGGCTTTGGCTTTCTTAAAGCGGGATAGCTGGGAGTTGGCTTTGCGGGTGCTACCATGCAACAGGATTTCACCGTTTAACATTCGATGGGCAGAGTCTAGAATATCTTTTTCGGTGTAAGGCTTGGTGAAATAGCCCGTAGCGCCTAATTTGGCGGCAACTTTACGATGGCGATCGGCTCCCCGCGAAGTTAGTAGGGCGATGGGTAAGGAGGATAGCTCTGGATCATTCTGTAACTGGGACAGTAATTCTAAGCCATTCATACGAGGCATTTCAATGTCACAAAAAACCAGATCACAGGGTAGCCCCGATTTGAGTTGCTCCCAAGCCTCCTGCCCATCCCGTGCCTGTTCAACCCGGAAACCTGCTTTTTTGAAGCTCAAGGATAACAATTCCCGTACTGTAATTGAGTCGTCTACAATTAACACCGTCGGATCGAGATGGGCTTCATTGACGGAAGGGGTTAGGGTCTTGCGCCAGAGACCGCTACTACTATCAGTACGGAGACGACCTTGGGCAATTTCAATTAACTCCAACACATCTGCTATGGGCATAATGCTGCCATCTCCTCGCACTGTGGCCCCCGCAATACCAGGGGGTTTGGGAATGGGTCCTTCAATTTGTTTGATAACGATTTCTTCTTCGCCAATCACTTGGTCTACTTGGAGCGCTAAAAGATTGCCCCCACTACCCCGCACAATAATGACTCCGATTAAGTCATCTTCGGGTTTGCCGCCATAGACACTGCTGCGACTGAGTTGGCGATTGTAATTGAGTAGGTCGCCTAAACGGTGTAGGGGTAAGACTGTGTCATTCCAGGTGACGGATTTTTGTCCATCTTCATCGGTGATAATGTCGCTGGGCATGTAGTCTTTGGTATCTTCTACGCCGTCCATGGGGAAGGCAATACGGGCGCGATCGCTCAGACAGCAGAGGGCTTTGCAAATACTCAGGGTTAAAGGTAAACGAATGATAAAGGTTGTGCCTTGACCCAATTTGGAATCAATAGTGACTGCGCCGCGAATGTCAAGTAAACTCGTCCGCACTACGTCTAGCCCCACACCCCGCCCGGAAAAATCGTCTGCTTGGTCTTTGGTGCTAAAACCGGCCTGGAAAAGCAAGTCATAGGTTTCAGTTTCAGACAAGTTTTGGGCTTCCATCCGGGTGATTAATCCCTTTTCGATCGCCTTTTGTTTCACTTTGTCGCCATTAATCCCCGCCCCGTCGTCGGACACGGTGATCAAGGTTTGATTCCCTTGGAGAAAGGCACGAACGGATAGCTTACCTTCGGGGGGTTTACCCGCCTTGCGGCGATCGGCTGGGGTTTCGATGCCGTGGGTAATGGCATTATTGACCAAGTGGGTCATGGGATTGTAAAGATGTTCTAGGATCATTTTGTCGATCAACACCTCTCCCCCTTCGACTTCCAAATTAACTTTTTTGTCGAGTTTCATGGACACTTCCCGGATGGCCCTCGGTAGGCGATCGGCGGTTTGGGTAAAGGGAACCATGCGGGATTTAGTCATCCCTTCTTGCAGTTGGGTGGTGACTTGTCGCAAGGTTCGGGCCACTTGATCGGTTTCATCCACGAGGTACTGAATATCCGACGCCGATTCCCGGACTCGGACAATCAACTCAATCATTTCCTGGGAAAGCAGATGAAAGCCCGTAAACCGATCCATTTCTAGGGCGTCCAAATGCTGATCTTGCATGGGGGATGAGCCAGGAATGGTGGAGCGGCCATCAGAATAGGTTGCCTTAGAAGATTGTTGACGATTACTCCCACGACTCGCCAATAATGCCCCTTCTAATAGGGTGCGTTCATACAAATCCTGCATCCGCCCCCCCACATCACTCAGGTTTTGGGCTTGGTTGAGTAGGTTATCTAAAAATTGTCGGAGTCGTTCTTGATCCTGCTCTAGGCGATTTCGTTTAACAACCAGCTCCCCGATTAAGTTACTGAGATTATCGAGTTGCTTAATGGGAACCCGCATCGTTTGTTCAAAACTGCGGGATTTACTAGGACGATTGCGGGATTGGAGCCGTTGACTGCCCACACCGCCCATGACGGAGGGACCGCCTAAGTTGCGATCGGCTTGTTCTAAAAGAACTTCTAAATCTTTGAACTCATCTTCTACTTCATCGACATTTGTGGGGAGTTTGAAGGGATGGTGGGTGAGGGTAGTAAAGGGTTGTTGGACAGGGGTATCGAGTAGCGTTTCAAGTTTTGCGAAGGAAAAATCAGGGTCGGCGGGGGCTTGATCAATCAAGGAATCTAAGTCTTCGATCGCCGCAAAGAGCAAAACAGGAAACGGTTCAGCAAAACTAGCCGCGACAGGAACGGGGGTCGGGGCCGGTTTCGCCCTGGGGGTCGGCACAGAAACCGGAGCAGGGGGACGACGGGGCGGTTCCGCAAAGTCTGCAAAGTCCATTTCAACCCCCAACAGATCCCGCAGTCCCGCTAATTCCGCATCATCCAAGTTACGACCTTGATGGGTCGGGGCCGGGGCTTCCCGTTCAGTGCCAAAGGCATCCTGTTGATCCATTAATTGGTCAATTTCCAACCAACTAGAGGTTTCAAAGGGGTCTATATGGCCTTGGCTGGGATCGTCATCTTCGGTGAAAAGGGCATCTAATTCCGCTTCGGGGGACTCAAACTCCAAGGTCATACGCACTGCTTTATCCCCAGAAGCTTGAGGTTTTTCGGCAAAAATTTGGCTGGAGCGATCATCACTGTCATTGATGTCAAACAGATCCATAAACTCGCTGATCCCTTCTTGGCCATCAGCATCAAGGGAGGCGAACCCATCCCCATTCTCGTTATCTTCTTCAAACCAATTGTCAAATGCCTGGGTTGCGTTGGGATCGCTTGTCATTGTTTGCCACCTGCACAGCTACTCTTCCACACGGTATCCAAATTCTAACAACTGAGTGCGTGACTGCCGCCATTTTGGTTCAACTTTTACAAAGAGTTTCAAATAAACATCCCCGGCAATCAGTTTTTGGATTTGCTGGCGGGCTTCACTGCCGATCGCCTGTAACATACTGCCTTTTTGTCCGATAATAATTCCTTTTTGGGAACCCCGCTCGACGGTGATGGCGGCAAAAACATTGGTGCGCTGGGGCGTTTCTTCGATTTTTTCAATGGCGATCGCCACGGAATGGGGGACTTCTTGGCGAGTGAGTAACAAAATCTGTTCCCGAATCAACTCCGCCATAATGAAGCGTTCTGGCTGATCGGTAACCAAATCCGGCGGGTAATAATAGGGGCCAGGGGGTAATTTTTCCGTTAAGACATCTTGTAATGCAGGTAAGCCCTCCCCCGTTAACGCCGAAAATTTAAAGCTGGGCCAACCATAACTTTCTGTCAAGGTTTGATAGCTTTTGTCGAGGTCATCCACACTTTCCGGCACTTGTTGATCTTGTTTGTTCAGGCCAATCAAAACCGGCGGCGTATTTTGGGTTAACAAATCGACAATGAATTGATCCCCCCGTCCTAGGGGCGCACTGCTATCCACCAACAGCACCACCAAATCAACGCTATGGATAGCCTGTTTGGCATTTTGCACTAACACCCGTCCCAATTCATGATGGGGTTTATGGATGCCGGGGGTATCTACCAAAATCATTTGGCAGGTGGGGGTGGTGATAATGCCCTGTAAACGATTGCGGGTGGTTTGGGCCACGGGGGAGGTGATGGCAATTTTTTGCCCCACTAAGGAGTTCATTAACGTGGATTTCCCCACATTGGGACGACCAATAATGGCCACAAACCCGGATCGAAAATCGGGGGGGGCATTGGGAATCGATAAAATTTGGTCGAGGTCAAGCAGGGTCATGGTTCAACTTTGTTAAAAAACGCTGGCGGTGAATAAACCCCCAATACAGACCATGCTAAGGGCCCACATTGGCGATCGTAGCCAGGGCCAATCGAGGAGATAAAACAGGGTAAACAGGGTTCGGGCGGCCAAATAAATCAGCACATAAAGAGAGGTTCGTTCCGTCGCTGTATTACTCACAAACACACAAAGGGCAGCAGCGGTAAACAGAGCAAAGGATTCAAAACTATTTTGGTGGGCCCAAGTAGCCCGTTTGGCATAGTCGGGCAGGCGGTCAAACATGGCCCTAGGGGCGCTCAGATCAATGCCAATGCTGACCCGGCCAACGGCAACGATTAGGTAAGGCACATAGATCAGGCCAGCCATCAGGGCAACGCCCAACAGCAACATTTGAGGGGGAGTGAAGGTCAAATCCACGGTGACTAATTCGGTTGGAGGGGAATTTTAAGCAAAACTAATTAACTGCATTCTAGGGGGCAAGGGACAGTTTGCTAGAAAAACCAACCGTAGGAATGTAGCCCTTTACCCAACAAATTCACCCCTAAATAACAGACCCAGACGACGACGAAACCACTGGCGGCCAAAATGGCGGGTTTGCGACCTTGCCAGCCTTTGGTGATTCGGGCATGGAGATAGGCGGCGAACACTAACCAGGTAATTAAGGCCCAGGTTTCCTTGGGGTCCCAACTCCAGTAAGATCCCCAAGCTTCGTTGGCCCAAACCCCCCCCGCAATAATGCCGATGGTCAACAGGGGAAAGCCTAAACCAATCATGCGGTAACTGATGTTGTCCAATGTATCGGCAATGGTTAAGCGTTGGGGGGAGAGGCTGACGGCGATTGAAGTCGGTTTTTCCAACAGGGCAACATTACTTTCGGTTTGAGCAGACAAATCTCCGATCGCCAGAGCGGGGGTTAGGGTCGTGGATTTGGTTAACCCCTGGCGGAATCCCCCAGTGCCCACGGAACTGCCTTTAAGTTCGATGGCTTGGCCACGGGTGACGATTAAAAAGGCGATCGCCAACAATGATCCCACCATCAGGGTGGCGTAACTGATCATCATGACGCTGACGTGCATCATTAACCAATTGGATTTCAACGCTGGAACCAGGGGCGCGGATAATTGCATATCGGCCGGTAAGGTCAAGGAGGCAAAGGCCACAATCCCCAAGGCGATCGGAGCAGTAACGGCTCCCACAAACCGACTTTGACTCATGCGTTCAGCGATGAAATGGGCCCCGGTGATGCCCCAAGCCAGGAAAAATAAGGATTCGTAAAGGTTACTAATGGGAAAATAGCCCGCCTCCAGCCACCGTGCCCCCAACAACGCCGCAATGGTTAAATTGGTGATCGCCATGCCAGTGCTAGCCAGTTGCAGCAGCCAGGACTTGGGAAAAACGACCGCTGTCCAATAGGCAAACAGGGTTAAAAGCAGCATTAAAAACGCAGCGTTATCTAAAAAACTTTCGAGGCTGACTAGATTCATGGCGGTCTACTTTCAAACTAACGAGCTTTTTCTATCCTATCGGCTCCTGAGTTCTTAAGACCACGGCTAACCATCTAGGGGACTTTTTGCGGCAAACCATTATGGAACACTTTTCGCACACCGCGAAGCAGATTGTCGGACAAATGTTCTATTAAGTAACACACATTTTTAACTTCTCTGATGATATAGTCGAGTCACACCAGTCGCTAGCTGCCAGTGCCAAATACCATTAATCCAAGTCGTTATTGATACCAATGTAATTGTCGTTGGACTAAGATCTAGGCATGGTAGTTCCTTTCAATCACTTGCTCTTATTGGTACAAAATATTTTGATCTACACTTGTCAGTCTCTCTGGTTTTGGAATACACCGATGTCTTGTTGCGGGATCTGCCAAATTTGTGTCTGAATAGAGAACAAGTAGATAGACTAATTGATTTTTACCACCAGGTTGGGATAACCAATGAAATTTTCTTCCTTTGGCGACCATTTCTGCGGGATCCTAAAGACGATATAGTATTGGAGCTTGCAGTCAAAGCGGGATGTCAAAAGACATCTCCATAATATTATCTAAACCATGTAAGTCTTGTGAGGTAAGGGATCTAGCAAAAAAGAATTCATTTTTTACCTCCATAATTTTTTGGTGAAATTGAATTAGGAACGAGGAATTGGTATCTCAGCCACAGAACTATTTTATTAATACAACACGGAAAAGCTTGCTATGAAAGGTTTGTAAGTCTTGGAGATGTCTAAAGTATAGTTACAGGGGTTACGCATCTAAGAGGATGTCTGAAAAGTCAGAGTTCAAGCTAACCGTCGAACAAGAAGACGAATAGAAGCCCAGTAAATCCAGGCTTCAGAAGTTTTGGTTAAGCCTTCATAATCCCGACTGAGACGACGACAC
>Ga0315905_10008406_pt1 | contig 10440 bp, 9 predicted proteins | sample LakEriMetagenome_5_FD_203522 | JGI IMG/M metagenome (GOLD analysis project Ga0315905, IMG submission 203522) | Freshwater fungal communities from buoy surface, Lake Erie, Ohio, United States - Buoy 4 MA121 | ecosystem: Environmental > Aquatic > Freshwater > Lake | place: USA: Lake Erie, Ohio... | reverse complement strand
GATAAACTTCCCAAGAAACGCGGGCGCAAACCAAAGGGCGGCAAATTAATTGCAACCCCTGCCGCAGATAATCACGAGAGAATGTCGGTGGCCAATATCATTTTACATTTGAAGTGCTCATTGGATAGTTTAAACTACAATGAAGATCCGGACTCGCATATTTTACGAAACCCCACTGAATATATTCCCGAACCGCCACCAGACATTATGGCATACATTCCAACGTCTACATCCACGTTTTCACATTTTGGACCAGACAATAGTGCACAGAATAATAATAATAGTGCATATACAAATTCAACCACGGTTTTACATGGAATAAATAAACATGAATGCTCTACATGTAACCGTACAAATAATCCCGAAACAAATGACGCGGATATTAGTATGAAAGATATCCAAACCAAAATTAAACAAATTAAACTACAGCTTTATCATAGCAGCAATCCCGATAAGAAATCCGCGTGTTTTTGGTGCACATATGACTACGATAATCCAACGTGTTATATACCAAAATATGAAGTTGACGGAGAACTATGTGGTTATGGGTCTTTTTGTCGCCCAGAATGTGCCGTCGCATATTTGTTAAAAGAAAACATAGACGACTCAATTAAATTTGAGAGATATCATTTATTAAACAAATTGTATAGTGTGGTTTATAACTTTAAGAAGAATATTAAACCGGCACCCGACCCACATTATTTACTCGATAAGTTTTACGGCAACCTTACCATACAAGAATATCGCAAATTGATGAAGACTGACCACATGTTACTGGTTATTGAAAAGCCCATGGCTAGAATATTGCCTGAATTGCACGAAAATACCGATGATATGGAAAATACGGGCATTCATGGATCAAAGGGTGCATTATCAAAACAATCCGGCGTATATAAAGTGAAACGCCAAAGCGAAAAACAACAGGGTCCGAGTAAAACCGACATAATGAAGGAAAATTTTGGATTCTAATGTAACCCGCTGCACCTGAACCCGTTCAAAATTAGACTATAAAATATTGTCTTATAGTATGATTTATCTTATAATTACAGCATCTATTAAAAACAAGATTGGTTCACGTAATGCACAACACCGAAAAAATAGATATATTGATAGTATCACGCAGATTTTGTCGCTAATACAGGCCGATGCATCCATTAAACCAATCATAGTCGAAAACAATGGATTACGCGAAACGTATTTAGATGGGTTATCGTGCGATGTTGTTTACACAAATAATAATAGGTTTAACTTTAGTCATAAAGGTGTAAATGAATTATTAGACATAAAAGAAGTAATTAATAAATATAACATTCAGGATGATGACACTATAATAAAATTAACAGGAAGATACAAACTATTAGACGCGACTTTTATAGAATTAGTAAAAAATAATAGCGATGCATATGATGCTTTTGTAAAATTTTTCAATGTATGTACCCGTCAATACATGTTTGATGATTGTGTGTTAGGTTTATTTGCCATCAAATGTAAATATTTAAACAATTTCGAATACAACTGTGTGAAAAGCGCGGAATGCGAATTTGCAGATCACGTAAGGAAAAATGTAAATAAAATTATGGAGATTACGGACTTAAAACTGGATTGTTGTTTTGCCGAAGGATTAAGAATGTTAATTGTCTAGCTGCGGGTGGTGACTTTATTTATGTATTGATAAAAATACATAAATAATTGAAGACAATACGTATAAATGTCATCCGTCGTATCATGTTATTTGATGGGGGGTCTGGGAAACCAACTGTTTCAAATATTTACAACTATTTCTTATGGTATAGATGCGGGGCGCGTCATTGTATTTCCATTTACACCGGGTATAACTACTGGACTATATCAACGCCCCACTTATTGGAATAATTTTCTAAAATCGTTATTATTATTTACGACAAATAACCCGACAAATAAGTTTACGAACGAAGCATTATATTCGTTCCCTGTTATGAACGAACCCGGGTTTACATATAATAAAATACCACATGCAATTAACAATCCAACGTTTCTATTGCATGGATATTTTCAAAGTTATAAATATTTTAAACATAACCAGGCAACGCTTTTCTCAATGTTGAAACTAGATCAATGGCATGTCGATATTCGGCGTGAATATTTTAGCGGTGAGAATGCGGCCGGTGTTAATGTCAGTATGCATTTTCGCATAGGGGATTATCAAGATATCCAACACGCGCATCCTGTACTTCCGTACCAGTATTATGAGAATGCAATTCGCGAAATGCGGAGTCGACTAGGTACGACGAGTATACGAATATTGTATTTTTGTGAGGCACCAGACCGCCAAATTGTGGAAGCAGTTATAGCGAAGTTGAAATCCAAATATGAAGATATTAAGTTTGTGAACGTAGAATCGACAATCCCTGATTGGAAACAAATGTTAATGATGAGTTGTTGTCATCACAATATCATCGCAAATAGTACTTTTAGCTGGTGGGGCGCATATTTCAATCGAAACCCAGAAAAGATAGTTTGTTACCCGAATAAATGGTTTGGCCCTGCATTAGCTAACAAGCCTACGGATGATTTATTTCCGCCAGAATGGTGCAAAATATCGTGTGATTTGCCGTAACATAATGTGCATGGAATTCCATCATAGTAAAAAATTGATTTTATCATGGTTCCATATTTTTAGGTATATCTTACACATACACTCGTATAATGAGCATCTACGAAGACACATATAACGCGGTTTTGGACCTGCCATGCGTGCAGCGCATACTCAAAAAGAACAAAAAACTACGCAAGGAAAATAAGGCGCTACGCAACCTGATTCGTTCTTTGCCAGAATTTCGTCAACAACCACATTGTTGTGCGTCTTATAATCACTGTTCTCACGATGAACCAGTGAAGATTAAGATTGAGCCGGTATCGATCGTACCTGATCTACCAGTGCCAGTTTCGACCGTACGTGTCGCGCAAATTGATGATATTAAAATCATTAAAACGTTGAAGGCAAACCCTCCCGAAAACATCGTTTATGACATTGAAGAAGCCGAAGAAGAGGAAGAGGCCGAGGAAGCCGAAGAAGCTGAAGAAGCTGAAGAAGAGGAGGAAGCTGAAGAAGAGGAGGAGGAAGCTGAAGAAGAAGAAGAGGAGGAGGAAGCCGAAGAAGAAGAGGAGGAGGAGGAAGAAGCGGAAGAAGCCGAAGAAGAGGAGGAAGAAGCTGAAGAAGAAGAAGAAGAAGAGGAGGAAGCCGAAGAAGAAGAGGATGAAGCCGAAGAAGAAGAGGAGGAAGCCGAAGAAGAAGAGGAGGAGGAAGCCGAAGAAGAAGAGGAGGAGGAAGCCGAAGAAGAGGAAGCCGAGGTCTTTGAAATCACAATCAAAGGAACCGCGTACTATACTACAAATGAAGTCAATGGGGTCATCTATGCAGTTGCGGCAGATGAAGAAGTTGGTGACGAAATAGGTAAGTTTGTAGATAAGAAGCCTGTATTTTACAAAAAGTAACCATGTGACTGCATATGCTCTGTATATATTTATTTACACAAAAAACAAATATATCACTAATTAACGATGTTTCTTTGTATTTTTTTTATGCTCATGGCGATCGCGATTTACATGTTTCCGGGTACTGCCCCCCGTTATTCTTTCCCGCTTCGTTTTTTCATGAGAAAGTACTTTTTCTGCAATGCCAGCCAATATATTATTTATATCTTCTTCTTTGCTTAATATTAATAATCTTTGTTTGGACGGATCATTCTTAGTTGCATAACTATCTTTTTCGTTTATAATCATCTCTTTTTTCGCTTTAATACTATTTATAACAGCAATCAAGCTATTAATAACCTTATTGTTTTTTATTTCCATGTTTTCATTCCATCCTTCAATTGCTTCATACAGTTGTTTCGCGAAAGGGCTTTGTTTCATTTCTTTGATTTGGTCCAAAATTCGAAGGGCATCTAACGAAGTAATATCATTATCCAGATATTTCGCTTTTAATTCATTCAATTGCTTCTGCAAATCAGTCGGGTCTTTCATTATATATGCCATAAAATTCTGCACTGGCGAAACGACTGGCCTAGTGGGTTGTTGACGAATATCTGTTAATTGACTTGGACCGATTTTACGATTTGGAATACTTTCCGTTGCAGACAATTCATTGCTTGAGAAATTATTCGCAATAGACGCTTCTATTTTCTTCAGGGAAAACATTTGGCGGTTCTTATCTACTGCCCATTTGTTTTCTAGAGGATTTCGTGATTCGGTTATTAAATATTCTAATTGGTTACCAAGATAATCCCCAATAAATGGACAATAAATCGATGACACGTTCTCATTATTTATTTCACCATCCACCAAATCTATCATGTAATATACTTCTCGCGTAGGTTTGTTCGATTCCCCAACATTGATATAACTAATACCAACATTTACTAGTTTGGGTTCACTAGTACCTCCGGTTAATAGTTCTTCGTCGTCAGCATCAATGACTTCACCACGAATATATTTCTTATATATAGCATCTAATAGTTTGTAATATTCTTCAGCTGTAGCGTCATCTGTAAATAATCCATCTATTAAGTGTTGCAAATATATATTCGATGATTTACGGAAAGGGTCTTTATACTCATTCATAATTGCTTGAAATTTACGTAAAATGGTTGATGACGGAGCTTTGGTAATCGACTTTGCAATTGTAGTCTTAAAATATGATTTTACATTTTCTATATTGGTTTTCAATCGGTTTATACTCGCTTCATATCCTTTAATTGCTTTATATGCTTCACGCAATTGTTTTTTAAGAGGGCTACTAGTAGCGGTTATCTCACCTGATTGAGTTCTAACTAGTTTTGTAGATTCTGTTTCTATCCAGTTAACGTCATCTTCCGTAAATACTTTATCAAGGGGTAAATCGATAACAGCGGGTTCATTCGCTTCATCATCGTCAACTCTCTCAATATCGATGTATTGTTTATTTGCTTTATTTATCGCTTCTGTAACACTTTTAAAACTATTCGTTTTCTCTTTCGCCGCCCCGCCTGCAGATTTGTTGGTACCATCTGCAATCACATTTAATTCGGTCACGATTTCATTCATTTTGTTAAATTCTTCCTTAATTTTTGTTTTAATATCTTTGATTTGTTCGGCCGGATTGCCAAATTTGCTGTCCTTGCTATATAATTGTTCATCCGCCCATTTTCGCACTTTACGATATTCTACAATCATTTTACGATATACGGGGTGGTTTAACATATCATTCAGCCAAACGGTTTTTTTAATGGTGTATGTGCTGCCACCTATTTTTAAATACGAGAAATAATGTGTTTGAAATGGGTTAAACCAAAATGGTCGGGTTGATTGTTTATCTTTTATGAAATCATAAGACGTTTGGATATCATTGATCACCGGGAATTTCGTCGGGAATAGAATTTCCAACATGGTCATTATATTTCGGCGGGTCCGGCGTTCGCGTTTTTCATAATAACTATCATCGGATGTTTCGACTGTTTCGACAGCAGTGTTATCTTCTTTCACATAATAGGGTCTTAATATATCCACAAATTTACCCGAATTAAAAAAGAAATTAACACGTGATTGGTAGTCAAGTCTGTTTAATTGATCCACTGGATATTCTACATCTATAGTGAAGAATGGCATTTCTTCTAATGCAACTGATTCGACTTCAACAACCTCGTCATTATTTGTCGATTTTGGTATATATAACATACTTCGTGTAAAATTCACAATCTGGTTTTGTTTATCGGGTATGTTCGTATAAATCTTAATCGCCAAACTCTCTATTGTAAATTCGACTTCTTCCATGTATTGTTCTAATTATATTATATGCATAAATTTAATTCATGTAATATAACTTACTTTTTTGGTCATACCATACCGACTAAATTTTATAACTTTCCAACTCTATGTCTTTTGTTTTCATTTGTTCCTTTGCCTTTTCCAATACTTTCTTTGCCTTGGCGATTTCTTCATCGGTCACATTGGCCATGTTCTCCTGTTCTTCTAATATAGACAGGTGATGGTCTTTAAATTCATCGGGTAATATGCAAAATATGCTTTCCTCGTTAAATAATAAATCGCTCACAATTGCAAAACATCCCATAATAAACAACGCAATGTATATATCACGTGTTCCCATCCATGCAATTGTGAAAACCAATACATATTTGCTAAAGGTGTATTTTAAATACGACTCCATTGTCTTGCTTAATTTAATATTTACAAAACGTGATACTATATTCAGTGTAATGATCATAATACCTGCAAACACCTTACTGTTGTTTAATGCTTGTATTTGTTCATGAACGTATCTAAACAATGATATACCGGGTTGATTTTTCATTTTTTCTACCATATACGCTATTATTATATATTTTTACGCTGATTTCTTGGTTGCCTGTTTTGCTTCTTCAGTTGCTTTTTTTGCTTCTGCTGTTGCTTTTTTCGCTTCTTCAGTTGCTTTTTTCGCGTCTGCTATTACTTGCGCAGGAGTACCTTGTGCCAGATTTTTTTTTGGCCGAGCATTTTTGTTTTTTGCCCCTTCCTGAATCTCAGAACGAAAGAGTTCCTTTTCTGTTTTTAGCCGGTTCTCTATAATAGAAAACTTGCATGTGCTTTCGCATACATTGCATTCGCCATCCTTAAATTCTACGTTTGGAAATATGTGTCCAGTCATCTCCGGTTTCACGTTCATGTCCTTGTACATTAAATCAGTACCTTTACAGTTTTCCTTCCTAAAATCGTTTACTACACTAATGCTTTCTTGTTTACTCGGTTCGTCTTCATCTTCCATATGTTCAACAGTGGGATACACATCTGCCAAATTTGACATGGATTCACTTAGCTTTGCGTGTTTCTTTACATCACCTATTATTTTATCAATCTTTGACTCGGTCTCCTTCACTTTGCGACCAGATGTAATTTCATTCATACTTTCCGCCATTTCATTCATAATATCGTCGGTATTTAGCATATTTTCTACAAAATCACTTTGATAGTACACTATCACGAATAAACATAGGACGACACCGAGATATTTATCTAAATGTGTGTAGAATAAAACGAGTGCAATCGCTGCTACTTTTCCTAAAATAGAATGACTGAATTGCACAAATTCTCTGGAGTAGGTTAACATTATTACAATTAATATAATCGGGATAAACTGGGCAATTGTCGCTTTCATGGCTTTATATATTTACCTGTCATTTTTCTTTGTGAACCAGTTTAGTGAATATTCCATCACTCTGTGTTTTGGATTATGCAATCTTTAAGGGTGTAAAGGGTTTAGTTGTATAGAATTAAAATCTAAGTATTTTTTAAGTATTAACAGATTCTTTCAAATGTCTAATTTAGTATCATATGCCAGTCCGTGGACAAATGAAGAACAACCAAGACGGCGGCCGTCCACTATGAGACGTACTTATAAAAAACCGCCGTCTCAGGTAGACGAGATTGATGCTAGAGATGATTCGAATGATATCGACCATGAACCGAATCCCCAAAATAACCGCCTTCAATCGCCATCTACTTTAGCTGATATGCAAAATACGAATGAATATAAAAGCTCCAAAGTGAATGAATTGTTAAATAAAATGAGCAGTGCATCTGCCTCGATGGAGAACAATAAAATGGGCGAATTTAAACCCATTTCTCCGCCAACTATACAGGTGAAGGGAGATACAGAAACGCCGGTGTCCGCTCGACAATACGTTCCTCCTCGGCCTTCGTATTTAACTGCATCGAATGCAATGAAATCTGCCCCGGAATCGCCGACTATGTACAAGGCAAACGAGCCGACAGCAGAAGTATATAACAGTTATGCCAAAAGTTACCAAAACACGCGGCCGAAATTGTCGCAACCGTATTACGCGAATATGGGCATTGGTGGTCAGGCGGGGGGATTTGATGATAAGATCATGGAGAAAATTAATTACATGATTCATTTGTTGGAAGAGCAGCAACACGAAAAAACGAATAACATTACGGAAGAATTTTTGTTATATACATTTTTAGGCGTATTTGTGATTTATGTTCTCGATTCCTTTGCCCGCAGCGGAAAATATATAAGATAAACTACATAATGATATTTCATTGAATATCACTATATTTAGCCATGAGTAAAGACTGTGGCATGATGATAGCAGATTGTTGCGCGAGTCGTGATTGTGGCACGACGCATGTAGCATGTGGCACGACGCATGTAGCATGTGGCACGACGCATGTAGCATGTGGCACGACGCATGTAGCCTGTGGCATTATGTTTGACGCCAATGGTAACATACTTATGGGCTTACGAGATGCTCGTGGACCAAACCCGAATTATTGGGAATTTCCTGGCGGGCAACTAGAACCCGACGAAACATTAGAAGAATGCCTGCGCCGCGAATGGGTCGAAGAACTGAATCTTCACATATCCATTGACCGTTTCCTATGTACCACTACTTATAACAATATTTCTTGTCATTTTTTTGTAGGTAAAATCGAAGACATTGAGAACCTACGTATATGTGTTCACCAATATATTGGTTTTTACAACATAACCGATGTTTTACAATTACGTTTATTCGATGGCGACGATAAAGTTATCAAAATGTTATTGTAAAATGAAGCACCGCGTCATGTCGATTGGAGAACATGGGTATACATAATTGTAGCTGTAATATGCCATATTGGTCGCATTGCTGGGTACATTTTCACTCGCCCAAATTTCATTGATGTATTGGTTATGTCCAATGTTCTCGATATTGATAGCCTTGTAGTCAGCATTTGTATGTATTATTTCTCTTAATACATGTAAAAAACCCAAATAAAACAGTCGAGAATCGCTGCAGTTTTGTAGACTGGCAACCAGCGTAAGTGTTTTCGCTTCGTATGATTCGTTATACCGATGCGCATCTTTGACAAAATAAAATCCTAATACTACATCCATATAACGCAGACAACCGACATATAAACTTTTTTCCTTTATTTGTGTGACAATATTTCCAATAGAAGGGAGAACCATGATATCAAACAAGGATGTCTTCGGCTCGTTGTGCATGTTAAACGTGCAAAAATCAAAAAATAAATGAATTGTTCCCGATTTTAATAACTTTACATGGTAACTCGTTTTCAATCTACTCACTTTACGCGCAGGAATGTTATAAGAATACGCATTATATGTTATGAGCGGACGAATCCCGCTGAATTGTTCTCCCTCTTTCTTTATTAAACTACACTGAATATTTTTGTTGTATGTGCGCTGGTTATATTCGTGTGTTTGTAAGAGTTTTCTACTTATATTTTTATAGTCATGTTCTCGATGTACACACAAAAAGTCCATAAAATATACCGGAATTTGGGTAAACGTGGTCTCCGTCTTGGTTGGGCGGACGTGCATACTTAATGATCGGGACGTAATGCATCCTAGAATTTTGTCATTTTTGACAATTTCCACATTTGCATCATTTTGGTTGGGTTTTACTTTATATTCGAGAACCTTATATACAGAAAAATACGACTGTTCTTGCTGGCCAGTATGCAATGCATACAATGCACCAGATTGAATCATATAATCAATCCGTTCACTCGATAAATAATGTGACTGTAACAATTTTGCCACTTCTTTGATTAATTTCAGGTTGTCGTCATTTACTGGATACGTGTATACATGCACGGGGTCCACATATTTCGTTTTACGTGGCAAGTTTGTGTGAACGACAAACGGTTGCTTATATAACGAACGGATGTAGTCATATGTGTGAAATACAGGTTGGTTGTTCCAAAATGGGTACTTTATTTTTACAGTGGCCCATACTATAATAAATGTAACCAGCCAAAAAAGTAAAATATACTGGAAAATCATTTCTATTATATTTTGCGAAAAGGGTTTGCTCTATACAACGATTTTACAAAGGTCTCTCCAAAATGTATAAATATTGGTTCTCGTCGCCATTGCACGATTTCATGTCTATTTTGCCATGCATTATAAATCCGTTTTGTGTCGCGGTTTTCAGGATGGTGTCCATCGAATCCATAAATAGATGTGATTCGTTTTGGCGAATATGCTCTGTATCTAAATCGGTGAATGTTTCTTTAAATTCGGCACGGATATTGGTACTGTCCTCAGGAATCTCACATGAACATTTATACTTATAATCACTAAATACCGCGTTAGACGTTACGATTCGTTTTCCTTGGAGCTTTTGTTCTTCGTGATGTGCCGCCTCGTGTGGTATCAGGTGTGTAAATTTGGAAGTATCAACTAGGTGTAATATTAAATAAGTATTCGGTTTCATCCAAAAGTAGCAGTTCTGGAAGAATTTTGCCTTATCTTCTAATTGGTAAATCGTGAAATATGTGCATAATATGTGTGTAAATGTCGACTTGTCGAATTGCATTGGGTTTAATACGTCTCCGTAAACATATTCCGCGTCCGGATATGTTTTCATGGCATGTCGTAACATGTCTTTTGAA
>Ga0315905_10008403_pt1 | contig 10442 bp, 11 predicted proteins | sample LakEriMetagenome_5_FD_203522 | JGI IMG/M metagenome (GOLD analysis project Ga0315905, IMG submission 203522) | Freshwater fungal communities from buoy surface, Lake Erie, Ohio, United States - Buoy 4 MA121 | ecosystem: Environmental > Aquatic > Freshwater > Lake | place: USA: Lake Erie, Ohio... | reverse complement strand
GAGTCCTTGGAATATGAAAAACTCAGTCCGTAAACTTGAGGCCGCGGGGTGTCATCAGATATTGCTTGCCGATCGGGGCACTTTTTTTGGTTACAACATGCTGGTTAATGACTTTACCTCTTTCCCAATTATGGCAAAAACGGGTTACCCAGTTTGCTTTGATGCAACACACTCAATTCAACTGCCCACTTCAATGGGTAACATCTCAGGCGGTCAAAGAGAATACATTCCATATCTTGTCCGAGCCGCTGCCGCGTGTGGCATAAATGCCCTATTCATGGAAGTTCATAATGATCCTAAGAATGCAATGTCCGATGCTAATACCGTGCTGGACATAAAGTACCTTGAAAATATACTTGGGCAAGCAAAAGCGGCTCATGAATTCCGGCTCGAAATGTTGGAGAAATATGGGGAAGATAATGCACATACAAATGACTGAAAAAATATTAGTTAAGGATGTAATGATCGGACTTGATAAAGTTCCGGTAGTGCTTCCTGACGCCTTTTTGAAAAAAGTCCTTGAAGATATGGGCTCTTATCGACTCGGAATTGCTTGCGTTGTAGACAATTCAAAAAATCTATTAGGCATTATCACGGATGGCGATATTCGTCGTAAGTTAATAAGTGTACAGAAGCCGTTTTCTGCTTTTTTTGTAGATGATGCAATTGACCACGCGATCACGAATCCGGCAACATCTAAGCCGACTGACACTCTTTCAGACGCCGTCCATGTTATGAAACAGCTGCAAGTTTGGGATCTTCCAGTTGTTGATGATCGCGGTACGTTGATTGGCCTCCTGCATTTGCACCCCGCAATCGAGGCCTTACTAAAAGCTATTGGAGGTGAGTCGAAATGAATCGATTAATTCAATCAAGAATAGAGTTAAAAAAACGACTTAAAAATAGAGAAAAACTATTTGCTGGTTGGATCAGTTATGCTCATCCATCGATTACGGAAACCTTTGCGAGGGCCGGGTTTGATTTTATGTTTATCGATATGGAGCATTCCACCATATCTATCGAGCAGGGTCAGCGAATTATTGCAGCTAGCCAGTCTGAAGGTGTACCTTGTATTCCGCGCCCTGTATCTCATTCAAATGACTATTTAAAGCCCTTACTTGAATCTGGTGCTGATGGTTTATTAATTCAGATGGTAGAAACACCTGAACAAGTGAGAGCTTTAATCGGTGATATTAAGTACCCACCGATTGGTTGTAGAACTTATGGAGTTAATAGAGCCCAAGCTTACGGATTTGATTTTGATGAATATATCCAAAGTTGGAATGCAGCATCAACTTTTATGTTACAGATTGAGTCGATCAAGGGCGTAGAGAATATTGAACAGTTAATTTCTTTTGATGAGGTTGATGCCATAATGATAGGTCCGCTCGATATTGCGGGGTCACTTGGGGTGCCAGGACAGACTACCCACCCTCTCGTAATTGAGGCCTCACGCAAAGTGATTGAGGCATGTGAGCGGCATGGAAAGAGTTGCGGAACTCAGGTTGCTGATGCGAATCCATCAACTGTGAGTGCACTCTTTGATCTAGGGTATAACTATGCAATTTTAGGATCAGATTTGTTTGTGTTGTGGAAATGGGCTGCTCAGATGCAAGATATGATGAAAAAAATGCGTTAGGACTTTGCAAATCATGAACACCTATCTTGCTGATATTTTTAATCTTGAAGACAAAGTTGCTGTTATCACTGGGGGTGGCGGTCATCTTTGTAGCGAAATGGTGCGTGGTTTTGCACGTTCCGGCTGTGCAGTTGCGATTTTAGATTTGCGGCTTGAAAAAGCTCTATTGGTTGAGGCTGAACTCAGGGCAGAAGGTTTTGACCGAATTCTATCTATGGCAATTGATGTGGCAAAGAAAGAGCAGCACGTAGAAGCTCTCAAAGCTATTTTGAATAAATTCGGCCAAATCGATATTTTGGTTAATGGCGCTGGTATAAATGGCCCCACGCCATTTTTTGAACTTTCACTTGAGGAGTGGTATTCAATACTTGACTCACAATTAACGGGTACGTTCTTGGGTTGCCAGGTTTTTGGTGAATATATGGTGAAGCGCGGTAGTGGATCGATTATTAATATATCCTCTGCATCTGCAGGCCCTCCATTATCAAAAGCATTCACTTATTCAATTGCAAAGGCAGGAATTTTAAATTTGACACAAAATTTAGGTCGAGAGTGGGGGCAAAAAGGAGTAAGAGTTAATGCCCTTCGCCCAGGCTTTTTTCCAACCGATTGGAATCTTAAGAACTTTATTACTCCTGAGCGGGACAAAGCTATTTTGGGACATACGCCGATGGCACGTTACGGGCAGCCAAGTGAATTACTTGGCGCAATGCTGTGGTTAGCTTCGGATGCAGCAAGCTTTGTAACCGGAGCAGAAATTGCGGTCGATGGCGGTTTTTCTTGTATGACGATTTAAGCGGATCAAGATGAAAGAAAATACAGTTGTCATCACAGGCGGCAATCGAGGAATTGGATTAAGTCTGACTGAGGCGTTTCTTGATGCTGGATATGCCGTTGTTGTAGCAGCTCGGCAGGAGGGCGGTCTTGGTCTTAAATTTGATGGTAGGGTAATTTATGTGCCGACCGATGTCCGTTACGAAGCTGCTCATTTAGAGCTTGTAAAAAAAGTAATTGATTCAACTGGGAGGCTCGATGTTTTTATCAACAATGCTGGCTACTCAGAGTGGCGACCAATAGATAAAATTGATGATACTTTCTTGGATAACATCATCGCAACAAATCTTAAAGGTGCATTTTGGGGGTGTAAGGCAGCTGCTTCTGTCATGAAAATTGGTGGAAGCATTATTAATATCTCAAGCATCGCTGGTAAACGTGGCAGTTCCAATAATTCAGCATATGTTGCGACGAAGTTTGCCATGAATGGGTTAACCCAGTCACTTGCAAAAGAGCTTGGACCACGTGGCATTCGTGTAAACGGAGTATGTCCAGTGCTGATTCAAACCGATGGATTGCTTGAGGCCTTAAAAAGTCCATATGGACCTGCCAATGAGAATACTGAAGAATTTTTTAGGAAATTTGCTGCAGATAATGCAGCATTGAAACGCTTACCAACTGCTGCAGAAGTTGCTGCAATGTGCTTATTTTTAGCTTCTAATGCATCCTCGGCAATTACTGGTCAAAATATAAACGTCGACTGTGGTGTATTTCCACAGTAATGGGAAAAATGGGATGAAAATTGTTGCTGTAATTCCGGCACATATGGCCTCCGTTAGATTCCCTGGGAAGATCTTATTTATGCTTAATGGCTTACCCATGATTGAGCATGTCCGCCGAAGGGCGCTAATGTCAAAATCACTAGCTGACGTGATTGTTGCAACGTGTGATGAGTCTATCGCCTCAGTAATACGAGGCTTTGGTGGTAAGGTTATTATGACTGCAAACTCCCACAAGAATGGCACAACTCGAGTAGCTGAAGCTGTCCAAAATATTGATTGTTCACATGTTATGTTGCTACAGGGAGATGAACCACTACTATTACCCAGACATATTGATGACTTTGCTAGCGCGATAGAGGGAGATCAGGGTAGTGATGCTTGGAATGCAACGGGACCAATTGACGAATCAGAAGAGCTTGATCGCCACTCCTTCGTAAAGTGCGTAGTCGGCAAGCAAGATCGCATTTTATTCTGTTTTCGCAGATCACCGTTTTATAGCGCTTTTAATGAGCAGCAATCATTTATTCGAAAAATACTGGGGATCATTGCATATAAAAAAGATTTTCTTATTGAGCTAACAAAGCTGTTGCCATCACAAATTGAACAGGCAGAGTTTATTGAGCAGATGAGAATTATTGAGAATGGTTACAGTATGCGATCAATATCCGTTAATCCAAGTCTTCCGTCGATTAATGAGCCTGATGAGGTAAAGACCGTCCTTGCATATATTCAGTCAAATGAAGAGCAAAAAAAATTATTGGAAAAAGTTCTCTTGTTTTGATGGATTTTGTAGATCTCTTGCGTATATAGAAGTATTAGACTTTTGCTTATTCTAAAGGCGCTCTATTTTTTGATTAATGCTTATTAAATTCCAGCACATCCTTGACAGAAGAACAATATAAACTTCTATGCTTAGCTTGCGATAGTGTTCTACTTGCAGACGATGCAAGAATGGAGACGATTGCGATTCCATGGTTGCATGTGATGAGAGAACATCCGATATTTCTCCGTCAGTATGAGGATCTTCTCACAACACAATCTTGCTGGAAAACTCTGACAAGTTATTTTTGGCATATTTCAAAAAAAACAATCCAATGGGCAAGTCTAGTACGACATTTACTTAAGTTACCAAATAAGTTTTGGATTGGTAAGTTGGAAAAGTCACATTCATTCGATATTATTTTTGTGTCACATCTTCTCAATGCCTCCCAACTTACAGATGAAGAAGACTTTTATTTTAATGGGGTGCCCCAAGATTTGGAAAAGCGTGGTCTCAAAGTTTTAATTGTATTAATTAATCACACTTCAGTACCAATCAAGGCTCTAAATCGCGGTGTTAATTCTTTGAGTATTCCTCGAGTAGTAATTTCTAAATCTTTACCAGTAAGTGAGGAATTCAGAATTTGGCAGCAAACTAAGAACCAATCAAATCTTTTTCGGCAAAGTGCAAAAATTGAGAGTGACGAATTCAGGAAAAGAGTTCTTAAAAAAGCCATCATAGAAGCTGCTTCTCCCGCCACAAAGACATCCCTTCGGATTGCAAGGGCAATCGGTGAAATCATAAGACACACTCATGCGAAAACGATCGTAACAACATATGAAGGGCACGCATGGGAGCGTCTTGTTTTTGCAACAGCTCGGATTGTTAACCAAGAGATTAAATGTATTGGTTACCAGCATGCGGCATTATTTCGATTGCAGCATGCTGCAAAAAGATCGCTAGGAGCAACATATGATCCTGAGTTGATATTGACCGCGGGACCTGTTGGGCTTAGTCAGTTGAAAAATTCGCAGAGTCTGGCTGGAATAAAACTTAATATTCTTGGATCAAATCGTTCTTTAAAGATCTCTGAACGAAGTTTCACGGCAACGTGTCTAGTATTGCCAGAGGGAATTGCAAAGGAGTGCGAAATACTTTTCTCTTTCTCTATTCAATGTGCAATATCTAACCCAGATATCCATTTTATCTGGCGTCTTCATCCAATCATTGACATTGATGAGCTTACTCGATACGGCCTTGATCTTGGAAATATTCCATCTAACATTGAAATTTCATCAAAAGATTTTGAGACTGATATAGCTCGTTCTCAATGGGCTCTTTATCGAGGATCTACAGCGATTATTACTGCAGCAGCAAATGGGGTAATTCCAATTTACCTTACGCAAGCAAGCGAGCTATCAATTGATCCTCTTTACGAAATGGGGGACAACCATTTATCTATTAGTTATAGCCATCAGTTTTTAGATGCTTTGGAGAAATCAGCTGTAAATCCTAAATTGATTGAATATTGCGCTCAGTGCTACAGCCCATTCGATGTTTCAATCTTAGCTGATCAGTTAACATGTAGTGCATAAAATTAGTAAAATCATATACAACCCACTGATTGGGTAAGAAATTATAATGATAACTTTGGATCACCCTCAACTAAAGTGAGCCTAAGCTTTTTCTACTTGGATATAAATGATGCTATTTAATTTGCAAAAAATTAAGTCTTCAGGCTTTCACATGAGTGTATAAATTAATGATAATGCCAAAAAATATTTTATCAAAATTGTATATTCTTTATTTGTTTAAGCGATATGCTTTGGCGGGATTTTTTTCATTAATGTTTAATAAGTTTATCTATGGAAATTTATTAAAGATTGGTAAAAATCCAAAAGTATGGGGTTCAATTACTATTAAAATCATTGGAAATGGATCCATAGTTATTGGGGATCACCTACATTTTGTGAGTGAGCCTAAGCGATCTTTTATTTCACTTTATTCTAAAATTCAACTCACTGCTTTCGGCCAAGGATCAATACTGTTAGGAGATCACGTTGGACTTAATGGTACCGTTATCGTATCAAAGAAATTAATCAGCATAGGTTCTGGTACGATGGTTGCTCCTAATGTCATCATTGTTGATTCTGATTTTCACCAAACGTGGCCTCCAGATCAAAGACTTTTTTCAGATACTTCCAATTTTGACAAGGAGGTTAAAATTGGAAGTAGTGTATGGATAGGGATGAATTCTTTAGTTCTTAAGGGGGCTGTAATTGGGGACAATACAATTATTGCTGCAGGAAGTACGGTAACCGGTGAAATTCCTGCCAATTGTATTGCTGCTGGCAATCCTGCAATTCCAATTAAATATTTCACTTCTTCATGACCCCAGATTACTCATTGACTGTTGTTATTCCAACTCTAGGGGGTAATTTGTTGGGACGAACAATTGAGTTAATTATGGCTGGTAGCGTAGTCCCACAAAAAATTCTGATAGTGATTCCTGAGGATAGGGTATCAAGCCTACCAAATTTAAAATATAACAATGTGGAAGTACTAACAACAAAATTCCGCGGCCAAGTTCAACAAAGAATCGCTGGATTCTCTAAGTCGCAAACTCATCTTGTGATGCAATTAGATGATGATATTGAATTAGCTTATAACTGCATAGAAATTTTGATTGGTGGTATGCAGACTTGTATTGGCAAAGTAGCGCTAGCACCAGCTTTGCGTTATAGAAAAAATAAAACCTCTGCTTTTCTCAATAAAAAGCCAAATCTTTACTACTGGCTAATGAATGGCTCAAAAGGTTACCAGGCTGGTAGCGTTTATTTGTCTGGCAGCCCAGAGGGAGTAGATTTTGTAGGGAATTGTAATTTCATTGAATCACAATGGCTTTATGGCGGCTGTGTATTGCATCGTAAAGGCGACTTGGTGCTTGAAAATTTTTTTCCATTTAAAGGCAAGGCATATTGCGAGGATTTGATTCATTCCGCAGCATTAAGAAACAAAGGAGTAAAACTCTTTTTCATGCCCAAGGCAAATGCATATTTTGAAATGGACTCCTACATAACGTATCGTCCGAGGATATTCATGCGACATTTGCTATCTGACTTTAGAGCAAGAAAATATTACAATGAGTACGTTGGAGTAATGTCAAATCGCATTTATTTTTTCTACATAATTATGATTTTAAACTATTTAATGTTTACTATTTTTCGATTCTGGCGCCATAAGAATGAATAACCACAGCAGGGACGATTCTCCAGTTATCAGTGTAATTCTTCCTTTTTATAATCGAATTAATGCTGTCCTGGAGGCAATCATTTCGGTAGAATCGCAAACCTATAAAAATTGGGAATTAATAGTCATTAATGATGGCTCAACTGATGGCGATGAGCAATTGATAGAAGAAAAACTCTCAAATATCGTTAATGCTATTTATATTAATAACTCAATAAATTCTGGCCCTTCTGTTGCACGTAATCTTGGCATAAAGCGGGCCTCTGGAACATATATTGCGTTTTTAGATTCTGATGATGAATGGCTTGAATCAAAGCTTGAGGTTCAGCTTACTTGTATGCTTCAAAATAATTGGTTTTTTTCGCATACATCCTACTGGCGAGTAGATTCTGTTACAGACTCAAAAATTATTGTTCATGCTGGAAAAATACTTTATCGATACCCTTGGATTGGGTTTAGTTGTCGAATAGCCACTCCAACAGTTATGGTGCATCGAGACAGTATTGTTGGTATTTTCTTTAACGAGCGATTTAGGGTGGCAGAAGACCAAATCTTTTGGGCGCAAATAGCAAAAAAAACCACACTATATGGCATCGATATTGCGCTATCAGTTATAAATGCCAATGAATTAACTACAGCTAAGAATTTTAAGCTGCAAAGCATTGCACAAAAAAACGTTCGCAATGAGCTATTTCAGACAAAAACTACGTTATTTTTAGCTCATTATTTATATAGTTTTTTAAGATTAGTTTATAAACGTATATATAGAATCTTTCCGATTTAAAATGAGCTAGAAGCAGCTTTTTTGTTATTTGTCGAGCATTTGATTTGATATACCCCAGACTTTTTAAATAAAAATGCTTAGAAAGAGAATAAATTATGATTAATAATTTAAGCTTTAACAGCAACAGGCAAATTGAAAATTGGATCTGCAGCCATATGGAACAAATAGAAATCTAATGAGATTATTAGTTCTCGGTGCGACCGGTCTGCTCGGGCATACTGTTTTTCAAACGCTTATGAAATCGAAGGATATTGACGTAATTGGAACATTAAGATCTGAGGACCAAAAAAGTGCCTTTGATATCTCGATTCAGAGTCAATTGATTGGTGGTATCGATGTAGCCAATCAATCTATCTTGACGGAGGTTTTTGATAAGGTCAGACCAGACCAAGTTATCAATTGCATTGGATATACCAAACATCAGCCAGCCAGTTCGATGTTGTATATGGCGTTAAATTCTGTGTTGCCTCATCGCTTATTAGAATTGAGTAATCAATTTAATTCAAGACTTATCCATATCAGTACAGATTGTGTATTTTCTGGTGAAAGAGGGAATTACCAAGAGAGTGATATTCCAGATGCGGATGACTTATATGGAAAATCTAAAATTCTTGGTGAAATTTTTGACAGCAATTCTATTACGCTCAGAACTTCTATTATTGGACATGAGTTGTTAACTAACTATAGCCTATTAAATTGGTTCTTAGCGCAGCATGATAGTTGTGAAGGTTATCGAAATGCTATTTTTTCAGGTTTGCCCACAGTTGTATTTGCTGAAATTATAAGGGATCTTGTGATTCCTAAAGCCCATTTGAGCGGTTTGTATCATGTATCGGCCTCACCTATAAATAAATTTGATTTATTAACTCTAATTGCTAAGATTTATCAGAAAAAGATTTTAATTAAAGCAAATGACGAGATTAAAATAGATAGGTCACTAAATTCTAAGAAATTTAAAGACGTAACAGGATTTAGTCCGCCACCCTGGGAAAATCTTATCAACTATATGTATAAAAGTTATAAAAAGGGTGTTTAATTATGTTCAAAAATAAAATATTGACGATTACTGGGGGAACTGGTTCTTTTGGAAATACGGTATTGAAGCGCTTCATAAATACAGAAGTTAAAGAAATCCGTATTTTTAGTAGGGATGAAAAAAAACAAGAGGAAATGAGAATTTCTTTGGGTAATTCTAAGCTTAAATTCTATATTGGGGATGTCAGAAATTACGATAGCGTTCAACAGGCGATGAAGGGCGTTGACTACGTGTTTCATGCAGCTGCGCTAAAGCAAGTTCCATCGTGTGAGTTTTATCCTATGGAAGCTGTAAGAACAAATGTTCTCGGCACACAAAATGTTCTTGATGCTGCTACAGCTAATGGTGTCAAGCGAGTGATAGTGTTGAGCACAGATAAGGCAGTGTATCCAATTAATGCAATGGGAATTTCCAAGGCGATGGCTGAAAAGTTGATGATTGCTAAATCCAGAAGTCAAAGCCTTAATGAAGCCATTCTTTGTGCAACCCGTTACGGGAATGTTATGGCATCTAGAGGGTCTGTAATCCCTTTATTTGTATCGCAAATTAAAGCCGGCAAGCCCTTGACGATTACTGATCCTGAAATGACTCGATTTTTGATGTCTTTAGAGGATTCAGTCGATTTAGTGGAGTACGCATTTGAGCACGCGAATCAAGGTGATCTCTTTATTCAAAAGGCTCCCGCATCTACGGTTAGCGATCTGGCTCAAGCGCTAAAAGAACTTTTTAACAGTAGCGTTCCAATTAATGTCATTGGGACTAGGCACGGTGAAAAGCTTTTTGAATCCTTAATTTCTCGCGAAGAGATGGCAAAAGCTGAGGATATGGGTAGTTATTTTAGGGTTCCGGCAGATAACCGGGACCTCAACTATGCTCAGTATTTCACAGAAGGTGAAGAGAAAATTGCCAATTTTGACGATTATACTTCGCACAATACCGAACGTCTTAATATTGCTCAAGTTAAAGAACTGTTGCTAAAGTTGGATTTTATTCGGGAAGAATTGCATGTTTAAGGTAATGACTATTGTTGGTACACGTCCAGAGCTCATTAAAATGAGCAGAGTCATTGCCGAGCTTGATCAGCACGTCAATCACTTACTTGTACATACTGGTCAGAATTACGATTATGAACTTAATGGTTTATTTTTTGAAGATCTAGGCATTCGAAAGCCAGATTACTTCTTAGAAGCTGTAGGTGATAATGCTGCACAAACGATTGCGAGGGTAATAGAAAAATCTGATGTTATTTTGGAAAAGGAGAAGCCAGATGCCGTTCTCTTGTACGGTGACACTAACTCATGCTTAGCAGTCATTGCAGCTAAAAGAAGAAAGATTCCTGTATTCCACATGGAAGCTGGCAATCGTTGTTTTGATCAACGGGTCCCAGAAGAGTTAAACCGTAAAGTATTGGATCATTT
>Ga0315905_10008399_pt1 | contig 10445 bp, 11 predicted proteins | sample LakEriMetagenome_5_FD_203522 | JGI IMG/M metagenome (GOLD analysis project Ga0315905, IMG submission 203522) | Freshwater fungal communities from buoy surface, Lake Erie, Ohio, United States - Buoy 4 MA121 | ecosystem: Environmental > Aquatic > Freshwater > Lake | place: USA: Lake Erie, Ohio... | reverse complement strand
CACAACAAGTGCGCATGCTGGCTGTCCGTCAACCTGAAGCGCCCTTTGCATTGCCACGGATGTCCGGATGACAGGCACTCCCTGCCTGCTGCGGGGCTGGGCCTGCTGCAGGCGGCAACCCCAAGCCACTGAAGCACGCGGTGTGCATGCACGAGGAGGACGCGGGGCTGCTGTGGAAGCACGTGGAGTACAGGTGCCCGCCCGGCTGGCTGGGTCGCTGGGATGGCACGGCAGTTGGCGTGCTGCTGCTGGTGGTGGCGGGGGTGTTGGGGGGCGGGTGGCAGCCTGGTGACAGCACAGCGCCGTGCGCCCATGCCAGTACCCCCCCCCCCCCCCTCGTACGCCGCCCGCAGGACGGGGGACAGCCAGAGCCGGCGCAGCCGCCGCCTGGTGATCAGCAGCATAGCAACCGTCGTCAATTACGAATACGCTTTTTACTGGTACCTCTACCAGGTGGGAGGTGTGGATGGGGGTGGGAGTGGGGCGGAGGGCGGGGTGGGTGGGGGGCGGGCTGGCGCCACGCGCACACACCACGTCGCCTCGGCTCATGCTCCAGCCAACACCACCTGGCCCCAGCCAGCCCTCCTCCCTCCTCCTGAGCATCCCTACCTGCCTCCCGGTGATCCCTCAGGACGGCACCCTGTCCTATGAGATCAAGCTGACGGGGGAGCTGTCCACCAACGTACTGTCACCCGGGGAGGGGCCCAAGCCCGAGCACGGCACGCTGGTGGCGCCGGGCGTGAATGCGCAGCACCACCAGCACATGTTCTGCGCCCGCCTGGACTTTGCAGTGGACGACGCCAACGGTGGCAAGGGCCTGGTCGTCAGTGAGGTGGGCAGGCGGGCGGGCGGGCGGGGGGGGGGGGGTGACGGGTCTGCAGTGCGGTGCAGCCTGCCTGCCCAGGCTGCCCTCCCTTCAAAACAACGACCACTGCGCCTGCGCCTGCTGCTGCTGCTGCTGCTCAGGTGGACGCTGTGCCCATGTCCAGCGGCCCGGCCAACCCAGCAGGCATGGGCTTTACGGCACAGGAGACCGACCTGCTCACCACCACCGCAGCGCAGCGCGACTGCAACTTCAATGCAGCACGCATCTGGAAGGTGTGCCACGCCGCACCTGTTGCCAGTGCCGGCGGGAAGAGGGGATGCCAGCGTCGCCTTAGTTGGTGTGCAGGGGCCGGCTGGGGCGGCGCGGGGGGGGGGGGGGGGGGGCCGCGCCGCCCCCCCGCCCGGGGGCGCCGGCGCGCGCCGCCCCCCCCCCCCCCCCACCCCCCACCCCGCCGCGCCCTGCAGATCAAGAACCCCGCGCACATCAACCCCATGAGCCAGAGCCCTGTGGCCTACAAGCTCATGCCCATGCCCAGCCCGCCCCTCATGGCCACGCCCGACAGCCTGGTGGCCTCCAGGGCCGTGTTTGCACGCCACAACCTGTGGGTGACGCCCTACAGCGACAGCCAGGTGAGGCGCAGCTGCAGCCGGCAGGGCCCCCTGGGTGGAGGGTATCGTGGGGTTTCATCACACCAGATTGTCTCACGATGATTGTGAGGGTGTGGGTGCTGGTGCTGGTGCTGGCCCTGCCCCTGCAGAAGTTCCCGGCGGGTGACTACGTGTACGGCATGAACGACTGCTCAGGCCTGAGCCTGTACTGCAAGCAGGTGACCGGGGGGCAGGGCTGCCTGCTGCTGGCGCCTGGGCTGGGCATGCCCAGCGCATGCACTCTGTGTGCCACCACACCGGTGGGGCGCCCGAGCAGCGGGCACCACAGTGGTGCCGGCCTTGCAGCGGCCACCGCGTGCTGCCCACCCGCAGGACCAGAGCCTGGTGGACGCCGACCCTGTCGTGTGGTACGCCTTTGGGGTGACCCACATTGTGCGCGTGGAGGACTTCCCGGTCATGTGAGCCGCGGCTGCATGTGCGCACGCAGCCTGCCCACCACAGATGGTGGTGCAGCAGCATCAGCAGCAGCAGCAGCACACGCAGTGGGCAAGGCTGGGCCACGCTGCTGGTCTGTGCGCCTACCTGGCGCAGCGCTTCACTTGCGCTGTCATCACACTGCTGGCTGCAGGCCCTGCGAGGTGACGGGCTTCCACATCAAGCCCTTTGGCTTCTTCACAGGTGGGCGGGCGGGAGGGTAGCTGTTGCGTGCATGCAGGCTGCCAGCATGCGCCTCTGACACGGCTGCGCCTGCATGCCGACCTTGCCGCAGCACATGCCGTGGGGCAACCCCTTGGGGGCGGCTGATCCGGGGCGGGGGGCTGGCCCGCCTGACCTGGGCGGCCCGACCTGCAGGCAACCCCGCCCTCGACATCCCGCCCGGCAAGAATGCGGCCAGCAAGCTGTATGCCAACGGCTCCGCATGCTGCGACGCCGCCAGCAATGGCCACAGCTAGGAGCCTATGGCATGCCGCACTAGGCCTGGTGTTCGTTGCCCGAGCAATGTGTGCCTGCCTGGAGTTGAGTTGAGAAGCGTTCTGCGGTGCTTTTTGCTGCCTGGCCTGGACGGACCAGGCCCACAGAGTGCGCACTGTGCTGCCCAGCGTCAACTGTACTATATATTCCAGCTGAGTTCAGCTGCGACGCAGTTGCCAATGCACAGGCGCTGTACCAGCGCCAATGATTTCTTGCATTTGCCATGAATTTATTTGACCAGCCAAGGTGGGGCAGGCGGAGTGTGTGGGGCGCGTGTGAGACTTGAGACCAGCAGCGTCAATTGTAACAATGAATGTGTTTGGTGCTGGGGTGCGCTTGCTGAAGCTTCACAGCTTCACAACACATGGGGTGAGGGGAGAGGGGAGCCATCCTTGGTTGCAGGGTGGATCAATGGATTGACACAGGGAAGGTATGCAGGCAACACACAAACACACACAGCAGCACAGGCGGCGCGAATCAAGGCCGTGGACGTGCACAATGAAGTGCATATGTGCATCATCAGGAACAGCCAGGCAGCCCCTCCCCTGGGGAGCAGGCCTTGTGTACATTGGATGGCAGCAAGAGGCGTGCGTGCCGGCTGCCACCCCGGCAACAGCCAGCACCCTCCCGCCATCACACGCGGTCATCACCGCGGGTCATGGGGTCCTCCTCATCTCCGTACCAGGTGCCCCGCCGCGACGCCCTGCACGCAGCAGGCCAGTGTGCCTGCCATGAGCAGCCATCATGATGCACCTGGGTGACCCGCCGGGGGGGGGGGGGGGCACGGCACGGGTCAGCACTGCCGGCAGGCTGGCGCACTTGCCTGCGCTGCGCGGGCGTCATGCTCCTGGTCAGCAGGCTGTGCAGCGCCGGCAGGCTGTCCAGGGAGAGCAGGGGCTCCAGGGTGGGGTTCAGGCGCCGCTGACCCGGCGCTGGAGGGGTGTGGTCGGCGGCAGAAGGCGCAGCAGCACCCGACCCTGCAGACCCACACACACCACGGCACCCTGGTTCAGTGCCGCGCCAGGGCGGAGCAGCCTGGCGTGCACCCGCGGCGCTCGCATGTTGAGGGTGGCTGCGCTGGCACTGCTGACGCCATGCCCGCAGCCATGCCCGCACCCACTGCATTGGCGGGCAGGCAGGGCTGATCGTTGATCATGCCAGCGGGGCGGACGCCGCACCTGCAGAGCGCGGCCGCCGCTGCTGCTGCCCCATCGGTGCAGCTGACGACGCAGGCAGCGCCAAGGAGATGCCTGCATGCGCTGGTGCTGGCGGCAGCAGCGGCCCGGCGCCCGCACGGACTGGGCTGGAGCCCGGGCGCGCGGGCGGCCCTGCAGACTGCTCCCACATCCCCGGCAACCCCCAGGTCTGCCAATCCAGATCCGGATCCTCCGCCTGCAGCTGCGGCGCCTCCGCCAGCGCCCGCTGCTGCTGCAGGAGCGCCATGTTGTTGGCCGACCGCTGCTCCCGCCGGCGCTGCCGGCCTGCCTGCTGTTGCTGCGCCAGCGCGACAGTAAACTCATCCTGCTCCGCCTCGGCGGCGCGGAGCTCGGCGGCGCGGAGCTCGCGCTGCTGCCGCTCCCGCAGCTGCAGCTGCTGCACCTCCGCCTGCACCTCCGCGCGCAGCTGGGCCCGCTCCCGCAGCAGGCGCTGCTGCTCCCCCTCCATGTGCTGCATGGCGGCCTCCAGCGCGCGGCCCTGCTCCGCCAGGGCCCGCATGTGCGCCTCCACCTCAGCCGGGCCGGGCTCGCCGATCACCGCTGCGGGGTACTGCTGCAGCAGCAGTCGCTGCTGCTCCTGCAGCGTCGCCATCCTGGCCTGTTGCTCGAGCAGCAGGCGATGCTGCTCCTGCAGCTGCTGCGAGCCCTCCTGCACCTGAGCCAGCGCGCCGCTGAACTGGCGCTCCGCCTCCGACAGCAGCTGCTCCTCCTCGAAGCTCTGCTGCTCGAGGGCGACAGCCTCGGGCGCCCTGGCGTGGCCGGTGGCCTCGTCAGCGCCTGCAGGGGAGGGTCGCGCGGGGGGGGGGGGTGCGCCAGGCGGGGTGAGGTGCAGCGCAGCCGGTGCCCCGTCTGCGAGCTCGTGGCGCGCTGCGCGCGCGCGAGTGCCAGGGCAGGGCAGCGCAGCGCAGCGCAGCGCAGCGCAGCGCAGCGCAGCGCAGCGCAGCGCAGCGCAGCGCAGCGCAGTGCGTTGCATGCGCTGCCTGCCCTCTGCCCTGCACCCCCAGCAGCCACTGCGCGCCAGGCTGGGCGGGCCGCTCACCGTTGCCGGGGTGCTGCATGCCGCGCATGCGCATGCGCCGCCTGACGGGCAGGGTGACGGCATGGTCCAGCATGGACTCGTCGTCATCGCTCCGCGGCAGGTCTGCCAGCTCGCGCAGCTCCTCCGACTGCCTCTGATGCAGCCGCTGCTGGAGCATGTCGAGTAGTGCATTCGCGCGCGCGACGCCACCATGCGAATCGTAGGCCGCCTGCACCCGCTCCGCCACCACGGCGGGGCTGGGCGCCTGGCTGGCGGCGGCGGCGGCCTGGTCTGCCAGCCCGGTGTCCGCTGCATCGCCCGGTCCGGGCAGCAGGGGCAGCAGGCCGCCCATGAACTGCTCCACCGCGAAGGAGCGGGCTGGCGCTGCTGCCAGCTGGGTGCGGCACACGGGGCACGTGCGGTGCTCCTTCAGCCACATGAGCAGGCATTCACCGCACAGCAGGTGGCCGCAGGTGGTGGAGAAGGGCGAGTTTCGGTCCGGGCCGAACAGATGGCTGCACACGGGACAGCTGAGCTGGGCCTCGATGAAGGCCACGTCCAGGCTGATGCTGGCCATGGCTGCGGGCGGGCCAGGCGGGCCGGCCTGGCGCTCCCGGCACCCGGAAAACTGCGCGCGGGTCAGGTCAGCGTGCGCCAGCAGGTGGCCGATGGAGGATTGGCACACCAGGACTGTTTAGAGCGCTCCAGCGAGAGGGAAAGGTGGATGCATTTTCCTGGAGCAGCTGCTCGCCAGGCCCCCCGCGGCCCCCGGCAGTCAGCCGCGCACGGCCATGGGCAGTGCGGCGCAAGCAAGCCACGCTGATCCGCAGCAGGGCGCGTGAGGCGACCCGCCCCCACACCCCCTTGACTTCCCGCGCACCGCCTGTCCCTGCCGCCCCGCCTGGCGGTGCAGCCACTCAACCTACGGCGCACCTGCTGGCGCCGGATTGGGCCGGGCGTGGCGAGCAGCTGGTGCAGCTGGTGCAGGCAGTGGCGCCGCATTGGCCGCCAGGGCGCGGCGAGCAATCACAGCCGGAGCGAGCAGTCCGCGCCGGGCAATGGGCAAGCAGACCTTCTGCGCCGTGCAGTGCGCCTTCTGCTGCACCTACCAGGCGCAGCAGGCAAGTCCCGGGGCTGCTGGCTGCTGCAGCCCGCCGTGTCTGGGGCACCCACCCAGCCGCCCGCCCGCCCGGCCTGCCTGGCACCCCCCCCCCACCCACCCCTTCCCTGCTGCACGGCACGGCAGGTAAAGCAGAGCTCCAACAGGTTCCAATGCTCCATGTGCCACCAGAAGCAGTCTGTGCTGCGCACATATGCGATCAGTGTGAGCTGTGCGCCCCCGGCCTGCGCATCCTCCCTCCCGCCCCGCCCGCAGCCAGCCGAGCGCGGCATGCTGCCGGCTGCGCCACACCGCGGGCGGCCAGCCATCCGCGGCGCGCCTGCACCAGGGCGCTGACTTGCTGTCAGGGACGCGTGCCGCGCAGGACCAGGGCAAGGACGTCAGGTTGATTGTGCAGCAGCTCAACTCCGCGCGAGGTGAAGCGGAGTTCTTGGTGGCGCAGCAGCAGCCGCCGGCTGTGCCAGGCAGCAGCCATGCCACCGCTGCTGGAGCAGGGATGGCGGACACGCCGGCTGCCGCGCACAGCAGCCGCTATGCAGCAGCGCCAGACAAGCCGCGGCATGCAGCCCCGCCCTGGGATGCTTACCTCCAGCAGCGCGAGGACACGCACGAGGGGGAGGAGGAGGCACACGAGGGATGCTACGTCACCACCGGTGAGCCAGCGGTGCGGGACACGCACATGAATGCAGCGTGCGATGGCACAGGCCACGTGTTGAGAAGTCCGCACGCCGCACGCCACCCAGGAACTGAAGCCAGTCCATGCTTGCATCGTCAACGCGCTGGTTGGTGCGTTGCAGTGCCTGACAAGGCTGGCTGGCACAGGCGCAACGATGGCGCCGGCAGCAGGAGTGGCGGCACGGGCAAACGGCAGAGACACCAAAGTGACCTGGAAGCAGCAGCGGCACAGCAGACGGTGCAGGTGTTGCAGCCCCTGCCTGCACCTCAAGTCCGGCGGCCAGCGGGCGTGGCACAGCCTCCCCGCCTCCAAAAGCAGCAGCTGCTGTGTGAGGTGCAGCTGCCGCAGAGGCCAGCAGCCCCAGAGCATCTGCAGCACGCGAAGCACCCGTTGCTGCACGCCAGCAACAGCAGCAGTAGGCCGCCCCTGGCGCGACGCCAGCCACTGCAGGCGGCTGCTCAGCAGAAGTCTGCCAGCCACGCTGCTGGCGCAACTGCACGGGCGACCGTCTGGCAGCCACCGCCGCCGCCGCCGCCGCAGCAGCAGCAGAACCCGCCGCCGCCTGCAAGGCTCCAGAGCGGTGGTGCATGGGCAAGCTTCGTGGATGCAGGTGCAGTGGTGCAAGGGAGATGCATGCTTGTCAACATGCAAGCTGTGCCCTGTGCTGGTGTGCGGTCGGCCATGTGACACACCTGTGCCTGGCCGTTGATGCCACCAGGCTGCTGAACACCATATCTGAACCACCTTCAACGCGGGGTTGCCCATGCAGACGACTCGGCAAATGTCACCTGTGACGGCTTTGACGAGCTGCCACCTGAGCAGCCGTCAGCACGCGGTCGTTGGGCAGTCGACCAGGCCACGTCTGCAAGCTGGGCGAGCATGCCGGTTGTCACTTGCGCTGATGACGCGCAATAATGGCAGCAGTGAAGCCATCATTGCTCCTGTCAACACTGTTATCATGGCGACATCTGCGCTGTAAATATGTGCAGGCTCATGCGCGTGTGTGCCAGCAGCTCAGAGGCTTTCTCATGAGGCCCACCGTTCTCTGCCGCAAGCGCTTAAAATAAATTAAAGTGGGGGGCAGGGCAGCCCATTTGCAGGGCGATGTTAGGCCATGAACATGGTGCCACGCATGAAAAATAGTCAGGCATGGCATGTGAGCGGTACTGCTTATGCCTCCATGCAATGACTCCAGGCAACTGCCTGTATCAACACTGACCCACAAGTCATCACGGCATCTCATGACATGGCGCTGCTCCAAGGTTGAATGGCGATTGAATTGTGATTGTGATCATGGCTGCATGCTGCATTCTGCATTCTGTGTCATGTGTGTACACCAGGTGCTTGCGCACGCAGGGCATGACGCTGACCACCCTCATCCTCTCGGGGGCCACGCCCACAGTCTGCAGGCGGTGGGGGCAGGGGCGGCGGTGGGTGGATGCGGGAAGGCCGGCAAGGGAAGGGCAGCACATAAAGCATGGCTGTCTGGCCATAAACCCCCCTTCCTCCTGCACAGTCAATCAAGTTGGTGCCAAGGTGCTCACCAAATGATGAGCAAGCAGCATGTAATGAGATTCAGTTTATCAGTCAGCTAACACCTGCAGTGAGCGCTTCTTGATGTTGTCGCAGGCAGGGTGATGGGATGGATGCAATGTCAGGGCGGCCGTTGTGCTCCTGCATTGCAGATGGTTCCAACCCCACGGGTGTGGACGCGTATGCACAGAGAGCGCAAGGTCGGGGTGCGTGGACGCACAGCTGTGGATTGACCAGAAAAGAGCCAGCCCATGCCTTTATACCCTCATAAATATGCGCACTCCTGCACATGTCTGTGAACATCGACAACACGCATGCCCAGCGTGAGCAAGCAAGCAGGAGCGTACCAAACGCAAACCACAATGCGACATAACGGGGTGGCTCAAAAATGTTACCGGTTGTCCAATCGCCAAAGCCTCTGGCGCCTCGCCCCACGCCGGTAGCATGGCACGCTCTCACAGCACAGAACAACTTCTGACGAAGGTCGCAGAAAAGCCCAAAGCCAGGTTGCGCAAGCGCGACCTGCGAAACACAAGATGATGCCTGGTGAATGCCTGGGAGTGGACAGGAGTGGACTATCAACAACAGCTAGATCCATTGTGATCCCACTGGTCCGTACTGATGAAAGATAGTAAGATGTTCCATGCAAGATGTGGATTTGGGCTCTGAGCCAGCACACTCTTCTTGATTAATTCTGTGTAAGGTGCAGCGTAATGCACTCAGTCAGGCAGGCAATGTCAGCTAGTCTACACCTGTTCATGTCACAAACATGTCGTGGCTAGCAGAAGGGATCCAGTCCACGTGTACAGCTGATATATCATGGGTGTGCGCATATGCCTGCTTCTACTAGCAGCCAGCTGCGTTCACCAAGTTTGGGCTTAATCAACATCATGGCAATTGTGGGGCCTGCATCTGCAGCGCCCCGCTCAGCATGACCTCCTGCCCCCTTTCAACCCCCACCTGGTGCCTGCGTCTGCAGCAACTCGTGCAGCATGACCAGCTCCTGCCCCCGTTCCCATCCCACTTCCCACCTCCACCTGCAGCCTGCATCCACATGAATGCATATTACTGTCAGGAGGCACCCCCAGACTTGCTGGTTCATTCACAGCACAAGCCCAAGGGTTGCACGCGTGTGCGTCTGGCGGACGGCAGGGATCAGCACACACACAAAATGATCATGTGTATGAGTACCGGCAAAACTGCCAGTTCTTTGCACGCATCAGGCAAAGAATGATGGCATTTTGACTATTCCATCCTGAAAGCTACAATGCTGTGGCAACGGGACGCAAGTGTACATGCAGTGTGAAATGGGACCTGAGTGGATGGATGTGTCTTCACTGCTCTGGGGCATGGGTGCATGATGTAGCGCTTAGAATCCCTAACACTGGCTACCCTGTAACCCATGTGACTGCATCCCATGGGATGCAGCTGCCTGCTGGTCAGCCTGCAAACGCCAAGGCCTGGATACATGTCGGAAGCACTCAATCCTCACTGCACATCTCATGTGCGTCAAAAAGGGCAGCAGCAGACTGCTTGACCGCTTGACCCTGCACAAAGCAGCCAGGTGGTGCCTCACATCGACCAGCCAGGCAGGAATCCATTGCGGGCACTTCATCAGGGTCACCAATTCACATGAAGCGGGCGCCGCCTGGGCTGCGCTGTGCATGCTGTTGTGGCTGTTCTGACGGGACATGGTCGCGCTGCCGCTGCTGACCAGGCTGGCGTAGGAGGCGTCCGAGGACAGGACACCCTGCAGGGAGCGGGTGGGTGTTCGTGGGTGGGTGGTTGCCCTCAGGCGGGGCATTGGATGGGGAGGGGTCGGCGGCAGAGTGGAGCCCGTCCGCACTCGCCAACTCACCAATCGCGAGCGGCCGGCATGGATACAACGCTGCGCTTCCCTCTTTCCGAGGTGCAGTACTTCACGCATTTGTCGTGATTGGGTCAAGATCTGAGGGCTATTAACGATACCTGGCACATCTGCATGGGTGCTCCTGGTGGCCCGAACCCAGTGGATGGTGGCGATGCCGGATGGATGTACACGCAGGTGATTCGATGAGCAGCTTTATGCCAAGGATGACCACCTACGTGCTTAGTTTCATGCGTTGCGCAGTTGCAGCCGAGTCTGCACAGGCAGTAAGGTTGCAATCTGAGTGCTGTGATAGAGCTGAGTCTGCCATCCGGTCGGAGCTGTGCTGGTATGCACTCTCAAGAGGACCACAACCACAGGGCCTGTATCAGAGCGTAGCAGACATATGCGGGGACCTCATGTGTTGAGGGTCAGGTGGTATCAGCTGTCTGCTGCTGCTGCTGCTGCTGCTGCTGCTGCTGCTGCTGCTGCTGCTGCTGCTGCTGCTTCTGCTGCTTCTGCTGCTGCTTCTGCTGCTGCTTCTGCTGCTGCTGCTGCTGCTGCTGCTGCTGCTGCTGCTGCTGCTGCTGCTGCTGCTGCTGCTGCTGCTGCTGCTGCTGCTGCTGCTG
>Ga0315905_10008398_pt1 | contig 10445 bp, 6 predicted proteins | sample LakEriMetagenome_5_FD_203522 | JGI IMG/M metagenome (GOLD analysis project Ga0315905, IMG submission 203522) | Freshwater fungal communities from buoy surface, Lake Erie, Ohio, United States - Buoy 4 MA121 | ecosystem: Environmental > Aquatic > Freshwater > Lake | place: USA: Lake Erie, Ohio... | reverse complement strand
ATACCTCTTTCTAGACCCTAAACCCTAAACGCGAACCCTGTCTACCTTAGCACATGCGTGTCACCCCAACATGAGTATGCGCACGCACATACCGCACCACACGTGCAGGCTGACGAAGCTCGCATTCTCCCTCTCTCTCTCCCTCTCTCCCTCCCTCACTCGCTCGCTCGCACTCTCGCTCGCTCGCGCGCTCTCTATCTCGCTCTCTGGTGTGCGCGAGCGCGATCTCTCTCTGTCGCTCGCGCACACTCCTCTCTATCTCTGCCCCTCGCTCTCTCTTTCTCGCTCTGTATCTCTCGCACGTGCGCACTTGCGCGCTCTTTCGTGCACTATCGCTCGCTTTCTCTCTGTCTCCTCTTGTCGCTCTCCAGACACCTTCCTCATAACCTCGCTGGACGAGTATGGCAACGACCGTGACCAGGGCCGTGACCTGTATCACGTGCGCGCTGTTCCATGCCCCATATGGGATACCATGGAGCCCTACAGCGCGCCGCGCCTGTCCCAGGATTGCATGGCTTGTCGGGATACTCTGCGCGGCGGAGTCCTAGATCATGGCGACGGCCTGTACACAGCAGAAGTGGTCGGCTACAAGAGAGGCAACTACAAAGTCCTGGCTGAGCTAGCCCTCACAGGAGGTGTCTTTGCCACATACTACTCCATCGACGCTGCCGAAAACGTCGGGCCCAGCCTCTTCCACCGAGGTGCCAACGGCCAGATTTCCGGGGCGGGGGGGGCGCAAGTGCTCGACACTGTCCTTGATTTGGCAACACCGTGTGTCTACCGAAAAAACTGGCCTGGTGTACCGGAGGGTACGTATCAGTGCTCTAAGTGGATCCAGGGGCGCGCTCTGGGGGGACACCTCAATCAGGTTTTCCTCGATAGGCGCAGCTGGTCTCATGGTGTGAGATTCTCAGCTTGGTCTGACTGGACCATCCTCTTCACTGAGGGCGCATGTAAAGGGCAGCATCGCAAACTTGGCTCTTACTCCTCCGCTGCACACGGCGGCACTGCTACTCTGAGCAGCCCCCTCAGCGAGATTCCTGGCACGATCGTCGACGCTTTTGACTCAGCAAAGTCTCATGGGTACACAGGGTGCTTTGGGCCAGACGCCACCTCGCAATATATTTTGTTCTCGAGCGCTGGGGCGCCTGGAAGCATCTCGGCCTCAGTGTTTGCGGTAGAGTTCTTGTAGGGTTTCGGGTTTAGAGTTTAGGGAGTAGGCGCACTTGATTGAATTGTCGGGCTGTTCGCGTGTATGCACCAGTGCTGAAGACTAGGTTCGCCTTGCAGACTCAAACATAGATGTATGTCTGTATATATATACGTGTGTATGTATGTAAATACGCATGTAGGAGTGTATCTGCGTGTGTTTATGTATGTATATACGAATATCGGATTTATGTACGTAGGTGTGTGTATGTACGTGTGTCATGTATGCACACAGGTACGGTGGGCGGGGTTAGTGCGGGCATCATTAGCGTCGCCCTACACCTTCCACACGTCGCTCAGTGGCGAGAAAGCCAACCACGAACGCGTCAAACTCTGGATCGACGGGCAGGCACAAATTCTCGAAAAGTCAAATAGCGACAATACATCGGAGATATGCTGAGGCACTGATGTTTGAGAATTTGTGTTACACACACACACACGCGCGCGCACACACACACACACACACACACACACACACACACACACAGCTGCTGATAGACCAGTGGACGTCTCTTGCAGCCCTTTCCCTGTCCGCTCTGGCGCCGCGCACTTTCAGCAATCAGTCGCAGGTACATACACACATACACGCACACACACTCAGTTATAAATATTCATAACTGTGTGCACAATCAGCACAATTGTGCTGAGCGTCTTCCTCCCTCCCGCCCTCTCCCTCTCTCCCTCCCCCATATCCACACTCACAGGCAAGTGCCACATCATCGCACAGCGAGATTCTGTACCATGTTCAAGTGGAGTACAAACGCGGGCGCAACGTCACGGGCAAGCCGCCGCGCATGCGCCTTCAGTTCAACAACCTCGATATCCACGGCTATACTGCCCCCGGGGCGATTCCGAGGTGAGTCCCATCTATGTTTGGAAGTATAGAGAATTATGATGAATTCAGAGCTCATAAATCATCAAATTTCTCTATCATTCATCAACTTTCAGCACAAAGGGCTTCGGGAATGCAAACATGTACACCGCGCTCGCCATCCCGACGTCGGAGTACTTGCGCCTCGAGCCGGCGCCGACGTGCGCGACGCTCTCCGAAACGCATGGCGCCGGCCTCAGCCAGGCCACCGCCGGCGTGACGGCGTCCTTCCTCGTCACAGCGCGCGACGCGTACAGCAATTTAAGGCAGTTGCACGAGGACTCGTGGCTGTCGGTGATTATGTATATGTATATGTATATGTATATGTACATGTACATGTATGTATGTATACATGTATGTATTATATATACATGTATATACATATAAATGCATGTGTGTGTGTGTGTGTGTATGTGTGTCTATGTGTGTGTGTGTAGGTGATTGAGCCCCTGGAGACGGCGGGCGTGTCTGTGCGCCCGAGCGTCGCGAAGACGCTTACGCCCGGTGTGTCGGCTCTAGTGTACACTGTGACGGTGGGCGGCGCATACTCGGTGCGGGTGCTGCGGGCGCACCCGGGGGGGCTGCTGGGGCAGTATTACAACAATATGTGGATGGTGGGCGAAGTTAAGATGGAGCATGTCGATGCGACGATCGACTTTGACTGGGGCTCGCGTAGTGTGGCTCCCAACTGTGGCGAGTTGGATCAGGAGCAGACTCAATGTCCGATGGGCGCGGACTATGTTAGTGTGGTGTGGAGCGGGTACTTTAAGGCGGAGCTCTCGGAGACGTATACGTTTTGGTTGCACAGCGATGATGGCTCCCGCTTGTATCTCGAGGGCAACAAGGTAATTGATCGATGGTGCCTGGCAATGGGAGCACTCGACGCGTGCAGCATGGAATCTGGCGAAGGCTCCGCCAACGCCTCGCTCACATGCAACTCTGGACAGCTGTATGAACTCCGCCTTGAGTATAAGGAAGTGACGAGCCTTGCTGCTGTCAAGCTCTACTACAGTAGCCCATCTATCATGCGCAGCATCGTTCCGTCCTCTCGTCTGTACCACACTGCACAGCACGTCCAGGGAAGCCCCTTCGACCTGTACGTGGCGCCGAACCTAGTCAACGCGGATACATCATCAGCACACGGACACGGCCTTAGTTTCGCTACTGCTGGCTCCCCCGCCATGTTCACCGTCGTTGCGCGCGACGACTACGACAACCTGCGCACCGACTGGCGCGACACAGTGGCGTCGTATGCCCTCAACTTGGAGCCTACACTAGCGCGCACTCCAGGAGCGAGTGCGTATGGGGCCCGTGGTGGTCGGTTATGGCATGGCAGTGTTGCCGCAAATGTTGTGCCTGGCTCGTATCGCGTCTCGTACCAGGTTACCACGGCTGGCACTACGCGCATTTCAGCCGCTATAGTGGCCACAGGGGGGCTCCACGCGACGTATTATGACTCCACGGACGCACAGGCCTTTGGGTACCACCCTGTTATGGCTCGCTCTGTGAACCAGGTGTCTGAGGGTGCTGAGGGCGGCACTATTGCGCGCGGAGGGCCACTGAGAGCACACAGCGTGACGAGTTCGGGCTATACTGTGCGCTGGGCCGGGCTCTTTCGCCCGCAGTTGGCTGCTGTCTACTCATTCCAGATTCTCACGCGCAACATGTCAGCAGCGCACGGGCTCACGGAGCGGGTCAAATTGTGGGTAGACAGCCAGCTTGTCATTGACCAGTGGACGTCGCTGTCAAACGGGGATGCAAGCCCGAAAGGAACGTTCTCCTTCCCCGAGGCCTACGACTACTACGAACTACAGCTTCTGTACCAGTCACACAAATTGAAGCACTTAACAGTGGAGCTGCTGGGGTCGCCAGACGGACAACCGCTTGCAAGTCTTCCGTCCTCCCACCTTCTCCGCGCCATGGCGGTGGGTGGTCCCTGGCACGTGCGAGCACAGCCTAGTGCGACCGACCTCGATACCTCCGACATCTACGGGCTCTTCCTTACGCTCAGTTCTGCGGGAGTGACGTCATCCTTCGTGATTGTTGCCAGGGACACCTTTAGCAACCTGCGTGGCGTAGGTGGCGACGAGTTCCTGGTCCAGGCCTCCGACGGGCACACCAGCATCCATGGGGAGGTTATTGACATGGGCACAGGCACCTATTCTGTGCAGTACTACCCGCAAGTTTCAGCGACTTATCAGGTGAAAGTAAACATGGGCTCACACACGCGGTATGTCACCTTATTTGTGCATCCTGGGGTACCCAGCCCCACTCAAATACGGCTCTCGGGAGTCTCCCTGAGTATTGCCACTGCGGGATATGCGGCAACGTTTACCATCCAATCCAAAGATGCCTTCGGCAATCTCCGCTGCGAGGGCACCGATGCGTACAATGTGGAGCTATCGGGCCCCATTTCCTCGGACACTGCTCGCACTGTCTCTCATGTAGTGCCCCGCGCACCCACATCCCGGCAACTTCTGCGTACCCGCCACATCGGACAATTGCCGGCAAGCAATCTGGGGCGGCACACTGCGGCGTTCCGGGTCACGTTTAGCGGCGACTATCATCTTAATGTACACCACGTGTCCGGTCCTGGCATGAATGCTACTTACTTCTCCGACGCGCAGCTGCGGGACGCAGCAGTGGTGCGCACAGAGGAGGCGATCAGTTATGACTGGGGCTCAGATTCCCCTTACCAAGAGGGGAGTACCTCAAACGAATGGAGCGCGCGCTGGAACGGGCTGGTGCAGGCCAAGCATGAGGAAACCTACACCTTCCAGGCAATCATCGCTGAGGCGGATGAGCGTGTGCGTCTGTGGATACACCAGGAGTACGTGATCGATCAATGGTCGTCGCTCTCCACTATCTCCCCTACCGGCACCATCTGGTTGGCAGCAGGTTCTGTTGCAAATATCAAGCTTGAGTACTCTGCCAGGGTGGGGATGTCGGCGCTGGCGCTGAAATGGAAGTCTAGCTCGCAGCCCCTGACGATAGTACCCTCGGAGTACCTGTTCTCTTTGCCGCAGCATGTCAAAGGCAGTCCGTTCACACTCACTGTGTATCCTGCCGGCATATGCGGGACCACATCAATCGCGCGGGGAGAGGGCCTTTCGCTTTCCACTGCGGGCAGTGTTGCAACCTTTTCCATCATCGCACGTGACCATTTGGGCAACGTACGAGGTGCGTCGGAGGATGACATCTTCGTGGTCCGCGCCCGGCACGGCAGCGACTTCCATCGCCGAGACCTCCACGGCTCCCTCTCCCTCTTTCCCCCCGCCCCTCTCCCAGCGCCATCTAACTTACCGCAACCCCCCGACGCGCCGGCTCAAGGGATTTACCACGTAACATACCAGCCATTGTGGAAGCGCTCACCGATATCTGTTCGCCCGACTAGCCCGGGGATCACGGGCCCTCTTGACAATGCGGCCAACCGTCCGCTGCATGATCTGACCATCGAGTTTGCGCTGCGCGGCGCGCTAATGGCGACGTACTATTCCCATAGTGTGAATGGGGCATCTGGGGGCGTGGGTGGCGAGGGGGTGGAAGCGGTGTGGGAAAAACCTTCGCGTTCATTTTTGCGGCATGATGTACTCGCCACTGACACAGACGACGCCATGTTGCGCCCGGACGAGATTGCCATGCGGTACAAGGGCATGGTGGAGCCGCCGTTTGCGCACAGATACACTTTTGGCGTCAAACTCCCGGCTAATGATGACCGCGTGCGTGTGTGGGTTGATAACTCGCTGATTGTGGATCAGTGGACATCTCTGTCAGCGCAAATCTTGTCTGGGACGTTAGCCGTGGACGCGATCCCTGCGCTATACGCACTGCAGCTCGAGTACAAGGACGGCAATATGACCAACATCAAGCCGGCGGGCTACGCAGGGCCATCGCTGACATGGACATATACGGACCACACGTTCCCAATTGGCAGCATGCGTCTCTATCACGCGCACCAGCTGCCTATCAAAACCTCCTCTGGCGTAGGGCTGTCGGCGACGTACTATTCTGTACCCAATAGCCGCCAAGTCGATGCGGCGGTTCCTGTGAAAACCTCTGACGCTAAAACCTCGCTTGATTGGAGCGGCGTGTCAGCCTCCGACCGTCCGTTTGCTCACTGTGTCCCGGATGCGGGATGGAAAGTCCGGTGGTCGGGTTTTATCATCCCTTCGCGCGCAGATCTTTACACGTTCTACACGCCCATCGCAGCAGCATACCACACAGGAGGGGGCGTCTCTCACCGCCCTCCCTCCGTGGACGTATCGGAGAGGGTGCGGCTGTGGGTCGATGACGTCATGGTGGTAGATCAGTGGACTTCTCTCGCGTCAATCGAGGCGTCGGGGACATACGCCTTTGCCTCTGCGGCGGAATGGTATAATTTGCGCCTTGAATACGCCTTGGTCAACCGCTCTCAGAGCTCGCTGCCGCGGGGCGTGACTTTACTGTGGGAAAATCAAGCTGGCCGTGCGCCTCTGCTTGGCCTTCCCGAGGAGCCGGCTAGCAACAAGGTGGCTAAGGGGCGCGTGCCAGAAAACCGCCTCTTACGGCCAATTATTTCCAACCAGATCATACGCGACGACTTCGATATCTGGGACAAAGATTGGTATTCGCCTGCAGCGGGGCATCTGGATGTTCGCCTACAACAGCCTTCCAGTCTGCCCGTGTCTATTGGCCGCTGGGGTGCGGTGGCAGGCTGCCCAGGGCCGCAGCCATTTTCGTGGAGGCACTACGAGTGTCGTGGCCGTGGCGTCTCCGACAACCAGCCTGCGAGAGTGCGCGTTCACGCAGGGCCAGTGTGCGCAGATACCTGTACTGTGTTGGGGGCGTCCTTGTCGGTGGCGACTGCGGGGGTAACAAGGACGTTTACGCTGACAGCCCGTGATGCTTATGACAATCAGCGCGACGCCCTCGATGACTTTTTCATTGCGCGTGCTTCGCTGGACTCGGATCCGACTCACGCGCATGCTCATGTGACTCATGGCGTTGTTGTTTCGCAACCGTGGACGTTTTTGTCTGGTCTCTCTCTCTCGCGCGCGCGTTCTCTCTCTCTCTCGTTGTCTCTCTCTCTCTCTCTCTATTTCTCTCACTCCCGCTCTCACTCGCTCTCTCTCTCTCTCTCTCTCTCTCTCTCTCTCTCCCTGGACGTGTGCACGTGATTATATATGTTAGTGTGCGGGTGACTGGGTGGGTTCGGGTGAAGGTGGGTGGGAGGATCGGCAGGGGGGTGGTCTGTGAGCACCTATTTGTATCTGCTGATCTGCGTATCTATGCAACATGGCTATACTCGTATGAGTTCACGCGAGCCAGTGCCCACCAAAATTCGAAATCCACTCCATACATTCATTCACACCCATGCGAGCATCATCATCTCTAATCCTTACTCGTGTACACACACACAAACACACACGCGGCACACACACAAGCAGAGCCACCCTCAGGACTCGAACCCACGAACCCCCCATGGGACGTAGGAGGCAAGTACGAAATCACCTATCAAACCACCCTCGCCGGCCGTTACACCACGACAGTGCACGTCTCGCCCCCCTTGCCTGATGGGCATGGACTTGTCGCGGCCTTCTTCCCGCCCGCCTCTGCGCGTGCGCTCGACCAGATCATCTCTCGTGTCGACCCCTCCCTTACTATCTCCTGGGGCACCGATGGGGCGCCAACGCACAGCAAGCTGATACCCAGCAAGGGCTTTCGAGCTCGTTGGACTGGCCTCCTGGTAGCACCGCAACCGGAGGCCTACAATGCCGCTTCTGCCGCGTCGCATGGCACTTCACAGCGCATTGACTTTGAAGTAAGAGCTGATGGGCCTGTTTCGCTCTCCCTGGGAGGTGAGATAGTGGCAACCTCAGACCGTGACCCCACACCCCAGCATGTGGAAGGAAGTCTTGATCAGGTGGAATACTGGGCGCGAGGGTCAGTGGAGCTGGTGCCAGGTGTCCTCTACGATATTCGCGTGGAATACCAACGATCCAGCGAACCGGAATCCCGGGGGTACCTCAACGCGACATGGGGCTGGGGGGAAGGGGAAGCGAAACAAGCACAGCATCCAATCCCGACCAGTGCACTGCTCCCATCCCGCCGCCCCGTACAAGGGGGAAGGCTTCCATTGATAGTGCATCCTAATGTGGCGTGCGCATCAACGTCGCAGGCGTACGGGAACGGGTTGTCTATCGCTACTGCCGGGATACCAGCGTCCTTCACTATCATCGTGCGTGACGAGTACGCCAACGTTCGCGAAGACCCAACGGACATTTTGTTGCCGCAAGTATTGCCCCGCCTGCCGCTCTTCCCTTCCTCGCTGGACTCGACGCATATGCCGAAGCTTGCATACCCTGTGCATCTGCCAACGACCGCTGCGGCTACTAACCCCGTTCCCGCTCTGCCTGTCGGGGAGATCGATCGCGCATTCACACCATACCTCGCCTCGCTTGGCGAGCACGCAGCGTGGGGCATCTACAAGTTTGGTGCCACTACTAGCCCCAAAGTGCGAAAGGAGGCGCTTTCGCCCAATTCTTCGCCGACGGCAGCGGAGCGAGAGGAGGCTCGGTTGTTTGGCGTGCTGCGTGGGAATTTCCATGCGTTCTCGTATGTCACGCAGGCAGCAGGCATGCACGACGTGAACGTCGACCTCCTACACGCAGCCGTACCCTTGGGCACTGTACTGGATGTACACGTGCATAACGTCGGGGCTAGCAATCTATCCACGTCCCCCCCCTTGCCGCTCGTGGTCACGTGTGTCGATCCCTGTAAGGGCTCTGGACTCGCGGGTATGTGCCACCTACAAAGCAACGGCACCATGCGTGTCAGTCACGTCATCTTGACGTCGCATGGGCATGGGTATCAGTCTTGGAACCCTCCCACGCTTTCATGCGGGGGATCTCTCATTGGCGTACGCCTGCATGCTGTCGTGAGCACGGGAAGCTACGCGTCCGCAGCGGGACAGGGGCTGCATGCGACCTACTATGAATCCTCGTCCTTCCACCGGCCCTTAAGCGCTATTGCGCACGCGGAGTTATCCTTGGACGATTTCGCAGCAGTGTCGCAGTCTCCCGCTTCTGCTGCGGCGTCGGCAGTGTGGAAGGGGTTCTTTCGCCTTCCCGCCGCCCTCACTGATGCTGGAGGGTCTGGAGACACCGGGGGTGGCTCAGCCTCAGCAGCATCTTTAGAGGGGGCCACCTTCCAAACGCACCTTCTGGGCTCTCACGAGCGCGTCAAACTGTGGATCGACCACGCACTGATCATTGATCAGTGGTCGTCGCTGTCCTCCTACGCCTCAGCGTCCCAGCTGCCGGCACATGCTCGAGGCAGGGGCGGGTATGTGGTCCCTGTGCGAGTGGAGTATAAGCGGGAGGAGAGTGCGTCGCTGCGCAACGTCGGACTTGTGGTTAAGTGGTCGCAGTCTGGGGCCTCGCCTAATGCTTCGAAGCTTGATGTACATAATCTTTTTGCTGCCTCATCTATCGGCACCAGTCCAAGCGCGCCAGGTTTGTATGAAGACCCCGTCATCGTTGCAGACAGCCGCGGAGGAGGAGGAGGAGGACGGGGGAGACAACTTCCTGTGCGGGTCATGATAGTGGAGCCAAATGTAGCGTGTGCTGCCGCCTCGCATGTGTCAGGGAAAGCTCTAACGGTTGCAACAGCGGGCATTTCAGCGTCCTTCCGCATCCTCATCCGAGACCAATACGGCAATGCCCGCTCTAAGGGCAGGCACGAGCTAGTAGCACGGCTGTGGAGTGCTGAATGCGAAATGGTGCACACGTGCCAACCGTTGGGGCCGCAGGTTGGCTCCTCCTACGCCAGTTCTGGGCCAGTTGTTCCGGGCGGCGCAAGCCTTTCATCAGGCCTACTCCATCTAGACCAGAACCAGACCCACACTGCCGCCTGTAACATGTCCCTGGGGCAAATAAGGCTCCCTAACAACCCGCAACATGAGTGGTACGCGGCAGGCGGCGATGCCGCAGCACGCGCGATTGCCGCTGCAGGTGCCGAAGCGGGCAAGTGGATCGTATTTAAGGAAGGTCTATGTGCGGGAAGATGGGCCCAGATACGGGCGGTGAATGTCTCGGTGAGAAATTGTCCTTCCTTGCAGTACCTGCAGGCGCGTTAGGTTAGAATGTGCTCTCTATAGATTGAATGTATTCTTTATAGAATGACGTCATGGAAGTCACCCTTCTCGTGTGTAATCGCTTCTGGAAGAGACTGCATCGCCTTCAATCGCGTCCGCAAGCCATTTGATCGTTTCCGCTCGCTTTCAACTGCTTCTGGAAGAAGCCATTGCATCACCTGCAATCGCTTCCAATCGAGAAATTTGTGCATAACGCGCGTGTACGCATACACACACACACACACACACACA